>UMFR01052656.1_pt1 | contig 75143 bp, 61 predicted proteins | sample 1965041 | NCBI WGS metagenome assembly UMFR01 (sample SAMEA4836049, study PRJEB28245) | human gut metagenome | biome: gut microbiome; material: fecal sample | place: Denmark | collected 2008
TGGCAGATCAGGCGGATCGATTGATTGGGTTGGCATTGGAAAAGAGGAAGCACTGATGTATATTTATAGTTGAAGGAGAAGCCAGAGAACCACAGGTTATTGATAATATTTCAAAGGTGTTCTTTAAGTATGGAAATTTAAAAATTATTACGCTTGTGATTTATAAAAAGAGATAAAAAATATGCTGTATCAACAGGTATGGATAAGAGCCGGAGAACGGCTCTTATTTTTTGAGAAAAATTCTCCTTGACAAATACCCTGTAGGGGTATATAAAGTGAGGAAGGAAACCAAGCGACAGCGAAGCTGGCATTTGGTTTCACCCGAACGTATAACGAAGAAATCGAAAGCGGCGCGATAGCGATGCGGATGCTGCGATAGCAGCATGATTTCTGAGTATATAAGGAAGGAAACCAAGCATTGTCGTATATTTGCGTAGCAAATGTACGGCGAAATAACCTGCGTAGCAGGTGATAGAAGGTTTCACCCGAACGTATAACGAAGAAAGGAAATAGAAAAGGCAGATGAAAGATACTAAAAAAGAATCGGAATGCAAAGAAATGCCATGCTGCTGCCAGCGGAAGACCGCGCGAGAGGCGGAAGAAAAGAAAAAGCTGATGAACCGCTTAAACCGCATTGAAGGACAGATCAGAGGAATTCAGAAAATGCTGGAAAACGATGCTTACTGCAACGATATTTTAGTGCAGTCCTCAGCGGTCAGTGCAGCCATGAATGCTTTTAATAAAGAACTATTATCGAGCCATATCCATTCCTGTGTGGTAAGGGATATTCAGGAAGGAAAGACAGAGGTTGTGGATGAGCTGATGAATACCCTGCAGAAACTTATGAAATAAAAAGATACAGAAAGGGTGACAGAAAGATGGAACAATATCATGTAACCGGTATGAACTGCGCAGCCTGCAGTGCCAGGGTGGAAAAAGCAGTTACCAAAGTGAAGGGTGTAACGTCCTGCTCCGTCAGTCTGCTGACCAATTCCATGGGTGTGGAAGGAACGGCGGAAAGCAGTGCGGTCATAGAGGCAGTTAAAGCAGCAGGCTATGGAGCCTCATTAAAGAATGCAAAGGAAGAGAATAAGGAAGCAGAGACAGGACTGGAGGATACACAGACACCACTGTTAAAAAAACGTCTGATCGCATCGGTCGTATTTTTGATCGTGCTCATGTATTTTTCCATGGGACATATGATGTGGGGCTGGCCGCTGCCTGCGTGGTTTACGGATAACCATGTGGGAATGGGGCTGGTACAGATGATACTGGCAGCTATTATCATGGTGATCAACCAGCAGTTTTTTATCAGCGGATTCAAAGCACTGTGGCACAGATCACCGAATATGGACACGCTGGTAGCCATGGGCTCCATGGCATCGTTTGTCTGGAGTGTCTACGCACTGCTTGCCATGACAAGGGCACAGACAGACGGGAATGCAGAGCTTGTCATGGAATATATGATGGAGTTTTACTTTGAATCGGCAGCGATGATCCTGACATTGATCACAGTAGGCAAAATGCTGGAGGCAAGATCCAAGGGAAAAACAACAGATGCTTTAAAGTCATTGATCTCTCTTGCCCCGAAAACAGCAGTGGTTGAAAGAGATGGAAAAGAAGTTACCGTATCCGTTGATGAAGTACAAAAAGGTGATATTTTTGTTGTAAGACCTGGAGAAAACATTCCGGTAGACGGACAGGTCATAGAAGGAAACAGTGCAGTTAACGAAGCTGCCATCACAGGCGAAAGTATTCCGGTCGATAAGGCAGAAGGAGATATGGTACGTTCTGCTGCGATCAATCAGTCGGGGTTTCTGCGCTGCAGGGCAACGAGAGTCGGTGAGGATACCACACTTTCCCAGATCATCAAGCTTGTGGAAGATGCATCTGCAACAAAAGCACCGATCGCTAAGGTCGCAGATAAGGTATCCGGTGTTTTTGTACCGGTCGTTATCACGATCGCAGTGATCACTACACTGGTATGGCTTCTGGCAGGACAGAATTTTGCCTATGCACTGGCAAGAGGTATTTCCGTTCTGGTCATCAGCTGTCCGTGTGCACTCGGACTGGCAACACCGGTTGCGATCATGGTAGGCAACGGTATGGGAGCAAAAAACGGTATTTTATTTAAAACAGCCGTCTCATTGGAAGAAACAGGAAAAACCCGGATCGTTGCACTGGATAAAACAGGTACGATCACACGCGGTGAGCCAAAGGTAACGGATGTGCTTCCGGCAGAAGGTATTTCGGAAGAAGAATTACTTACCATGGCATATACACTGGAGCAGAAAAGCGAGCATCCGCTTGCCAAAGCAGTGCTGGAGGAGGCACAGAGCAGAGAACTGAAGCCATGGATGATCACAGATTTTACCGCACTTCCGGGCAACGGACTGAGCGGCAGGACAGAAGGCAGCAGTCTGCTCGGTGGCAGTTATACTTTTATCAGAGAAAAAATTGAGGAAAACGGGGAGAAGCTGCAACAGCAGGCAGAGCAGCTTGCAAAGCAGGGGAAAACACCTCTTTTGTTTGTCAGAGACGGAAAGCTTCTGGGTATGATCGCTGTGGCGGATGTGATCAAGGAGGACAGCCCACAGGCAATCGCAGAATTACAGAATATGGGCATAAAAGTTGTTATGTTAACCGGCGACAACGAGCAGACAGCCCGTGCGATCGGTAAACAGGCAGGTGTGGATGAAGTGATCGCAGGTGTTCTGCCGGATGGCAAGGAGCAGGTGATCGGTTCCCTGAAGCAGCAGGGCAGGACGATCATGGTCGGTGACGGTATCAATGATGCACCTGCGCTGACTCGTGCAGACATCGGTATTGCCATTGGTGCAGGTGCGGATATCGCCATGGATGCGGCGGATATCGTACTGATGAAGAGCCGCCTTTCTGATATCCCCGCGGCGATCCGGTTAAGCCGTGCAACGCTGAAAAATATCCATGAAAATCTGTTCTGGGCATTTTTCTATAATGTGATCGGTATTCCGCTGGCTGCGGGTGTCTGGATCCCGCTGTTTGGATGGAAATTAAATCCGATGTTCGGTGCGCTTGCAATGAGCCTGTCAAGTTTTTGTGTTGTATCTAACGCACTTCGTCTGAACCTGTTTCGGATGTACGATGCGTCTAAAGATAAAAAAGTAACTCATAAATCAGCCTCTGTAAAAAAGAACGGAGCGCAGGTAAAAGAAGCACAGACAGACATGGAATCTGTGCAGGATGAAACATTAGAAGGAGACGAGAATATGATCAAAACAACAGTAAAAGTAGACGGTATGATGTGTGGTATGTGTGAAAGCCATGTCAATGACGCAGTCAGAAATGCAATCGAGGTAAAGAAAGTATCTTCCTCTCATAAGAAAGGTACAACAGAAATTCTGACAGAGCAGCCGGTTGATGAAGAGAAGGTAAAAGCAGCCATTGAAGCAACCGGATACAAGGTGCTTGGCATTACAACCGGGGAGGCAGAAGAGAAAAAGGGATTTTCTCTGTTTCATAAGAGTTGAAAAAAAGACACCTCAATGGTATAATGTGGCTTGTTATACGATGTTACAGAGTAAAATCTGTAGATAGCTAACAGGTATGTAACATACCAGAGGAGGAGAAAAGATGAAAAAAAGCAGTAAGGTGACAGCAGTGATCCTGTCAGCCATTCTTGCCATGAGCATGATCGGATGTGGCAGCAGCGCAGAGGACACAGCAAGTGACGCAGCAGCAACAGATGCCGTTACAGATGAGGCAACAGATGCAGCAGCAAGTGATGAAGCAACAGACGCAGCAGATGAAGCAACAGACGCAGCAGATGAAACAGCAGATGAAACAGCAGCAGGCGACAGAACAAAGCTTATTGTCGGATTTGATGCAGAATACCCGCCATATGGTTATATGGATGAAAACGGTGAATATGTCGGATTTGACCTTGATCTGGCACAGGAAGTCTGCGACCGTAACGGTTGGGAGCTTGTAAAGCAGCCGATCGACTGGGATGCAAAGGATATGGAACTGAATTCAGGTTCTATCGACTGTATCTGGAATGGTTTTACCATGACAGGCAGAGAGGATGATTATACATTCAGTGAGCCATATGTAGATAACAGTATTGTTGTAGTTGTTGCAGCAGATTCCGATATCAAGTCTTTAGAAGATCTGGCAGGTAAGGTAGTGGCAACACAGGCTGATTCTTCCGCACTGACAGCACTGACAGATGACAGTGAAGATAACAAAGACAATATTGCACTGGCAGCAACTTTTGCAGATCTGCAGCAGGTAGCTGACTACAACAGCGCATTCATGAATCTGGAAGCAGGTTCTATCGATGCCATTGCTGTTGATATCGGTGTAGCACAGTATCAGATCAGCTCAAGAGGCGATATGTTCCGCCAGCTTGATACACCAATTTCTACAGAGCAGTATGCAATCGGCTTTAAGAAGGGCAATACAGAGCTTCGCGATCAGGTACAGAATACACTCAATGAGATGGTTTCTGACGGTACATTTGACAAGATCGTAGCAAATTACGAAGACTACAATCTGCCGGCAATGGTTTGCCTTGGTAAATAAGTAATAAAACCCGGAGAGAGCAGAGGTCTGCTCTCTCTTTTTGTAGTGAGGAACAAAATCAAGCACAAGCGAAGCTTGTATTTGAGTTTGACCGAACGTACAACGAAAAAATCGTAAAGTGCGAAGCACGACTGACGGCGAGGCCGGCAGGATTTTTGAGTGATGGCGACGAGGAAAATATACGCATTTATGCGGTGCATTTGACGACCGCTGATCAGAGCGGGATTTGCAGAGCGCATCTCGTCTTGATCAAAGTGACAGGGAGAAAAAAATGGAAATTCATTTTGTGATTGCGGACCCGGCGGGAAATATCACAGCAATCGTAAAGGATGGTGTGGCAGATGACGACTACCGATCGGTGGCTGCAGCGATTATGCAGGATCCGCAGTGGAAGGTAGAACAGGTAGGATTTATAACAGCTCCTAAGGTTGGAGGCGAGGCGCGTCTTCAGATGATGGGCGGTGAATTCTGCGGAAATGCAGCGCGCAGCTTTGGAAAGTATATAGCAAAAAAAATGCGCAGGCAGGAAGCCGTGATCGAGATCAGCGGAAACAGTGCTCCCATGCGGATCGAAACTGACCCGGCAAGGGGCAGTGCAAAAGCACAGATGCCATGTCCGCTTAAGATCGATGAGCTTTCTGTAGGGCTTGGCAGTTATCCGGTTGTTGTATTTGAAGGAATTGTGCATCTGATCACAGAAAAGAAAATGCCGGAGCCGGACGATCTGAAAAAAATGCTTTCTCTTTTGTATCAGAAATATGATGCAGAAGCCGCGGGTGTCATGTATCTGGAAAAAACTGCGGAAGGATATAGAATGACACCGGCAGTACACGTCCGTGCCACGGATAGTCTTGTTTATGAAAACAGCTGCGGTTCAGGCAGTGTGGCAGCAGCTTCCTATCTGGCACAACAGCAGTGTGAACAGACCGCAGCAGAGCAGGAAACATGCACCTATGACATACAGCAGCCCGGCGGCTGTATTACAGCATCCGTTACATTCTCGCATGGGAAGGTCACAGCGGCTTTCATAGATGGTACGGTTTCCATTGGCGGTGAGATCGCAATGGAAATCGGCAGTTAGCAGGAGGAAAGATGAATATTGAGATTATAAGAGGCGTCCTGATACCGTTTCTTGGAACGGTACTTGGTTCTGCCTGTGTTTTCTTTTTACGAAAAAATATCGGAGATCTTGTGCAGAGAGCCCTGACGGGCTTTGCAGCAGGTGTCATGGTGGCAGCAAGCATCTGGAGTCTGCTGATCCCGGCCATGGAACAGTCGGCGGCAATGGGAAAATGGTCATTTGTCCCCGCAGTAGCCGGGTTCTGGGTCGGCATTTTGTTTTTACTTTTGCTGGATCATGTGATCCCGCATCTGCATATGAAGAGTGAAGAAGCAGAAGGTCCGAAGAAGTCATGGCAGAAATCGACCATGCTGCTTCTGGCGGTAACGCTGCACAACATCCCGGAGGGGATGGCGGTCGGCGTTGTATTTGCAGGCTATATGGCAGGAAGCAGTACGATCACTGCAGCAGGTGCACTGGCTCTTGCCATCGGTATTGCAATCCAGAACTTCCCGGAGGGCGCGATCATTTCCATGCCACTGCGCGGCCAGGGCATGAGTAAGACAAAGGCATTTGTTTATGGCTCATTATCCGGTCTGGTAGAACCGATCGGTGCACTCCTTACGATTCTGGCGGCATCTTTTATTTTACCGGTTCTTCCATATCTTTTAAGCTTTGCGGCAGGAGCCATGATGTATGTTGTCGTAGAGGAACTGATACCGGAAATGTCAGAGGGTAACCATTCTAACATCGGAACCGTTGTATTTGCAGTCGGTTTTACGCTGATGATGGCACTGGATGTTGCACTGGGGTAATTCATAATAGTTTACATAACACAAAGGGAAATGACATATGACACTTCAACAGCTTCGCTATGCAGTTTGCATTGCAAAAAATAAATCCATGAATAAGGCGGCAGCAGAGCTTTTTATCTCGCAGCCGAGTCTGTCCGTGACGATCCGTGATCTGGAAGAGGAGATCGGTTTTCCGCTGTTCCAGCGTTCCAGCCGTGGTATTGTGATCACCGCAGAGGGAGAGGATTTCTTAGGATACGCCAGACAGATGATCGAGCAGTATCGTCTGATGGAAGAAAAATTTATCGAAAAGAAAATGCAGAAACAGAAATTCAGTGTTTCCATGCAGCATTATACCTTTGCCGTGCAGGCGTTTATCAAGGTGGCAAAGGAACTGGAAATGGATGACTATGAATTTTCCGTGCATGAGACAAAGACCTATGAAGTAATCGAAAATGTCAAAAAGCAGCACAGTGAGATCGGCGTTTTGTATCGGAATGAATTTAACCGCGAAGCACTTTCCAAGATTTTCCGGGAAAATGCACTGGAGTTTAAGCCGTTGTTCTCCTGTGATATTTATGTATTTATGGCAAGCTCACATCCGCTGGCGGGAAAGGAGAAGATCACATTTGAGGATCTGCGCCCCTATCCGAATCTGGCATTCGGGCAGGGAGACAACAATTCCTTTTATCTGGCAGAAGAAGTATTTTCTACGCATGAATACAGACAGAGTATTAAGGCGGATGATCGTGCAACGATGCTGAATCTGATGATCGGACTGAATGGATATACATTATGCTCCGGTATTATCTGTAATGAATTAAACGGAGACGAATATGTGGCGGTTCCGTTTGATACCGATGAGAAGATGGAAATCGGATATATTAAGAAGAAAAATATGCCACTGACTGTGCTCGGTGAGAAGTATATTGCAGAGTTGAAAAAATATAAAGCATACGAGGAAACGGAAAAATGATCTTATATGTGATAAGGCATGGGGAAACCGCATGGAATAAAGTAAGACGGCTGCAGGGACAGACCGATATCCCGCTGGCAGAGGAGGGCATCAGGCTGGCAAGGGAAACTGGGATCGGTATGAAGGATATACCGATCGACCTGGTGATCTCAAGCCCTTTGCAAAGAGCGTTGCAGACAGCTGAATGTATAACGGAAGGCAGAAACATTCCTATTCTGACAGATGAACGGATCCAGGAGATCTCATTTGGAGACTGGGAAGGAGAGTCGCTGATCGACAGTACCATTCTGCCGGCGGATTATAAGAAGCAGTTTTATGAGAATCCGTTATACTGCGAGGTACCACCGCATGGGGAGTCAGTTTCGCAGGTGATCCAAAGGACGGCAGACTTTTATCAGTCGCTTCTGGCAGATCCGGCATATCAGGATAAGCATATCCTGGTCTCCACACACGGAGCGGCGGGTCGTTGTTTTTTATGTAATTTCTTTGCAGATAAAACGGATATCTGGCGCGGCGGTGTTCCGAAAAATTGTGCGGTGACAACCGTGGAAGTAATAAACAAAAAGAGCAGGATCGTAGATTTTGACCGGCTTTTTTATACAGAGAGATAGTTGTTGATTTATAGGTGTGCTCTGTTATAATAAAGGTATTGAAGAAAAGCTTGAAAGGGACAGTAAAAAACAATGAGAAATGTAATTTTAACAGGTGACAGACCAACAGGAAAGCTGCATGTCGGACATTATGTCGGTTCACTGCGCAGACGTGTTGAGCTGCAGAATACAGGAAACTATGATGATATTTATATTATGATCGCAGATGCACAGGCACTGACCGATAATGCGGACAACCCGGAGAAGGTCAGACAGAATATCGTAGAAGTTGCGCTTGACTATCTTGCATGCGGACTGGACCCGAAGGTTTCTACGTTATTTATCCAGTCTATGGTTCCGGAGCTGACGGAGTTATCCTTCTACTATATGAATCTGGTTACCGTTTCCAGACTGCAGAGAAATCCTACTGTAAAGGCAGAGATCCAGATGCGTAATTTTGAAGCCAGCATTCCGGTCGGATTCTTTACGTATCCGATCAGTCAGGCGGCAGATATTACAGCATTTAAAGCAACGGTTGTTCCGGTCGGAGAAGATCAGATGCCGATGCTGGAGCAGACAAAAGAGATCGTACATAAATTTAATGCAGTATACGGCGAAACACTGGTAGATCCGAAGATCATGCTGCCGGACAATCAGGCATGTATGCGACTTCCCGGTATTGATGGTAAGGCAAAGATGAGCAAGTCACTCGGCAACTGTATCTACCTTTCCGATACAGAGGCAGATGTCAAGAAAAAGGTTATGTCCATGTTTACCGATCCGAATCATCTGCGTGTAGAGGATCCGGGTAAGGTAGAGGGCAATCCGGTATTTATTTATCTGGATGCTTTTTGTAAGGACGAATACTTTGCTGAATTCTTACCGGATTATGCGAATCTGGATGAACTGAAGGCGCATTATACAAGAGGCGGACTTGGTGATGTGAAGGTAAAGAAATTCCTGAACAACGTAATGCAGGCTGAGCTGGCACCGATCCGTGAGAGACGTATGCAGTGGGAGAAGGACATCCCGACTGTATTTGATATCTTAAAAGAAGGCAGTGAAAAGGCAGAAAAGGTTGCTGCCGAGACACTTGCCGAGGTAAGACGTTCCATGAAGATCAATTACTTTGAAGACAAAGCACTGATCAAAGAACAGGTGGAGAAATACGGAAACTAAGATAAAAAGTTAGAAAAAGAAAGACCGGAAGATCCGGCCTTTCTTTTTTTGTTATGGCGACGAGGAAAATGCACGCATTTATGCGGTGCATTTGACGACCGCTAATCAGAGCGAGATTCGCAGAGCGCATCTCGTCTCTGTTATGGCGAATCTTGTCTTTGTTTAAAGTGTATCGCCTGTTTGTTATTTTTTTCTAACAGAAACTGACAAAACGGATGAAAGCTTTGATAAAAAGACCGTGACAGAAAGATATTAAATTGGACGGAAAGATGCTATAATCTACCCGTCGGATGAATGTTGGGCAGAATTCATCCGGGCTGTGCTCATGAGAGACACGGTGTTTAGAAAACGAACAGATGACAGGGAGGAAAGACAGATGGCGCTTGAGAAAGCAGAAGCATATTTAAAACAGGCAGGATTTGCGGATAGGATCATAAAGCTGGAGCAGTCAACGGCGACAGTTGATCTGGCAGCGGCGGCACTCGGGGTAGAGCCGGGAATGATCGCGAAAACCATGTCTTTTTATCAGGGAGAGCAGGTAATACTGATCTTGACAGAAGGGACGGCAAGGATTGATAACCGGAAATACAAAGAAACCTTTCATATAAAGGCAAAGATGATCCCATTTGAGGAAGTGGAAGCAGCAGTCGGACATGCGCCCGGCGGTGTCTGCCCGTTTGGGATCAAAGAAGGCATCACCGTTTATCTGGATGAAAGCCTGAAGCAGTTTGGAACCGTGTATCCGGCAGCGGGAGATGACCATAGTGCAGTCAGACTTTCTGTTGCGGAGCTTGCACAGATCACAGGGGCTTCCTGGGTCGATGTGTGTAAGGAAACAGCTAATTAGTTTACATAATACATATTGCAAGACGAAAATTGAAAATAGTACATAGAAAATAATACAGACAGTAGAAAAATGCGCAGAGGTATGCTAGAATAACCGTGATTAGAAAAGACTAACTAATACGAGGTGGATACATATGAAAGTATATGAATTCGGAGAGGCGGATAAGCCGGTTATCATGCTGTTCCCCGGAACCTGCTGTTATTGGAAATCGAATTTCGGGCATGTGATCCCGGGACTTTCGGAGCATTTCCGCACGCTGGTTGTCAGCTATAGCGGATTTGATGAGACAGAGCATTCCACATTTATTTCCGAACTGGATGAAACAGAAAAGATTGAGCAGTACATCAGGGAAAAGCTGGATGGAAAACTTTATGCGGCTTATGGTTGTTCACTTGGCGGTTCTTTTGTATCACTTCTGGGCAGCCGCCGCAAGATCCATATTGAGCATGCGATCATCGGCTCCAGCGATATGGATCAGGCACCGAAGTGGCTGGCAAAACTGGAAACGGCGATCATGATTCCAATGTTTTACCCGCTTATTACAGGAAAAGGCAGTTCCATGTTTCAAAAGATGTTTGAAAAGAAAATGAACGATGGAAATGACAGCTCCGACTATATGAAACGTTTTATGGAGATCATGAAGGGGGATGGCAGTCTGGATATGTCCTTTATTTCCAAAACGTCCATGAAAAACCAGTTCTGTACTGATCTGTATACAAAGGTTGGAGAACATATCAATGTGCCGGGCACAGTGATCCATGTTTTCTATGCCAAAAAGATGGGAGAAAAGTATCTGGATCGTTATAAATTGCATTTTGCAGATCCTGATATCCGTGAATTTGATCTGCAGCATGAAGAGCTTTTGCTGGATGCGGATCGCTGGGTAAAAGAAGTTTGTGATGCGTGCATGATCTTAGACTGAATAAGCGGGCAGAGAGTAACGATATATGAAAAAGATAAAAGATGTGAGAGGGAAATCATGAAGGTTGAAACATTATCGGAAAAATACATAAATGAGATCGGGCATGCGTTCGGTTATTATGAATATGCACAGGGCGAGAAGGGGCTTGTTTCCGCATACAGCAGCAAAGATGCTGTCGTCAGCTATATCAACGGCTATGTGGAAATGGTACTGCAGGCAGGGATGCTTTATACAACAGGCCCGAAGCAGGAAGCGTTTATTGCCTATAAGCGCAGTGATGAAAAAGTGGGACTGAAGGCAGGTAAAAAGCTGATAAAAGGGATGTTTGCAGGATCGCCCTTTGGCGAAGTGGTACGGATGCTCAGCATTCTCGGAAGCGGCGGTTCTTCTTCCATTGAAAAGGAACTGAAAAAGAAAAAACAAAAATACCTGTTTGTCGGACTGGTATGTGTGCGGGAAGAATATCAGGGACAGGGCTATATGCGAAAAGCATTGGAACTTGCGTTTGCAGAAGGCAACAGATTGGGACTTCCGGTCGTACTGGATACCGATGCAAAACTGAAAAGCGATAAATACAGACATCTTGGCATGGAGCTGGCAGGTGTCCGTACCTGCAAAAACGGCAGTAAATTATACGAACTGATTAAATATCCCGATCCCACAGCCTGAAAAATAAGAATTTACACTTGACAACTCTCAAAAATTGCACTAACATAACAGCGTTATCTGTATTTTATTGTACCGTGCAGCCCCGAGCAGAGTGAGCTGAAATGGATGCACATCCTAATTTACCGCAATAAGAAGGGAACGAAGGAGCTTACATATGAAAGACGAAAAAGAAACCAGGGAAAAGCTCCTTGCCAGTGCCAGACAGGAGTTCTTAGAAAAAGGATACACACAGGCAAGTCTCCGCAGCATTTGCAAAAATGCAGGTGTGACAACCGGAGCGCTTTACTTCTTCTTTCAGGATAAAGAAGATCTGTTCACGCAGCTGGTAGAGCCAACCTTACAGAAGCTTCGTGAGTATATCCGGCAGCATTTTCAGGCGGAGCAGGAGATGATCATAAGCGGTGTCCAGAATGAAACTGAGGATGCGGATGACATCAGGATGACCCGTCAGATCCTGCATGCCATGTATCAGAATTATGATATTCTGCTGCTTGCCATTACAAAATCGCAGGGATCGAAATACGAGTACTGCGTAGATGAGTTTGTAGCGATCGCCGAACAGCATTACCGTTTCCTGGCAGACGGGATGGCGGCAAGAGCCGGGATAGATCGGATCGATGATTATACGATCCACTGGATCGCCCATATGCAGATTGATGTTTTTGTGCATATGCTGCAGCACGAGCCGTCGGAGGAAAAAGCACAGCAGCATATCGGAAAAATCGTCGACTATCTGGTAGCCGGATGGATGTCCATCTTTGTAGCTTGTGATAAGGAGGGACCCACGAAGTGGGAGGATGCCTTATCGCTAAGTAACGAGCAGGGCTCGTTACAGAAGGTTTCATCCGAGCGTAGTATGTCATGCATCAAAGATGCATGATGCGGCCTCAGCCCATTGCCGCAGGCAATTATGCATGGGATGAGGTTCCAGTAGAGAAAATCATAAGCAGCGAAGCTGCGGCGCTACGAAGTAGCGGGATTTTTGAGTATGAAAGAGGAAGGAACCCAAGAACTAAGCGCACGTAAACCGTGCGCAATTATTTGGATCAAAACATAACACTGTTATGTAAATGAGAAAAAATCTCAATTAGAAAAACCAAATTTTCAGGCAGGAGGAGAAAAAATGTATTTAGAGGTCAGGGACTTAAAAAAGAACTATGGGGAAAACGGAAGCTATGTACAGGTATTGAAGGGAATCAATACAGAAGTGGAAAAAGGACAGATGTGTGTGATCCAGGGAACGAGTGGTTCCGGCAAGTCCACACTATTAAATTGCATCGGCGGACTGGATACTGCAGAATCAGGTTCCATTGTGGTGGACGGAACAGAGATCGTAGGAATGAAGCAGGATAGGTTGTCCGAATACAGAAGAGATCAGCTTGGTTTTATCTTCCAGTTTTACAATCTGGTTCCGAATCTGACCGTAAAGGAAAATATCCAGGTCTGCGAATATCTGACAGAACATCCGCTGGATATCAATGATCTGATGCAGACGCTGGGACTTACGGAGCACCAGAATAAATTTCCGTCACAGCTTTCCGGTGGACAGCAGCAGCGTTGTGCCATAGCAAGAGCACTGATCAAAAATCCGAAACTGTTACTCTGTGATGAGCCGACCGGTGCGCTGGATTCCAAAACAAGCCGTGATATTCTGATCCTGCTGGAAGAGATCAATGCAAAATACGGAACGACAATGCTGATCGTTACGCATAATAATTCCATCAAAAACATGGTACATAAGGTGCTGATCATCAAGGACGGACTGATCCATAAGAGCTATGAAAACGAAGTAAGAGTACCGGCAAGAGAATTGGAGGATTTATAAGATGCAGAAAGTATTACGGAAAAGAATCTTACGGGATCTGAAAGAAAATCTGTTTCGTTATCTGGCACTTTCTGCACTGATCATATTTGTCATGTATCTGATTGTCAGTATCGTGGGTGCAGCGGATACGATCATCATCGGTTCCGAAAAGCAGGCAGAAAAAAATCGGTTGGAAGACGGACAATTCGGTGTATTTGTCCCGCTGACAGATACAGAAACGGAAAAGTTGGAAAAAAAGGGTGTCAGGCTGGAGAAACAGTTTTATCTGGACTTTGGCATGGAAGACCACAGTACACTTCGTGTATACCAAAATCGTGAAGAGATCGACCTGATCGCACTCGAAGAAGGAAAATTGGCACAGACAGAGGACGAGATCGTGCTGGAAAAGCGGTACTGTGAGGAAAAGGATCTGCATGTCGGAGACAGCATCATACTGGCAGATGCGACCTACAAAATTGTCGGTATCGGTTCTACACCGGACTATGATACACCGCTGAAGCAGACAAGTGATACCACTGCGGACAGCAGCATTTTCGGAACTGCTTTTGTAACGGCAGATACCTATGACATGCTTCGAAAGAGCGGAAAGAGCGAAAAAACGGAAGAGTATGTTTATGCTTACAGGCTGCCAGGAAACCTGACCAATGCACAGTTAAAGGAAGAACTGAAAAAGCTGGAATTTTCTGCAGAGGATGTCAAGGATACTTATTTTCAGGAATACTGGGATCAGACAATGGGGAAAAAGGATGATCTGGAGAATGGCATAAATGATCTGGTGGACGGTGCAAATGAGCTGCGTGACGGACTTAGTGAACTGCAGGATTACAGTGACGACCTGAATGACGGCGCAGATGAAATTTTTGATGCCTATCTGGATGAGGCAAATAAAGCTTTGAAGGGATATGGCATTCAGGAGGTAACGGCAGATAACTTTGAAACGGTTTTAAATGATTATGTAAACCAATCAAACGACCCGGGCGCGAGAATGGTGGCAAGAGGTGCCAGAATGCAGCTTCAGGAGCTGAAAAGCTACGTGGATGGTACAAAGGAATATACGGATGGCGCAAAGGAAGCTGCAGACGGAAGTGAAGAACTGGCGGACGGTGTACGGGAGTTAAAAGATAATACAGATGATATCATCGATGATATTTTCGATGTGGATGTCAGCAATATGACATATTTCCTGGTAGCAGAGGATAACCCGAGAGTGCTTGGTGCAGCAGGTGATCAGGAGATCAATAAGATCGGCGGACTGATCGCAGGTGTGATCTTAATGGTGCTGTTTACTTACGTTATCTCTGTTTTTGTGGTGCATGGCATTGAGCAGGAAAGCAGCGTCATCGGTGCATTGTATGCACTTGGTGTAACGGCGGGTGATCTGATGCTGCATTACATTACACTTCCGGTTGTTGTTTCAGCCGTATCTTCCGTGATCGGCGGACTGATCGGTTTCAGTAAATGGGGAATCGGGCTGCAGATGCAGGATTGCTTCGGCTTCTTCTCACTGCCGGTACCGGCGTTTGAGTATACACCATACCTGATCGTTTACACCTTTGTTATGCCTGCACTTACTGCAGCGATCGTCAACTGTCTGGTGATCCGCAAGAAACTTTCCAGACCGGTGCTTTCCATGCTGCGCAAGGAGCAGAAAGCAAGCAGGATCCGGGATCTGAACCTCGGCAATATGGGATTTATAGCAAGATTCCGTATCCGTCAGATGCTGCGTGAGATGCGCTCCGCATTTGCCGTGATCTTCGGTATGTTTGTTTCCATGCTGATCGTCATGATGGGCCTGGACATTTACGTGATGTGTCAGAATGTCAACATTGAGAATAAGGCAGATACCAAATTCGCCTATATGTATACATACAAATATCCGACAGAGGAGGTACCGGATGGCGGCGAAGAAGCATTTGGCAAAACGCTGAAAAAGGAACGTCTCGGTTATAATCTGGATGTCACGCTTCTTGGTATACATGATGACAACCCGTATTTTGATGCCCAGGTGGAGGATGGTAAAAATAAGATCGTCATTTCCACAGCAGTTGCACAGAAATACAATGTCGGTGAGGGTGATGTCTTTGTCTTAAACGATGAAGAAACCGATACTAAATATGCCTTTGATATTGTTGGTATTGCTCAGTACTCAAGTTCCCTTTATATCTTTATGGACATTGACAGTATGCGGGAACTGTTTCATGAAGGCAGTGATTATTACAATATTGTATTTTCTGATAAGGACCTTTCCATTCCGTCCGGCAGATTATATGCGACAACGACAAAGGAAGATGTAGAAGAAGCATCCGGTATCTTCATTAAGATGATGTGGCCGATGATCTATATGCTGCTCGGCTGTTCCGTGATCATCTTCTGTGTTGTCATGTATCTGATGATGAAGGTAATGATCGACCGTTCTTCTTTCAATATCTCGCTGATCAAGATTTTCGGATACCGCACAAAAGAGATCGGTAAGCTGTACCTGCGCGGTAACTTTTATCTGGTGGCAGCCGGTGCACTGATCTGTATCCCACTTGCCAAGGCATGTATGGATGCAATCTATCCGATGCTGGTTGCCAATGTCTGCAGCGGCATGAACCTGACGTTTAGCTGGCAGTTGTATGCAGGTATTTATGCAGCGGTGATCCTTCTTTATCTGTTCATCAATCAGCTGCTTGTGGGCAGACTGAAGAAGATGGTACCGGCTGAAGTGCTGAAGAACCGTGAATAATGGCAGGGCGTAAAACGGAAAATCAGAACGGTCTCAAATATAAAATAGAGAGAAAACCGCAGGGAAATATTGAAATCCCTGCGGTTTTTGCGTATGATATAGTAGCTGCTTCGAAGAAGCGGCTGCAGAGCACGAAGTGCAAATCTGCGAGTCTTAGAAACAAAGGGAAACAGGGAAAGATGACAAAACGTGTACTTACAATGCAGGATATTTCCTGCCTGGGACAGTGTTCTTTAACGGTAGCACTTCCTATTATATCAGCATGCGGGATCGAAACGGTGATCCTGCCATCCGCGGTGCTTTCCACGCACACAGGCGGCTCTTTTAAAAATTATACATTCCATGATCTGACGGATGATATTCCGGGAATACTGAAACACTGGAAACAGGAGGGCTTTCGGTTTGACTGTCTGTACACAGGTTATCTGGGAAACATACGGCAGATCAATCTGGTAGAGGAGATCAGAAAAGAACTGCTTACGGATGATGCACCGTGCATCATTGATCCTGCCATGGCAGATTTTGGCAAGTTGTATACAGGATTTGACACGGCGTATGTACATAAAATGAAGGAGCTTTGCGGGCAGGCAGATGTGCTTTTACCGAATCTGACAGAGGCAGCCTTTCTGACCGGGCTTCCGTACCGGACAAGAATGTCGGAGGCAGAGGTGCATGTGCTTTTGAAAGGGCTTGCAGCCTTGGGCTCTAAGCACATCATCTTAAAAGGAGTCAGTGATACGCCGGATCAGATCGGTGTGGCAATCTACAACTGCGAAACCGACAGAGTTTCTTATTATTTTACGAGAAGATTACCGAGAAACGGTTATGGAACAGGGGATTGTTTTGCCTCTGCTTTTACAGGTGCTTATATGAGGGGCATGGAGATCAAAGAGGCAGCAGCACTTGCCGCAGATTTTGTTCTTGCTGCCATGGAAGCAACGACAGGAGATGAAAAACACTGGTATGGGGTACACTTTGAACAGGCTCTGCCACTTTTAATGGAACGACTGGTTATAGAATGAAACTATAACCGGTTGTTTCTTTTTCCTATTAGACAGATGGGAAAACTCATGCTACTATGATGCTATCAAAAGAAAACAGACAAAACCTACCGGAAGAGGTAGACGACAGGACGAAAACAGAAAAAGAAAGGACTGCCAAAGGCAGAGCGTGAGTGAAAATGAGTAAAAAAACATATGCAGAAAGAAAATTAAAATTTGAAACGTTACAGCTTCATGTAGGACAGGAAAGCCCGGATCCGGTAACGGATGCAAGAGCTGTTCCGATTTATCTGACTTCTTCTTATGTATTCCATAACAGCCAGCATGCAGCAGACCGTTTCGGTCTTCGTGATGCAGGTAACATTTACGGAAGACTGACAAACCCGACAGAAGATGTATTCGAACAGAGAATCGCAGCACTTGAAGGCGGTGTTGCAGCACTTGCAGTCGGTAGTGGAGCAGCAGCATTGACTTATGCATTTCAGGCAGTTGCACACAAAGGAGATCATATCGTAGCAGCCAAGAATATTTACGGTGGTACCTATAACCTGCTCGCACATACACTGCCGGATTACGGTGTTGAAACAACATTCGTAGATCCTTTTGATTATGAAGGTATTGAAGCAGCGATCAAAGAAAATACAACAGCGATCGAGATCGAAACACTCGGTAATCCGAATTCAGAAGTTGTTGATATTGAAAGAATCGCAAACATCGCACATTCCCACAATATTCCATTGATCGTGGATAATACATTTGCAACCCCTTATCTGGTGCGTCCGATCGAGTATGGCGCAGATATCGTTGTACATTCCGCAACAAAATTCATTGGCGGACATGGCACAACGATCGGTGGTGTGATCGTAGACAGCGGTAAATTTGACTGGACTAAGAGCGATAAATATCCATGGCTTGTTGAGCCAAACGTATCTTATCATGGTGTCAGCTTCGCAAAAGACTGTGCACCGGCTGCTTTTGTGACATACATCCGTGCGATCCTGCTGCGTGATATGGGCGCAACTTTATCACCGGTACATGCGTTCATCTTCTTGCAGGGACTGGAAACATTATCACTGCGTGTAGAGCGTCATGTGGAAAATGCATTGAAGGTAGTACAGTTCTTAAAGGATCAGCCACAGGTAGAAAAGGTAAACCATCCTTCCGTATCCGATGATCCGGAGCAGCAGAAGCTTTACAAGAAATATTTCCCGAACGGCGGCGGTTCTATCTTTACCTTCGAGATCAAGGGGGACGCGAAAAAAGCGCAGGATTTTATCGACCAGCTGGAGCTGTTTTCTCTGCTTGCCAATGTGGCTGATGTGAAGTCGCTTGCAATCCATCCGGCTTCTACCACACATTCCGAATGCAATGAAGCAGAACTGCTTGATCAGGGAATCAAGCCAAACACGATCCGTCTTTCTATCGGAACGGAAAATATTGATGATATCATTGAAGATCTGGCAGAAGCATTTAAAGCGATCGAGTAGGCAGGCTGCATGGCAGTATAAAAATAAGAAGAAAAAGAATAAGCATATGAGAAACACCGGCGAATGCAAAGCATAAGCCGGTGTTTTAAAATGGTGTGATAGGTATGATCAAAATACCGCAATACAGAAGAAATATGTGCTTTATGATTCAGCCTGAGCCGAAGCGACAAAATTCTTGATCGCCTGAAAGCTTTCTTTGCTGACAACATGCTCCATTTTGCAGGCATCTTCTGCTGCAACCTCAGGATCCACACCAAGATGCGTCAGCCAGGAAGTCAGGAATTCATGTCTTTCGTAGATCATGTCTGCGATTTCGCGACCCGCCTCGGTAAGATTGATAAATCCTGCATCACTGACTGTGATCAGCTCCTTCTCACGAAGATTTTTCATTGCAATGCTGATGCTGGATTTTTTAAAGCCAAGTTCATTGGCAATATCAACGGAGCGAACAACCGGGAGCTTTCTGCTCAGGATCAGGATCGTCTCTAAATAATTTTCTGCTGATTCATTAGGTGCCATTTTAATTCCCTTTCTTACGCAAAACGTATCAAAATAACGAACTTTTTATATTGACGCAAGTATAGCACATTTCTAAAAAAAAAACAATAAAAGTTGTTGACATCTAATATCCGTTAGAGTATACTAACCTCGAAATGAAAGAAAATTATCGATAAGATGCTAAATGGTAATGAAAAAGAAAGAAAGGGATGGGTATGATGCCTCTGTCAATGGCAAAAGAAGGAGAGCCTAACGTTATTAAAAAAGTAGGCGGCAAGGAAGAGACCAGACAGTTTCTGGAAAATCTTGGCTTTGTAACGGGCGGTATGGTTACGGTAATATCTCAGATGGGTGGTAATCTGATCGTAAATGTCAAGGAATCCCGTGTAGCCATAGGAAAAGATATGGCAAACAAGATCATGGTCTAAATAAGTTTAAAATGTCAGGCATCTAAGGGTGCATGATAATAAAATAAAGAAAAGGAGCATAAAAATGGCAAACGAGTCAAAAACACTGAAAAACGCTGCTGTTGGTGCAACTGTCAAAGTTAAAAAGCTGACGGGTGATGGTCCTGTCAAAAGAAGAATCATGGACATGGGTATCACAAAAGGCGTAGAGATCTATGTAAGAAAGGTAGCACCACTTGGTGATCCGGTGGAAGTTACAGTAAGAGGCTATGAGCTGTCACTGCGTAAAGCAGATGCAGAAATGATTGTTGTTGAATAACAATTTTTTTTGTCAGTACGTTAGTACACGCTAACAAAAGTAAGCAACGAGCTATCCTAATTAGTTATATAAAATGAAAAAGAGGAGTAGAGAAAATGGCAATTAAAATCGCATTAGCAGGTAACCCAAACTGCGGTAAAACAACTCTGTTTAACGCGTTGACAGGTTCCAATCAGTTCGTCGGAAACTGGCCGGGCGTTACGGTTGAGAAAAAGGAAGGTAAGCTGAAAAAAGCTTACAGCGGCAAGGAATCAGATGTCGTTATCATGGATCTTCCGGGTATTTATTCTCTGTCACCATACACACTGGAGGAGGTAGTTGCCCGTAACTATCTGATCACAGAGAGACCGGATGCAATCATCAATATCATTGATGGTACGAATATCGAAAGAAACCTGTATCTGTCTACACAGATCATGGAACTGGGTATTCCGGTTGTTATGGCTGTTAACATGTCAGACCTTGTTGAAAAGTCAGGCGACAAGATACATGTCGATAAATTAAGTGCAAAGCTCGGCTGTGAAGCATGTGAGATTTCAGCACTGAAAGGAACAGGCATTGATGTAGCGGTTAAGAAAGCAATCGCTGCAGCAAAGGCTAACAAGTCTGTAGCACCTGTTCATGAGTTCAGCGAAGAGGTTGAGAAGTATATCACAGCAGCAGGCAATAAGCTTGGCACTGATGTCAAAGAAGAACAGAAGCGTTTCTTCGCAATCAAGCTTCTGGAAAAAGATGATAAGATCATTGAGCAGATGCAGTCCAAAGTAGATGTGTCTGCAGAGATCGAAGATATGGAGAAAGAATTTGATGATGATACAGAAAGTATTATCACAAATGAAAGATATGTATATATCTCTTCTATCATTGATGCCTGCTACACAAAGAACAAAAAGAGAACAATGTCTACATCGGATAAGATCGATAAGTGGGTAACAAACAGATGGTTAGCACTCCCTATCTTTGCACTGGTCATGTTCATTGTATATTATGTATCCGTTACAACAGTAGGCGCTATTTTAACAGACTGGACAAATGATACATTGTTCGCCGAGTGGATCGTTCCGGGTGTTCAGTCAGCACTGGAATCTGTCAATTGTGCAGATTGGCTTACAAGCCTGATCGCAGATGGTGTTGTAAGTGGTGTCGGTGCAGTTCTTGGTTTCGTACCACAGATGCTTGTACTGTTTATTTTCCTTGCATTCCTTGAGTCCTGCGGTTATATGGCTCGTGTTGCTTTCATCATGGATCGTATTTTCCGTAAATTCGGTCTTTCCGGAAAATCCTTCATTCCAATGCTGATCGGCAGCGGATGTGGTGTTCCGGGTGTTATGGCTTCCCGTACGATCGAGAATGACAGAGACCGTAAGATGACGATCATGACAACAACATTTGTTCCTTGTGGAGCAAAGCTTCCTATCATCGCATTGATCGCCGGAGCATTCTTCCAGAATGCAGGATGGGTTTCATGGTCTGCATACTTCGTTGGTATCGCAGCGATCATCTGCTCCGGTATTATCTTAAAGAAAACAAAAATGTTCGCAGGAGAGCCTGCTCCATTCGTTATGGAGCTGCCTGCATATCACTGGCCGACAGTTGGTAATGTACTCAGAAGCATGTGGGAAAGAGGCTGGTCATTTATCAAAAAGGCTGGTACAATCATTTTATTATCTACAATCGTACTTTGGTTTTTACAGGGATTTGGCTGGATCGATGGCAGCTTTACAATGCTCGAGGCAGAACAGCTCAATGACAGTATCTTAGCTAAGATCGGTAATGTGATCGCTCCTATCTTCGCTCCGCTTGGTTTTGGAAACTGGAAGATGGCAGTTGCAACCGTTACAGGTCTGATCGCAAAAGAGAACGTTGTTGCTACATTCGGTATCCTCTTCGGCTATGGCGAAGTAGCAGAAGACGGTGCAGAAATCTGGCAGGTGCTTTCACAGACCATCACACCTGTTGCAGCTTACGGTTTCCTGGTATTTAACCTGTTATGTGCTCCTTGTTTCGCAGCAATGGGTGCTATCAAGAGAGAAATGAACAACGCAAAATGGTTCTGGTTTGCAATCGGTTATCAGACAGTTCTGGCATACGTAGTTGCACTTTGCATCTACCAGATCGGTACACTGATCACAACAGGCGCATTCGGAATCGGAACAGTTGTGGCATTCCTTCTTGTTCTCGGTTTCCTGTATCTGTTATTCAGACCATATAAAGAAAGTAAGACATTAAATGTAAGCATTGATAAGAAAGCATTTGCAAAATAAATGCTGATCCGGAGGTGATCAAATGGGTACCGTTTTAGTACTTGCAATCTTAATCGTGATAGTCGGATGTATCATCCGCAGCATGATAAAGGATAAGAAAGCAGGAAAATCCCTGCAGTGTGGAGGTAACTGCAAAAACTGTCACGGTGGCTGTCATTAAATGCCATGGGAGGTAATATATGCGGAAAGAAATGATCATTCAGCGCCTGAAAGAGCGTGGTTGTCGCATTACAAAGCAGCGACTGTTATTGCTTGACATTATACTGGAAGAAGATTGCTGCTGCTGTAAAGAGATTTATTATAAAGCATCCAAAAAGGATCAGAATATCGGTCCGGCCACTGTGTATCGTATGATCAATACACTGGAGGAGATCGGTGCGATCACAAGAAGAAGTACCTTTACGGTCAATCTTCCACCGGAAGAAGAAAAAACGGCCGTTTGAAGTGAAGAATTACAGAAATAAATATCGGAAAGACCGGAGTCCTGTGCTCCGGTCTTTTTGACGCTTTGCTCATAAATAGAAAGAAATAGAAAGATTTTACTACAAATCTATACAGAACGGACTAACAGGAATAAAATAAGAAAGAAAAACAATAGTAATGAAAAGATAAGGGGAAAGCTATGAAGAAAAGAGTAAGTTTTCTGGTGCTTGCGCTGCTGATCGCAATCAGCGGCTGCGGAAAAAGTGAGAGCAGTCTGAATGGACAGGACAGCAGTGAAGAAATAAATGCAAATGGAACCGGAGAAGACGGAGAACAGACTAAGACCGGTGCAGGTGATGTGGCAGACAAAGAAGCGGATACGGCAGATGCAAAGCAGAATGCAGATATACCCGGGGAAGAGCAGGCGGATCAGACAAAAGGAACTGTAGACGCAGAAAATGCTTTGGCAGAATATGCCCTGCATCTGAATGGCAGTAATCTGGACGGTGTATCGTTTGAATATACGAAGATAGCAGATGGTATGTGGCAGAGAAGTTCCCTGGATGACAGTCTGTTTCAGGTAGCGGGGAATCTGGATTTTGTGCTCCGGGATTTTGATGGGGATGGCAGTGAGGAACTGCTTACCTATGATATGGAGAAGAGAGATGGAGACTGGGCAGTCACAGCCAGCATGTATGAGCAGAAAGACGGACAGGTGCAGAAAGCAGATACCAAAACTTTGCTGGAAAAGGCATTTTCTTTCTGTGACAGCGGGGATGTCAGATTTTTCCTGAAGGATGATAAATATATCTGCATGGACAGCGGGCTTTCCTGCTTTGTCATTGCGGATGGGATGCAGTATGCGGTCAAAGCCTACAGCTATAATGGAGAAAAGCTGGTGGAGATGGCAAATGAAGAACTGCAGGGTTCCGATTTTTATGAGGTCGGTCATTCCATGACAGAATATGTAGATCAGCTTAATACGATGGGCTTTTCCAAAACAGCAGCAGCTGTGTATGACAGAGATGTACTCCGCGTCTGTGCGGCGGACAGTGGCATTACCTTTTTATCAAAGATCCTGCTGCATCATTCCTATCTGGAAGAGGATAAGACATGGGCATATGATCCATACGCTTATATGGAATTTGTAGAGGGCGAAGAAGCAGAAGATGCTTATGTGTTACCTAAAAGTAACGAAAAAGAGCTGTCAGCGGATGAATTGAGAGATCTGGGAGAAGACAGGCTTCGGATTGCCAGAAATGAGATCTATGCCAGATACGGCAGAAGCTTTCAGGATGAAGCGTTAGAGCAGTATTTCCAAAAGAAAGCATGGTATTGTCAGAGCGAAACTATAGATGATACAGTCCTCTCAGAAACGGAGCTTGCAAACCGCGATCTGATCCTGCAGGCGGAGCAGAATGCGGCGTTAGAAGACCGCATGCTACCGGAGCAGTATCAGCCGGCGTATGAAAAGCAGGATACGGAAACAGAAAAGAATATGGAAGATTTGCTGAACACCACAGCCTACAACGGTTTCTTAAGCAGAACGTATCAGAATGTGAAGGACGCGGAGCTGGGAGAGATTTTCTATAATGGAGCCGGTATTTCAGGCAGTGCAGGAGCCTTACAGGAAGAACTGAAAGCGGAATATCTGAAGGTCAGTGGACAGGCGGAGATCTATACAGATTTTATGGCATTGTCTGAGCAGGAAATGGAAGTCCTTCTGCAGAACGAAACAGGTCTTTCGATGGCAGATTTCAATCACCGGATCGGCTGGTATTATCTGCCCGCTTACGGCGCATTTGCAAAGGAAGTCAGTGATACCAACTTCAAGCAGATCGAGGTGCAGGATGTATATTATAATAAAGCAGCAGATGTTTACTCTGTACTTTACAGAACACCGGGGATTATGGATGAAAACGGAGAAGAAGGTTTGTACCGGGTAACATTAAAGCAAACGGGAGATCACTGGCAGATCATGGCAAATACGGAAATCTGACAGACAGGTCGAATCCTGCAAAATGCTGTCTGCTATCACAGAATTTTACAAACCGCCCGGTTGCTTCTTTATGAGATGATTTCATGGAAAGGTTGACACAGCAGAAGCAATGCCTTATAATTGTTCTAAAAAGAACGATAAAGGAGGGAAAAATGTATTTCTGGGATAAGCATAAAACAGTTACAAGCTATTATGAAGTGCTTTCCGGTGAGGTGTGTGACCGGTATGGCTTAACGCAGATGGAATATGATATACTGATGTTTCTGCATAACAATCCGCAGCATAATACCGCTGCAGAAATTGTAAAGATCAGAAAATCAACAAAATCCCATGTTTCAACTTCATTGAAAAAGCTGGAAGAGAAAGGTCTTGTTGAAAGAATACAAAGTGAAGATAATAAAAAGCATATTGAAATTGTTTTGCTGGATCAGGCAGAGGAAATCGTGGAAGCAGGAATAAATGCACAAAAACAGTTTGCAAAAAATGTTTTAAGCGGAATGACAGAAGAAGAAAAGCAAATGTGTATGAATGTATTTGAAAAGATCTGTAATAATGCGGAAGAATGTTTAAGAGAGCATAGGGAGAACGCAAATGAAAACTAAGTTTTGTGTAAAGAAAGATGTAATGGAAGCGATATTTGATACGGCATATTTGATTTTTGATCTGGTTGCCGCAATTTTATTTTTTATATTCTCACAGGGAAATATGCTGTTTATTCTTTATGGAGTATTAACATTAACACTTTGCGGAGGGGATGCTTTTCATCTAGTGCCAAGAATTATCAGAGCAGTACATGGAAGTAATGATAAAATAAAGAGACAGTTGGGAATCGGATTGCAGGTATCGTCTATTACAATGACAGTATTTTATATTATTTTGATGTATATCTGGAAATTTACATTTCCGGAATTAAAAATGCCGGCAATAATTGAAGCAATAATTTGGATATCTGCAGTCGTCAGAATTGTAATATGCATGTTCCCACAGAATAACTGGTGTACCGATGAAGGAAATATGAAATTATCTATCATCAGAAATGCGGTCTTTGCAGTTACCGGTATAGGGGTAATTATTTTATATATAATTTCCGGGAATACTTATGGATATCATATGACAAGGATGGTTGCAGCCATTATTATTTCTTTTGGCTGTTATCTTCCGGTAACTTTGCTGAGTAAATCAAAACCAAAGGTCGGACTATTAATGATTCCAAAGACTTGTGCATATATGTGGGTTATTGCGATGGGACTACAGCTTATGTTTTAAAAGCTGTAAAAGAATAAAAAAGGGAGGATATCAGAATGAAGATAGAAAACTTTGTAAGGCTTATGACAGGGCGATTTGATAATAAAGAACAATTTACAGAAATGAAAAAAGCCGGGAAAATGTTTCCGTATGCACAGCATGTAAATACAGTATGCAACGATAAAATTAAAAATATGCCCGAAGATTTTACAGGGATATTTATTGTAGAGGAAAGTTATTATGAGACGGATGGAAAATGTCATGCTTCACCTCATTTGTTCCTTATTACAGAGAATAAGGATGGAATCATGCTATCATCCTATGAAATACCTGTGGGAGAAGACAAGACTAAGTTTTCCTATGATTCCATGAAGTCTGTAGATTACGGAGAGCTTAAAAAATCTGTGAAGTTTACACCGGCACTATATCGGGAAAAGGATGGCTGCTGGGAAGGGGGAAGTGTGAGCCGTTTTACGCCGGTTATGACATTCCGGTTATGGGAGAAGTTTTCAGATGATTGTCTGGAGGTGTCGGAAAGCATGGAAGTGAACGGGAACAGAACCTTTGGATATGATGTCCCGATTATTTACAAAAGAGTAAGATAAAGTATAAGACTGGACAAAAGCCATCAACTGACCGATATATAAAATAGATACGCATCACAGAAAAAGGTTCGGGGAGAAACAAGAGTATGGTAATTCAGAAAACAGATCAGACAATGCAGGCAGTTCAGAATGAGAATCTGCAAAAAAGTGCGGGAAAAAGAAATAGAAGAGCGCAGAATACACAAAACACGAAGAAAAATGTGGACGGAAGATTTCTGATCGCAGGATCTTCAAAGGAGCAGATCGAAAAGAAACGTAAGCTGGCACAGAAGCAGGCAATGAAGCTTGTCAAAGATGCCTTTTCCGGGGATCAGGCGACAAAACAGAATATAGAGGATCTGAAAGCACAGAAGGCGGAAAAGGTCGCAGAATATCAGGAAAAAATGCAGCAGATCGGCAATATTTCTGCGGAAAAGGATAAGCTGCGGGAAACGTATGGAATATCGAAGGATTCGCAGGAGCAGAAGGATCTGGAGCTTTTGGAAAAATACCAGAATAATAAGCTGGGTTTCTTTTCAGATGATTTCAGTAAAGAAGAGATTGACCGGTTAAAAGAACTGGCAAATGAACCGCGGACAGAATATCAGAAACAGGTACTTTCTTTAAATGGAAAAAAAGCTGCTTTGCAGTCAGATGCAGATCTTATGCAGCAGCAGATCATGGTGCTGACGCAAAATCAGTCGGATGCCAAGGTGGATCAGTTAAAATCCCAGGATATGTTAAAAGCCGGAGATGCTGCGGAAGAGATCCAAAAAGCAGCATCGGATGAGATTGTTGGTATGGTGATCGCGGATGCCAAAGAAAAGCTGGATAAAGAACTGGAAGAGAAGAAAGCAGAAGCCGAGAAGAAGGCTGAAGAAAAAGAAGAACAGGACGAGCGGATCAAAAAGGCAAAAGAAGAACGGAAAGAAGACAGAGAGATGATCGAGGGAGATCTGGATGCGGAAAAGCTGCAGGCAGATGCCAGTTTGCAGAAACAGTCCGTTACGCAGTCTGAGGAGACAACGCAACGGATCAATCAGATCATGAAGAAGAATCACCTGATCAATGAGGATCTGAAGGGTATCGAGATCGATGTAAATTTTTAAAGATATTTGCGCAGGCCTTTTGGATAATGATTTTTCATAATAGAGCCTGCCAGTTTGCCCCAGCCAAGGCTGTAACCGTCGATACAGATCAGATACCAGCCATTTTTCCCTTCGTATGGGAATGTTTCGCCGGATATGAAGCGGATAGCGGTCTGTAACTGCAGTGGATCAGAAGCGTCTAGGTTTACATAATTTATGACCTGTTCAGGGCGCAGGGAAAGAGCCAGTGCATGACCCGGGATAAAACGTTTTCCGGAGAGCTGCCCTAAGTGAAGCCCGGCGCGCAGTATCTTCAGTCCATGCAGGGAAGGTGCCTGATCAGGCAGCAGGTAGATCTGTTCCCCAAAGGTTGTCAGGCGGCCGGAGAGCGGATCGACAAGCATATCGTGTAAAAAAGAGGATAAGAGAGAATAATCCTGAGAGATCGTACATTTGGGTTCTGTGCGGTCTCTTTTTTTGGAAACCTGACGATCGGAATTTTTGTTCTTTTTGCCGGGAAGAATGACTTCATGATCGGAAAGCAGAAGATCACCGGCGGAAGGACTGCATGACGCAGTGCCTGCCTGTGCGTGATCGGCAGTATTTTCACCTTTCTCGAGAACTGCAACGAAATGCCCTTCTCCATGGAGCTTATGCGGCCAGAGACGGATGGCAGATTGTGCGTCTTTTATGAGTCCATGCTGCATACCATCATACAGAGGAACCTGTATGAGCCGGTAGAGCGGATGGGTATCTAAAAACTGCAGGATGCACTGTTCATCTTCCTCCGGCGAAAAAGTACAGGTCGAATATACCATGCGTCCGCCTATTCGGAGCATCAGGTCTGCCTGCTCTAAGATCTCCTGCTGCCTTTGGGCACACAGGGCTACATTTTCAGGGCTCCACTGCGAAATGGCTTCGTCATTTTTGCGGAACATGCCTTCGCCGGAGCAGGGCGCATCTACCATGATCCGGTCAAAAAAGAGCGGAAAATGAGCAGAGAGCTCTGCCGGTGCCATGTTTGTGACGATCGCATTGGAAATGCCCATGCGTTCTATATTTTCTGACAGAATGCGGGCTCTGGCAGGATGGATCTCATTGCTGATCAGAAGTCCCTGCCCCCGCATGGCGCCTGCGATCTGTGTGCTTTTTCCACCGGGCGCGGCGCAAAGATCCAGTATCTTTTCACCGGGCTGTGCGTCTAAATAGGCAGCAGGTGCCATCGCACTCGGTTCCTGTATGTAGTAGGCACCGGCTTCGTGATACGGGGATTTGCCCGGGTGCAGCTCCTGTGGATAATAAAATCCTGTGGAGCACCATGGTACAGGCGTAAGCGTGCAGCCAAGGTGGGAAAACAAGGTGCCCGCGTCTCCTTTTAATGGGTTTATGCGAAGTGCCTGATAATGATCTTTGTCATAGCTTTGTATAAATGATTCATATTCGCTTTTTTCGGGTAAAAGCTGTTGCATACGCGAAAGGAAAGCTTCGGGTAACGGAAATGCCATACATAATCTCCTAACATGATTGCTTCCTGATCCGGAAGCAGTATTCATCTGTTTTCTTATTATATAGGGTTTGCGCCAAATGAGCAAGACAGACGGTGGGAGTATCCTCCTATTTACAGACACAGAATGTGTCGATATAATGGAGCTGAAAGAGAGAGTATATCATGCAGAACAAGAAGAAAAAACGGAAAAAGAAAAATCAGAAAATGGTACTTTGGAGCAGCTTAGGGGTTCTGTTTGCCTTTCTGCTGGGGCTTTTGATCGCAGGCAGCGTATATTGCAGCAGCCATTTCAGCAAGGGAACGATCATTAATGAAATTGATGCGTCAGGACTGACGATGGAGGAGCTGGAAAGCCGGATGCGGGAATATGTCCTGACTGTGAGGGAGCGGACAGGAGAGGGCAGTTACATCACAGAAACGATCACGGGAGATCAGATCGGCGTAACGGTTTCCAATACAGACGAACTCAACGGAATTTTGAAACAGCAAAATATTCTGAAGGCGATTTCTTCTTATATAAAGGGAGAACAGCAGGTATATACCGTAGAGAATCTGTATGCCTATGTGGACAGTGCCCTGATGACTGCGATACTGAAGCTGCAGGGCTTTCAGGAAAGCTTTGTGGTAGAGCCTGTGGATGCCCATATTTCAGAGTATGATGCAGAGAATGGGTATCGGATCGTACCGGAGATACGGGGAAATGTACTGAACCAGACTAAGACGATCCAGACAGTGGAGACGGCAGTTGATGCTCTGCTCACAGAGATAGATTTAGAGAAAGCGGGCTGCTACGAGGAACCATCCGTCTATGCGGATGATGCAAAGCTGACAGAGCGTCTTGCACAGATGAAGCAGTATACGGATCTGCGTATTGTGTATCATTTCGGACAGCAGGAGGAAGTCATTGATGGCAGTGTACTTTCCGGGTGGCTGTTGGTCGATGAAGAGACAAATAAGGTCAGTGTATCGGAGGAGAAGATAGATGATTTTGTTGTCATGCTGCGTAAGAAATATGACACGATTTTTCGAAGCAGAGAATTTCAGACGAGCTATGGCAAAACGATCACGATCGAAGGCGGTGATTACGGCTGGTGGATGAATTACAGCCAGGAGCAGGAGCAGCTGAAAGAAATGATCCGGAATGGGGAAAGCGGAGAGCGTATCCCTGTTTATTATCAGACAGCGGCAGTATATGGCAGTCAGGACTATGGCAATACATATATTGAGATCAATCTGACCGCACAGCATCTTTTCTTATATGTAAACGGAGAAAAGAAAATGGAATCCGAGTTTGTATCCGGGAATGCGGCAAGAGGCTTTGATACACCGGCGGGTATTTACGGTATTACCTATAAAGAGCAGGATGCCATGCTGGTAGGGGAAAATTATGAAACACCGGTTTCTTACTGGATGCCATTCAATGGCAATATCGGACTGCATGATGCAATCTGGAGAGACAGCTTTGGGGCGGATATTTACAAAAAGAGTGGTTCTCACGGCTGCATTAATATGCCTTATCTGAAGGCGAAGGAATTATATGGGGAGATCGCAAAGGGAACGCCTGTCATCTGCTATTATCTGGACGGAACGGAATCGGAGCAGACGATCGGTCAGCCGGATGCGGAAAAGGCGCAGGCAGTTGTTGATTCGATCGCCAAGATCGGAACCGTTACAAAGGACAGCAAAAAGAAAATAGAACGCGCAAGACAGTTATACAATGATGCATCTGCTGAGCAGCGGGAATACGTAACAAATTATGAAGTACTCACCGCTGCGGAAGAAGCATATCAATCGCTTAAGAAGTGATGTGTGAGCTGCTCAAGCCAGATCGCAATGGATGGATTCAGTTCCTGTGAATAGAGAACCTCTTTTGCACGAACCGGTTCATCCGTGATCAGGCAGTCGATACCGAGGCTGAACATGCGCTCCATGTCTTCGCGTTCATTGACTGTCCAGGCATAAACTGCTTTGCCGTTTGCATGCATATGATTGACCAGCTTACGGGTAATAAATGAAGATTTAATACTGAAACCATCGATATAGCTGAGGTTTTGGTAATTTCCGTAAGCAACAGGTAACAGATAGATCGTCTGGATGGAATCATCCAGCGATTTTATTTTTTTCAGGGAATCCGGTTTCTTGGCAGCAACCACGCAGTGCTCCGCATAGTCATGGGATTCGATCAGAGCAACCACGCCTGCTTCCAGGCCGGTATCGGATATATTTGTTTTCAGTTCGATATTCAGATCGATCCTGTCCTTACAAAGTGTCAGCACTTCATCCAGCGTGCAGATCTTTTCGCCCTTGTAGGCAGGAGAAAAATGAGAACCGAAATCCAGAGAGAGAAGCTCCTCATAGGTCAGGTCGGAAACGTTTTTGTCGATACCGGTCAGACGTTTTAAATTGGTATCATGCACCACGACAATGACATGATCCTTTGTCTGTTGGACATCCAGCTCGATGCAGTCAGCCTGATTGTCGATCGCAGACTGAAAGGCGGCAAGTGTATTTTCCGGTGCATTGTGGCTGTCACCGCGATGCGCGGTAATGGTCGGTGTGGAAAGCAGGATATTCTGGGTCCAGAAGATGCTTGTATTCTTTAACAGATCCAGATAATAAAAGTTGAAGCCTGCGGCAAGAATCACCAGAAGCAGAAGCAAACGCTTACTGATCCTGACCAGAACAGAACGGCTTTCCGGAACCGGTGCAGGGACTTCTTCCTTCTGTTTCAGCAGCTGTCTGTAATAGAGTGCACTTAAATAAGAAAATGTCAGTGGGATACTGAACAGAATGTAAAGCTCGAACAAAAAGGACAGGATCGAGCTGAAGATCATATAGATTGTGCTGCTGTTAAAATGGTCTGTCAGGACAAACCGGACAAAGAAAAGGCTCAGCATAAAGCAAAGCAGCAGGATCACCGCCAGAATAGCCAGGATCAGGATATTCCAGGCAAGGAGCTGCAGTGCTGTATGGAAATAGTGTCGTTTTGTCAGCTTCCTGCAGTGTGACCTTGCTTCTTTGAAGTTTCCCGGCTCTAAGCAGTAACAGTGAAGACTTAAGCAGTAACGGATCGAAAGAAGCAGACAGATTACAAGGATTACACAGAGCACGTGAAATACAGTCTGATTCGACCGGATATAATACAGGATAAAATCAGGGATTGTCACGCTTGTAAAATAGCCGGACAGGATGGTGATGTTTGTCAGCGGAATGAGAAACAGGGAAAACAGGAACAGGCTGCGGTTATGCTGCCTGATACTTTTTTTTAATATGAAGAGCCCACGGCTGAGCATACCTGTCAGGAAGATGGTCTGTCCGTGATAAGAGGCATGAAAGGCCGGGATCAGACAAAAAATTTCAAATACAGTGATGACAGAAAGTAAAAGCAGGACAAAACACAGGATCACGATCGTGGTCGGACGCACCAGATAAGAAAAGATACGGTCTTCGGATAAATAATGATAGCCTGCAAGGCGCAGAGAGAGCTGGAAGCATGCGGTAACGCATGGCAGCATCAGTGCAATACAGAATAAGCGGTATACAATTTCAAAGCCTACGATGGAACGCAGGTTTTTTTTAAATAAATAAAAGCTTTGCCGAAAAGTATTCATGTTGTCAGTCCCTGTCTGTAATCTACCTGTCTAGTGTACTGCAAAATTTCAGCGAAAACAAGGAAAAACAGAGGTGCATTCGTTGACAGGTTTCGTCAGAAAGGGTATTCTAAAGGAATAGAAAAGATAGTAGCGAAAGAATGGAACAGATCAATATGCGAAAATATATAATGCGGAAATCTTCCGCGGCCCTTCTGGCAGTCCTGCTTGCAGGTTGTCTTGTGGCATGCGGAAAGAAAACAACCAATACAGACGCCGGAATGGAAGCGATCAGTGCACAGAATTATGAGCAGGCACGAACCTGTTTTGATAAGGCAATCCTCGAAGGTGAAGATCTGCAGCTTGCCTACAGAGGGCAGGGACTTGCCTATATGGGGCAGACCGATTATGAGAGTGCGATCGAAAGTTTTGACCGCGCTTTGCAGAACGGCGGGATGTTTGTCAGCGATCGTGAAGTGGACATCAATTATTATCTTGCTACAGCGCAGTATAAAAACGGACAACTGTCAGATGCGATCCAGACGCTTGATGCGATCGCAGGCGTGCGTAAGGGACAGGATATGGTCTATTATCTGCGTGGCAGCATTAAAATGGAAAACGGAGATTATGACGGAGCAGTCAAGGATCTGAATGAAGCACTTTCTAAAAGTAAAAACAGCATTCCGATGACGATCCGTGTATATGAAACCTTTGCGGATAACGGACACGAGCAGGAAGGACAGTCTTATCTGAGTTCTGCAATCGAAAACAGACTCGATGCCATGACAGATTATGAAAAAGGTGTTGTCTATTATTATAGCAAGGATTATGAAAATGCCCGCAACTTTTTAGAACTTGCAAAAAGTGGTGCAAAGGAAACAGGCAGTGACACGCTTCTGATGCTGGGTAAGACGTATGAGCAGCTCGGTGACAGCAATTATGCGGCAAGTCTGTATGAAAAATACCTGGCAGAAAACGATGCGGATCCGGTCATCTATAACCAGCTTGGATTATGTAAACTGGAGACGGAAGATTATGAGGCGGCGCTTACCGCGATCAACAGTGGTCTGTCCGTTACGGAAAATAATTCGGTAACACAAGAACTTCGTTTCAATCAGATCGTTGCCTATGAACATCTTGGAAATTTCAAAAAGGCTGCAGCCCTGATGAACAGCTATTTAGACAGTTATCCGGATGATGCGGCGGCGATCCGCGAAAATGAATTCTTAAAGACAAGATAAGTTTTGCCACTATATCTTGTGTTGACATAACAATGTTAACATAAGATATAGTGGTTTTCTTTTGCCTTTATATTGACTTTGCATACCCGCAATGCTACAATAAAACTAATCGGCGCATATGCAGTTATGTTAACTGATGGGGTAAAAATGTAGTAGAAAGGGAGATTTCATGTTAAAGGTAATCAAAAGAAACGGTGACACTGCGGAGTTTGACTTAAAGCGGATCAGTGATGCGATCATGAAGGCATTTGTTGCAACAGATGTGCAGTATACGAATGATATTGTGGATTTATTAAGTCTCCGTGTCACAGCAGATTTTCAGGAAAAGGTAAAAGACGAAGAGGTGCATGTAGAGGATGTACAGGACAGCGTAGAGCGTGTGCTGGAGCAGGCCGGTTACTCACAGGTAGCCAAGGCTTACATTCTTTACAGAAAACAGCGTGAAAAACTGCGTACCATGAAATCTACGATCTTGGATTATAAAGATGTGGTAAACGGTTATGTAAAGGTAGAGGACTGGCGTGTCAAGGAAAATTCCACCGTAACATATTCTGTCGGCGGACTGATCTTAAGCAATTCCGGCGCAGTAACTGCCAATTACTGGCTTTCAGAGATTTATGATGAAGAAATAGCGGAGGCACACAGAAATGCGGATATCCATATCCATGATCTGTCCATGCTGACAGGCTATTGTGCAGGCTGGAGCTTAAAGCAGCTCATCACGGAAGGACTTGGCGGCATTACCGGCAAGATCACATCCGCACCGGCAGCGCATCTTTCCGTATTATGTAATCAGATGGTAAACTTTCTTGGCATTATGCAGAATGAATGGGCAGGCGCACAGGCATTTTCTTCCTTTGATACGTATCTGGCTCCGTTTGTCAAGGTGGACAGCCTGACATATCCGGAAGTAAAGAAATGTATCGAAGCATTTATTTATGGTGTCAATACACCGAGCCGCTGGGGCACGCAGGCGCCGTTTTCCAATATCACACTGGACTGGACGGTTCCGAACGATCTGGCAAATCTGCCGGCAATCGTAGGCGGCAAAGAGATGGACTTCACATACGGTGACTGCAAGCAGGAAATGGATATGATCAACAAGGCATTCATCGAGACGATGATCGAAGGTGACGCCAACGGACGCGGTTTCCAGTATCCGATCCCGACTTACTCTATCACAAAGGATTTTGACTGGTCCGATACAGAGAACAACCGTCTCCTGTTTGAAATGACTTCCAAATACGGTACACCGTATTTTTCCAACTATATCAACTCCGATATGGAGCCATCCGATGTCAGATCCATGTGCTGCAGACTGCGTCTGGATCTGAGAGAGCTGCGGAAGAAGACAGGCGGCTATTTTGGATCCGGCGAAAGCACGGGAAGTGTCGGCGTTGTTACGATCAATATGCCAAGGATCGCTTACCTGTCAACAAGCAAGGATGATTTTTACCGCCGCCTGAATAAGATGATGGATATTGCAGCCCGTTCTTTAAAGATCAAACGTGGCGTTATCTCAAAGCTGCTGGATGAAGGGTTATATCCTTACACAAAGCGGTATCTGGGCAACTTTGACAATCATTTTTCCACGATCGGTCTGATCGGTATGAATGAGGTCGGCTTAAATGCCAACTGGCTGCGTGCGGATCTTTCCGACAAGCATACACAGGAATTTACAAAAGAAGTGCTGAACCATATGCGTGAGCGTCTTTCCGATTATCAGGAAATGTACGGTGATCTTTACAATCTGGAAGCAACACCGGCAGAGAGTACGACTTACCGCCTGGCAAAGCATGATAAAAAGAGATGGCCGGGCATCAAGACGGCAGGACATCCGGGAGATACACCGTATTACACGAATTCTTCTCATCTGCCGGTTGATTATACCGTGGACATATTCGATGCACTGGATATCCAGGACGAGCTGCAGACGCTATACACATCCGGTACGGTATTCCATGCATTCTTAGGCGAGAAGCTTCCGGACTGGAAAGCTGCTGCTAACCTTGTAAAGACGATCGCAGAAAATTATAAGCTGCCTTATTATACGTTGTCTCCGACTTACTCTATCTGTAAGGAGCACGGTTATCTGGCAGGAGAGGTCAAAATCTGTCCGCACTGTGGCAAACCGACCGAGGTTTACAGTCGTATCACAGGCTATTACAGACCGGTGCAGAACTGGAATGATGGTAAATTACAGGAATATGCAAACAGAACAGAGTACAGGCTGGACAGATCTGTATTAAAGAGACCGGTTTCCAGTGTGGTAACGTTATCCGGTTATGATCAGGATGTCAAGGTTTCTGTCGGAACACCGGAGAATGTAAAGTATTTATTTACGACAAAGACCTGTCCGAATTGTAAGCTGGCAAAGGAATATCTGCAGGGAATCGCATATGTACCGATCGATGCGGAAGAAAATATGGAGCTGGCAGTCCGTTATGGCGTGATGCAGGCACCGACACTGGTTGTTGTCAGTGGGGATTCTCATAAAAAGTATGTCAATGCATCCAATATTAAGAAGTATGCAGACAGTCTTGTGACAGAGACTGCGAATCTGTAAGCGGGATCAAAGTATCCTGAAATGAAATCAACATAAGGAGAAACAGCATGATTAACAAATTAGTCGAAAATATCAAAAAGACGGGAGCACCGATCGTAGTCGGACTGGATCCGATGATGAAGTTTATCCCGGAGTTTATTACAAAAAAGGCATTTGCGGAATACGGAGAAACGCTTGAAGGTGCTGCGGAAGCAATCTGGCAGTACAATAAGGGAATCGTGGATGCAATCTATGATCTGGTTCCGGCAGTAAAACCACAGATCGCCATGTATGAGCAGTTTGGTATTCCGGGACTTGTTGCATTTGATAAAACAGTCAAATACTGCAAGGAAAAGGGACTGATCGTGATCGGTGATATCAAGCGTGGTGATATCGGTTCTACCTCAGCAGCCTATGCAACAGGGCATCTTGGCAAGGTGCAGGTAGGAAGCAAATCCTACTATGGTTTTGACGAAGATTTTGCAACCGTCAATCCTTATCTGGGAAGCGACGGCGTAAAACCGTTCATTGATGTATGTAAGGAAGAGAAAAAGGGTATTTTTGTTCTGGTAAAGACATCCAATCCGAGCAGCGGAGAATTTCAGGATCGTATTATTGACGGCGCGCCGCTGTATGAGTGGGTCGGACATCAGGTTGATGAATGGGGCAAAGAACTGATGGGAGATACTTACAGTTATGTTGGTGCTGTTGTCGGTGCAACTTATCCGGAAATGGGACGTGTCCTGCGTGATATTATGCCAAAGGCTTATATTCTGGTACCGGGCTATGGTGCACAGGGCGGCAAAGGCAAGGATCTTGTCCACTTCTTTAATAAAGATGGACTCGGTGCGATCGTGAACAGCTCGCGCGGTATTATTGCTGCTTATCAGAATGATCTGTATAAGGAACGGTTTACACCGGAAAATTATGCGGATGCATCCAGAGCAGCAGTACTGGATATGAAAGAAGATATTGCCTCTGCACTGGCTTAGTGCGATGGATTTTTGTATATGAGATGATTGTTCCTGTCTCATTTTACAGGAGCATACAGGTCATAAGTCTACATTTTTTCTTATTGAGAAAAGTTATCAGTTGCAGGCGCGGGTTAGAGTTGGCTATCCGCCCGTGCCGGTGCTATAATAGCACCCATAATAAGATACAGATAGAGAAAGGTGTGGATATTATGAGTAACATTTTCAAAGAAATTAACTGGAAAAAAACAGGTATCTTTGCGGCAGGAGTAGCATTTGGTACAGCCGGCATCAAGATCTTATCAAGTAAGGATGCAAAGAAAGTATATACAAACTGTACTGCAGCAGCACTCAGAGCAAAGGACTGTGTTATGAAGACAGTTTCTACTGTACAGGAGAACGCTGAAGATATTTATGCAGATGCTAAGAGCATAAATGAAGAAAGAGCCCTGCAGCAGGAACAGGAATTTGCAGCAGATGCACAGGAAGCATCTGAAGACGCGGAATAATTTAGAAAAAGAGGGAGCACCTGCTGAGAGGCGGGTGCTCCTTTGTAGTGAGGTAAGGATAGCTTATGAAATTTACAATCAAGCATGAAGCAAGGGGAAGAATGCGTATCCATCTTGTGCAGTACCGCATGAGTTATGCGCAGGCAGACCTGCTTCTTTACTATTTACATACACAGCCGCAGGTAAAAGAGGCGAAGGTGTATGAGCGGACAGGAGACGCCGTGGTCGTTTATACAGGTGACAGACAACAGATCATTGATCTGCTTCTGGCATTTGCCTATGAAGAAGTAAAAGCACCTACGGGGCTGATCGAAAATTCAGGAAGAGCGTTAAATGCAGATTATCAGGAAAAACTGGTCGACCATGTGGTAAAGCATTATGCGATCAAATGGCTGCTTCCGCTGCCACTCCGTTCCTGCTATGTCATCTGGCAGTCACTGAAGTATATGAAAGAAGGAGTGAAGACACTTCTGAAGGGAAAGATCGAGGTACCGGTGCTGGATGCGACAGCGATTGCGGTATCTGTTTTAAGAAATGATACGGACACAGCAGGCTCGATCATGTTTCTGCTCGGTTTCGGTGAACTGCTGGAAGAGTGGACACATAAAAAGTCAATTGATAATCTGGCAAGAAGCCTGTCTTTGCATGTGACAAAAGCATGGAAAAAGGTAGATGGGACAGAGGTTCTGGTGTCTGTCGATGAAATTGAAACAGGAGAGCAGGTTGTTGTGCATATGGGTAATGTCATTCCGTTTGACGGTGTGGTGGCAGAAGGGGAAGCACTGGTCAACCAGGCGTCACTGACCGGCGAAGCCACGGCTGTCAGAAAAGCAGAGGGCGCATCCGTATATGCGGGCACTGTGATGGAAGAGGGCACACTGACGATCACAGTCAGCAAGGTCGGAAGTGACAGCAAATTTGAAAAGATCGTGAAGATGATCGAAGAATCGGAGAAAATGAAATCCAATGTAGAAGGCAAGGCAGCCCATCTGGCAGACAAGCTTGTGCCTTACAGCCTTGGCGCAACAGCACTGACATACCTTCTGACAAGAAATGCCACAAAGGCACTTTCCATTCTGATGGTGGATTTCTCCTGTGCACTCAAGCTCGCAATGCCGATTTCCGTGCTTTCTGCGATCCGCGAGGCAGGCAGCCATCACATTACCGTAAAGGGTGGCAAGTTCTTAGAAGCAATGGCAGAAGCCGATACGATCGTATTTGATAAGACCGGAACACTGACAAAGGCATGTCCGACTGTAGCATCTGTGGTATCCTTCTGTGATAAGACCTCGGATGAGCTTTTGCGTATTGCAGCCTGTCTGGAAGAGCATTTTCCGCATTCTATGGCGAAAGCGGTCGTTGATGCTGCGACACAGAAAAATCTGCTGCATGAGGAAATGCATACCAAACCGGATTATGTGGTAGCGCACGGTATCGCAAGTACGATCGGAGAGAAGCGTGTTGTGATCGGCAGTTATCATTTTGTATTTGAAGATGAAAAGTGCATGATTCCGGAAGAAAAGAAGGAATTGTTTGAGAATCTGCCGCTGCAGTATTCTCATTTATATCTGGCGATAGATGGTAAGCTGGCAGCAACGATCTGTATTGAAGATCCGCTCCGCACGGAGGCAAAGTCTGTGATCAGGAAGCTGCATAAAGAAGGGTTTACCAATATTGTCATGATGACAGGTGACAGCTACCGGACAGCAGAAGCGATCGCAAAGTGCGTCGGCGTGGATCATTTCTATGCGGAAGTTCTGCCGGAGGATAAGGCTGATTTTGTACAGCAGGAGAAAGCAAAGGGACATAAAGTTGTCATGATCGGTGACGGTATCAACGATTCACCGGCGCTTTCCGCCGCCGATGTCGGAATTGCCATCAGTGACGGAGCAGAGATCGCAAGAGAGATTGCAGATATTACAGTCAGTGCAGATGATCTGAATGAGATCGTTATACTGAAAATGCTGAGCGAGGCACTGATGAAGCGGATCCATAAAAATTACAGACAGATCGTGACCTTTAATGCAGGACTGATCGCATTAGGCGTGGCAGGCGTGATCCCGCCTACGACATCAGCTCTTTTGCATAATACGTCAACACTATTGATCGGTATGGACAGCATGAAAAATCTGCTGTAAGCCGCAGCGCATTCTATAACAGAATAAGAGAACGCCGGAACCGGGATAAAACCTGTGTTCCGGTATATTTTTTATATGACGGTATTTGGGCGGTATTTTTTAAATTATGCTGGTATATAAAGTTGATACAAGGTATACTGGAAATAGCTATTGCAGTAAAGCGGACATCATCTTATAACATGCATATGAAAAGGGGGAACTACATGAAAAAGAGAATTGCAGTTGCACTGACAACACTTTGTATCATACTTCTGACAGGATGCGGCATGAGCGCAAAAATGGAGATCAATCCTGATCTTTCGGGCACTGTTTCGATGGAAGTGGATACAACAAGCGAAGAAGAAAAGCAGATCGAGCAGTATATGAACAGCCAGCAGGGCAGCACAGCAAAGACCTATGCTGAGATCATGAAAGAAATGGAATTTACGGCAAACGGTACAAAAGTACTGAACGGAAAAGAACACAATTCTTATATACTGAGTCAGAAAGCATCTGCGAAGGAGATGAAATCTTCTTTCCTGGAGCTGACAGGTGACAAAGCTGTTATGAGCATTGCACAGGACAGCCAGACAAGTACGAGCCAGATAGATGCCAATATGACAAGTGATCTGGACGGATTGGACGGCTATGAAATTGTGATCAGTTTCCCGTTCCAGGTAGCAAAAACAAACGGAGAAGTGCAGGCAGACGGCAAAACGGTCAGATTTGATGCGGTCAAACTTGTGAAGGAAAAGACTGACCGTATCTATGCCATGAGTGCAAAAGCTGTGGCGCAGTCCGGTAAGATCAAGGTCAGCGGTGTGAAAAACAAAGGTGCTTATAAAAAGCTTGTGACGATGAAGGTCTCTTCACCGGGCGTGATCACCCGGTTCCGTGTAAATGGAAAGGCACAGTCAGGCAATGAATTTGCGGTAAAGAAGGATGGCGCTTACAAGGCAGAGATCGAAACGGAAGCCGGTACAAAGCAGACAGTCATTTTCTGTGTTGACCGTAAGAAGCCGACCACCAACGTGAAAAACAACAAGGTATACAAGAAGAATCTGAAGATCACTTTCCGGGATAAGCTTTCCGGTGTGAAGCGTGCCACACTGAACGGCAAGAAGATCAAGAGCGGAAAAACGATCAAGAAAAACGGTACCTATACATTGAAGATTGTGGATAAAGCAGGCAATGTAAAAAAAGTAAAATTCAAGATTCAGAAATAATGCGTTCTATTTGCAAATCCGGCAAATGGATGGTAAAATTGGTTAGAAATATCTAACCAGCCAAATTCGGCAGGCAGCAAAGTGAAGATAATAACAGGAGGCACACAATGGGAGTAAATTCAATTGATGCAGAAGATGATCAGTTTGCATATCGTTATGATACACAGCTTCTGATCGACAGAAGAGATGAGGATCTGGATGAGGATGCGATCGCAGACTACATCACAGAGCATTTTGAAGGTAACAGCCTGATCGCAGCGGGAGATGAAGATCTGATCAAGATCCATTTCCATACAAACGAGCCGTGGAAGATCTTAGAGTACTGCAACACACTCGGGGAGATCTACGATATTGTTGTAGAGGACATGATCAGACAGGCAAACGGAATGCAGGGCTGACTGAGGAGACACAAAATGGAAGCGGATAAGACTGCGTATGATGAAATCTATCTGGAAGATGTCATAGACCTTCATACCTTATTGTTTATCAAACTGACTGAGATCACGGAATACGATCTGTGTTCCATGATAGATGTGTATATGCAGCATTCGGAAATCAGAAGAAAGATGGATGTTGGCAACTGGAGTGCGCTGAATAAAGGCTATAAGCAGCTGAAGAACAGCATCGATTTTTCACTGTGTGCGCCACGAAAGGAAGCTATAGAATGTGATCGTATTTTACTGAACTGGATTTCGCAGATGTATGTCCGGCTGCAGTGGAAATATTGCATTGCATCCGCAGAAATAAGCAGGGCAATTCCATCTGCCCTGCTTATGAGATTGTATGATCCGCTGCATGAAACGTCTTATAACAACGCCTGTGAGAAATTGTACCGAAAATATCTAACGGGCCTGCAGCTTCTTTAAGCCGGTCTCATATTGGTCATAAAATTCTTCCCCAAGAGAAGCGTAGGATTTCATACCGAGTTTAGAATTCGCCATCCATCCAAGCTTTGGGTGATATTGCCTGAATATTTTATTCTTTAGAAGCTGAGAGGAAAACTGCTGCGTATTTTCATGGAACAGATTGATATTGACGCGTGTTGAGAAGTATCCCCGGTCCATGATATTTTCCGCCTCGATATCTTTTGTGACCAGTTCAAAATCCGCACGGTTTAACCGGAACAGTTCTTTATTATGTAATGGATCGACCAGTGTAAACAGCAGCTGTAACTGGTACCGTTTGATCTTTCCGTTAAGATACAGACCGTCAGACAGCATATGAGGGATACCGACGCCCAAGGGCTGTCTGTTATTGCTCAGAAACGAAAACAGGGTATAATCCGCCAGTTTCTTATCGGGGGCTACATCCAGAAGAATGCCGCATTCACCGGTTGTTGTATTGTAATATGACATTTCGTCGCTGATCTTCTCCCAGCCAAAACCGCTTTTTATGGCATCATCGATCATACGCTCGATACCTGAAAGCAGTCCGTCCGTTCCCTTGAAGCGGGGGATGCGGAAATATTTTTTGGGGAAGTCCCAGCAGGATATGCCCTGCTCCAGATCTTCGATCATGGCAAGAAGCCGGTTCCCTTCATCGATCATATTTCCCGCATCATAAAACGGCACATCGCCGATCTTTTCCAGTTCATGATACAAATGACCTTTGGCAAATCCGTAGTTTACGATGAAAATATTGTAGCAGAAAAGGCCGGGCTGTCCCTGGTAGGTATGATGCTTCATCGGATGGATACCACCATTCATGGCATCTTTGGACATGAGGTTTTCCACCTGGGGGATCAGCTGTGTGGCAATCGCTTCTTCCACAAGCCGGTAACTGGCTTTTTCACGTTCACAGGCAGTCAGATACCTGCGTACCTGCTGATCAATGTCCTGCACGGTGAGCCGGACATGGTCATCTACAAAAAATGATTCATTTGCCATAGGAAATCTCCTTATTCTACAGAAACAAGTTCGATCTTGAAGTTCAGTTCTTTTCCGGCCATTTCATGGTTGGCATCGAGCGTGATATGGGTATCGTCCTTAGCTGTCACGGTAACAGGGAAAGACTGCCCGGTTGGGGTGGATAAATAAACATGCTCACCGACAGATAAGCCTTCTGCCCCCGGTAACTGACCAAGTTCCAGTGTGACGATATTCTGCGGATCCGGCATTCCGTATGCTTCCTCCGGCATTAAATGGATATCAATGATCTGACCGGTCTCCATTTCCTTTACGGCTTCATCAAAGCCCTTGATCATCATACCTGCACCACAGACAAATTCCAGCGGCTCGCCGCGGTCATAGGATGAATCAAATTTTTCACCGCTGTTAAATGTGCCGGTGTAATGTACCTTACATTTCTTTCCTACATTGCTCATAGTTGTCCTCCGTTTTACATATTTTTGTATGAATTGCCCCACGCGACCATAGAATCCAGGATCGGTTTTAAGGATTTTCCAAGGTCGCTTAATGCATATCAACGGTAGTAGCAACCGGGCATTCCGGCAATTCTTCTTTTGTCAGCATATCATCAGCTCTCTATATTAAATTCTTTTTGCATGTTACATCAGATTATAATGTAGTAACACAAATCCTGTCAATCGGTTATAGGATACGACGGTTACTTTTTTGTGACTATGTAATAAAAAAGTGCGTACTTTTTCTGCACTTGCAAACTCTTTCCGGGAGAGGGCTGCAGACAGCTGAAAAGCATGACATATACACAAATGCAGGAGGTCATCGCAAATTGTGCGGGAAAAGCAGCGGAAAGAAGATTATCTGGCAGCTGCTTTCCGCATCATTTTATAATAGCATGGGATCAGAAGTGCACAGGCACCGAACCAGGCAAGCGGACTGGCAATACAGACGGATAAATAGCCAAGAATACCGGACAGTCCGACTGTTGCGGCAATACGCATGACAAGCTCGATCATGCAGGCTGCAAATGGTGCGCTGCCGTTTTGCATGCTCTGGATAGAAGTACGATATACAGCCAGTAGTCCAAGCAGAAAATAGAACGATGATACAATTGTAAGATACTGATCGGAATAGTAGTAAATTTCTGCGGTAGGTGCGGAAAGAAACAGCCGCACGATCGGATGACGAAGCAGCAGGATCCCTGCACACATGAGCAGATTGAAGGTTTCTGTCTGGATCAGACAGGCGCGGACACCTAAGCGGATCCGTTCTTTGTTACCCGCACCGAAATTTTGTGCCACATAATTGGAAATGGCTGTCATCATGGCATTATTCACAAGGACGGAAAGCTGGTCAGCCTTGGAAGCAGCGGTATAGCCTGCAACAGCGGCAGTTCCCATGGAATTGACGACGGTCTGCATCGCAAGCTGGCCGATACACATGACAGACATCTGGAAACCCATTGGGAATCCGGTTTTCAGATGCTGGATGGAGATGCCTTTTAAATCATGAAAATCTTCTTTGCGCAGATGCAGGATCGGATAGTTGTGCAGTCCGACAACCAGACAGAGCAGGGCAGAAAGAAACTGTGACAGGATCGTTGCCCAGGCAGCACCTGCGACGCCCATATGAAGCGGCAGAATAAACAGCACATCCAGTATAATATTCAAAACAGATGAAAACACGAGAAAATAAAGAGGTGTTTTACTGTCTCCAAGTGCACGCAGCATATTGGAGATCATGTTGTAAAATACCGTTGCGCCTGTTCCGAGGAGTACAACGAACATATAGGCATAAGCCGCATCTTCGATATCTGACGGAACCTTCATTAAAATAAGAAACATACGTGCAGACAGGCAGCAGATCAGGGTAAGGACTACGGTAAAGGCAATGCTCAGCAGCGTAGAAACCGCAATGCTTTTGCGCATTCCATTTTCATCTTTTGCACCGCAGTACTGACCGAGACAGATACCAAATCCACCTGTAAATCCATTGATAAAGCAAAAAACAAAATAAATGATGATGCTGGTAGAACCGACAGCGGCAAGCGCACCCGCACCAAGCGTTTTACCGACGATCACGGAATCTGCCAGTGTGTAAAAAAGCTGGAACAGATTTCCCAGGATAACGGGGATTGCGAATTTCAGCAGCGACCAGAAAGGATTACCGCAGGTTAAGTCCATTTCTTTTGACTTAGACATAAAAGCCTCCTGAAAGATTCCATTTTTACCGGATATTTGAAAGAACTGTTTCATCTATGAATATAAGCTATAATAAGCAAAAAGAAAAGAACAAATTTGACTGACCTATCGGATATATAAAGAGGAGAAAAAAGGTATCTCAAGTCGAAAAGGTATCTCTGTAACAGCCGGAAAATGGTAGTCACGGATAAAGGAAAAGCATTTGGAAACGACCGGGGGAAGTGCTGATTCATCACGGACAGCAACACCGAATTACGGTTTTAATAATTTAAAATAACTGCGCCGTGTTTCAAGGAGACCGAGAGAAGCGAGCCTGCTGATCTCTGCAGACATGGCGCTTCTTTCTACGCCGAGATAATCGGCAAGCTGCTGTCGGTTAAACGGAATATAGAAGGCATTTGTTCCTTTTTCTTTTGCCTGATCATTCAGATAAGCAAGCAGTTTTTCTGCCGTTGTTTTATGGGAAGTATATTTCAGCTTCCGGTTCAGATACATATTTTTACGTGCGACGATGCCAAGCAGATTCCGGATCAGGACAGTGTGATAAGTCCAGCTTTCATCTGTGGCGTGCAACAGGGCATAACTGCTGATGGTTAAGATATGGCAGTCTGTGGCGGCGACGATCGTGGCAGGAAGCTCTGTGATGTCTGCACAGGCAAAAGCCTCAGCAAAAAGAGCACCGGTGGAAACGGAAGCAGTAATACTCCGATTGCCGTAATAATCATCCTGCAGGATGTGGATATCGCCCTCAAGCACAATACCGATAAAGTTGACAGCACTACCGCAGTGGCGGATCGTTTCTTCTTTTTTATAATATCTGGTGTGTGCTTTCAGTTTTTCGAGAACACAGGGCAGTTTTGCCTGTGGAATTCCCTGAAATAACGGATTTTTCTGTAAGAGAGTTTCATAAGATGCTAAATTTTTTGACATAGCAGCTCCTTTTGTTGGAAATCCAACATAATTATTGCAATAAGTTTAGTACAATGACGACAGAAAAGTCAAGGAGGAACCACAAATGGTTAGAAAGATCATTCATATTGATGAGGAAAAATGTAATGGCTGCGGGATCTGTGCAACCGCTTGTCATGAAGGCGCGATAGAGATCATAGACGGAAAGGCTAAGCTGACAAGAGAGCATTTCTGCGACGGCTTCGGAGATTGTCTGCCGGGCTGTCCGACCGGTGCGATCACATTCGAGGAAAGAGAAGCACCGGCTTATGATGAAGCTGCGGTACTCAAAGCAAAGCAGGAAAAGGACAGATTGCTCAACTGGCCGGTACAGATCAGGCTGGCACCTGTGCAGAGTCCGTATTTTGAAGGCGCAAAGCTGCTTATTGCAGCAGATTGTACAGCTTATGCATATGCAAAATTCCATAGTGAATTTGTGGCAGGCAGAGTGACGCTGATCGGCTGTCCGAAGCTGGATGGTGTCAATTACAGTGAGAAATTGACGGAGATTTTGAAGCAGAATGATATCCGCTCCGTAACGGTGCTCCGCATGGAAGTGCCATGCTGCGGCGGTCTGGAAATGGCGGCAAAGAAAGCACTGCAGGACTGCGGTAAAATGATCCCCTGGCAGGTTGTGACGATCTCCATTGACGGAAAGATCCTGGACTGACATTGGGAATGCGTGAAATACGAGAATAAAAAGGGCGCTTGAATAATCAAGTGCCCTAGTGTATAATCTACTTAGAAAGTGAATCGGATATGACTCCGATTTGCCCTCAGTTGAGAAAACTAATAAGAATAGCATCCTAAACTTTGCGAGGGTTGGGGATGCTATTTCTTTTTGTCGTTATGATTATCTATGTAAGACAGAGCCGCAAAAACAACTAATAAAAGTGTAAGCACTTCTAATGTGTTCATTGGCATCACCCCTCTTTCGTAATACTAGAGGGCATAACTCGGAAAATCACATCCTGCTTTCTTTTCGATCACACAAACAGCAGTATAACATAAGAAATCATATACCTGATAAAAAGAGACAGATCTGATATATGCGTAAAGCACAAGATTTGCTGGTTGAAAAGAAAAGTAGGTAATGGTATACTTACTTCATATGCAAGAACGATACAAACGCCGAAGCGGCTTACAATAAGGAGGACACAGCAAAGTGGAACAGTATAAACAGGAATTTATCGAATTTATGGTAGCAAGTGATGTTTTGAAATTTGGCGAGTTTACATTAAAGAGCGGCAGAAAATCCCCATTTTTCATGAATGCGGGTGCCTATGTGACAGGTTCACAGCTGATGAAGCTCGGCGAGTATTACGCAAAGGCAATCCATGATACGTACGGACTGGATTTTGATGTCCTGTTCGGGCCTGCTTATAAGGGCATTCCGCTGACTGTTGCGACCACGATCGCGATCAGCAAGTTATATGGAAAAGATATCCGTTACTGTTCCAACAGAAAGGAAGTCAAGGATCATGGTGATACAGGAATCCTGCTTGGCAGCAAGCTGAAGGACGGAGATAAGGTAGTGATCATCGAGGATGTGACGACAAGCGGCAAATCCATTGAAGAAACCTTCCCGATACTGAAGGCACAGGCAGATGTAGAGGTCATCGGTCTGATGGTATCCTTAAATCGTATGGAAGTCGGAAAAGGCGGCGAGAAGTCAGCACTTGATGAAATTAAAGAATTATATGGCATCGAAGCAAATGCGATCGTATCCATGGCAGAGGTAACAGAGCATCTGTACAATAAAGAATGTGGTGGCAGAGTGGTGATCAATGACCGGATCAAGTCAGCAATCGATGCATATTATGAGCAGTATGGTGCACGGGCATAGACAGTTATAGTCGGAAAGGAAATCATATGGAAGAAAAAATCTATAAAACAATGGCAGGAAGCGGTGCTTTAAATATTGTATTCGGTGTGATCTCTATCGTGGTGGGAATCGCAGGCGGCGTATTACTCATCATATCCGGTGCAAAGCTGCTTGCCGGTAAATCAAAGATCATGTTCTAAAGGGGACGTTATGCGTAAAGGTCATAAAAAGAATTTTATGTTTACGAATAAAAGTCAGTCAGAACGTGGTATTATGTCAACCGTACTTGGAATACTGTCAGATGTCTCGATCGGGCTGGCAGTATTTTCTTCGTTCCGGATTGGCGGACGGGCGAGTGCGAGGCTTGGCACGGTTATTTTAGTAGCCATGCTTTTTTCAATCGCAGGACTGGTATTCGGTATTTTATCCAGAATGGAGAAGGATAAGTTTTATTTCTTCCCGGATCTGGGTATTCTATTAAACGGAATCGGCGTCTGTGCCACAGGATTTATTTTGTATGCGGGAGTGTTTGGATTATGATGGAAGAAAGATATGAACTTGCAAAGGAAAGACTGACTGAAATTCATAAGGAAGAAACTGTAAAGGAGCCATACTGTTCTTATTTTAGACGGGTGGCTTTTTTCCTTTTGGAGATGAGCCAGATTTATGAAGATATCAAGGCAGGCAGTTACTTTGAAAAAAGTACGGAAGAACTGCGCAGTGCAAATGAAGTGTTGTTTGCCGATGTACTGCCGGAGCTGTATGAGGAAAGCTATGCGAATCCGGTTTACGCGGTTTCCATGCTGGGAGATGACTATGGACAGATCCTGTCTTTCGTTTATACGCAGATGCGTTCTGTGATCCCGGAAATCTATGAACAGAATCTGGATGAACTTGTGATCCATATGGAGTTCTTTCTGGAAGTTTACAGCAGCTTTGTATACAGCTATGCGGATCAGGATCGTGAGCCGGCGGTGCAGCAGCTGAAAGAGATCGTGTACTTTTTCGTCTACGATTATATGGAGGAGGAAACCGTAAAGCGTGTCAGCGAAAAGGTGGATCCGGCATCAGATTTTGCATATCGTATTATCATGGAATTGGATCTGTCGGATGAGCGGTATCTGTACAGATACGGTGAATATATCACGGATAACCAGAGGCTGACAGCAGCTTATTTAAACAATATGGAGCCGGAAAAACTGCAGCTGATGGCAGATACTTATACAGAAGGGTATCGGATCGGCTTTATCAAGGGCAATAAGGATCTGTCTAAAAAGAAGGTTGCGCAGATCGTGTATCCGATCGGCTTTGAACAGGTTGTAAAATTAGCTATAGACAACTTTAAGAAAATGGGACTTGATGTGACAATGATGCGGACATCACACAGCATCTTTACCAAGAGAGGAACATCGGTCGGCGGCTATTATTCCGAAAGCCCGAACAAGCAGTATGAATACGATCATCGGGAGGATGAGGCACTTTTCATGGATAAAAAGTTTGTAAGCCGTCGTCTGGAGGTACAGAAGGAAGCATACGAGCAAAAGAAGGAGCTTTCCGCTGTGCATGCGGGGCCTGCCTGGATCGAGGTATTCGGGGAAACACCGTTTACCCCTGTTTTGCAGAAAGAGGCATGTCAGCTCAGTAAAAAGCAGCAGGAGCTTTCAACCTGGTATTACGGACAGCTCGGTCAGATCATCAACAGTTATATCCCGGGAGAAGAAAGAAGTTTTACGATCATTGCCTATCCGATCCCTGAGATTGGGGAGGAGTATCCGGCGATCATGGATGAAACGATCCGCCTGAATACGCTGGATTATCAGACGTACGAGGATCTGCAGCAGAAGATGATTGATGTGCTGGATACGTGTGAGTATGCCCGGATCATAGGGACAAACGGAAACAAGACAGATTTGAAAGTTATGTTAACTGATCTGGCAGATCCGGCAAAGCAGACAAAGTTTGAAAACTGCGTGGCAGATGTCAATATTCCGGTGGGCGAGGTATTTACTTCTCCGAAGCTGGCAGGAACGGAAGGCACGTTGTATGTCAGCCGTGTTTATCTGAATGAGCTGGAATATACAGAACTTGAGATTCATGTGAAGGATGGCAGGGTAACAGAGTACGACTGTGCTAACTTTGCAGATCCGGCAGAGGGCAAAAAGTTAATTAAAGACAACATTTTATATCATCACGAAACACTTCCGATGGGAGAATTTGCGATCGGTACGAATACGACCGCTTACCGCATGGGACGGATGTATGAGATTGAAGACAGACTGCCGATCCTGATCGCAGAAAAGACAGGGCCGCATTTTGCATTCGGAGATACGTGTTATTCCCATGCAGAGGATGTGGCTGTCTATAATCCTGACGGAAAAGAGATCATTGCCAGAGACAATGAGATTTCTGTTTTGCGTAAAGAAGATATGGACAAGGCATATTTCCAGTGCCATACGGATATCACGATTCCATATGATGAGCTGGGCGCGCTCTACGGTGTCACAGCAGACGGAGAGGAGAAATGGATCATCAAAGACGGCAGATTTGTACTGCCGGGCACGGAAGAGCTGAACAAGCCGCTCGAAGGAATGTGACATTTCGTATTGACGATAGAGAAAGAACCTTTTAAAATATTATATGATTGCAAAAAAGCAATATGAGAGTGTTAAATGATGTAATAGTAAAGATGAATGGAGGATACAGCATGGCACAGGTAGGAATTGTAATGGGCTCTGATTCAGATATGCCTATTATGAGTAAAGCAGCAGATATTCTGGAGGAACTTGGTATTTCATATGAAATGACGATCATTTCCGCCCATAGAGAACCGGACGTATTTTTTGAGTATGCCAAAGGAGCAGAGGCAAAGGGATTCAAGGTGATCATCGCGGGCGCAGGTATGGCAGCACATCTGCCGGGTATGTGTGCGGCAATCTTTCCGATGCCCGTCATCGGTATCCCAATGCATACAACAAGTCTTGGAGGCAGAGATTCCCTGTATTCCATCGTGCAGATGCCATCCGGTATTCCGGTTGCGACTGTTGCGATCAACGGAGGGGCCAATGCGGGACTTCTCGCAGCAAAGATCCTGGCAACAAGTGATGCAGCACTTCTTGACAGACTGAAAGCATATTCCCAGAGCTTAAAGGAATCTGTACAGAAGAAGGATGCCCATTTACAGGAAGTAGGCTATAAAAATTACAATAAATAAAGAGGAGAACAAAAATGGATTACAAGAAAGCAGGAGTAGACATCGAAGCCGGTTACAAATCAGTGGAGCTGATGAAAAAGCATGTACAGGCTACTATGAGACCGGAAGTGCTTGGCGGCATCGGCGGATTTGCAGGTGCGTTTGACTTAAGTGCCATCAAAAACATGGAGGAGCCGATCCTTCTTTCCGGAACAGACGGCTGCGGAACAAAAGTAAAGCTGGCATTCGTGATGGACAAGCATGATACGATCGGTATTGATGCGGTGGCTATGTGTGTAAATGATATTGCATGCTCCGGTGGAGAGCCATTGTTCTTCCTTGATTATATTGCATGTGGTAAAAATTATCCGGAAAAGATCGCTACGATCGTTAAAGGTGTGGCAGAAGGCTGTATCCAGTCTGAATGTGCACTGGTAGGCGGTGAGACAGCAGAGCATCCGGGACTGATGGAAGAGGATGAATACGATCTGGCAGGATTTGCTGTCGGCGTAGTGGATAAAAAGGATCTGATCAACGGATCTGATATGAAGCCGGGTGACGTTCTGATCGGTATGGCAAGCTCAGGTGTACATAGCAACGGATTCTCTTTAGTCCGTAAAGTATTTGAAATGACAAAGGAAAGCCTTGATACATATTATGATGAACTGGGCAAGACACTTGGCGAAGCCCTTTTGGCACCGACCAGAATTTATGTAAAAGCACTGAAAGCGGTAAAAAATGCCGGTGTTAAGGTAAAAGGCTGCAGCCACATCACGGGCGGCGGTTTCTATGAAAATATTCCGAGAATGCTTCCGGACGGCGTACGTGCGGTTGTCAAGAAAGACAGCTACGAAGTACCGGCTATTTTCAAACTTATGCAGAAAACAGGCGATATTGAGGAACAGATGATGTACAACACCTACAACATGGGTATCGGTATGGTTGTTGCGGTAGATCCTGCTGATGTGGAGAAAACAATGGCAGCAATGAAAGAAGCCGGCGATACACCATATATCATCGGTCAGATTGAAGCGGGAGAAAAAGGAGTTACCTTATGTTAAACGTAGTAGTCTGTGTATCGGGCGGCGGTACGAACCTGCAGGCAATCTTAGATGCAGTGGAAAGCGGTAAGATCACCAACACACGTATTGCGGGTGTGATCAGTAATAATGCAGGTGCTTATGCGCTGGAGCGTGCAAAAACAAAAAATGTACCGGCTGTCTGCATTTCTCCAAAGGAGTATGAAACAAGAGAAGCATTTAACCGGGCACTGCTGCAGGGCGTGGATGAGCTGAAGCCGGATCTGATCGTTTTAGCAGGATTCCTTGTAAATATCCCGGCTGAAATGGTGCAGGCTTACCAGGGCAGGATCATCAATATCCATCCGTCTCTGATCCCTTCTTTCTGCGGCAAAGGCTATTATGGGCTGAAGGTGCATGAAGGCGTGCTTGCGCGTGGTGTCAAGGTGACGGGTGCGACCGTGCATTTTGTGGATGAAGGGACGGATACAGGTCCGATCATCTGTCAGAAGGCGGTCTGTGTAAAGCAGGATGATACGCCGAAAGTATTGCAGCAGCGTGTCATGGAAGAAGCGGAATGGCAGCTTCTGCCACAGGCGATCGACTGGATCGCAAACGGCAGAGTACAGATACAGGACGGAAAAGTGTTTATAAAATAACGGGAGGCAGCAATGAAAGTTTTAATTGTTGGAAGCGGCGGCAGAGAGCATGCGATCGCAGCAAGCGTCGCAAAAAGTGATAAAGTGGATAAGATCTATTGTGCACCGGGCAATGCAGGAATCGCACAGCTTGCAGAGTGTGTAGCGATCGGGGCAATGGAGTTTGATAAACTGGTTGCATTTGCAAAAGAAAAAGAGATCGATCTTGTGATCGTCGGTATGGATGATCCGCTGGTAGGCGGCCTTGTGGATGAGATGGAAAAGGCAGGCATCCGCACATTCGGCCCTCGTAAAAATGCAGCGATCCTGGAAGGTAGCAAGGCATTCTCCAAGGATCTGATGAAAAAATACGATATCCCGACAGCAGCGTACGAAACCTTCGATGATCCGAAGGAAGCACTTGCTTATCTGGAGACGGCTGAGTATCCGATCGTCTTAAAGGCAGACGGCCTGGCACTCGGTAAGGGTGTTCTGATCTGTAATACAAAGCAGGAAGCCATAGACGGTGTGAAAGAGATCATGGAGGATAAGAAATTCGGTTCTGCCGGCAATCGCATGGTAGTAGAGGAATTTATGACAGGACGTGAGGTATCTGTTCTTTCCTTCGTAGACGGTAATACGATCCAGATCATGTCAAGCGCGCAGGATCACAAGCGTGCCAAGGACGGTGATCAGGGCTTAAATACAGGCGGTATGGGAACCTTCTCCCCGAGCCCGTTCTATACAAAAGAAGTGGATGAGTTCTGCCACAAATATATCTTCCAGAAGACGGTAGATGCTATGAAGGCAGAAGGCAGAGAGTTCAAGGGCGTTATCTTCTTCGGCCTGATGCTGACAGAGAAGGGCCCGAAGGTGCTGGAATACAATGCGAGATTCGGCGATCCGGAAGCACAGGTTGTTCTGCCACGTATGAAGAACGATATCATTGATGTATGCAATGCCTGCATCGACGGTACACTGGATCAGATCAAGGTAGAATTTGAAGACAATGCAGCAGTCTGTGTGGTACTGGCATCCGATGGGTATCCGGTTTCTTACGAAAAGGGACTCCCGATCGAAGGACTGGAGGCATTTGACGGAAAGGACGATTATTTCTGCTTCCACGCAGGCACAAAGCTTGCAGATGGCAGGATCGTGACAAACGGCGGACGTGTACTTGGCATCACGGCTAAGGGCAATGACTTGAAAGAGGCAAGAAAGAAAGCATATGAAGCGACCGAATGGGTTTCATTTGCCAATAAATATATGCGGCATGACATCGGAAAGGCAATCGATGAAGCATAACAAAAAGAAGCAGGATTTCCTGCTTCTTTTCATAGGGATCATCTGTCTGGTCGTGTTTGTAATATGCGCTGTTTTCCTATTGCGCTATTACAGGGATTACAGGCAGGAAAAAAGCATGGATGAAGAACTGCGTGAGCTTGGCAGACAGGTGCAGACGGAAGCGGCAGAGAATAATCAGGGGAATGCAAAAGATGAGGATCAGGATGAGCAGCAATTTCCGCAGATCAATGCATCTGTCTACCGGGAGAAAAACGAAGATTATGTGGCTTATCTGTATATCCCGGATACAGAGATCGAATATCCTGTTGTGCAGCGGAATAACAGCTATTATCTGAACCATAATTTTTATGGGGAGAAGAATGCACACGGAACGATCTTTTTAGATGAAAGCTGCAGCACGGAAGATCCGGTACTGCTGTTGCACGGACATCATATGAAGGACGGTACGATGTTTGGCAGCCTGAAACAGTATAGGGACAAGGCGTTCAGACAGGCGCACAGCGAGATCTTTCTGGACATGGGCGAAGGCTTTGACACATACGAAGTGTTTGCTATATTGCAGATCGATCTGACAAAAGAAGATTACTTTGCTTATGAGGAGATTCCAAAGGATGCGGACAGCCTGACTGCATATCTGAAACAGATCCGCAAACATGCGGTATGGTATGAGCAGCCGGGGAATGAAGATAAGCTGCTTTTGTTATCCACTTGTGCCTATGGCTCGGAGGACGAACGGATGGTAGTAGCGGCTTATAAAAAGTAAGAAAATATGGAACCGGAATGGAGCGGTGGACTTATAGAAAATGTCTGCCGCTTTTTTGTTATGGCGACGAGGAAAATGCACGCATTTATGCGGTGCATTTGACGACCGCTAATCAGAGCGAGATTCGCAGAGCGTATCTCGTCTCTGTATACAATTCACAAAACAAAGCTATAAATGCGTAAAATAAAGATAAGAATGCGATAAAGATTTGCCGGACAAAAGGAAAGGATGTTGCAAGAACCTATAAAATATTATATTATGTAAAGTAATAATGGGTGGATTATATCCGCGTGTAAAAACAGGCGGATATCGACCCGGATCAGAAATAAAAAAACAGGGATAAAACAGGAGTTATGCGGGATATGAAGAGAAATGAATATTTCACTGAGGCAGAGATCAAAGAACAGAAAAGGAGGAGAAAAATAGGCAGACGGGCCATGGCACTTCTGTTGGCAGGCATGATGCTGTTTTCCAATATACCGTCCAATGTAAGTGCGGTATCGGATAATGATATCAGTATGCTGCCGGATGCCATGGTGCAGACGGAAGATACGGATACAACTGCAGATGCTACAGAGGGGAAGACTGTAACTGTGACAGGCGCAACAGAGCAGCCGGCAGCTGCTGCAGAAGACCGGAATGCAGGAGAGGAAAGCGAACCGGTTGCGGTGGATGCGGCAACGGATATTGAAGCAGACAAGGCAGGCAGTGTAGATATTTTTGACAATACAACGATCACACTGGATAAGCTGACATTGAAGGCGACCTATTCAGATGGAAAAGGCGGTAGTGTTGTAGAAGAATTGACAGAAAACGGTACATTTAATCTGCCATACAACGCGGATATCAATATGCGACTGGATTTCAAGCTGGGAAACGGAACAGCGGTCAATAAGGATACTGCTTATATTTATAAGCTCCCTGATACGATCCGCGTTGATGTAGAGGCCGATCATAAGCTGGCTGATCATAACGGCAAGTCCATTGGTACTGTTCATATTGCGAAAGACGGAACATTGTCCTTCCGGTTTGATACGGATGCGATCGGATCCAATACCAATGTTAACTTTTATGTACAGTTTGAAGGCGGCTTTTCGGAATCCCTGCAGGAAGAGGGAAAGACAGAGAATATTGCGTTTCCAACTGCTACAGGTGATTTTAAATTCACGGTAAATACAACAGATAAAACGGATGATGATAAAAAACCGGATCCGAAGGATGTCAGCATCAGCAAATATGGCAGCAAGATCGTTAATATCAACGGACAAAATTATATTGAATGGACGGTAGAGCTCGGTCAGGAAGGCAGAACATCACTGGATGGTGTGATCACGGATAATCTGCCGACAGGACTTACTTATGCGGAGATTCCAGGGTATCCCCAGCTGACAGACAGTACAGGTGGAACGATTACAACGACAGCGAAAAACGGAGACAGCAGTATTGATATTAAGGTAGCGGGAGTTACCTCCCATTATCATGCAAAGGTAAAATTCTGTACCTATTATGATAAGAGTATTTTTGGTGGTACGATCAATGACAGTACAACAGCGCTGGTGGACAATACGGCGGCATTTAACCCGGATGATGATACGGATAAGGGTGTCAGCAACAAAGGAACCGTATCCATTAAACCGGATATGCTGAAAAAGACGGGAAGCAGCATTGCAGCAGATGGTACGATCGAGTGGACTGTAACTATAAATGCAGAGAATCTGGATATTCAGGGAACTTCTTATTTGGATAATGTGGAAATCGGACAGGAGCTTGTTGAGGATTCCATCCAGATCACGCCGGCGGGACTCAGTGCGACTAAAAAGAGCGAAAGTGGCTTTGAAGTGGCAATTCCTGCAGGAACTGCTTATACAGACACCGTTACGATCAAGTATAAAACGAAGGTAACAGATTTTTCACAGGGCAGCTACAAAAATACCGGTAAACTGCAGGGTGGCGTATACGATGTAACAACAAGTGCCACCGTACCGGGCTACAATCTGTTGAAAAAGAGCTTTAAGGATTTTAATAAGATCACCAATACCTTTACATGGGAGATCGTGGTAAACGAGGAAGGCAAGACACTGGAAAATGTCACTGTGACAGATACATTCCGGGCAGGAAACGGTGCGAACAAGGTTTCCGGTTCGGATCATGAAATGGCATTTGTCAGCGCATCCGAGGCACTGGATGCTTCTTCTGATGCGGAAAACGGTAAGCTTGTCTTTAGATTTGACAAACTGGATGAAAAAAAGGTCATCACGATCGTGACGAAGGTGAAGGATCCGACCGCATTTGATGCAAGCAGCTGGTCGTTATTTGAAAATAAAGCATCCATGACCAGTGATATGAATACAACTCCAATTGATTCGACTGCACAGACATGGCAGCAGATCAAAAAGCCGGATATCCTGGCGAAAGACGGTAAGATGAACGGAGACGGTACGATCACATGGACGCTTCAGGTAACAAATCCGAAGCTGACGGTGAAAGGTGCGGAAATTACGGATGTATTGCCGGCCGGACAGGAATATGTGGATGGCAGTATGCGTCTGCAGAACCCATACTATGATGCAAATCCGGTATCTGTGACACCGACGGTCACAGTAGATCCGACAACGGGGATCCAGAGCCTGAAATATATCTTTACTCTGACGGATCCGGTGCAGGAGGGATTTTTTCGGAAAGATTTCTGGATCTGCTATGAAACGAAGACGACAAGCTCTGATGATGCGACAGCTTCCAGGTCCTATGAAAATGACGCAAAGATCAGGCTGGATTTTGAAGGAGATATTTCGGTTACAGATGATGCCAGGAAAAAACTGACCGGTGAGACCGGTGGTGTGCTGGAAAAAGTATATGACTATAAAGCGGGTAACCAGTATGTAGACTGGAGCGTTAAGATCAATGAAGGACATTATGATATGTCGGCAGTGGCTGATCCGGTCATTACCGATCAGCTCCCTTCTTATTTTGATTATGTCAGTGGTAAATTATATAAAGTTACAAAAGTAAAGAGCGGAAATGACACACAGGTAATGGAGACGGAAGTTTCGGCGGTTATTGCTGTTATGAACGGAAAGATCACGGTTCAGCTGCCGAATATCGGTTCCGATGAGTATGTCTTTAAATTCCGTACCCAGTTTAACTGTCTGGCAGCAGAACTGAGCGGAAAGACGATCGCCAATACGGTAAACTTTACGGGAACCGGAAAGAATGTGTCAGATACGAGTGATACGATCAAAAACGTATCCTTCAGTTCCTCTTCCGCAGGTGCGGTTACAAAGCATGAGATCCGTGTCAAAAAGATTGATAAGGGCACAGGTGACCCACTTGCAGGTGCGGTCTTTAAACTGTATCTGGATGGCAGTAATATCTGTATCGGTGAGGCAACATCAGGAAAGGATGGATATGCGGTATTTAAAGACCTGAATATGCTTACCGGTTATGATCTGAAGCTGGTAGAGTTCCAGACACCGGACGGTTATACCTATATCAATCCGGGAAATGGACAAGGATCTGCGGAAACGGTGATTACAGACTATGATGATGTGAATCTGAAAACTGATTCCAATGGTACAAAGTATTACGAAATCGAAATTGAGAATTATAAACCGGCAACACCAAGGGGAAGCGCACTGATCGAGAAAAAAGATGCAGTGTCAGGAGTAGTGCTTGCAGGGGTGGAATTTGGATTGTATACAGATGCAACCTGTGCGGAAGATAAACTGGCAGCAAAACATGTAACATCAAGTAGCGGAATTGTTACATTTTCAAATCTGGATATTGGAAAAACCTATTACTTAAAGGAAATTACACCGCTTCCGGGCTACAAGGCCGGCAATACGATCTACAAGATCGATGTAAAGACTGCAACAGAGACAGCATATTGTGTATTAGGCGGTACGCCGGGCACACCACAAAGCAGTGCCTATGAGATTACCAATGAGAAGGCAAAAGCAAGTCTGACACTGACAAAGACAGAGAAGGATTCGGATCCGGTTGTATCTTTGGAAAATGCAGAGTTCAGTATTTATCGTGATGCAGACTGCTCTGACCGTATCGATACAAAGACGACAGATGTAAATGGTAAACTGACTTTTACAGATCTGGAGCCTGGAACGACTTATTATTACAGGGAAACAAAGGCACCGGACGGATATGTACTCGATACAACCGTGCGCAAGATCACGATCGGAACCGGAACAGAAAATGCAGATGTGGCAGAGACGGTAATGGTTACCAATGAAAAGGCGATCGGAGATATTGTGATCAAAAAAGTGGATGATTCTACGGTAGCGGTTCCGCTGGATGGTGTTGTATTCTGTCTGTATAACGAAGATGCTAGTGAATATAAGAGAAATGGTGCCCATTATAAAGTGACCAGCGATGAAAATGGTATTGCGCGATTTGAGGATATTCCATTCGGAAATTATAAGGTAAAGGAAGAAACCGGAAAGGTTGGCTATGAGGCCCTTCCAACCACTGAAAGGATCAAGGTTACAGTAGATACTGCCGGTGACAACAATCTGACGATCATCAACAAACGATATAAATGTGATATCTGTCTGACCAAAACCGGAGAAGGAGGAGAACTGCTTGCCGGTGCTGAGATCGGTCTCTTTACAAACGACGGAGCCAGAATAAAAACCGCAACGACAGGCAGTAACGGAAAGGTAACCTTTACAGATATTGTATATGGCGATTATTATCTGCAGGAGCTGAAAGCACCGGCAGGTTATAAGCTGTCATCTGCAAAAGTAGCGATCACTGCGGCTGAGATCCTGAGCAGCTATAAAGCGGGAACGGTGTTGGATAAGGACAAATTATTAAATAAAAGACAGAAAGGGAAGATCTGTCTGATGAAGACAGATGATGCAGGCGCAGCACTTTCCGGTGCTGAGTTTACCTTATATGATGAAAACATGGTCGCCCTGAAGACCGGCAAGACAATGACGGCGGCAGAAGCTTCCGCCATGGGTTCAGGTGCTGCAGAAGGCCAGCTGTATTTCAAAGATCTTACCTACGGAACTTATTATGTACAGGAAACAAAAGCACCGGATACGCCGGATGCTTCCATTGTCTACCAGAGAGATAATCAGGTTTACAAGGTAGTCGTGGATTCGGATTCACTTGTAACAAAATACACAGATGCAGACGGTAATCAGCAGAATCTGACCATTCAGAATAAAAGATTAAGCACGACACCGCCACTGATCAGTTTTAAGGTAAAGAAAACAGATGCAGAATCAGATGCAGCACTTGCGGATGCAGTGTTTGAACTTTATAAAAACGGAGTGGCAACCGGTATCACAGCAGTAACAAATAGCAGTGGTATTGCATATTTTAAGCGGATCAGTGTTGAGACGGATGCAGCAGATACAAGCTATGAAGTTATAGAAAAAACAGCGCCTGCGGGATACAGAGCACCGACGGCAGTTGACAGAATCTTATTTGCGTCAAATAAGAGTGAACTGAATATCTATGCGGATGCTGATACAACGCCAAAAACGGAGACCGAAATTGTCTGGGCGGGAGATTATAAACTGACTGCAACAGATGAAACAAGCGCTACGATCCAAAATACCCCGATAAAGGGTAAGATCTGGGTAACCAAGACAGGTGCGAGTGCTGCAACGCTTCTGAAAGATGCTGAATTTACATTATATAAAGCGGATCAGACAACAAAGGTAGTGATCACGGGACTGACCAATCCGGCAAAGACGAACGAGAAGGGAATTGCCGTGTTTGAGAATCTGCCGTGCGGTACATATTATCTGAAAGAAACGGGAGCGCCGGATGGCTACAGTGTGGATACGACCATGCAGAAGATCGTCATCAGTGACGAGACGATGCACAGTATAACAGTGAAGGATACAAAACTCAGTCTGACAGTCAGCAAAAAGGCTGTTGGCGGAGCAACGGAAGTACCGGGCGCTTCCTTTACGATCACAGAAAAGGATGATCCGACAGTTGTGCTGGACAGCTGGGTAAGTACAGACCGTGCCCATATTGTGACGACAGAGAAGATGACGACAGGAAAGCATTATATACTGTCCGAAACAAAAGCACCGGCGGGATATACTTATACAAATGATATTGAATTTGTATTTGAGACGGATGGCAGTCTCCGGTTGATCACGACGGCCGAGAAAAACGGACAGACGATCACAGTCAGAGATGCACCATTGCTGCTTCGGATCAGTAAGCAGGATAGTGTGACAAATAAAAATCTGGCAGGGGCGCTTCTGGGTATTTATGATGAAGATGATGCACTTGTGACCAGCTTTACAACAAACACGAGTGTTTACCAATTACCTGCAGGTATTCTGGAGGCTCCGAAAACAGGCTACAAGGAATATACCTTAAAAGAAATCTCAGCACCGGACGGCTACGAAATCGCAGCGGATATCCGTTTTGCGGTAGCTGCGGACGGAAAGATCTATACGGTTACAAAGGATGCGGCAAATCAGAATGTATATACCTTACACGCTGACAGCACATTGACAATGCTGGACGTGGAAAAGAAAGACATTTACATCAGAAAACTGGATGCAGAGACAGGAAAGGATATTGCGGGAGCAGCTTTTGTGATATACAAGGATGCAGTAGCCGATCCGAACAGGGTTGCGGAATGGACATCAGACGGAACCCCGCACAAGCTTGTTGCAGGCTTATTCTCAGCAGGTACGGATTATTATCTGAAAGAAGTAGGGGCACCGACCGGATATCGAAGCGCAGTGATGATCAAGTTCCGTGTAGACAGTACAAAGAAGATCGTGATTCTGGAAGGAAATTCCAATAATATCAATGGTGACAGGGATACATTACTGGTGCGTGATGAACCGATCAAATTATATCTGCGCAAGCAGAATGCGTTTGGTACACTTCTGCCCGGTGCAGTGCTGAAGCTGGCAGAATATGACGCATCACAGCCGGATCAGATGGGGACTGTCATTCTGGATGCTTATAAAACAGATGGCAGCGTGTACAGTGTGCCTTCTGCACAGCTGAAACTGGGAACAACCTATATTTTAAGGGAGCTTTCCGCACCGGATGGCTTCAAGAAGGCAGATGACATCATTTTTACGGTCAACGATAATGGTAGTATTACAAGAGCAGATAATGTCAAAGTAGTCAACAATATGATTGTTATGGAAGACGATGAAGCTGGTCTTGGTATCGGTAAAAAGGATCTGGGATCCGATATCGGACTGGCGGGCTCCAGACTGCAGCTTACAAGCAGTGACGATCCACATTTTACGCCGATCACCTGGGTCAGTGACGGAACGGTAAAAACATGGGATATTCTTTCCTTTACACCGGGCTGTACCTACACCCTGACAGAGCTTTCCGCACCGCAGGGCTATGCGTATGCAGATCCGATCACCTTTACGATCGGGGCAGCGGATCATAAGATCTATATTGACGGACAGGAGGCAGCCAACCGGACTGTTTATATCAAAGATGGAAAGCTGGCACTGACAGTCAGCAAGCAGGCAACAGGCGGCAGCAGTGAGCTGGCAGGTGCGAAATTTGAAATTTTAGACGAAAGCGGTACTGTTGTTACTACATTTACTACAGAGGAAGCAGCAACAAGCGTGGATACTTCCGCGCTGACAGCACCGGCTGCGGGATATCTGGAGTATATACTGCATGAAGTGACAGCGCCGGATGGTTATGAGCTGGCGGATGATATCCGATTCGCATATGACAGGGACGGTAAGCTTTATCTGGTGACAGAAGAAAACGGTACAAAGATCTATACAGAGAAAAAGGATCTGAAACTGACAGTTTATGATATGCCGAAGTTCTGCGTGCAGAAGGTAGATGCAGAGGGCGATGCACTGGAAGGCGCTGTATTAGAGATCACAACGCAGGAGGATGACGGCTTTACACCGATCCGCTTTACAACAACGAAAGATAAGTACTATCCACAGGGATTGAAAGCAGATGTGACTTATGTATTGTCAGAGATCACACCGCCACAGGGCTACAGCGTGGCAGATCCGGTCAGCTTTGTACTCAAAGCGGATGGCAGTGTCTGCATAGACGGTGTTACGGCAACGGATGGCAGGCAGGTGACTATGGTAGATAAGGCAGTTACGGTTTATGTGGCAAAGAAAGACCTGAGTACCAAGAAATCATTGAAAGGTGCAAAACTGGCGATTAAAAATGAAGCAGGAGAAACGCTGTACAGCTTTGTATCAGAAAAAGAAAAAACAACAATACCGGGCAGTATCTTTGCGGTTCCGACGGATCAGAACTATGCATATTACAGCTTATGTGAGCTGGAAGCACCGGAAGGCTATGGACTGGCAGAATCGGTTGATTTTGCGATCAACCGAAGCGGACAGTTATATCTGGTAGAGACAGACGGTGCAGACAAAAAATATACGGAATTGACCGATCATGTACTGACAATGTACGATATGGCGCAGCTTTCTGTCAGCAAAAAGACAGAAAACGGCAAGTATCTGAAAGGCGCAACACTGAAGATCACAGCGGAGAAGGATACATCCTTTGAAGCGATCACGATCAAGACAGACGGGAAACCGGCATATTTTGACAGCAGCAGATTTACAGCAGGAACGACCTATGTGGTTTCCGAAACAAAAGCACCAAAGGGATATAGTTATGCCACAGATGTGAAGTTCAAACTGGATCAGGATGGCAATGTATATGTAAACGGTAAGAAGAGCAAAGATAAGTCAATTATTATGACTGATGAGAAGATTCAGGTCAAGGTGGCAAAGAAGGACGAAAATTCTCATAAGCATCTGGAAAATGCAGAGCTTGCAGTGAAGGATGCGGATGGAAAGGTTCTGTACACCTTTACTTCCATGAGTAAAGAAGTGACACTGCCTGCCAAGATCTTTACTGCGCCGCAGGATGAAAAATATACCTATTATACATTGACAGAGGTAAAAGCGCCGGAAGGTTATGAACTGGCAAAGGATATCCGGTTTGCAATTGACAAAAACGGTACGTTGTATATCAGAAATGCAAAGGGTAACTATAAGAAGGCAAAGAATGGACTACTGATCATGTATGACAGCCCGACCTTTACTTCATCAACGAGCATAACAACGACCGGAAGTGGCAATAAAGTGCCGAAAACCGGAGATCAGACTCCGCTTGGACTGCTCCTTGCACTTTGCGGTCTGTCATTAGCGGGCATGATCAGTGCGTTCTCAACATTGCTCCGCAGAAGACGTCGGGTGAACCGGATCGAAAAGAGATAGCGGGATATAGGGGAAGAATAAAAGCATAATGACCGGGAAAACCGGATAAAGGAAGCGCAGGATCAGACAGATCCCGCGCTTCCTGTTTTTTGCCTGTTTATTGTCTGTCAATCACAAGATGTGGCATAATTAAGCAAAAATTCAGAATTTGTCTACTATATTTTGGTTGACGATTATAGAGGCGGATAGTATGATAAAAAAGAGATATTTTGCAAATTTTACATGCTTTTTGACGGATAAAGGAATGAGACGATGATACGATACAGTGTAAAGGGTAAAAAGGGCAGAAAAGTGGCTGCTTTTCTGGGTGTGACGGCACTTTCCGTGGCACTTCTGGCAATGCCTGTCATGGCAAAAGGAACAGGAACCGTAACAGGAACGGGTGTGAATGTGAGAAAAAGTGCAGGCACAGCTGCCGAAAAAGTTACGACTGTTACAACGGGAGATCAGCTCCGTGTGACCGGATCAAAAAAGGACAGCACAGGAAAAAAGTGGTATAAGGTTACATTTACACAAAACGGAACGAATTATACCGGATACATAATATCGAATTATGTAAACTATAAAAGGGATGCGGCAACACCGGATCAGACAACGGCAAATCAGGCTGCAGCAGCGCAGACGGACGGTTCCACGACTGTATTGGATGTGTCCGGTATTGCAAAGGATATAAAGCAGAATACAACGAATCGGACAAATACGGGAAATACACAGAATAACAACGCAGGCACAACAAATCAGACGACAGCAGCAAAGAAAACCGGTGCGATCCAGGGGGATTATGTCAGAATCCGTAAAAAACCGGTAGCCGGAACTGTAGTCTGCCAGCTGATGAAAAATACGGATGTAACGGTAAAAAGCAGTAAAAAGGGATCAGATGGCTATATATGGTATAAGATTTCTTTTAAATACGGCGGAAAGAAAAAGACAGGTTATGTCAGAAGTGATTTGTTGAAGGTCAATGAGACAAAGCAGGAGAAGGCGGCGGATCCGGCGCAGTCTGGGGCAGAGCCGGCGAATACAAACGGTACGGATCAGTCAACGGTTACATCACTGACGGATGCGGAATTTGAAAGCTATCTGACCGCTCAGGGATTTCCGGAAAGCTACAAGCAGCCGCTCAGACAACTGCATACGGCGCACCCGGAGTGGACATTTAAAGCTGTCCAGACAAATCTGGCATGGAATGATGTTGTGGCAGCGGAAAGTGCGGTCGGAAAGAATCTGGTCGGTAAAAATGCGGTTGTTTCGTGGAAATCTTTGGAAAGTACGGCATATAATCGAAAAAAGAATACATGGTACGGCTTTGACGGCGGCAGCTGGGTAGCAGCATCCACGGCACTGGTACAGTATTATCTGGATCCGAGAAATTTTCTGGGCGAAACATCTGTATTCCAGTTTGAATCTCTGGAATATGAGGACTATCAGAATGTAGAGGGGATTAAAGCTCTGCTGGCAGGTTCTTTTATGAACGGTGACTATACAGAACCGGATGGCTCTGTACGGAACTATGCAGATGCGTTTATTGAGATTGGCCGGCAGGTGGGAGTCAGCCCGTATCATTTGGCAGCCAGATGCTATCAGGAGCAGGGAAAAGGCAAGAGTGACAGTATTAAAGGAACCGTTGAGGGATTTGAAAGTATATTTAACTATTATAATATCGGTGCCTATGCATCCGGCGGAAATTCGCCGACCAGACAGGGACTGATCTATGCATCCGGTCAGACAAGTGGTGCTAATAATTATGAGCGCCCATGGAACACGAGGTATAAATCACTTTTGGGTGGGGCTGAGTATGTTGCACAGAAATATGTAAAGGTAAAACAGAATACACTATACTTCCAGAAGTTTAATGTGGTAAATACAAAAAATGGTCTGTATAAGCATCAGTATATGACAAATGTGCAGGCTGCAGCCAGTGAAGCGCAAAAGATGAGTAAGGCATGTCAGACAGGAGACCGGCTTGTATTTTATATTCCGGTATATACGGGAATGCCTGAAACTGCCTGTGTAAAACCAACCGATAACAAGAATCCGAATAACTATCTGGCAACACTTGCCGTAACGGATCAGGAACTGACACCTGTATTTGATCCGGAAACAGAATATTATGATCTGACGGTCAAGAAAAAGGTAAAGACGGCAGAAATCACGGCAACGGCTGTTGCAGCGTCTTCCGAAATCAGCGGAACAGGTACTTATGATCTGGAACGTGGCGAGAACGTATTTACGATTACGTGCACGGCACAGACGGGTGAGGTAAAAACATATACGATTCATATTATAAGAAAATAAACCGGAAAAAGTAAAATGAGAAGGGAAGCGTACTATATGAGACAAAAACTGGGGAGAATCTTATTGGGACTATCTGTTTTGACAGCAGCAATTCTGTATTTGCCGGCAGATATTTATGCAGCAGGTTCTGTCAGCGTAACGGCTGATAAAACGGATGTCGGTGTTTCGGACATGATCACGGTTTATATAAAAACTTCGGAGCCGGAGGATCCGTCTGTGGCACCGGAGATCTCCGTCACATACGATTCGGATAAGCTGGAGGTAACAGATTGTAATGTGGATTACGGCGGTGGCGGCGGACTTTTGACGATCACCGGAACCGATGCACAGATCACAATGAAGGCATTGGCTGCAGGCAGCGCATCAATCAGTGCGGAAGCGGTCATAGATGATGATGGAAATAATCCGGCGACAGGCAGTACCAGCGTTGTGGTTGGCGGTAATACAGCTGCGGATCTTTCCTCTGATGCAACGCTCAGAGCTCTTACGGTCAGCCCAGGCAGTCTGTCACCGGCTTTTACACCGCAGGGAACGGAATACACAATAGAAGTGGATGACTCTGTAACGGATATTACAGTCAGCGGTGGCGTGACGGATGAAAAGGCACAGATCACGGCAGCAAGCGGTTTTAAAAATCTGAAATCAGGTACAAATGAGGCAGTCATTACCGTAACGGCGGAAGACGGCTCCACCATGACCTATCATTTTACGATCACACGAGGCGGTACAGCTGATGAAACAGATGCCGAAGAAGCGGAGCCGGAACAGATGCAGCAGGCAGCTTCGGCTGATGGGCTTACATTTACGGCAGATGGCACGGATTATACGATCAGTGAGACTGTTTCGGATGAACAGCTTCCGGCAGACTGCAGCAAAACAGAGGTTTCTTACGGCGGACAGACCGTGGAAGGTGCGATCTGGCAGCCCGGCGGGCTCACCCTTTTATATGCTGAGAAAGCGGATGGAGAAGGAAGCTTCTTTATTTATGACAGCACGAAAAACAGTTTTCAGATCTTTGTGCAGATCATGGGGATCGAAAACCATTATATAGTACCGGTAGCACCGCAGGAAGCAGTTCCGGACGGGTTTACGGAAGAAAATCTGCAGTGGAACAACTCTTACCTGCCGGCATATCAGACGACAAAGGGCGATCCCACTCTGTCAGATGCATTTTATCTGTTTTATGCTTATAACAATGAAGGAAATGCGGCATTTTATCTGTATGATGTGGCAGAAGGCAGCTTCCAGCGATATTTTGCGATACAGGAAACTGCTGCTGTGACAGAACGGATGGAACAGAAACCGGTACTGATCATCGGAACACTTGCTTTTTTGCTTGTCTGTGCCATTGTCGTGATCGTCAACCTGATCCTGCGTAACCGGGATCTGAAGCTGGATATGGAAGAGGAAGCTTTATACGGAGACGAGACGGAAGAAGAGAAGAAGAAAGACGAAAAGAAGCCAAAGAAGCAGATCGCAAAGAAACCAGCGGAGAAACCGGCAACAGAAAAACCGGTGAAGCAGGCTGTAAAGAAAGCAGAAGAAAAAACGGCAAAAACGGTGGCAGAGAAACCAGAAAAACGGGTTGTAAAGAAGACAGAAGAAAAGGCGGCAAAGCCGACAAAACAGGCGGAGAAGAAACCGGAAGAGAAACCGGCAAAGCAGGCATCTGCAAGAAAAACGGAGGCAGAAAAACTGGCATCGGCAGTTCCCGGACAGGTAAAACCGGAAGCAGCAAAAGAACCGGTTGTGAAAAAAGAAGTTACACCAAATGGTGTGACTTATACAACGGGGCAGATTCCGATCACGGTGGTGCAGCCGCCGAAGTCAGCAAAGCGCAGCCAGGTACCGATCTACACACTGGAGAGAGAACCTGTACCGCTGACGAGAGAAGCTCCGGCAGATCAGCTGGACGATGATTTTGAATTTGAATTTATTGACATTGATTCTTAGACGATCTGTCAGAAACATAGGCCGAAGCTGTCAGTATGGTTGACAAACTGTGAATACTGTTATAGACTGAATATAACAGAAGGTGATACACATGATAATAGAAATTGATTTTAACAGTGACGAAGCACTGTATATGCAGCTTCGGAATCAGATCATATTAGGCATTGCCACGTCCCAGTATCAGGAGGGAGAGGCGCTTCCGAGTGTTCGGTCTTTGGCGGATACGATCGGCATCAATATGCACACGGTAAATAAGGCATATTCTGTATTGAAACAGGAGGGCTTTGTCAAGGTTGACAGAAGACGCGGCGTTATAATAGCAGTTGATATTGACAAGCTGCAGGCAATGGAGATGATCCAGAAGGAATTGCGTGTCCTTCTGGCACAGGCAAGCTGTAAGAATATCTCGCGTGAAGAAATTCACGATATGATCGATACCATATATAATGAATATGGAGGAAAATAAAAATGGATTATACCGCTAAGGCAAAAACTGCTCTTGGACTTGCCGCATCTGCAGCAAGATCCATGGGTCAGAACTATATCGGGACAGAGCATATTTTACTGGGACTGATCAGACAGCAGACAGGAATGGCGGCTCAGGCATTATTGGTAAATGGAGTGGATGAGACAAAGCTTGTAGATCTGATCATGGAGCTGATCGCACCGACAGGGCATCTGGAGCTGAAAGAACGGGAAGGATATTCACCGCGTGCCCAGCAGGTGATCGGACTGGCATTTCAGATTGCGGAGCAGTATCATGCTTCCGCTGTCGGGACAGAGCATATTCTGATGGCATTGATCCGGGAAGGAAGCAATGTGGCAGTCCGTATTTTAAGTACTATGGGAGTTTCCCTGCAGAAGCTTTATATCAATCTGCTTGTTTCCATGGGGAAAGATGGCAATCTGTATAAAGAAGATCTGCGTCAGCAGAAGCAGAAAACAAAAGTGCTGGAGCAGTACAGCCGTGATATGACAAAGCTGGCAGCGGAAGGAAAGCTGGATCCTGTGATCGGCAGAGATCAGGAGATCTTCAGACTGGTACAGATCCTTTCCAGACGGACAAAGAACAATCCGTGTCTGATCGGTGAGCCGGGTGTTGGCAAAACAGCGATCGTAGAAGGTCTGGCACAGCGTATCGTACAGGGAGAAGTACCGGATACCGTCAAAAACAAGCGTGTCATGACACTGGATCTTTCCGGAATGGTGGCAGGCAGCAAATACAGAGGCGAATTTGAGGAACGTATTAAAAAGGTTATCAAAGAGGTGATCGATGATGGTAATATCATCCTCTTTCTGGATGAGATCCACACGATCATCGGTGCAGGTGGTGCGGAAGGTGCGATCGATGCGTCCAATATCTTAAAGCCGTCTCTGGCAAGAGGTGAGCTGCAGCTGATCGGTGCTACGACGATCGAGGAATATCGTAAATATATAGAAAAGGATGCGGCTCTGGAGCGTCGTTTCCAGACGATCATGGTAGAAGAGCCTTCCTTAACGGAAGCTGTCCGTATTGTGATGGGTATCAAGCATAAATATGAAGAACATCATCATGTGACGATCACACCGGAGGCTGTAGAGGCTGCGGTGAAATTGTCAGACCGTTATATCAATGACCGTAATCTGCCGGATAAGGCGATCGACCTGATCGATGAGGCAGCAGCGGCGCTGCGTCTGCAGGGACTGAAAATACCGGAAAACTGTATCAGGCTGCAGGAGCAGATTGATGAACTGAATGTACAGATCGAACGTTCCCTGAAGTTTGATGATCTGGTAGAAGCGCATAAGGAACGTATGGAGCAGGAGAAGCTCATCAAAAAGCATACGCAGGCGATGCAGCGGTATGAGAAGAAGATGGAAGCAAAGAACAATCTCGTCACGGAGGATGAGATCGCAGCCGTGGTAGCCCAGTGGACAAAGATCCCTCTGAAAAAGCTGGAAGAGAAGGAAAGCGAGCGGCTTCTGAAGCTGGAAAAGATCCTGCATAAGCGTGTGATCGGACAGTCAGAAGCAGTAGAGGCGGTTGCCCGTGCAATGCGCCGTGGCAGAGTCGGTTTGCAGGACCCGAAGAGACCGATTGGTTCCTTCCTGTTTTTGGGACCTACCGGTGTCGGTAAGACAGAGCTTTCCAAAGCACTTGCAGAGGCAATGTTCGGTTCGGAAAATGATCTGATCCGTGTAGATATGTCGGAATATATGGAACCGCATTCCGTTGCAAAGATGATCGGTTCACCGCCCGGATATGTCGGACATGACGATGGCGGACAGCTGAGTGAGAAAATCAGACGGAATCCTTACAGTGTTGTTTTATTTGATGAAATTGAAAAAGCACATCCTGATGTATTTAATATTTTGCTGCAGGTGCTGGATGATGGACATATCACCGATTCCAAGGGACGTAAGGTCAGCTTTAAAAATGCCATTATCATCATGACAAGTAATGCGGGCGCTTCCCGTATCGTGGATCCGAAGAACCTCGGTTTTGCCACAAAGACGACAGAGCAGCAGGATTACCAGCGTATGAAAAACGGCGTCATGGAAGAAGTCAAGAGACTTTTCAAGCCGGAGTTCATCAACCGGATTGATGAGATCATGGTATTCCATCCGCTGAATAAGACAGAACTCAGAGAGATCGTGACACTGCTTTCCGCAAATCTGATCAAGAGATGCGACCGGCAGATGGGTATCACGCTTTCTATCAGCCAGACGCTCAAGAATCATCTGGTTGAAAAATATTGTGATGTAAAGATGGGCGCAAGGCCTTTGAAGCGTGCGATCCAGACTGTCATAGAGGATCCGCTGGCAGAAGAAATCCTGCAGGGCAGGATCAGGCAGGGCGATCATATCCTTGCGACAATACAAAAAGAAAAAGTGGTATTTAAGCAAAGGCAAAACGCAAAAGAACTGGATTTATAAAGGCAAATGGTTTATACTGTTTACACAAAGTACTGCAAGACAATATTCGGGAGGACAAAAGAAAATGGCAGTGGTAAAAGAATTAATTCGTGAAGAATCAGACGGCAGCATCAGTTTCGGAAATTATACATTAGCACAGAAGGCAAAGCTGGAAGATTTTGAACATGCAGGAGATCTGTATAAGGTCAAAACATTCTCAACAATGACAAAACTGGAGAAAAACGGTCTGTTTTTATACGAATCCGTTCCGGGCACAAGCGTCAGTCACTTTCAGGAGACTGCAGACGGTGTATCCTTTGAGGTAGAAGGAGCAGACGATGCACAGCTGATCATCGGACTTTGCGACGATACACAGTATGAGGTATTTGTAGCAGGTAAGAGCGCAGGTAAGATGAATACAGGTCTTGGAGGCAAGCTGAATGTCAGTGTAGAGCTTGCCGGAATGGGCGAAGTAAATGTAAAGGTGGTAGAAGCATAAGCATGGCAAAAATGAAATCGGCTACGGTTTATTTCTGTCAGAATTGCGGCTATGAATCTTCCAAATGGATGGGGCAATGTCCGGGCTGTCGGGAGTGGAATACGCTTGTCGAAGAGGTCGTGACAAAGGCTTCTGGCGTCAGGGCAGTGCATATGGTGCAGCCGACAAGCCTGAATGATATCTCTATGGAAGAGGAAGATAAGCTCTTAACGCATATGAGTGAGCTTGACCGGGTGCTCGGTGGTGGCATCGTGCCGGGGCAGCTTACATTGGTTGGTGGAGATCCCGGCATCGGGAAATCCACCATTCTTTTACAAATGTGCCAGAATCTTGCGGCAGACGGCAGAAAAATTTTATACATATCAGGGGAGGAATCTCTTAAACAGATCAAGATACGCGCAATGCGGATCGGCGAATTTACGGATCAGTTAAAGCTTCTGTGTGAAACAGATCTGGATACGGTAGAAGCGGTGATAAAGCAGGAAAAACCGGATATTGTCGTAATCGATTCTATCCAGACAATGTATGCGGAACGTGTGACCTCTGCACCGGGCAGCGTATCGCAGGTCAGAGAAGCAACAGCTGTTTTTCTGCGTCTTGCCAAGAGTATGCCTGTTGCAACATTTATTGTCGGGCATGTAACAAAGGAAGGTACGGTTGCGGGGCCGCGCGTACTGGAGCATATGGTAGATACGGTCTTATATTTTGAAGGAGACAGACATGCGTCCTATCGGATTTTACGGGGCGTGAAAAATCGTTTTGGCTCCACGGATGAGATCGGTGTGTTTGAAATGCGCAAGGAAGGTCTTTGCGAGGTGAAAAACCCGTCTGCTTATCTGCTAAGCGGCAGACCGAAAAATGCAAGCGGTTCTGTAGTTGCCTGTGCCATGGAGGGCACCAGACCGATGCTGATCGAGATTCAGGCACTTGTCTGTGATTCCAATTTCAATATTCCGCGCCGCCAGACAACCGGGGCGGATTTTAACAGAGTGAATCTCCTGATGGCGGTACTGGAAAAAAGACTGGGGCTTCGCATGGGACAGACCGATGCATATGTCAATCTGGCCGGTGGTATGCGGCTCTTAGAGCCTGCACTGGATCTGGGTATTGTGATGGCACTGGTATCCAGCTTTAAAAATAAGGTTATTTCCGATCAAACGGTGATTTTCGGTGAGGTAGGTCTTTCAGGTGAGGTCCGTGCTGTCAATATGGCGCAGCAGCGTGTGCTGGAGGCACAGAAACTTGGATTTACGAAATGTATTCTGCCATCTGCAAATTTGGATGGATTGTCAGATATTCCGGAGAAAATGCGCATTGTTGGCGTTTCCAATGTAGCTGATGCAATAAATGAACTGATTTGACTTATTTCGTCAATATATTTTAATCGTTTGCGCAATATAATTGTAGAAATAACTCTGAATACATCATATAATACAATTAGTCTAAGACATTAGACATGCTAATTAGCAATTTCCGGAAGAATTCCCCTTTTACACAAACAGGAGGCCTGGCGACTTTGTCGCTGGGTCTTTTGTTTTGTGGGAAAACCATACAGATTATGCAAAAGAATTTTACGATCAGATGAGCATGTGAAATATAAGACATACAGGAGTTTACCATAAAGCAGAACCGTAATTTGTAACCGGGTAGGATAGATTAGGGTATACAAAAGCAGGGAGGATATAAAAATGGATCTGTCTCAAAAACAAATAGCATATTATCATTTGCCGGGATTGTTTGAATTTTACGAATTATACAGTGTTTTTCTGCCGCTGTTTCGGGCACACAGAGAATACTTTTATGATTGGTGCAGGATCGGTTCGGTCTATGGAGCCCCGGCGGACTGCCTCTGGGGCGGTGGACGTACATCTTACGGCGAGCAGGATCCGCGGGCAGTGCTGGCATTGATGCAGGAATATGGTATTTCTGCCCGCCTGACCTTCAGCAATTCCTTGCTGAAAGAAGAACATCTGAAAGATCACAGATGTAATGCGCTCTGCCGGTTGTTTGTAGAAGATAACGTGATGGAAAAATATAATGTTCAGAAGAATGACAGCATAGAAAACAGAAACGTACGTAATGGTATTATCATTTACTCCGATCTGTTGCTGCATTATTTACAGAAGCAATATCCGGGTTTCTATTTCGTATCTTCCACGACAAAGGTTCTGACAGATTTCAAGGAGCTTCTGCAGGAAGTCAACAGAGAGGAATTTCGATATGTTGTACCGGATTTCCGCCTGAATAAGCAGTTTGATAAGTGGAATACACTGACTGTAGACCAAAAAGATAAGATAGAATTTCTGTGCAATGAGTGCTGCCGGTTTGGCTGCAAAGACCGCAAAAGCTGTTATGAGACTGTCAGCCGGAAAAATCTGGGGGAAGCCATTCCTGATTATCCGTGCACTTCACCGGATGCGGCGGAAGGCTATCGATTTTCAAAAGCAATGGAAAATCCGGGATTTATCGGTATTGATGATATCCAATCTATTTATCTGCCGATGGGATTCTCTGATTTCAAGATCGAGGGGCGCGGACTTGGCAGTGCCATGCTGTTGGAATTCTTGCTATACTATATGACAAAGCCGGAATATCAGCTGAAAGTGCGGGAAGCTGTTTATCTGGATGCTATGCTGGATCTGTTTTGAGAGCTGTTTTTTAGTTTGTATGGGATTTACATTGAACACTGGTTTTCTGTGATTGTGTGGAATTTTTTTACTGTGGGTCTCTGTGTTTGATAGATATAGTGTTATTTCGCCCAAATAAATGATAATTATAAAAAAGGACGAAGGTTATTTGCCTGAATTGGAGAAGTTCGTCTAAAATGTCATAAAATACTGTAAAAGGATGAACGTCATCAGGAAGATAAAAGCAGGTTTCATACTAATTGGTAAATTTGTTTGAAAAAGGATGAAGCTATGATATGATGATTCGTCCATAATACAGAATATTGCAAAAAAGTATGAATAGCTAAAATGTGTAATAAAAAGAGTTCGTCCAAAATACAAAATTTCGTAATAAAGTATGAATTGTCAAAATGCGTAATAAAAAGAATTCATCCAAAATTGAAAAATAATGTGAAAGAGTATGAAAGACAAATACATGAATTGTAGATAAAAGGTAATTATATAAAAGACAGATGGCTCAAAAGCAAGTGAAATCGCAGCAGAAAAGAGTGAAAAACTAACTGGTGACTATTAAGTAAAAAATAATATGAAAAAAATAAAAAAATTCGTTGACAAGTTACCTGATTTAATAGTATACTAGCAAAGCGGGTTGAGAAATACCCGCAAAGTTATGGGATCTTAGCTCAGCTGGCGAGAGCATCTGCCTTACA
>UMFR01089291.1_pt1 | contig 70575 bp, 78 predicted proteins | sample 1965041 | NCBI WGS metagenome assembly UMFR01 (sample SAMEA4836049, study PRJEB28245) | human gut metagenome | biome: gut microbiome; material: fecal sample | place: Denmark | collected 2008
GAAAGAATGAAAGAGCTAAATTTTAACTGATTTGGATTTTTCACGACCTTCTCTTATAAGTAGTCAGCAAAGTAACTGCAACATTCTTTAAAAGGTGTTGCGATTACTCTGACAGCTCATACTATATACACCATCATAGGAAATTCAAATTTGACAATTATTTCTTCTTTCTAGGAAATAAACGCAACGGAGGTGTTGTATTTACTTTGAAAATTTTGCTGTTTTTATTTCTTTTTGGACAAAATGAAGGTTTTTCATATTATACATATAAAAGACTAAATAGGAGGAAACCATCCATGGTAATACTAAACACATCATATGAGAAGGGCAAAGCTCGCATCGAGCTTAATTCAGAGGAGCTCGCATTAATTGCACTTGCGCTTAAGTCACAGGAAGCTGGTAAGCAGCAGAGTGCATTAAGTAACAATTTTCTTATGGTATCAGCCCTTGTAGAGACAGGACGCATATCAAATATTGGTGACAGCAATGCAATTGTCAACAACAGTGTAATTGTGAAAAAGGCTACACCGCCATCATTGGAAACTGTTGTAAAAGACTTATCAGCAGATAAAAACGTTAAAGAGACTTCGGACCCAGCAATTTCGGTCATGTGCGAGCCGGATCCTGAGCCATTCTTCAAGAAAAGCAAAAAGGAGACCCTCTAATGAAATACTATTTACTTGAAACTGCGCCGTGGGAAATATTTTACAGTGCAGCAGCGGAGACAACAGAAACAATTGTTAAGGAATTTGTGTCAGCATATGCGGATTACACAAAAGCAGAGAAATTTGATAAAACAAAGCATCAGCCAGCAAAACATATGTCAGGCATTAAAAATGATGAGAATATTTATATTCTGTACCGGATAACTGGTGAACCTGAGCTGTGGCAGATTGGCAGCAAAGTGTCTGATATCACGGGATATATTGTACCGGGACTTTTTCATGTCAGAAAAATTGGCGCGTTCGTATCAGACGATGTCGAGGCAAAAAGTGAGGTGACGCAGGCATGAACGTAGAAACAATATTTCATGATTATAAGGAACTGAATACTCTTGCTAAGGAAAGCAGAGAGCATCCTCATATAGGCAAGACTAATCTTCAGAAAGATCTGGAAACGGTACAGATTCTTGACGATAATGTTGCTGACATTACAGCAATCACACATGACCTTGGGCTGTACAGCGCTACAGAAGAAAAGATTACAATTACATATGTAGAAGACGGAAAGGAACATACACATGATTTCTTTGTTGACGCTAAACGTCTGCACATATGGAAAGACAAAGATTTCTTGATAGAGGGAAAATTGTCAGAGGATAAGAAAGACTACGTATTTACGGTCTATATTCCTGAATGGTCAGAAAATGGACTTCCTGACGAAGATTAACTATAAGGGCTGCTTTTTGGCAGCTCTTATTTTTGCACAAAAACCCATATTTATGGTGTCATATTTATCAAAAAAATAAAGGAGGAACAATATTATGACATTTTACTCTATTAAATTATGGCCAAATAAGATTGCCAGAGATATAGGCGAGGCGATTTGTATATCACCAATGTGTTCTGCCACAGACCTTGATGCTGTCAAAACTGAGGTAGCACAGTACGATATAGATGCAACCGGATGCATCGAAATCGTTGATAAGTCAACAGAGGAGCCATTACTACATTATGAGGGCGGTACATGGTCAGAAGTAACTTTGTAAACAATAAAAGAGCGGAAGATATTATATTTTCTGCTCTTTTCTTTTGGACAAAATTATGTTTGTGAATATTATATAAGAAAAAAAGGAGAACAGCCGTGAACCCTGAAATTAAAATGTCTGTTTCAGAAGCAGATGCTAAACAAATCGAAGAGATTAAAGAATACAATTCTAAAGTACGTCGTTGGTGCCGTAAAATCCAAATATGCGCTGGGCTGCTGACATTTTTGTTTATAATACTGGCACTTGGATTACCTGGCTATTTTGCCCTGCATGATAATGCATCCTGTATAGTGTTGTCATTTGGTATATTTCTTGGTCTGGCGGTAATTTCTCAGGCAATATGGCGTATTGCAGATACACTTTTGGCTAATTATATAGAAAAAAGTCTGTTTATCGACGAAGATGAAGAATGTATCAGACTGATTCTTTCGGGTAAAGATATATCACCTTTACTATCACCTTTACTGGATGGCAATTATGGCATATGTTGTCAAATACCGGATACTGACACTGACCGCATAGAAAATATATATCTTGATGTTGTTAACGAAATACCTGATTCAGAAAAGATTGTATTAAAATTTATTGCGCAGAATAAAAAGGTTTATGGCTGGTATGCCGAGAAAGGAGAGTAATTATGCGACTAAAATTTAGACAAGATGACATTGACGTAATCATTGCTGTGACAAATGTACATTATTGTAAACATGCTGATGATGAGTGGAATGATAAAGAGGGACTGTCTGTTCTGCAGCAGGATATGCCACAGAATATAGGCATGATGTTCGTTGGCATCAGCAGAATGGACTGCAATGATATTGTTGATGAACTGCTTAGATATGGATATGCTGACATAAGCGATTATGATTATACGGATATTCTTTTGATACAGGACTAATTTTTTTTGGACAGATTTCAAAAACGGAATACTATATATATGTAAACAAAAAATCCATTATTTAAAAGGAGAAAATGCACATGGACAACTTAATATTTGTAGCAGCCGCTATTGCGGTTATTGCGGTAATCATTATCCTTGTTCTTATTACAGGATATGTGAAAGCACCAACGGACACAGCGGTGATCATCAGTGGACTTAAAAAGGAACCGAAATATGTAATCGGACGGTCTTCAATCAAGATTCCGTTCTTGCAGCGAACTGATAAGCTTACTTTGAAGATGATTTCAGTGGATGTAAAAACTGAGGAGTCAGTTCCAACCAATGATTACATTAATGTCAATATTGATTCGGCTGTAAAAGTCAAGGTCAGCATGGATCCAGAGAAGATGAAACTTGCCGCAAGCAACTTTCTTAACAAGAATGAAGATTACATTAGAAATTCTGTTGTGGATGTATTGCAGGGAAATGTCCGAGAGATTATCGGTCAGATGAAACTTGAGGAAATTGTACAGGACCGTAAGAAGTTTGCTGATAAGGTTCAGGAGAATGCGGCTCCAGATATGGCTAAGATGGGCTTAGATATTGTGTCATTTAATGTACAGAATGTTACTGATAAGGCCGAGGTCATTGAGAATTTAGGTATTGATAGAATTGTAAGTATTTCTAAATCAGCACAGATTTCAAAGGCTGAAAGCTTAAGAGATATTGCTGTTGCAAAGGCATCCGCAGACAAACAGGCCAATGATGCAAGAGTAGAAGCTGAGACAGCTATTGCAGAACAGAACAATGCGCTGGAGATCAAAAAGCAGGAGCTCAAGAAACAGTCTGATATCAAAAAGGCTGAGGCTGATGCTGCTTATGAGATTCAGGAACAGGAGCAGCGAAAGACCATCGAGATTGCAACAGCGGATGCAAATATCGCCAAGCAGGAGAAAGAAGCTGAAATCAAGGAAAAAGAGATTGCAGTCCGTGAAAAGTCGCTTGATGCTGAGATTAAGAAACAGGCGGATGCTGAGAAATACGCTCGTATGCAGAAAGCTGATGCTGAGAAGTATGAGCAGGAAAAGAGAGCAGAAGCAGAGAAGTTTACAAAGCTTCAGGCTGCCGAGGCAACAAGAGCACAGTATGAGGCAGAGGCAGAAGGTATCAGAGCAAAAGGTCTTGCAGAGGCAGAGGCTATGGAAAAGAAAGCTGATGCTATGGCTAAATACGGCAAGGCAGCAATGACTGAGATGATTATCAAGGTTCTTCCGCAGATGGCAGAGGCTATCGCTAAGCCGCTTGAGAGCATTGATAAGGTTTCTATTATCGGTGGTGCAGGAGACAGTGGAATGTCTGCTATAAGCGACAATGTTCCGCAGGTGCTTGCCAAAACTATCGAATCTGTAAAAGAAACAACTGGATTTGACCTTACTGAAGTCATGAAAGCTAATACATATGATGCCAAGGTTAACAATAATATTAACGTGGCAACAGACTTTGGCGAGAAACTTGCTGAAAATGCAACAAAAGAAACTGTAGATGAAATGAAGACGGCTCCGATGGCAAAACCATCAAAAAGACGAGTTAATGTGACTCCAGAAAATAAGCAGTAACTGCGATAGAGAGGATGTGTAAAACGTCCTCTCTTTTTTTTGGACAAAATTTAAAAGCGGAATATTATATATATAGAAAATAAACGAATACACACGAAAGGAAATACATTATGCGTACAAATATCAAATCATTTACAAAAGAGGAAGTTCACGCTTTAAACACTTTTGTACAGAAAGAGGTCATAAAAGATAACAACGATGAAATCATTACAACATTTCTTGGTATTAAAAACAGCATTGAGACTGCTGCCGGGGACACAGATGCGACTAAAGTTCTTCATCTGACTTTTAGCAATGATGGCGTCGTAAAAGACATTAAAGCTTTTGGTGATACCGTTTTTCTCATAAAAACTCTTATGCTTATAGCTGTTCAAAGAGATGTGCTGCCAGAAAATCCTAAGGCTGGAATGAAATTTTTGTCAGAGAACTTCTTTACAGTTGAGTTTGACAGCATAAGTGATTTTCAACGTATCATACTTGATGACGATGCGCCTGCAAATTATGGGCTTGACCTTGTTTATTTAAACGAACTCGGTGTTGCAAAGCTGCTTATTGACGGCATCAGAGAAACTGAGGAATTTGTTGACGGACTTATTGCATTACAGTGTGCAAGCGATTTTACAATGTTCGATGGATTTGTAGAACAGATACTTGATAATGAACAGTTAAAACTGTCTTTTTCAAGGGTAATTGCAACAGCTATTCTTGAACACAGACTTGGATTTGTGTCAGGCAATCATAAGGATGGTACTGTTGACTGGGGTATTTCCGTTATTCCTGATGAGGGACTTGATGACTGCGATCCGAATGATTTACTTGTAATTCCTATCGTTGACAACAGTCCATACAAGACACAGCATGAGCTGCATTTACAGTTTGGTCCGGAACAGATATGCGATGCAGTGTTTGAGTCAATTGTTACAAATCTTTTTGATACAGACAATCGCGCAGGCGTACTTGCATTTTTGGACACTTTGGGAATAAAATTCAATGTTATTCCGAAAAAAAATTCGGACTTTGAACTTGATACTGATGAGGATGCGGACGAAAGTTCAATGTTTTCGGAAATCTAAGATAACTTATTGAGAAAAGGATGGCTTCAGCTTTTCTTTTTGTGTAAACAAACTCCACCTTTATTACAGATTTCATATCAAACAAAAAAATAAAGGAGGAAAACAATATGAAATTTTATCATGAAACAAGCATTGCAAGCACATATGCAGATATATCAATTGAGAGGAGATCTGAATTATGAAATTGATGGAAACAGGCATTGATGCCGAAGATCTGCAGAAATTGCAGACACTGACAGAATTAATGTATACAGCAAAAACATTATACCGTAATGTCAGTGAGCTTCATTCTCAAATCGGTAAGTCGCAGGATAAAAGTGTTTTAGAATTATCACTTGATGCATGTCTGGCGTTCAATAAACTGTATGATGCGCTTCAGACAGAACAAAAATCTCTGTTAAATAATATTGAAATTGATATATCTGAAAATATGTGATATACGAAAAACACTAAGGAAAGGATGGCTTCAGCTGTCCTTTTTTTTTACGTACAAACTCCACCTTTATTACAGATTTCATATATCAAAAATAAAATAAAGGAGGACAAACATATGAAATTTTATCACGGAACATCAATAGAAAATTTTTTGAAGATCGTTCACGACGGAGGCTTTGACAGCAAAGTCAGCAACTGGCTGGTTTCTGACAGTACCCGCGTCTATATGGCGTCAGTAGGACAGGATTACTGGGATTATTCTGATAAGGAGCGACAGGAATATGCTGAGGACTTTGAAGACGAGCTCAGGGAAGCTTTTGAGACAGCTATTGGCAATGCCCAGATAGCAGCAGCAGTTGTTGGCTCAGTTTACAATTCTGTAGCTGTATTCGAATTTGAAATTCCAGATAATATTGTTATGGAATACGTTGTTGATGATGACAGTGTGGAAAATGCTCGCGGCTGTTATGAGATTGTTGAGAGTGATCTCAATAAGTTAATTATTGACGGTACCATAAAGGTTTATACCCACCAGCTTCTTGGTGCTTATAAGCCTTATGCAAGGGTTTTCTATCTTCCAGTAGAAAACAGATTTTTCAATGAGTCCGAGGTTCCTGATGATGTGATGAAGCTTGCTTGGCTGGTTAAAGATTTGTTTCCTGATGACCTTTTCGATTACGAAGAAGATGTTATGAATGCTGGTTTTACTCTTGATGACAAAGATTGGAAACCGGAAGGAGGTCAGGCAGCATGATTAAAGCGCTCATCCTTGCAGTGATTTTTGCAGTACTGTTTATTGCAGGTATTATTGTCAGTGTTGTATTTGATGCAGCAGACAAGCTGGCAGCAGTACTGCATAAAAACGGTAAAGTGTATAAATTCTTTCGCAATAATGCAAAGAAAATATGCACTGCCGGGTTTACAGCTTGTATTCTTGCGATAGTTTTTGCAGGAACCTATCTGGCATATGGTATTCTGGATGAATGTGCCCAGATTTATCTGAATGTACGGTGGTAAACAAAAAGAGGAGTTGAGTAATTCAGCTCCTTTTTTTTGCATAAAAAAGAGACCGGCATAATACCAGTCTCTTATATACAGTCTAGTCAAACATGAAATCGTCGTAATTATCATCATATTCAATATCTTCGTCGTCATCACCAGCCCAAATATCTTCACCGGTAATTGCAGCAGGTCCATCTTCATCAAGCAGTCCGTTTGCAAGATTATCGTCAAGATCAGGCTCTTCTTCAGACGGCATATTCATTGCTTCTTCGTATGTCATTGACTCACCTGTAGCAATATTTTCGTACATATCATCTTTTATCTGCACGTCAATCATTTCTTCCGGCATTGGAACATCGCCGTTAACATAGTCATAATCATGATTCTCACCGTAATAAGCGTTTCCTATGTTTTCTCTGTCTTCATAATCCCTTGCGACTTTCTCAAGGTCAATGTCATCAAGCTGTCCTACTTCATATCCACCTTTTGCAAGAGCTTCTCCAGCAACAGCATACTGGTTTATTTTGGTTGTTACTTCCATGTGTTCCTTTGCCTGTGAAATGCCGAACTTTGTAAGTACATTCTGGGCATTGTTTACGAGTTCTTCAACGTTCTGGCCAAGGTCAAGATTGATTTTCTGTTTTACTTCAACTGAATCGTCATTCTTAAATGTCAGGTCGTCTCTGTCATACTGGTTTAAATCTGTTTCCTGACCATTTGTCGGCGAAATCTTGCCAATAATGTCTCTTACTTCATCAGTACGCTCCAGACGGAATTCCTTCTGTGCAAAATCGTGTCCCTGTAAAATTTCAGGTTTTGACGGATCATCTATAGGCTGGTCGCTCTTGTGAATAGTAAAGTCAATAAGGTCTTTCTGTTCCAGTTCTTTTGCCGCATCGTCAATATTGACATTGAGAATACGCGCTTCGGTATTTTTCTTTGCAAGCTGTTTGAAGTTGTCGAAATTATTCTTTCGTTCCTCATTATATTCCTGTTCAGTTGTAACAACAAGGGTGTCGTATTTTGCAATGCTGCCAAGACATGCTTCCTTTTCTTTTTTGTTGGCAAGGTCATATGTGTTCATAACTGTATTATCTATCATAAACACAGCTTTACTGTCCTTGGTGATAAATTTATGGTTCTGATGTTCAGGATCTGCAATTACCTGTGCAATTTCAGGATTGTGTGAAGCCTGCTCAATGATGCCTGAAACAGCTTCCCTTGCAGCATCTTTTCTGTTTAAATATTCCATGAGAGCAGGATTAGACAGCTTCAATACTGATGCTGCCATTGAACGCTCGAGCGGTGTCATTTCATCCTTAAATGTACGTTCCTCCATGTCCTGTGCAGATATTTCCACTGCATATGTCTTTGTCTCGGCATTGTAGAGTTTTGCTGAATAAATATTGTTTGCTGCCATTTCTTTCTGCAGAATGTCAGCCTCCACATTTGTAAGATTTGTCAGCATGTTTGTCTCGATGCCGTTAAATTCCTCATTAATAGTATCTGCTGTAAGCTCAAAGTTCTTCTCTTTATTGAGTTTCTTTTCGCAGGCTTTTGCAATACGATATGCCTGATCACGGTCACACTGCTTACAGGTATATACCATAACACCTGTCTCCGAAGGATCTGCAAGCGGATAATCTTTGCTGTCATAATTGAGCTGTGAAAATGCGATTTCCTGCTGTTTACACAAATCCTCAAATTCGCTTGATATTTCCGCCGGGACTTCAAACGGCTGTGCCAGTTCATGTCCGTCCTTTACCCATTTTGTAAGTTCATCATTTGTATTAATCATTGTGGCGAGTTTTAATAAGTCTGCCTGCTTAATAAGCCATTCCATTAATTTGCTTTCAACTGTCAGGGTTGCCTGTCCACCCATATCTTCTAATGCTGCCATAATTTTATCCTTTCTATATAGACCATTGTCAGTGTTGTTTGCTTTTACTTCTATATATATGGATTTTAGAGATGACAATGAAGATGAGAGCAGTATATACAGTGATATTTCATAAATATTTTGTATAATACCATAGTCAGTTTTGATGCGTCACAGGTATATGATACCGAGACGTTCAAAATAAATTAGTATATTAACGGGAGGGCTGCAAAAAAAAGCAGCTCTTTCTTTTGGACAGATTCATTATTTTTCATATTATATAAATAAATATTATATACGAAAGGTGTGAAAAAAATAATGAATACTGAGAACATTAAGGCATTTGCAGAAAAACATTCTGAGTTTTTAAAGGATGCTGGCCAGTCTCTTATTGTTATTGTGACTGCAGTGATATTTGCAGTTATTCTTGGAAAGTATGTATTCCTTAATGCAAACATTCCATCCGCGTCAATGGAGAACACCATTATGACAGGAGACAAGCTGATTGCCAACAGGCTTTATTACAACAAGCATGATCCTGCCAGAGGAGACATTGTCATATTCAATGCGCCTGATACGGGTGAAGAATATATCAAGCGTGTTATCGGCTTGCCGGGAGAAAAGGTTGAAATTAAAGATTGCAAACTGTATGTTGACGGAAAATGCTTAAAGGAACCATATCTTAAGGACGAAAAATGGACAAATGATAATGGACCATATACATTCAATGTGCCAAAGGGCTCATATCTGCTTTTAGGTGATAACAGAAACAATTCATTTGATGCGAGAGAATGGAAGCATACATACGTAAAAAGAGATGCGATTAAGGCAAAAGCAGGTTTGCGGTATTATCCGTTTGACAGGTTTGGTGTAGTACAGTAGGAAAGGAGAAACATTATGATAAAAACTGATCTGGTCAGCAATCTTCCAAGCAGCATGCAGGAAAGAGTTAACAATACGGGCAGCGACATGGAAAAATGGCTGGCAGAAAGAAAAGAAAGGGCAAAATACATAGACGATTTAAGTCTTGAAAATGAGTCCGATTCAGAGGATGGCATTGAGTTTTATTTTGTAAACGAATTTATCACTGGCGATCTGAGAATTGAGATTTCAGCCATTGCAAAGGACTTCTTTGCAAATTGTGCTGATGTATGCAGACAGGTTGATGAAAAGAAAGATGAACTGCATGCGGTTGATTACTTTACTGGCGATTATGACAAAGCGTCCTACGGTATCAATATGATTGGAGACCAGTTTAGTCTAATGGTTATGCATTATCTGTACTATGGCACAAAACTTGGCAACGAGTTCTGCAAGAAGCAGCTGATTGCATTGCACAGAACATTTCATAAGAAAGAATACAACAGCATCAAGCGTTTTTCAAAACTAACTGGCTATGATATATTTGATATACTGGGTGATGGCATGTCTGATGGCTCGGCGGCAAGAATTATCATCATATCAAGACTTATTGGAATTGAAGTGGAAAAAGATCGTAATTTTGAAGTAATATGCAAGCTGACAAACAAGCATTTACGGGAAAGTATTCCAAAAGAGAAATATTCTAAAATATATGATGATGATTACCATGATGAGGACTGCAAGTCTTTTGACCACAATCTTTCCATTGCAGAAGATATTGTTAACGGGTATCTGGCTGCATACAAAAAGGACATTGCAACCATTAAGTCCTGCATAAGAAATACTGCTTACAGATACTTCTCTGTTAACGAAAAACTTTATAACATGAGCATTATTGAAAACTGGCTCAGGAATGGCAGTATTTTTGTCACAAATACTGTGGAAGCAGTGGCAAATGCGTTAAGTGATCCGGATTATGAGTATGATTATACTGATTCACAGGTCGTAAAGGACGCGTCTGATGATGAGCGCTTCCAAATGCTTAATGAGCTTATGATGGCCTCATTTATTAATTTCATGATGCAAATAGTTTTTGCTGGCAATCTGAGTGCGATATCGGATAACTGGTTTTTGTTCAACGATGATAATCACAGTAAGCTTTATAAACCAATGGTTGCAGACAAGAGTGTTGATGAAGCTGAACCGGATGACTACAAACAGGATGAGTCTGATGACAGAGCGGATCTGATTGCGCAGATAAATGAACTCAAGTCGCAGGTTAAGATGCAGGAGAGCGAGATTAACTCATTAAGAGGAGAGAATAAAAAGACTAAGTCGCTTCAGAGAGAACTGGACAAGCTTAAGTATGAGAGTGCTGATGATAAAAAGGAACTTGCAGCATTACGTTCGTTTGTGTATGAACTGGATAAGGAAAGTGAAACAGAAGCGGCTGAAAATAACATTGAAAACATGAAGAAAGCACTTAAAAACAAGAGGCTTACAATAATTGGCGGACACCAGAATCTTGTCAATTATTTAAAGCAGGAATTTCCTGACTGGACATATACTGCAACAGAAGTAAGGTCAGACATTCCGCTGTCAAAGCTTGTTAATCAGGACATGACGGTATTCTGCGCAGAACATATATGCCATGCTTTTTATTATAAATATTTACACATGGCAAGAAAGAATAATTTAAAAATAGGATACATGCAGGGAAGTAATATCAACCAGATAATTACGCAGCTGTACAATCAGCTTTAGTTAAAAAGGAGCGGCCCAAATGGTCACTCCTTTTTAGTTTACTCAATGCCTACAGCTTTAAACAGTGCATCCTTATCGTTTGCACACTCATCGTTCAAAACCAATTCAAGCATCTGATTGAGGATGGCCCCAATTTCCTTGCCCGGCTTCATGCCTGCTGCAATAAGGTCGTTCCCGTTAACAGCCAGATCCTTAAGTGAAAAACACGCCTGTTGTTTGAGTATGTCACAACGAACTGCAAACAGATGATTTATTACCTTAAGGCGCTCAGTTCTGCCTTTTATTGCCTGACCGCTTATATCAGCGTATTTAAGCATGAAAAGGCATTTTAATAGAGACTCACTGTCAAGCTTGTTGAGCCATCTCTTAATATACTTTGCTTCCGGCTTAATGTCGGCATCGTGATATTTGACAAGAGTGACTACCTGTTCCCTGATGCTGTTGTTGAAACGCATGCGGCGCATAATACTGTCAGTCATTTCAGCAGACTTTGCAGCATGTCCGTAGAAGTGTCTTATGCCGTCAGGACCATCCTGATAGCTATGAGGCTTTCCAATATCATGGAAGAAGGCTGCAAGAGTCAGTGCCAAATTGTTTGGATCCATGAAGAGAGCTGCTCTTGCGAGTACTTCAATTGTGTGGTCCCAGACGTTGAACATATGATATGGATTATTCTGCTCAAAATCGAACATATCCCTGATTTCAGGAATGAATACAGCAATGATTTCCTTGTAATTATTGATCACCTGACTGCCCATTGGCTGAGTAAGTATCTTACAGAATTCACTGTTAATACGCTCAGCAGATACCTTGGTCAAAGTATCGCTCATCTGGAATGCTGCAATCTTTGTCTTCATTTCAAGATCAAATTCAAGCTGTGCCGCAAACCGCAGTGCACGCATGATACGAAGTGCGTCTTCTTTGAACCTGTCCTCGGGATTGCCTACGCAGCGGATAACATGATCCATAAGATCAAGCCTGCCACCGAATAAATCAATGAGCCCCTCTTTGTCATTATACGCCATCGCATTGATCGTGAAGTCTCTGCGCTTTAGGTCTTCAGTAAGAGATTTAGTGAAGCGTACTATGTCAGGATGGCGTCCATCAGAATATGCACCGTCAATGCGATATGTTGTACACTCATAAAATCCGTCAACGGACAGAATAGTGAGAGTACCGTGTTTGATACCAGTTTCAATGATTTTAGTGTCAGCAAACACTTTCTTCATCTCATCAGGTGTTGCCGATGTGGTGATGTCCCAGTCATGAACCGGGCGCTTTAAGATACTGTCACGAACACATCCGCCAACAAGATATGCCTCAAAACCATTGCTCTGGAGCGTGTCAATGATGGCAGCAGCTCCTTTTGGAATGTTGATTGTAATATTGCTCATAATAATTTCCTCCTTTATTTTAATTTGTATGAACTATGATAAAGGTGGAGTTTGCTTGCAGATAATAAAAAAGACTGGTGTTTTTCGCACCAGTCTCTTTTTGTTTAGAACATTCTTTCAAGGTCATGGTTGATAACCTTTTCCAGAAAATCCGGAATTACAAATTCCTCGACCTCTGCCTCACGAAAGGCATAGTCTTGGAACAGAATATCATTACAATTCTCGCTGATGACAACCTTTTTGAGATTTGTTTTTCCAAAAGCGTTTAATCCGACTGTAATCTGTTCAGTGTCAAAGGTGATTTCCTTGATAGCTGTGTGATAGAAGCAGTCGCCACCAAATATTTTTATCTGGTTCTTCGGCAGGCTGATTTTGTTAAGATTCATACACTCAAAGAATAAGCGTGAATCTAATTTTTTAGTACCAATGCCTGACAAATCAGCTTTTTTGAGATTTTCGCACTGAGCAAATGCCCCTGAACCAATTTTTCTGGCAGAGAGCGTTATATATTCAAGCGCTGTTTTTGCAAAGGCTGATGAATCAATCACCTGTACCTTGTCAAGATTAATACTCCTCAATGATGTACATTCACTGAATGCATAATCATCAATGACATTTACACTGTCTGGAAGTTTGACTGTCTTAAGATTTTTGCAACCAAAAAATGTTTCCCAAAGAATTGATGTAAATGCACTGTTCTCCGGGAGTTTGACACTTTTGATACCTGAACAGGCAAAACATCCAGAACCAATGTGCTTTACGCTGTCAGGAATGCTAATTTCAGACAAGTTTTCTGTCTGCTTGAAAGCAGATTCTGCAATAGTCTTAAGACCGTCATTTAAGATAACTTCTCTGAGTTGTCTGCACTCCCTAAAGGCATCAGATCTAACTACAATTACCGTTGATGGAAGAATAATCTTCTCGACAGCAGTTTTGGAAAAAGCTGAGTCTCCAACAGCAGTAATACCTTCACCAATGGTTACATTCTTAAGCTTGTTGCATTCAGAGAATAATCTGTCAGGGATTTCTCCGTTGCCACTGATTGTTACTGACTCAAGATTTCCACAATTCTGATAAACACCTTTATCAAGATTTGAAATATCTTTGATGTCAAGATTTCTTACAGCGGTGCCCTCGAACGCATGCCGATCAATTTTTGCTGACAGGTTTCCGGCATCCAGATTGCTGCACTCAGAAAAAGCACTTGCGCCAATGAATTGTACGTGAGAGAGATTAATCTTCTCAAGGCACTGACATCTGCGGCAGAAGCCATCAGGAATTTCGGTGATGGTCTCCGAAAGAATAATTTCTTTCAGATTGAAGCAGTCAAAAAATACGAATTCCTCCAAAGTGATAATCCCTGAAAGGTCAATTCTCTCAAGATTTGTGCCTTCAAAACAACCAGTTTTTAAGGCTGTTACTTGCTTTGGAATTTCAAACTCTGCAAGATTTGATCCTCTGAAGCACCTTTCTGGGATGTAAGTCAAGTATTTTGAGTATATGATTTCTCCAAGTTCTGAAAACTCAAATACTTTGTTGCCAAGAAATTTGACATTTGTAAGGTCAATTTTCGCAAGTGTTGAATTCTTAAACGCCTCATCTTCGATGCTCTCAAGACTAGCTGGTAAAATTACTTCCTTTACACAGACATCTTCAAACGCCTGTTCGCCGATAGTTTTCACGTCATCAGGGATTGTAAGTACATCTGAACTTGTGCTGCTGTCCTCAACGTCAACAAGAACGCCGTCAACAATTGTTAAAAAGAAGTCGTTAACAGATCTTCTTTCTGTACTTGACTCAGGTACCTCCTGAATGGCCTTATTTGTTTTGTATACTGTAAGTTTCATAAATTTGTCCTCCTTTATTATTTTTTTGTTTTATGAATTTACAGGATAAATATGAGTTTTACTGGCGGATAAGGAAAATTTAAAGTATGGATTAATGCCCAGAAACTGCTGACAAACAGCATTAAGTGCCACTTGACGTTAAAAACACAGTAAAATCAATAGTTTACGGCTTTTTGCAAATATTAGATGCTGCGAAAAATTACTTTTAAAAATTGAATAATGTTGGATTATGCGTTATAATAAAGTAAAAATTAAGAGAGGACTGATGTAGAAATGCAGATTAATATTGCTACAGGTGATGCAGTTATTCATGCTGTTCAAGATGGAAACTATGAAAAAGTGATCGCTTCTACCAAGAGAGAAAAATTAGAACGTCACATAAGAGTTTTAAAACGTCATTTGGAGAAGTATGAGGTAGATGAACAAACCAGAAAGGACTTCAAAAAAGAAATTGCAGAAACAGAAGCAGAATTGAATAAGCTTAAATCACAACAGAAAAATGGTGATACGGATGCCTAGACCAAAGAAAGATGGACGTTATTTGAACTTATATCTCGATAGAGCATTGCACGATGAATTTGAGCAGTTCTGTGAAAGTCTCGGACAAACCAAAACGGTAGCTGCCGAAAGAGCTTTGCGAATGTATATGGATACTATGAAACAGAATCCAGAGCAGATAATGAGAAAAAGGAGATGAACGTACATGTTTTTGAAAATGAAAGAAAAATTCTCATTACCAGAAACAAATGCAATTATTTTGGGTTCATCTGGTAGCGGTAAATGTTATCATCCTTGGGATGATTTGAAACCATGTCCTTGCGGATGCAAAGAAAGACCTTTATTGATGTACAAAAAGGAAAAATTATACTTTTGCGGTGGTGCTACGGAAAATGTGTTTGCTGTTTGTAGTGTATGTGGAAGATATACTGAAAAATCAGACATATCAACTACAATAAATAACTGGAATAATGATAAAACAAAGTTTTTGACAAAAAAGAATATTTAAATGTCCGTTATAGAAGCAATAGCGTATTTAATACTATAAATTTCTGCCTGTATTTTTTGGACAAATTGATAAAAGTAAATATTATAAAGTAAAAATGTATTTACAGAAAGGAATAATATTATGGACAGAGATGATATGGAAAATAGAGAAATTTATGTGCATGACACACAGGTTTCAAAGCGAGAGATTGAAAATGCAGAAGAAAGCCTGCATGCAAGAGAAATCATTGGTGATAGTTCATCAATAGTATAAGCTCAGCTGCTAAAGGCTGCCTTTGATGGAGCTCTTACTTCGTATAAGGTTGATTTCTTGAGAAAGGATATTACTAATTTTACCATTTGCAGAATATTGATGCATATATTAATAAGTGTGGCAGATTTCAGAACTGCTGATGGAGATGAACAGAAAGAAATCATTGCAAAACTTGCTAAGCTGTATCTGCCATCAGGAAATAAGCGCTATGTTGTGGATTGGAATGCACTGATGGATAAGTCGCCAGCATTATTTACGAAGATGACGGAACATTATCTGGAAATTGTCAGGAAGTTCGATGAGGCATTAAGTCTTTTTGACCATAATGATGTATTCTGCAAGCAGTGCCGCATCAGACGTATTTCAAATGCCATTTATAAAGGAAAGATTACAGTTTTCGTTGGTAAACATAATGATGCATGCATGAAGTTTGTGGACAATGATAAAGAATACACTGCATCTCTTGTACTTGGAAACTACAGCTGGATGAAGCAGAAAGACAAGGAAGACAAATCTCTTGAGGAGAAAAGCCTTTTTGGTTTAAATATGACACCACGGGATCCATTTGAAGATACGACAGAAGAAGCGCTTGCAAACTTTTCTCTGGAAGTACTTGCTGATCGCATTGATTTGATTTTCTCTCACTGGCGTGATGCTAATCTAGATAAAAATATCATTATTCCATTCTACAGAATGCTTAACATGATTCTTGAAGATGAAAGTCTCTGCATCCAGTCAGACAATTGCCCGGAAATCAAAAAATGTAGAAACATAATGGTCAAAAATCAATGGTCCGCGCTGCAATCCGTTTATGTCCAGTGGAATGCATTGGTAGGAGCGTATCATGTTGATAATGATATTAAGCGTAATTATTTTTGGCAGCGGATTTGTGCTGTCAGGAATAGGGATGTTTATTTTTGCCAGATATCTGCTTGCAGAAGATACTGCTGCCATAATACTTGCGCCGGATGTATATAGCGTCGATGGAGATATTGTAAAAGACACAGCATGGAATATTGTTCATCTACATAAGTCTGCAAAGACGGGTGACGTGGTTCATATACGTATAAACAGGAAAAGCAGAAGAGTGGTATCAAATATGGCATCAATATTAATTCTGATACTTTGCGGTGGCGGACTGTCATTTATCGGATATGTCTGTATAGTATTAACAAGTAATATTATCATGCTTATATAATTGTTTTTTTACACTTTACTTCACTAAATAACTGAGTGCATACAAAAATACCAGCAACAAAATGCTGGTATTTTTTGAGTTTACAGCGTAATCTCGCCGACACTGTCCATATCAATTGCCATTATAGTGACAATATGGTTGTCAGAGTACGTCACATTTGCAACATACTTGCCAGTAGCAAACTCGTTAACATGCTTTGCTGACGAAGTGTACTGCACAGGTTCCTCATTCTCTTTAAGCATTGCTGTGATGTCGTCATCAACAATACCACACATGAGTTCTTTAAGCTCCTTTGTAGTGCCATTGAAGCGAACCACATCGCAATTGGCTTCATATGCGGAGTCCTGCTTAGTAATGAAAAATTCTCTTGGCAGGTCTTCAGCTGATTTTGACAGAAGCTCAAAGTAACTTTCATCGTCAAGAGACGGGCCAACTGGTGTTCCGGCAGGTGTATCATCTTCAAGACTGATGTCACCAGTTGACTCAATGCAGAATTCATATGTATCTGTCAACCAGTTAAAGATTAAATCCAAGAGCTCAGTTTCATCGCTCTCTGAATCAATGCGGATTCTCTTCTCATCATTGCCTGTAATTGTTACATTGACAGGAAGATTTGCTAAAGCTTCCTTCTCATCCTCATCAATGCTCCATTTAATGTCCTCAATTCTAATCATAATAATTTCCTCCTTTATTAATTTGATTATGATGTACAATGAATATGGCGTTTACATAAAAAGAAAGAGCAGCAGTAATGCCGCTCTTTAATCTGTTTACTCCATTTTGTCCCAGATCTCTTTGTATTTGTCATACATGTAGTCCGGAACAATCAGTTCATGTACTTTTGTGCCAGCAAGTTCACGGCCTGTATATAAACGTGTCTGTATACAGTTTTCATCCTTGACTGGCAGAAACTCAAGTGTCTGGGCTTCTACACCATACAGTGCAAACTCTATAAGATATGAATTGGGATAAATAGTGAGGTGGTCCAGCTTAAGTCCGTGCAGACAGCGTCTTTCAAAAGTAAGTGCTTTGGCTGGAAGTCTTAGGTCCAGCTCATTGTCAATATCATCGAAACACTCCTCAGGGATTTTTCCCAGATCCATACATCTGCTTAAGTCTACTCGCTTCAAGTTGATACATCCAGCGAACGCCTGTTTTCCGAGGTTCATGAGTCTGGAAGAACATTCAACCTTTTCCAGACCTGAGAATTCAAAAGCTCTTATCCCGATGGAGCGGATGTTTGAAAAATCAAATTCCTTAAGATTACGACATCTTACAAATGCACGGCAGTTTATGGTTCTAACATTTTCAATGCCGGTTATTTCGCAAAGTTCTTTACAGTCGATAAAACAATCTGTCTGGATTGTTGTCAAGCGTTTTGATAGATGCGCTTTTTTGAGTTTTACACAGCTGTTAAAAACTCCTTGGTCCAGAAATTCAACTGAGTCAGGAATATTGATTTCCTCAAGGTCTGTATACGAGAAAGCGCCTTCGTTAATACCTTTAAGACTTTCAGGAAATGTAATGTTACTTAGTCCAGTGTACTGGAACGCAAATGAAGCTATGCGTTTCAAATTCTTTGGCAGCTTTATTTCTGTGAGTTTTTCGCAGCCATAAAAAGCATATTCCCCGATGCTGACAATGTTTGTGTCTGCCTCGTCAGTAAACGTAACTGTCTCCAGATTTGAGCATCCTTCAAATGTGCCAATATTTACTGATGCACCTGTCTTTGGAGCATTAATTGTGACCTCTTTTAACAGATTGCATTTTTTGAAGACACCTGTACCCAGTTCATTTATATTCTCAATGTGGACTTTCTCAAATGAACATTCCACAAATACATTGGAATGAACATGTTGATAAGGATAGAGAGTAAGTTCTTTTGTTTTTAAAGATTTGCATCTCTTAAATGCGCCATCTCCAAACCAGCTTATTGAGTCAAGGCTAATATCCTCAAGATTTTCACAGCCAGCAAAACAGTTTTTTGACACAGATTTGCCACAACTAATCTTAACTGATTTGAGCTGATGGCAGTCTGCAAACATTCCTGTTTCCAAAGAGAAATTCCTTGGAATATTTACCGTCTCCAATGCAGTTTCAGCAAAGATATTCTCACCATTTCTGTCATGGTGGATCAATTTTTCCGGCAGAGTTACATGCTTAAGACCTGAATTTTCAAAAGCAGATGACTCAATGTAAAGCATTTCTTTTGGAAAATCTACTGATTCAAGGGCAGTACAGCTTTTGAAAGCAAAATGCTTTATTCTCTCCAATTTTTCCGGAAAGTTGATTTTCTTAAGACTGCTGCACTGGTAGAAAGCTGCCTCACCGATGGTCTTTAAACCATTTGGCAGAATAACCTCCTCCACATCACTGCGGTAAAAGGCATAGTCGCCGATAACAGTTACTTTTGCTGGCACTTTAACTACCTTGCATCCGTTTGTCTTGCAATTTTTGAGAGTAGCACCTTCTATGGTAAACTCCGGCTCAAAAGATTTCTTGTCAGCAGAATCCTCCTCTTTAGCAAACTTGAACAAATTCGTTTCTTTAACTGTAATCTTCATAATAATTTCCTCCTTTATTCTTTTTTTTGTTTATGAAATTACAGGATAAAGATGAGTTTTGCTAATTAATAAACTGCTGGCGATTAACATCAAGTGACACTTGATGCTAAAACTTCAGTAAAATCAATGGTTTCAAGATTTTTAATACGAATAGACACTGTAAAATCCTTATATTTACGTCATTTTGCTTAAAGTTTCACTTGATGCTGAAAATTTTCTGCCTATATTTTTTGGACAAATGAATGAAAGTAAATATTATATATACAAAGACGCAAAGGAGATTGCTATGAGCGACATGATTAAGCTGAGACAGCGGTTCTGCAAGGACTGCGATATTCCTGTTAACATATTTGATGAACCATATTTTTCAGACAGGCTCAAATTGTTTGATTTTCTGTATAATTCCATAAGCAAGTGGGATTTGTTTAAAAGCGAACTTGCAAAGTATGACAGTGCTATGGATTATTTTGCTGACTATAGTCGTATAAAGGATGAGGCGATTGAAACTGTAAGGAGTACAGAAGGTTTTCAGCTTTTCACAGCTTATGGCATCAATGATTTTTCAATAAAAAATAAAGGACTCCCGGTAAACAAGATATACAATCCCGAGAATAATGGCAGAGTATTCTTAAGTATTGACATAAAAAAGGCTAATTTTTCAGCGCTGCGGGAGTACCGCGATGACATATTTGGCGGATCCGATACATGGGAAGACTTTATCAGCAGATTTACTGATAACAAGCATATTATAAATAGCAAATACATTCGTCAGGTTATTATGGGCAATCTTAACCCGAAGAGACAGACTGCTTACGAAAAGATGCTTATGGATAAACTGCTGACAGATATTCTACATGCAAAAGTTATTGGCAAAGAGAATGTGGCGGCATTTCTTGCTGATGAAATTATCTTTGACGTGACTGATCTGGAAAACAGACGTGAAGTAATAGCTGACATATACAAAATATCCGGTCAGGTGCCATACATGAACACGGAAGCTTTTTCCCTGTACAAGATTTATGGATACGGTGTTGACGGTTACATCAAGAATGTTTATTCAACAGACAATGCAGGCCGCAGCATAAAGGTTAAATGTGTTGATAAAGATATGATGACATTCGTTGCAAGATATCTGTTAAAGGAACCTGTTACAGACTCAGACAGGATGTTCTGTTGCAATGGACTGCTTGCGAAATTTGAACAGGTGCCGGAGATTGCAACCGACATGAAGTCTGATAACAAAGCTACCAGTTAATAAAAGCAAAAGAGAATAAATTATGTTGAAAAAATACTTACAATTCTTAATTGACTCATTTGAAAAGCTTACATCCCTTGGTGGAAGCAACAGTACGTGGAACGATTATTTCCTCACTGTTGGCAACGAGTTTTTGGTCATTCTTATCGGACTGGCTTATATTGTAGCCATATTCCTCATTGTTTATATTCCGATTTTCGGAAATAAGAAGCTGATACGAAGAATAAGAAAGAACGATAAGTGGTACAAATTTTACAGTCTGTATGAAAAATATACCGTAGCGGTATTAAAGATCAGGTCTATTGTGTCCAACATTGAACAAAATGAAGATGTGCGTATACTTAATGAATATGCGTACAATGATCATCTTGTTAAAGAGTTAATTGAAACACTTAATAAATTTGGAATTCAGATTCCAGGGGTGAATTTTAAGAAAGGTGACAAGTTTGATAAAGAATTGTTAAACAATACTCTTAAAGAGTTTAATCTCCAAAGTCGCCTGCCAATGGAAGAGATTTCAAAGCATAAATGGGACAACTGCGGAGATTTCACTGAGTTTAATATCTTTGGAGAGAGCTGGAATAAAGAGGCACGTTACAACGTTAAGTGCATTGCATCATGTTCCGGACTGCTACTTATTTATGCAATCTTTGTTATTCCGCTTATTCTTATGCTGTTTAAGTAGAATATTCATTAGATTTATTACCATCCACAGGTTTTATCCTGTGGGTGCGGTGTAAAAAAGTGATTGTAGGAGAAAAAGTATGCAGATACGAAAGAAATTCAAATATTCAAGAGATAATGATGGTCAGATTAATATAATATACAACATTCCTGATGAGGTATATACCAATGCAAGAATTAAAGGTGAGCCATTTGCAAAACTGAAGCTTGGTCATTCAAGACTGTTCAAAATAGTAAAGGAACTATACGATTATGATATTCTTATTACAGCTATTGCCATATTGATTACTATTGGATTTACTGCAATTTTCATAGAGCTTCTTGTTTTTTGTGTTAGGCCTATCAGTATGTTGGCAATAGTTGGGACCATTGCGATTTTTCTGATTATTGTACTGTTGGCATATGTTCAGTGTCGAATTCAGAAAATGCTTGAACAATCAGAGCCGTATCATATCAGGGCGGAGCTGTTTAAGGCTATTGTTTATGATGAAACAAGAATATATCCCAGCTACAGCAATAAAAAGAAGAAAATCACAGATATAGAAATTGATTGTGAAGAGAATCCTTATTCTTGCAGCGATTATATCTATTGTCAGTTTTCACCGCCCTTAAAAAATGGAAAATCGTGTACTGTTGAGTTTTGGTTTGAAGATGACTTGAAGTACGAAACGATTGTCAAGAGAAAGTAACTATGAAAATTACGAAAAAATCTACTAATTTTAGGACAAAACTGATTTTTTAGGCACTATATATATAATAATAAATAATATCAACCCGACCACTTTAGAGGAGACAAAGATGTATAATATATATTCTGTTTTTATAAACTTATTCATTTTGACGCTTATTGTACTTTTGTTATCATTTGTACTTTTATGTGTAGACAAAAAAATAGTTAAGAACAAAAAAATATATAAATTCATAGATAAGTTTCAAGATGCAGTTTCTATCATTTGTATAATAAGCTTATTTGTATTTATCATATCATTAATGGGATTTGCTGTTTCTGATGGAATGGTTTCTCTTAAAATAAAAAATACAATGGCTAATTATTTTAATACTGATGTAAAACTACATTACAATCAATTAATTGTGGATGGAGATGAATATTATGAATATAAGTATGATGATAAAAAGGATGAAATAATCTTAGATAAGATTAATTCCGATAAAAAGATAGTAATAAAGGATGTTTTTGGAAAATAATCTGTTGCAATATTCGAAAAGAAAGTTAGATGTTAGTAACAAAGAAATGAAAATCAATTCAAAATAGGAGGACATGTAAAAAGATACATAATTTGTCAAAGATATTTATTGATTATAGGAATTCCAACTGGACAATAGGTATATTAATTGGGTTCTTTGTGGTTATGAAGGGAGAAAATTAAAATTATGAAAAATAAATATCAGAAGTTACATAGAATTGTAATCGGAAAAACCGGCAGTGGAAAGTCATTTTATATTTTATCAAATGTAAAAGAAGATAATAAAATAAATATTATTTGTTATCCAGAAGCAATAGGCACTTATGGAGATGTTTATAGAAAGGCATTTCCAGGGATATTTTTAAAATATAGACAAGATGTTATAACTGCAATACCACAACATATAACAAGCATTAATGAAAATACATTATTAAAATGTAATCATCATTATAGTCCAAATATATTTAAGTTTATTGAGTGGGCTAAACAATATGGTGAAGATTTAAGCAGGTATCGTTTTGTTTTCCTTGACAGTTTATGGAATCAGTTAAATCAGGCTGATAAAATTAAGTATTTCTTGTTGTTGTCAGAACTTAATACAGAAATAGTCATTGAAATGGGCGGACTGGATGAGTTATTGGAAATGACAATCCGTGATTATAATTCAAAAATAATAAACAACTATTGGACCATTTTAGAAAAGGAGTGCTCATAAAATGAAATGTAACAAGTGCAATAATGCAAATGTCTGTTTGGACCATGTTGAAATTCCTAGTCTGAGTGGGTGTACGAGTGGAATACCAGATCGCAAAGTGCCCACTAATGCCGACAAGATAAGGAATATGTCGGATAAAGAGTTAGTTGAGCTTATTACAGGACTTAGCAAAGAATGTCTTGCTGGTATTGGGGAATGCGATTGTAGCGCGCATAAAACTTGCACAAATTGTAATGTGGAAGTTAGGAAATGGCTTCAATCAGAAGCGAAACGACCTAGAAGAAAAGAGGATGAACAATGAGTGAAGAATTAAGACCATGCCCATTCTGTGGTAGAGAAGCAAAAATTAAAGCAGTTATGAAATCTTATGGTTTGACAATTTGGTGCGCATGTAAATGTGGCGCACAAACAGAGGGATTTTGCCCAAACACGAGCAATGAGGATAATACTATGAAAAATATCGAGGGAAGTACGAAAAAAGCCATTGAAGCATGGAATAGGAGGGCGAGCGATGGGACTGATTGATGCAGATAAATTGCGAACTATATTAATTGATGAAGAATATCCCTGTGCGTTGCAGACGGCATTAATTGGAATTATTGACGCACAACCAACAGCCTATGATGTAGATAAGGTTGTGGAGCAGTTGGAAAAGAAGATACAGACGCATACGCGTTGTATTGAATATGAAAAGAAAAACGGAATGATAACAGAGGAATTTCTGCAAAGAAAGGCTGTTGAAGTGTTAAAAGATGCAATCGAGATTGTGAAAGGTGGTGGAGTGAATGCATAAAATTGTAGAAAAGAAGATATTGCCGAAGTACTTTGATGCGGTCATCCATGATAAGAAAAAGTTTGAAATCCGCAAGGATGAGGATGATTTGCGGATAGGTGATGCAGTAATCCTTAAGGAGTGGAACGGTGAAAAGTATACCGGACGCGAGGTCGGCAGAAATATAGTGTATATTTTGCGCGATGCTCCGGAATATGGATTAATGCCGGGTTATGTAATATTTGGATGGTAGGGAGGTGGAATAGATGTTAATTAAACTAATTTCATTTAACTCTGAAATGGTTCAGACAGCTCCAGATGGAAAGGAAAATTGTACATGGGTGATATTATAATTGGATTATTTCTTATATTTTTGGGGACGGCAGGATTCACATTTTTGTTAGGCTCTCGATGCAAAAAAGTATGTAGAATTTTTATTTACATTATTTTATGGAGTATGTGCATTTCGGGAGGTGTCTTAATATATAAAGTCTATCAGGACTGCAAAGCTGAAGTTAAAAAACAGGAAGCTCATTGTGAATATGTCAAGAATAAAATAGCAGCAGAATATCCTGACGCACTGGATTATTCCACAGTGAAACCATTTATTATCTGGCTCTGCGATTCTGATGATTATGATGGCACGTTTGAGTCTGATGGTGTCAAATATAAATTCAAAGAAACAGAAGATTTGCATGGAAATAAGGTATTAAGTATTATCAGTACCGGGAAGAAAAATCCTGATACAAAAGTAATCAAAATGGATGATAATTTGGAGGCAGACTAATGAAAGAGGGGAAAATCATTTTCAAACAATGAAGAAAGGTAGGTATATTGATTTGGTTGGTAACTGTAATAGGTTAAGAAAGGAATTTGTATATGTTTTCACTAGAATATCTTAGACGAACGAGCCTTTTAAATGGAAAAGAAAAATTAATGGGAAATATAAGATCTACAATAAGCAATATTGACAAAATGTCATTTATTGTAGTAGACAGAGATGGCAAGGAATACAAACATTTCAATAAAAAGGATTATGATGTTAAAATACTTGATCTTGTGCATCCTCAAAAATCAAACCGATATAATCCATTTGCTCATATACATAATGACGCAGATGTTTTATCTATGGTTAATTCACTTTTTACTTTTAATATAAATGGAATAAAGCCGAATTCAGTTTTTGATATGGCAGAAATAAAATTATTAACTGCATTTTGTTTTTATGTATTGGACAAATACAAAGAACAGCCAGATAAGCAAAATTTTACATATATAAATAAAATACTTGCAACATTACATACAACAGATGATTTTGATGGATTTTTTAACGATTTTTATAAACTAAATGAAGAGAAACCGGCATATTATTATTATAAAGAAGCAAGACGATGTAGTTCAGATTCATTTAAAGCAGTTGTCATATCCATGAGTTTAAGATTAAGTGTATTTAATATCCCTCAAATAGCAGATTTAACGGCTGCAGATGATTTTGATATTGAAAACTTAAGTAATAAAAAAACTGCAGTATTTATAAATATTCCAACAACCGATACCTTTCTTAATTTTATTGCAAATATGCTTATTATGCAGGCTTTTTCATTGCAACAATCAGTAGCATGCAATAAGAAAAAATATAATGTGGCGTTTGTTCTTGACGAATATTTCAATGTCAATAATCCATGACTGAAGTCACAGGTGTGTGAAGCAGGTTTATGCTCTGAAGGTTTTGCGTCTACAAAACCCAATTTTGTTATGTCATATAAATAATAAAATAAAGGAGGAAACCATTATGACAAGTAGTGATCATAAAAAATTCATTTTGGAAACTTATAAAAGTGACCATGACTTATTGGGATTATCAGCAGTAGATTGCGGATCAATACTAACAGATGATTGTAAAATGTTGCAGCTATATATTGGAGATAATCCTGAGTCATATTCTTTTGGCGAAATGTATGGCTGTTTTGAATATAATAATGATCTGTATTCTTTTTCATGGCATATTCATGAGCCAAATCAAAAACTTGCTTCATTATCAAACAGAATGACAAATTTTAGTAAATTGGTAGTTAAGACTAGAAGCTTTGATTATGTTGCTGAAGAAATGGCTGATAGTGGGCATAAGGCATTCTGGCTTTATACTCCGGACTCTTATTTGAACGGATTCGACCTGAGCCTTCGTCTGTTTATGAAAAAGATAAAAGAGTATGCCGTTTCAGAACAGCTATGTAAGAAGATCAGAAAACTTGATCAAAAGCATCTTGCATGGAAGCGAGAGCTCAAGAGGTCTTCTCTTTAAATTACCAGATAAGCGGAAGAGGCATTTTGACAAGTAAATTACAATAAGAGTTCTTCGGAACTCTTATTTTTTTTGGTAAAAGTATATAAATATAAATTTTGTTTGGACAAAATCCCAAAAAGAAATACTATATAAATATAAAAGTTATCGGCAACATTTTACCAATTCGGAATTATTAGAAAGTGAGGGATATTGATGAAAATGGACAAGGAATTTGAACAGTTTGACGCATATGTTAAGGATAAAACGTTGGAAGGGTTCATTCAAGGTATTCAATATGCCTGTGAACATATTTATTCAAGATGTAAACATGAAAGCATGCCTTATCTGTTGGATAAGGGAGATGATTCTATGTACTTATCATTATCTGAAATCAAATCTATAATAAAAGAAGTAAAGGAGGAAAGCGATACAAAAAATGAGTAATCTTGACTTACTTATAAAATACTTAAGATCTAAGGACGGGAATCGGTTACTTGTAGCCGAGTAGTTTACTAAAAAGGAGAAATATAATGGCTTATAATTGGGGACGAATTGATAAATATACTTTTATATCACTTATGTTAGTGTATTTTTATGATGTATTTTCAAGTGCGGCACTGCTTTTAAAACAAGGCATGTCGGGACTGTATATGCTTCATCTGATAGTAGCATTAATTGGAGCAGTTGTCACAATAACTGCATTTGTAAAGCAAAATGGAGCAATAATCTGTGGATGGATAATGCTGCTTACATATCTGGCCACTCATGCAATACTTATGTTATCAAGTGTATTTTTATATTCATTTGCGCTTGCATTTCCATTGTTTTTGCTGTCACTGAGCTATTTAAACAGAATACTTATTAAGATAAGCAGCATCGGAATAGGAACTGTCGCAATAATTCACTGTTTAACATGCATAGGCAAAGCAGACAAATCCGGCATAGCGCTTGCCATTATAATTACTGTGCTGTGTATGATAGCTGTTAACCTGATTGGAAAGCATCTTCAGCTTCTGATAGAAAAAATTGCTGACAATAAGTGAAGTAGCAGCGGCATCGTCAGAGGGACTTTCTACATTTGCAGATGCAATGGGAAGCTATGAAACATTAGGAAATAAGCTGACAGAGATTGATGCGCTGGCAGGAAAGCTGTAAAGACCGGCAGAGCTGGTTTTACATATAAAAACAACAAGGAGGTACACATGGGAGCATTTATTATGCTTGTAATCATAGGACTTGCTGTCATCTGGATTCTGCTTTCAAAGCATTTTGAACAGATAGGCAGGTTCTTTTCCAGAATGAGCCCCGGAGACAAAGATAAAAAAGAAAGTGAGGAGCACGATGTCAAAGAAGAAAGATAAGCATATTGCTTACGACGATCCAAACAGCTGGGTATATAATTATGCAGCCAAGCAAGAAAAAGATAATGAAGAAAGAGAGGAAGCAGTAATGAGCAAAAAGAGTGCAAACAGCACGATAAACTGGATTAAAGGAGCGGTTATATGCGCTGTGCTTTTAATCTTTGTGGTGGTATTTATTAATCTGTTAACAGTAAGAGTACCTGCAGGATATGCAGCAGTTCAGTATAATATGAACGGAGGCGTGCAGGATAAGTCGCTTGGTCAGGGATGGCACATTAAGAGCCCGTTTGTTAAAACAACTCTGTACACGGTAGGTTTGGAACAGTCATATTTAACTGCATCAAAGAAAGGTGATTCTCCGTCAGATGAGAGTTTTTCAGCGAGTTCGTCTGAAGGAAAGGCTATGACAATTGAGCTTACATATAGCTACCAGTTCCAGCAGGACACTTTGAATAAAGTGTTCACTCGATTCAAAGGGGCCAACGGGGTCGGTGTGAGAGATTCTTTTATAAAACCAAATATCGTCTCATGGACCAAGGAAGTTGTTGCCAAATACAAGGTTTCAGATATTATCGGTTCAAAACGTGAAGAAGTCAATGTAGCTATTACCGATTATCTTGCTGACAAGTTTGCTGATTACAATATTTCAATCTCAAATGTTTCACTTTCAAATGTAGAAGTGGATGAGGATACAAAAAAGGCCATTGACGCAAAGATTGCAGCACAGCAGAATGCTGAGACACAGGCAATCCAGAATCAGACTAACATTGACAAAGCAAAAGCTGACGCTGAGGCCAAAGTTACAGCTGCTCAGGGTGATGCAGATGCAAAGGTCATCGCGGCGCAGGCAGAAGCTGATGCAAATGCGAAGATTAACAGTTCAATTACTGACCAGCTCATCAGAATGAAAGAGGCTGAAGCAAGGCTCAAGCATGGATGGGTAACAGTTCAGGGCAGTGACACTGTTGTTACAAAGGATGCTGATTCGGATAAATAAGAAAGGCGTGGAATTATCATGGCAGCGAAACAATTCATTCAGACTTTGGCATATTTAGTCATGTTAGCGGGTTTTGTATTTTTTGTATTTGGGATTGTGCATACAGTTGCAAACGAAACGGACGGCATTGGCAGAAAAGGAGGAGTATGCCTTATTATTATGGGCGTATTGGCTTTCTTTGCTGGAGTTGTAGGATGCTACGTAAGTAGTATAGTTAAATGACGCTGATAAAGACAGCAAGTAGTAAAAGAGCATGGGCAGGAATTAATTTTCCTGCCTTTTGCATATGAAAGGTGGCATTTATGGCGATTAAGCTTGCTGACGAAATTATTGAGGAAATAAAGAACAGGCAGCCAGCTGCTGTGACAGATGTATCTGTAAACGGTGATGAATATGAACGATGGCTGCATGAAGAAGAAAAGGAGAGAAAAGATAATGATATATATTTATAAAATTAAGGATAGGAAAATGACGAATTCTTCATCGCTATTGAAGATAGATACTGGCACAATATAGAATAATATTGTTAAAGGGTATAGCTGTTAACTATACCCTTTTTCTTATTCCATATTCATTACTCTAAATTCATCCGGCAGTATAAAATTTGCATATTTGTACAGCTTACTAGATTTTTATTTATCCAAAGAAATCTGTAATTCTTTTTGGACAAAACTCCTTTTGTAAATATTATATAGAAAAAGATCATTTTGATGGGAATTACCGCGTTCGCAAAAGTAATTTGGTCTTTTCAAATTACTAGCAGGTTTGCCTGCTCACAACGGAACCCATATTTATCATATAGGATTGAACAGAGGGAGAGAATACTAATGGCAGAAAAATGGATACAAGACAGACATTATCTCATGGTGCCGTTTGATGATAAAGACAGAGCAAAAAGACTTGGTGCCAGATGGGATTTTGAAAAGAAGAAATGGTATTATACGGGTAATGATGGCAGGAAGTTTGCTGAATGGATACCGCCTGAGGCAGCAAAGGTGTCAGATTTGTCAGAAGAGCAGCAGCAGATGATTGCGCTTGCAAAAGAGGGTAAGAATGTACTTGTTGACGCATGTATTGGAAGCGGAAAGACGACTACAATTCAGACTCTCTGCAATGAAATGACTGACAAACAGATACTATATCTTACATACAATAGACTTTTAAAGGTGGATGCTAAGAGCAAGATCACTGAAAGCAATGTAACTGTTACCAACTATCATGGTTTCGCATCTATGATACTGAGGAATGCAGGCATATCCTCAGGTGTTGCTGAGCTCATACAGACTCTGCTTGCAAATAGTGAGAAGATTGTTATTCCAAGGTATGATCTTTTAGTTATTGATGAGTATCAGGATATTGACAGGGAAATTTCCGAGATGCTTGAATGTATTAAGGACCAGAATCCCGGCATACAGATTGTTGCTGTTGGCGATATGAAGCAGAAAATTTATGATAAGACAACACTTAATGCTGCAGAATTCATCAGTGATTTTCTTGAGGATTTTGAGAGAGTGTCGTTTACACAGTGTTTTCGTTTATCTGCACCTCTTGCAGCACGTCTTGGACGTATATGGGAGAAGCCTATCAACGGTGTAAACAAAAATTGTACAGTCAGAACAATGGCGCTGGACGATACTGTCAATTTTCTTGCTTCACAGAATCCTGCTGACATATTATGTTTGGGTAAGCGTGACGGGCTGATGGCATCAGTGTTAAATGAACTGGAGAGAAAATATCCAAGCCGTTTTAACAAAAGAACTGTTTACGCAAGTATTAATGACAGGGACTCGGGTGGAGCAACAGAGCCTACAAAATCAACTGCCATTTTCACAACATTTGATGGCAGCAAGGGACTGGAACGAAAAATATGCGTAGTATTTGATTACACCCTTGATTATTGGTCATCAAGAAGTCTTGCACCTGACACAAAGTATGAGATACTCAGGAATATCTTCTGTGTTGCGATGAGCAGAGGAAAGCAGCAGATAATCATTGTTGCCAATGATCCAAATCAGGTATTATCTGAAGATATATTGTCAGTACCATTTAAGACAAGAAAAGAGTATTTAAGGGCATTTCAGGTAAGCGAGATGTTTGATTTTAAATATGATGAAGATATTGAAGACTGTTATTCGTTAATAAGGAAACGTAAAATAAGACGTTCTGACAATACAGTTATTGATATTGACTCAACTGACTGCATGATTGACTTGTCGCCGTGCATAGGCATTTATCAGGAAGCCAGCTTTTTCAAGAAGTATGATATTATGCAGCAGATAGAATACGTAAAGGATTTTCATGATGACAAAGCACTGCTTCAGCTGAAACCCGGTGCAACCATGGAAGACAAGGTATTGTTCCTTACTGCATATGAGACCAAACAGGACAGATATTATTGTCAGGTGAAACCGCCGTTTATCACGAATGAACAATCTGAGGCTATTCACAAAAGACTTGCTACCGAGTTTACTGGTAATGAAAACGTGCAGCAGGACTTTACCATGAACCTTTCTGACGCGTCAGATGTGCCATACTGTATTTGTGGACGACCGGACGTTATCAAGAATAACACTGTATTTGAGCTCAAGTTTGTCAACGAACTGGAACATAAACACTTTTTACAGTGTGCTGTTTACATGGTAGCATTTGGGTTGAAAAAAGGAATTCTTTGGAATGTAAAAACCGATGAACGGTATTCAATATCAATCCCTGATGAAGAAATGTTTATTCAGGCAGTGATGAAAACTGTTACCAAGGGATCTGCAAAGAGAGCATACATTGAGACATGTTACTGTGCAAAAAAGGCATCGTAACAAAAAAGGAGCAGTATTATTTGCCGCTCCTTTTTTTTGTTTACTTATCCACATCGTCCCATACAGACTTGACATTATCCCAGACGTTCTTGTATTTGTCATACAAGTAATCCGGGATGGTGAGCTCACCGATAAAAGCATTCTTAAAAGCCTTATCGTCAATGTAAACGCGGCCATCAGAATCGTTCACAAAAGTCAGTATGTCGATATTTGCATCTGCGAATGCATTCTCGCTGATTGTTGCTATTTTACCTGAAACAGTCATGTTTTTGATATAACATTCAGTAAATGCGCATTCATCTACGTCCCAGATTTTATCTGGCAGAATAACTTCTGTCATGAGTTTGTTTCCACCGCATCTGTAAAAGATATAAGGTGCAAAATATTCAATGGAACTTTCTGACAGATCTGCCAGCTCAAGGTTTCTGCATTTATAAAATGCATTTGGACCAAGAGTCTTACAGCATTTCGGTAATTTAACAGATGTGAGTCCACTGCATTCAAAAGCGTTTCCGCCAATGTCAGCTGCAGACGAAAGGTCAATCTGCTTAAGATTTTTTGCACTATAAAACGCATATTTCTCCAGCTGAACAATCTTGTCTGCATTATTTACCTTTTTAAGGGCTGCACAGTTCATAAACATTCCTTTTGAAACTACAAACCCTTTTGCAGGAAGTGTTACTTCTTCAAGATTATAACAATCTCTGAAGCATTTGGTATCTACGAACTCTACTGAGTCTGGAAGGGTAATACTCTTAAGGCCAGACTCGGAAAAAGTCTGTCTGCCAATTGTTCTCAGTTTCTTTGGCAGGGTAATTTCTGTAAGCTGCATTGTTTTAAAGAATGCCATTTTGCCTATTTTTTTAACATTCTCTGGTACTTCAAATTCCTTTAAAGCTGTGTATTCAAAAGCGCTATAGCCAATGGAAGTAATTTTGCCAGTCATTCCTGTAAACAGAACTTTTTCAAGACAGTTGCAATGTGAGAACAATTCCTCTGGAATTTCTTTGACATCCTGTGGGATGTTTGCACCTCTTACATCAATCACAGCTTCTGTCAGCTGATGGCATCCAGCAAAGACTTTTTCTGTTCCCTCAATTGAGTTCAAGTTTTCCACAGTGATGTGCTTTATTCCGCATCCTGAAAAAGCGCTGTCATTGACACGGATATCTTTTGGCAGAACATCAAAATCAAGAGATTTGCATCCAAAGAAACCGCCTTTGCCAATAGTTTTGATACTGCGAAGATCAATGTTTTTAAGATTTTCACAGAGCTTGAAACATATACCAGGGACCTTTACGCCTGTTCCTTTAAATGTAACAGTTTCAAGGTTCTTACATTCATCAAACATTGCAACTGTAAGCGGAAAATTTGCAGGAATTGTTATATGATGCAGCCGTGAGTTTGCAAACACCTCTGAACCAACGTAATCAGGATGTTCAGGCAGGTCCACTGATTCTATTCCTGAGTATGTAAATGCGTCAACGTCAAGACGCTTGAGATTCTTTGGCAGATGAATCTTTTTAAGCATCTTGCATCCGAAGAATGCCTGTGCCTCAATAATCTCAACGCTTTCAGGGATGTTAATTTCTTTAAGACCTGCACACTCAAAGAATGCATTCGTCTCAATAGTTTTGAGTCCTTCTGGCAGCACTACTTTGGTAACATTCGATTTGTTTGCGAATACGTTTGAACCAATAATTGTAATGCCTTTTGGTACAATAACTGTGCCTGTTGCGTTACATTCGTATAAAACGTTATTATCTGTAACAAATACTTCCTCCTTAATGTTCTCTACGCCTGTTTTGATAATGTTTACTTTCATATTTTTTATATCCTCCTTTATTTTTTGCTTAATATGAAAATTAGCTACAGGATAAATATGAGTTTTAATGGAAGACGAGCAAAAGGGTATAGTAAAAATGAACAGTTCATGATATAATAACTATAGAAACAGAAAGTATAAATTTTGTCTATGCTGAATATAGGGTAAAGCTATTCATAAAAATAAATATTTGCTATGTAGTAAACGTACAAACTCCATCTTAATTACGTAGTTAATAACATAAATTAAGAAAGGAGATAACAATATGGGATTAACAGAAGATGAAAAGAAAGCAAGAGTTGCAAAACTTAGGCCTATTGATGATGTGTTCTTTGAGGTACTGGCTCAAAATCCAAAGGTCTGTCAGGAAATTCTAAGGGTAATACTAGAGGATGATAAGCTCATTGTAGATGATGTGATTACTCAGAACAGTGAGCGTAACATCTATGGCAGGTCAGTGAGATTGGATGCATTGTGTACATTAGGCACAGGCGAAAAGTGCAATATTGAGGTGCAAAGGTCTGATAATGATGATCATTTAAGACGTGCTCGTTTTAATGCTTCAGTTATCACAGCAATTAACTCAAATCCGGGAACCAAATTCGAGAATGTCAAAGATGTGTGTATCGTTTATATCTCCCAGTTTGACGTGTTCAAACAGAATAAGACGATATATCACGTTGACAAAATGATTAGGGAGACTGGAACATACGTAGATGACGGATTAAGAGAAATCTTCGTTAATACGGCTGTGAATGATGGAAGTGACATATCAGAGCTTATGTCATGTTTTCTAGCTGAAAGAGTTGACAATCCTAAATTCCCTGAACTATCAAATGAAGTGAAGAGACTAAAAGAAACGGAAGGAGGTCTCGATGTTATGTGTGATGTTATGGAGAAATACAATCAGGAAGCCGTTGATAAATTCGCAGTTGATGCAATTAGGAGAATGGCGAAAAATGGAACGTCAGTTAAGGATCTAGCAAATGGATTCCAAAAAACAGAAGCAGAAATCGAGGTCATCCTTGATTCTTCTGAAGATTAAAACCTAAATAATGTAACCAAAAAGACGTCTTATTAATGAGACGTCTTTTTTTTTATATTATAAAAAACAGAGCCTCTTATATAAAGAGACTCTGTTAACGGTTTACTGTATCTTATCAATAGCATTCTTGAATCTGCCATACATATGATCAGGGATGATGAGTCTGCCGACTTTTGCGTTTTTAAATGCGTGTAAGTCAACAATGGTCTTTATAAATTCGTCAACATCATTATCAAATTCCAGCTCATTGATAACTGCTTCACTGAACGCATAATAATTAATGCGTGTTCCGGCCTTTATTACGAGCTTGTCCAATTTTACTGACGCAAAACAGCCTTCGTTTAATTCGCAAATATTTGGTGGAAGTTTAATATCCTTGAGCCTGCTACAGCCTTCAAAACAGTTTGCTGATATTGTCTTGATTTTATTGCAGGCCGACATATCAACTGACTGAAGATTTTTGCAGTTACAAAATACTGACGACTGAAGTTTTGACAACTCGCTAGAAAGTACTGCTTCACAAATGCCTGTACCTGCAAACGATGCATCTCCAAGTTCTTTGACCTGACTGAAGTCAAATGTTGTTAATTTCTCGCAGTTGCAAAAAGCGTCGCTACTAACAACTGTTATATCTGAAACATTTACAGCTTTCAGGTTGTAGCAGTTCATGAAAGTCTGTTTTGGAATCGCTGTAACTGACTTTGGAAAAGTGACATCTGTCAGCTCATAACATTTACTAAACACTTCCTTACCCAGACTTGTCACTTTATCCGGAATAACAACATTCTTGATGTTAGATAAAGCAAAGGCACCGTTTCCTATCTGTCTAAGCTCTTCCGGCAGATGCATGGTTTTAATGCCACTGTTACAAAACGCATACTGTTCAATCTTCTGAATATTGTTTGGCAGTGAAATTTCTGTCAGTTTTGTGGTGTATTCGAATGCCGCAGCTTCGATACCTAACAGATTTTCAGGATGTCCTGTAAAAGCGATTGTCTGTAAACTTGTACAATACGCTGCCAATTTTTTAGGAATAGATAATCCGGCGGCAGCTGCAAGTCCGTAAGGAACGTTGATTGTCAGCCTTTTCAAAGACGTACATTCAGAAAATGCTTTTTCCTCGATATTTGAGATGTTTTCGATAGTCACGTCTTCAACACCTGTTTCCATAAATGCGCATGCACTGACACATGTATAAGAAGGGATGACACTTACTGACAGTTTGTGACACTCAAGAAATGCCGCATTTCTAATAAACAATGCCTTGCTTATGTCTATCTCTGTCAGATTAGTGCAGTAGTAAAAGCATCTTTCCGGGATAGTTACCCAGTCTGCCTCAAAACTTACGCTGCGAAGCTGCTGACAGGTGGCAAACATTGCTTTACTCAGTCTGAAACCTTTAGGAATGCTGATGTTTTTAATCTTTATGGCGCCAAAGACATTAACTCCCGTTGACAGAAAGTTTTTTGGATCCGGTAGAGTTAACTGTTCAATTCCTGCACTGTGAAAAGCATAATCACCTATTTCAGTCAATGTTTCAGGCAACACAACTTCGGTTAGTGAACTACAATTCATAAAAGATTTATCCTTTATAGTCTGAAGTCCTTCAGGAAAATTAATCTTTCTAAGTTTATTGCAGTCTACAAATGCCTTAGACTCAATATGTTCCACTCCTTCCGGCAAAATCACTTCCTCCACATCAGTGACTGCGAAACACATTCTGCCGATAGTTTTTACTTCAGCGGGAATGGTTACTGTTGTACAGCCATTTAACTCGCATCTGACAAGTGTGCCATCCTCGATTTTAAACTGTGGTTCCTGTGGACGGGACTCTTCTCTGTCACATTTTGTTCCTGTTTTTGTCTCTTTGATAATTAATTCCATATTGTTTTCCTCCTTTATATTGTTTTTAAATATGAAATAAAAGTTACAAAATAAATATGGGTTTCGCTTTGGACAAAAATAGATTTGTAAATACTATATATATAAGAACTAGGCTGTTTACGGTCAAGTATTTTGCACAACACAAGGAGGGCGTTATTATGCCGGAAATACAAACACCACAGATCAGTACCATGATGACAAGGATGGATGTCAATATGTTGACAAACCAGTACGGTTCTGAAGTAATTGCTCCAGATAATGATTACATATTCGGAATGTGTCAAAGTCTTGAGAATTGTCTTGAGCCAGCAAGCAGTGATGAATATAGCGACATTGTTACAATGGTTAAGGATTATTATGCAGCAGAGTATTTAAGAACTCTTATCAGGCGCATCGCAGGAGTAAGATATAAGGATGCCAAGAGCCAGAAAGAATTCTGTGACAAGTGCCGCAAGCTGTACTTTATTACGGTTAATGAGAATGACAATGATTTCTTATATGACATTCCTGATTGCAAGGACATCAGTTTTAAACATGAGTTTGTTAACTGGAATGAGCTGAATGCAAAATCACCGTTTCTTGGACTTCTTATTATGATGGCTTCATGTACTGCTTCGCAGATTGCTATGCACATGGCTGAGCATTGGGAGGAGAGAATGGCGGACGCTTATGACGATGATGTCAATGCTATTGTTGATCAGATCTGGGCAAAGAGATTTCGTTTTGAGGATGTCAGCGATGTTGACAAGACAATTACATGCGTAGGTGTCTATGCTGCTGATGAAGATGGTAACAGAACTACTTCGGCAGTCCCGTTACATTACATTGATGACGGTGACGATTTGTTTTCCGGCATTACTGCTGACGATATTACACGCGTGCCGATTAACATTGTTGCCGAGGGAATACTTGATACACTTAACAACTTAAGCATGCAGATTGGTGTGGAACCTCTGATTAACTTCTACAACATCATTGAGGAAGCAAAGGGAGAAGATGATCTCTGCGATGGTGATTGTGACAACTGTGAGTGCTGCGAAGATTGTGCTGACGATGAGTCAGAGTTCGATGAAGTTGATGATTAACAGGTTTATTTGCAAAGAGGGGTCTTTTATGAGGCTCCTTTTTATTGTTGGCAGTGAAAGGAGGATATTATTTTGAGAAAAGGTCAGGAGAAACTGATTAAAAGAGCAGAGGAACTGCTGCCAAAAGAATTTGTGGAAAAGCTCATGGATGAGTCGTTTACAATTAAACAGCTTGAATCATTATTCCGTTGGATGCTTTTGTTCAAAGATTGCCCGGAAATACTTGATGACTGGGATGCTTTCTGTCAGGATGCATTTTCTTTCAAGTATATATATGCAATAACAGGAGACTGGCGGCGGACGCATGAGCTCTATACTTACATGAGAGAAAAATTTCATGACTGCAGGTATTATGTCATGAGTTATTACTGGCAGGCATTTGCTCACAGGATATATTTTGCAAAAAAGGATGATCAGTACTTATTCAATAAGAATGACATGACACATATTCTCGATTATATACGTGACAACATTCTTTGCAGCGATTATTCTGATTGCAAGTCGAGTGAGAACTTTTTGGGAGTTTCTGATGAGTTCAGCGATTACAGTGATTTTATGTATAAATTTATAAAAGTGAATGATAGCATAAGAGTTACACTGACATTAATTGAAGAAGATACATGTTTTGGAGACATGGATGAAATTTTAAGGATTATACAGCTTACATATCAGATGGCTGACGGCAACAAGGAAGTGAGGGCACGGCGTTATATTAAGGCGGGCATTACTGATGAAGAGTGGATCCGGTACGAACAGATGATTGAGAATAATGTTTTTAACGAGGATGTTGTGGCAGCAGAAATTGCTTTCAAATATTATCCGGGCTTTAAGGATCTTGTTGACAGCATTATAGAAAGAGATGATACATCCTTATATTTCTACAGCAATAAACTGGATAACGGTTACAGCAGTGGACGTATAAATTTTACTAACACTGAGATTGTCGAGCCGGTCTTCAATACATGCACTAAACTTGACTGTGCGGAATTTGGCAGCGAAAATATTGTGTCTGTTAATGAACCAGCCATAGAGTTTTCATGGAAGATTACTTTCTCGGGAATATTCTTAACGTTTAGAAAATACGAAAGCACTGCCATATATAATGCACATTCGTGGGATGACTACAATTATGGAGATGAACCATTATATTCGTGCCGACATGATGGACGCACTAAATTGGCCAGAACATATCTGTTTACGAATGATTATAGCGTTCTTATGCAGATTCCATCAGGAAAATGGGTACCAGCCGGTTTTCATACAATTAACAATGATGTTAGAAAGGGATGCGGCCTTATAGGAACTATATTATCGTGGTTCTTTCAGTGTATTAAAGATGCAAAAGAATGTGTATGGAAAGACATTATGGCATATTCTGTCAGGGATTATGACCTGCTACCAGCATTCGCCTGCAATGAGATTACTGCTGGGCATACTCTTAATGAAGTAATGAATGCCCATTATAAAAATGCAGGCTTTGTCGACTGGAGCAGATGCGACTTGCGCCTTGGGTATCTCATTATGCAGGCCCTGCCACTTGTTAATGAAAAAAGCAGAAACTTTCTGCTGGCAAACAAATATATGAGCTTTGAAGAATTCATGAAAACCTACTGTGTTCATGCCAAGAGAATTTACGTTGATCCGGAAATAAAAAGAGCGGATTCAAGACGTTATGTTGTTAAAAGGTTTTTATCTGAAATCATTCAAAAGAGAATTGGTGCTGACGAGGACGCAATTATTTATGATTATGTTAATATGTCAGAAATGCTGCACAGAAAGATTTCAGTCATGTTTACATCCGAGAGGAAGGTTAAAGATGCGCATGACGATCTGGTAAAGGAACTTACAGCCAAAAACACACCAAGAGTAAAGGTTCCTAAGAATTCAAAATTTAATCGTCTTGCAAAGCTGCTGCCGGATGACATGGAATGGATTAAATCTAAGAAGAGGCTTGTTCAGGAAGGCAACGAAATGCATAACTGTGTTGCCAGCTATGCGAACGAGATTAACAAAGATTCCTGCGCTATATATTCATTTGTGTACAACAACAAACGGTATACGATAGAATTTGTTACATACAAAAACAGATATTCCATTAAGCAGCTCTATGGCGTCTGCAACAGCGAACCGGAAGATGGCGTTGAAGATTACGTAAAAGGGTTTTTAGCAGAATAATTGTGAGGAGAGTATTGGTTACAAGCTGATACTCTTTTTTTTATGCTTATTGACTGGATTATCTGTCAGCAAGAAAGACTGGTATTAAGAATATATGATACCGGATAGTTGCATACAGTATCAGCAATAAGCAATACTGTTTACAATTAAATAGTATTAAGAATACATGATACTAATTGATTTGCTGACAAGGGTGGGCAGTATTATTGGTATCAGTAATATATGATACCGGATTATTATGGGCAGTATTAGCTATATTGATACTAATTGATGACGAATAGTATTGCTAGTATATGATACTTTTTAAGGAATAACTGTCAGCAGGATAAATGGTATTATATATGTATGATACTAAATGATTGTTAACAGTATTAGTATATACGTAATACTTTTTGAAAATATATGGTATCAGCAATATATGATACTAAATTATTTGCTGACAAGGGTACTAATATAAAGAAAATTAGTATCAGCATATATGTAATACTATTTTAATAGGAAGAAACTGGTATCAATATATACGTGATACCAGATAGCTGTAAACGGTATTACTAATATATGATACTAATTGTTGGCGAATGGTATTACTAATATATGATACTTTTTAAAGAATGATTATCAGCAGGATAATTGGTATCAGGTATGTATGATACTAAATGATTGCAAACGGTATTAGTATATACATAATACTTTTTAAAGGTGTTTGGTATCAGCAATATGTGATACTAAATTATTTGCTGACAGGATAGTTTGTTAACGGTATTACTATATACATGATACTAATTGCTGGCAAAATGGTATTACTAATATGTAATACTTTTCAGGGATATTTGGTATCAAGAATATATGATACCAATTAATTGCAAACAGTATTAGTATATACATAATACTTTTAAGCCAGTCTGGTATCAGACATGTGTAATACTATTTTGGTAGGAAGAAACTGGTATCAGTATATATATGATACTAATTGATTGTAAACGGTATTAGTATATATGTGATACTTTTTGAAGGTATTTGGTATCAAGCATGTGTGATACTAAATAGCTTGTTATGAGGATATTTGCTGGCGGTATTAGTAATACATGATACTAATTTGTGGCAGATGGTATTAGTGATAGATAATACTTTTCAGGGATATTTGGCAGCAGTGAGTTTGGTATTAAACATGTATGATACTAATTAATTGTAAACGGTATTAGTATATATATAATACTTTTTGAAAATATATGGTATCAAGAATATATGATACTAAATAACTTGCTGCGAGGGTATTTGTTAACACGCGGAAGCAGTATTTATTAGTAAAAAATGGCTAGTTTAAGGATTATTACTGGGAAACAGGCGTTGGTTAAGGGATTATTGGCAGGAGATAAGTGTAATCAGAATAAATGCTAGGGGAAATCTGGCAAGAAGATATTTTGTTACAAGTTAATTGCACACGGGAAAACATTGTAAACACTAGGAGTTAAGGGAAAACAAGAGATTAAAGGGGTTTGTGTGGAAAGATACTGGTAACAAGAAGATTGTTGCGGAGAGAGGGCGTGTTGAATATTAACTTTTGGGGAGTTAACTTAATACCAAACTTATTATTTTACAGAGGGCTTAGGCAGGAGGCTGTCAAAATAATAAGTCAGGAAACTTTCTTATCAGGGAAGTAATTTGGGGGAGAAAAGATTAAAAAACATCAACTGCTGAGAAGTAATTGCTGACGGATAGGTGTTGACAAGAAAGATGCCTAGAAGAGTGGTAAAGAAAAATAGTAGTATACACGCTACTACTTTTAAAATAGTAGTAGATTTTTATCTACTTCTTTTAAAATTGTCTAAAATCCATATTTGTATCACATTAAAAAAGGATAATTAAAGAGGTGATACAAAATGGGTGGAACAGCGTCTATTAGAATTGTACCAATTCATTCAAAAACAACTATACAGAGAACAGAATTACATAATGAACGAAAAGAAGGAGACCTTACCGGTAAACATATAGACAAAAATAAAATCATACATAATAAGACTCTCATTGGCAGTGCAAACGATGACTTTTATAGAAAGGTTGTAGAAAAGATAACAGAACAGGAGTTCACAGATGATGGATGGAATATTTCAGAATCAGCATTTAATAAGGAAAACTTAAGGTTTGCAAATGGCAGAAAGGTGCGGTCAGATGCAATTCTTGCAGCAGAAGCCATAGCTCATTATCCCGGTCAGATGAATATAACTGAAATGGGAGACCGTTATCCTGCTAATCCGGATGAATTTCAAAAGTGGCAGGACAATACTATTAAATTTTTGCAGAACAAATTCGGTAAAGAAAATGTTATCAATGCGGTTTTGCATATGGATGAAAGCTCACCGCATATCCATGCTGTAGTGGTTCCAATATGTAAGAATAAAAATAATGAGAATACGTTGAAATTTTGTCATTATGTTGATGGTAAGAAAGGCTGTGCACAGCTTCAGACTGAATATGCAAAAGCAGTCGGTTACGAACGCGGTGTCAGCCAGCAGAACGTTAACTATCAGAGCATCAAGCAGGCAAGGGCAATACTTACTCAGAGTGTAGGTGCCGAACTGCCGCCGATTGAAAAAAGAGAGTCAGCTAAAGAATACCGTGAAAGGGTAAATCCTGAATATGAAAAGGTGAGAGTACAGAGAGACGTAGCAACTGCTGATGTTAAGAAATATAAGAATGTTCAGAAACAGGCTGCTAAAAAAGATCAGATTATTGAGTCACAAAAACAGCAGATTGATGATTTAAACAAACGCTTAAAGATTGCTGAAGCTGAAGCACTGAAATATAAAGAGGAAAAGGAAATGGAGAAGCTTGGTATGATGATAAGCGATAATACTCAGGAGGAGAATGAACTTTATTACAGACTTCAGAGAAACTATATTACTCTTGGTGAAAAGTATGTTATGGAGCACAGCAAAACTCAGGATATTATTGACAAAGACAATGATGGTATTGACGACAGAATTACAGGTTTCAGAGATGAAGACCATGATGGCATTGATGACAGGTATGAAGAACCAGAGGATATTGGCAATTAAATCAGCATTTAATTTAAGAACTGCTATTTTTAGCAGTTCTTTTTTTTTGCTGAAACTTTTCTAAAACTCATATTTATTATAGTCATATTAATTAAATAAAAAAGGAGGAAAAACATTATGGCTAATAAGTGGTTAAAAAGAAGTGCTACCCCGGAACACATTTCTGAGATAGTAAAAGAAAGAACAGGTATGAGTGAGCAGGAGCTTCTAAATGATGTAAAAGTTTATCACATCAATAATATGCAGGAAGCAATGGCATTGTTTACGGATGCTGTCATAAAGCGTTATATGATAATATTTCACACAGATTACGATGGTGATGGCATCAATTGTGCAAACATTGCACGTAACCTTGCCAGCATCCTTGGAATAACAGACTCTGTGAAAGTAGTTGTTCCTAGACGTTTTTCAGACGGCTATGGCGTACAGGTTCGTCATGTCGAGGCCTATGCAGAATGGGGATGCAAACTTCTCATTCTTGCAGACAATGGTATTGCTGCTATTGAGCCTGTAAAGAGAGCAAAAGAATTAGGAATGAAAGTAATCATTCTGGATCATCATGAGAAATTTGTGAATGACCAGAAAGAAGTAGTACTTCCTGATGCAGATGTTCTCTGCGATCCGCATGTAACTGGCGCTGACTTTGTAGACTATTGTGGAGCTGGGCTTATGTATATATTCGCAAATTCAATTGTGAGTACATGTCCATGGCTCAGCGATGGAGCTAAAGAAAAGTTTCATGCAGTGACAAGCGTATATGCTGCCATTGGTACAGTTGCCGATGTTGTTTCCCTCACAGGAGAAAACAGACGCATTGTAAAGGCTGGCATCAAAAATGCGCTTGCAGGCAGAGCGTCAACAGGAATGATGGAACTTCTTAAGGATGCAAACATGCTTGACCGCATAACTGCACCTCAGATGGCATTCTTTCTGTGTCCGATGTTCAATGCATATGAACGTCTGGATGATGGCGGTTCAGCAGAAGTTTCTGATGCAACATCTTATATGGGTGTGCATGATGAGTCTATTGAAAATGACTGCCAGATTATCAAAGACAAAAATGAGGAACGTAAGAAACTTGCAGAAGAGGCTTTTGCTAGAGCGGTTGATTATATCAATGCTAACAATCTGCAAAATGAGCGTTTTATTGTTTTTGTCGATGAAGATGGTTCTGCTGGAATCAATGGACTTACGGCTGGCAAGATTACAGAAAAGTACCGCCGCCCAAGTATTGTTGTCAGCCCTACGATTGATGATAATATTTTAAAGGGTTCAGGCCGTTCTCGTTACTGGGCAAATCTTAAAAAGATACTTGATCAGAGCAATGAGTTCATTGAGAAATATGGTGGACATCCGGGTGCCTGCGGTATTACATTGACAAGAGATAAAATCAATGATTTTATCAAAGCTGTTAATGACCTCACTCCTGAAGCTCCTGCGGAAGAACAGTCTGACATAATCCTTTATGACAAGGAATGCAGAGTTGTAAATCTCCGTAAGATGTTTGAAGAGACTGAAAAATACCAGCCGTTCGGTGAAGGCAATCCTGAGATTGTTTTCAGAATTGATGATATTGACATCGTTGGCAAAAAGCGTTACAGAGCTGAAGGTGTTGATTATTATCAGTTCATGGGAGCTAATAAGCAGCATGTAAAATTGTTTGCAAATGGTTTTCAGCTCATCTGGTTCGGTGGAGCAGAAGAGTACAAGAAAATGGGCTGTCCTCTCAAGGTATCCGTTCTTGGAACACTTAATGAAAATGTCTATGTGCCTGATCGTGAAGCAATACCTCGTAAAGAGTATCGTACTTTACAGGTTCAGGTTACAGACTTAAAGCCTGCTGATACTAGTGATAAATCTGAATGGCAGAACATTCCGGATGAAATCGCTGACATGATGTAAAATTAAAATAAGGTGCCTTTTTGGTGCCTTATTTTTTACAGGTATTTATTTTTAAAGAAGATTATGATATAATATAGAAAAAGAAATAACATCTTTTACTCGAACAAACTCCATCTTTATTTTGCATTATAAACCCAATAAAGAAAGGAGATAATAAATATGGGTCAGAAAGATTTAACCGAGAAGATACTCATGGATCATAATGATGTCTTTGCCGATATTATTAACGGTCTTGTCTTCGAAGGTAAGCAGGTAATAAAGCCTAATGATTTATGTGAGGCAGGTGTACATTCTCAATTTAAAGCGGATGATAGTGTATATCATGAACTTGAAAGAGATGTTGCTAAGCAGTGGGTCGAAGGAGGCGTAAATATTTTGATTTGCGGTTTGGAAAATCAAACTAAGATTGAAGAGTTTATGCCAGCAAGGATTATTGGCTACGATGGAGCGAGTTACAAAAGTCAGCTCCTGAAACATCCGAAGAAATTAATCCCTGTGATGTCCATTGTTCTTTACTTTGGAGATACTCACTGGAATAAGCCTACAAATCTAAAAGGTTTAATGAATGTTCCGGACGGATTGGATGATTTTGTAAACGACTATAAAATGCATGTATATGAAATCGCATTTCTTTCAGACGAAGAAATTGACAGATTTCAAAGCGACTTTAAGTTAGTTGCAAAGTTTTTCCAACAGAAACGCATCAATCCAAATTATAGGATTGGTGGACCAGAAGTAATTGATCATGTTGATGAGATACTAAAAATGCTTTCAGTATTTACAGGAAGCAATATTTACATCGAAGTCAAAAATGATTTAACTGACTCTGATAGGAAAGGAGATATTACCATGGATGTTGTAGCCGAAAGAATGACAAAAGTTAGCCGTCACGAAGGTATTGTTGAAGGTAAGAAACAAGGTATTGCTGAAGGTAAGAAGCAAGGTTTGAAAGAAGGAAGTGATATGGCATTCAAGTTGCTTAATTGTCTAGTTGATGATGAGCGTAATGATGACATTAAACGTATTGCACATGATGAGAAATATCGCCTTGAACTCATGAAAGAGTACGGTATTCTCAATTAAAAACTGAATAGTAAAAAATTAAGAGCATTTCATTAAAGGAATGCTCTTTTTTTTTGTTAACTTTGTATATTGACACAAGATATAGTCTTTTTTGTAAAAATATCACTATATTTTGAGAATTAACTTGACATTTAATGCGGTATCAGCTATAGTAATACTAGATAGGAAAGATAGAAATTTCTACACAATAGTTAATAGAAGATAAAACGGTTCGACTTAGCCAGATAAATAAGCCAATCGAAGTTGTCGATTATAACAGCTATTACTGATGCATTTGCTCATGTAACGTCATTGGTCAGAGCGATTAGAAGCAAACGGCATACAGTTCTTACAAAAATACATATATTTACAAACCAATTAAAAAGAAGGGTACTGGCAGGGGCCAATATCCTTCTTATTTTTATTGCTGCTGATATTTGTGATAAACATAAAGAAAAACAAAAATCGCAATCACCATAAATAATGGAATGATTAAATTAATCAGCGCTGTAAAAACTTCTGATATAATCAGCTTCTTAAGTATAAACTTTATCAGCGCGCCAATGACATATCCTGCTCCTATGAACAGCATCATTATGGCAATCCATTTCTTTTCTATTTCCTGCATTATTATTTTTCCTCCTTTCACTGGAATATAAACTATTCCTGATTTGGTTCCATTCCCTCATCAACCTTTGAAATATCGGAATGTGTTGACGGAGTAAGCTCGTCATAATCCCTTAAATATTCAGTAGAGTACGGAGTAAGATTCATTCGCTGATATTTGAATGGGAAAATATTATGGCATTCACTACATTCGGCTTCATCTTCAAATACCATTGTATGCAGATATCCGTCAAGGTATATAAGAGTTCCCTGCTTCAAAATGGTCAAATCCTTATCGGCTACATCTCCATAACTGTACACAAATGGATAATCCGTATGATCTTCTTCATCTATTGAGTCTTTCACGAACAGTTTACGGTTTACTGCCAGCTGATACCTTGCGTACAAATCTCCATGATCTGTCTCTCCGTGAAGAATTTTATCTGTTGGCGTACACACCCTGCCAATTACCTTTGCATGATTTGAATGTTCTGCGCGTGTATATAAATACTGGAAACCTTCTGTGTCATTATTTAAGTGTGTCACCCTGTCTACATATGTAGGATAAATTGTAGATACTGGTGTCGGAATTAAGACGGCAGTATTACATTCCGGACAAATCTTTCGTCTCATTGCATTCTGCGTTCTGAAAATGCCCTCAATTTCTATAATGTCATGTAACTTAAATTCCTTAATCTTACGAACCAGTGATGGTTCTGTTGTTGATATAAGCGGCTTATCCCATTTTGGAGATATATTACCAGCCTCATCATTTGGATTTCTCCTGACTACCCACAATTGAAATAAAGCTGATTCTACACCAGATACCGGATCTGTTGCAAATCTAGGTTCATTCCTCAACTGTCCCATGAGCAGTACAAAGTTTTCTTTTGCCATATTTATCAAATTCCTTTCTGTTTTTGTTAATCCACTGGGATTTATTATAAATATGAGTTTTACAAATAAACGGCAAAAGAAAAAGGCTTTAGATATTAATTATCTAAAGCCTGTCTGTTTTTACGCGGGAGTCTCTATCAGCGATACAAACTCATAGCGTCTGCATATGTTTTCATATGTATTACTGTCAATACTATATGCATATGCATTTAAGTCTGCCGGTATCATCAGGTCAGTCTGAATTGTTGCCAGATATCTTGAGACAAATGCCATCTGACGATTGTCTTTCAGTACTTTCATTGGAGGCCTACTGATGCCAAGCTCGTCTTTCCACTTCTTTGCCAGCGTTTTTTCTTTGGCAACATCATTTTCACATGCATCTATAGCTGCATAGATATTCTCTATTGAACCATAGAAGCCAAGCAGTGGTACAGCTGCTTTCGGTCCAAGGCCTCTGACGCCGGGAATGTTGTCTGAAGAATCACCCATAAGTCCTTTAAGGTCTGCAATCAACATTGAATCAACACCATGCTCACCTTTAATGATGTCATCAGTGAAGTTAATTGCCTTGCACGGAAGACAGTCATCTTCTGAGTATGATTTTCTTGCAGCCACATACTGCCATTCTTCAACCTTTCTGATGTCATATTTGATGCGCATCCGCTCAGCAGTGTCAGCAGAAGTCTGCATAATCCAGACATCAATGTTATTTGTTTTGAGCTGAAGATAATCATGATCCTTTGTAAGAATTTTTATCTTCATAAACGGATTTTCAAAGTGACTGGCAACAGAACCAATTAAATCATCTGCCTCGTAGTCTCCACTTTCAAGAACCATGATACCAAGTTCGTTAAGGATGGCTTTTAGTGTTGTAAACTGCTGCTGAAGACATTCCGGCTTAGGCTTTCTCTGTGCCTTGTATTCAGGATACAGCTTACGTCTGAATGTGTCTCTGGTCTTATCAAACGCAACGGCCATATACTCAGGTCTATGAATACGGATAATATTCATAATGTCCATGAGTGTTGAATACACACCATTTGTGTATATTCCATTTGATGTATGCAGAATTTTGTCTGCATATCTATCGTATTTGTCATCATCCTTACAAAACTTAATCTCAGGCGGGAGATTTCCCATGAAATTAGTAGTCAAGAGTGATGAACCGTCAATAAGTAAAAACATAATATTTTCCTCCTTTAAATTTGTTTTATGTCTACCTAATAAAGATGGATTTTGTTTACGAATACGTTATTTATCAGAAAACTCCATATCTATTTCGTAGTTTATTTATTCATATTCAAACAAAACAAGGAGGAAAAATAATATGAGAAATAAAGGATTTTCAAAAGAGGGTAAAGAAGAGTGGTATAAAACAATGGTTATATACCGTTTCATGGCCAATTACAATCTTGCGGGAGATATGGCAAAATCAAATGCTTGTTTCGACCTGTTAGCAGAGAGGTGTTATTTCAAAACAGCTTTTGAGAATTTTGTTCATAAGCACTATGGTTTTTATGGTGCTACAGAAATGAAGTTCATTTATGAAGATGTGACAAGGGAAGAGTATGAGGCTTCTCTAATGTCTTATCTGAGAAAACGCTTCAAAACGGTTTATCCGTTTGACCTGCCAGATATTCCAAAAGGATTTGATGGACCAAATGATATTCCGTTAACATTGGATGAGATTGCAGAACTGTCTGAGACAAATAAGTTTTATTTCAGCCACTTGCAGAAATCTATCAGGATATTTGCAACCGAATGGTGTGCTAAATATTCTGCTGAACTTGCACAGAAGAGATACCCGGGACTGACGACACAGCTCAGTAAAATGTATGTTCGTATGAGAAAATGGACACATTATGCTGTTGATTTATGTGACAGTAATGATGTTATTGTTGACGCTTTTTGGAATGAATCTGGCCAGTTGTTTTCATGGGAGACCATTAATCATCTAAAAAGGATTTTTGGCTATCCTGAGGAGCCTGAATACAGTGAGAATTATATTCAAAAGAAAGCTGTTAACAAAGCACGCAGGAAAGAAGAATTAGAGACTCCATTTCTTGAGTTTATGGAGAATACTGGTCTCAGAAAAATCAGCATCACTAAGCTTGAGAAAGAGCTGGATCTTACTTTTGATACACAGACATCTTTTAATAAAGAAGAATTTGACTGTATTAAAAAGTGGTTCATGAGCTGCAAGAAAGCCAGAACCTGTAACGGGTATTTTGGCAAGGTTCCAGATAGTCTTGTAAGAAGCTATAACTGCAAAGGTCATGACCTTTTGGTTGCAGTTCTTTCTGATATATCCAAATTTAAGGATATAAGTCCTGTTGTTAAAACAATGGCAGCAGAGGGACTTAAGGCAATTGCGTAAATAAAAAAGAGGGACATTTACTGTCTCTCTTTTTTTTTGACTATATTGTTTTTATTTCAGGTTTTGCACTATTTCCAAAATGAATACCTTTATTCCGTTCAATAAGCAGACCATAAATTGTATCAGGATTTTTCTCAGCCGATTTTATTACTTCCATCAGTTTTATTATCCTGTATGGTATTTTGTTTTTTGCTCCTGAGAATTTAAGAATTACTTCCTTGAGCAGTGCAATAGTATTCTTGTTAGGGATATTATTTTTACATATAAGCTGGATATTAAATCTATCTTTAACATATCCCCATTTTAAGCCAAAAATATGTTTTATATCCTGAAAATTCCTGACAATTAAGTTTGTGCAGATTTTTGTTTTTACGCCACTGAGTTCAGGATGCAAAATATAATATAAAGCATCTGTATAATTCCAGCTTTCATTGAATATAATATACACCTTTTCCGGCAGGAAAGTTCTTGTTAGTGCAGTTTTTATACAGTAGCTGTACATAAATATAAATATCTGCCACGTTTTATTATCCAGTATTTCATGGTCCTGATTAGATGCTGCCATAATAATCATCTTTTCCTGAGGTTTGGATGTAAAATTATCTACTAATCCATCATCTGCTGACAGGATGTCTGTAATACGCTGGCTTAAATAGCATTCTGTCCCAAGGCAGATTTCATTCATAATCTTTCTGTAAGTATCAACATTGTTGTCACAGAGTTCCATAAATAATGACCAGTAATATGACACTGAGCTGTTTCCTTTTATATTTTCAGCTTCCTGTACGTACTCAAGTAGCATATGTTCATCATCTTTGCATTCCTTTATAAGGTCAAATGCTTTTAACAAATCAGCGTCACCAGTACTTTTGTTAAAAATTTTTATACAAATAATAGCAGTAGCAAGAGCAAATGCAGCGGCTTTGCGTGATCTTTTTAATTTTGCATACATATTTTCATTTGCTTTAATTGCATCAGATATTTCAGACTCACTCTGTTTTATGAGCCCCATACAGAATGTCACGATGTCCATTTCTGACTTCAGATACTTTACCGGATTAAATTTCATGCCGGTTATTGTCTCCGGTGTTATGTATACAGCTTTATTATCTGATTGTATTTCATTGTCAGTAACAATAAATGCTCTTGCATTTTTATCAGAAATTCCTGTAAACAGAGTATTCATATATTTTTCGTTTATGAAACATGCGGTATCGTCACTTGTCTGCGGTATAATTGTTATGGTGTTTTGGTTAAATAATTGCGTTTTCATGTAAAATCCTCCTTTATATGAAGATGGGTTTTGCTTACAGCAGGCAATATTGCCTGTCATTTACCAGAATCCATCTTTATTGTATGAAAAATGACAGGAGAAAATAATAATGATAATTTTAATTGTAATAGCAGCAGTAATAATAATGTTCAATATATACAAACTACATAAAAGACAGCAAGAAAATCTTCCTACCTATGAACAGATTGGAATGATTGCTATAACGATATTGTTTGTAATACTGGCATTTAAAGAATATTTCAAATTATAGGAGAGGAACAATGTTTTCATTAGCGTGCAGCATTTTAATTTTTTATATGACATACAAAAGATATATTGTCAGCAGACATTTTGACAAAGGTACAGCTGACTTTTACAGGCGAAATGGAATACTGTCAAGGGATGATCTGTTAATGGGTTTATTTTTAATATCAGGCATTAGTGATTTTATAAGTGCATTTACTGAGACAAATTTCATTGAAAAGGTTTGCGCATCAACAGCTGGATGTCTTATGTTTGCAAGTGCGGGAATTATATATATGGTGAAAAATTGTGATTAAAATTAGGAGAAAATTCATGATTAAATGCTATAAACCAAATATGACTAATCTCAAAGGAAAATTGGGACGTGAAATTATGGCTGCAATTAAAAATACCCCGCCTAGTAACCATTCAAAATTGAATAGGCTGGCAGAAGAAGGAATAAAATCTGTATTAGCTGAGAGAAAGAGAGATTGCTGATTTTATGCGTTCATTTATCAGAATCCATTTTTATTATATAGAAATATTACCATTTTGAAGGAAATAAATAAGTATGAAGAATATATTTACACATCACAAGCAGCCGAATTACCCATATTATGACATCCCAAATGCAAAATGCAATATTGTAATAGGCAGTGCGGGTATGGGAAATACATCAGGATATACAAAACCTGTATTGTATAATGCGAAGCCGGGAATATCTTATATCGCTACTGGATTTTTTGATGACAGAAATTTTAAAAGTTCTGCTGACAATTGTTCCCATAAAGTAAAATATTTCAATTTCAGTGGCAGAAACAACTCATTTCATTACAATTCACTGAGATACATTAAAAATGCACAGGATGCTATGGAACTGGCACAAATTATGTCAGACTCAGTATCATTGACAAGCAAAAAAGAATTTTCTGTTATCAAACATCTTAAAGACGAATTACTGGCAGCGCTTATTCTGTATGTCTGTGAAGAATATAAAGATGACTGGAGCATGAGAAATCTTGCAGAGCTGGACAGTTTACTCCATTCATCATTCATCTGCCAGAGTGGATTTGATGAAATTAATGTTAACAGCGAAGCAGGCAAATTGTATTCACATGTAAAAGAAATTTGCAGCTCAGATTTTTTAGACAAACTCTTTTATGAGTTAAATGTCGATATTATGTGTCTGAAATTAATTGATAAATATGACATTTTAAACGATGATAACTCTTTTACGGATGTAATTGATTTTGAGGATATATATAAGGAAGATACAATTATATTCATCAATGAGTATATTGATGATATAAGCAGTTCTTATTCTTACACATTTATAGCATCAGCATTTGTAAATCAGGCTATGAATGCGTATAGAAAAAAGCAGGAGAGCGGTAATAAGGTAAGATTTGTCCTTGATGAATTCCAGAGTCTTTATATTCCAGATCTTAATGACAAGATTGAAGCTGTTACAAAAAATAACTGTGAGGTTGATATTATAAGCCAATCGTTTTATCAGATTGCTGATGCTCCGAAAATCATTGACTTATGCGACAATATCATCTGCATGGGAACAATAGACTGTAATGCTGCTAAACTTATTTATGCTTTGTCAAATATTAATGTATTCAAACTAAGTGCAACAGAATGTATCGTAATTGAAAAGGATAACAATATTACACATGATAATGTTATGAAGATAGTTTCATATAATAGAAAAAAGAAATGGATTCTCTAAAAAATACAGCAGTATCACAATTAAATATGATACTGCTGTATTTTTTATTCGCCTTACTCATCCAGAAGTGTTCTATTTTCTTTCTTCTTCTTTTCATCATTCTTTACATATCTCATTGTAGTACTGATATTTGCATGTCCCAGTACGCTCTGTGTGTATACTAAATCAAGGCTTTTATCATATACTTTTGTGGCACATGAGCTTCTGAGAGAGTGTGCATGAAAGTTTGTTACTTCAGGAGCTGCAATTTGTGCATATTTCTTCACCATTATTTCAACACTTCGTACAGAGAGCCGTGTTCCTCTTTTTTTACCCTTTGTTGACACAAATAGAGCATCTTCATCATCTGCAATACCAAGTGTTTCTTTCATGTTCCTGCGTTCATCAAGCCAGTCCAAAAGCACATTCTCTGTTGTATTATCAAAATAGACAACGTCTTCATTTCCACGTTTTCTGATAATTTTGAAACAGTGTTCATCAGTATTAATGTCACGTACATCGAGAGAAACAAGCTCTGATACACGTATTCCGGTGTGTAGTGCGAGAGTGTAGATGGCAAGATCTCTTGCTGATGTAATTATTCTTGAAGCTTCCTGCCTTGCACTGATTTGTTCTGAACCACCAAGAATTGTGTCATATATTGACTCAGCCTGTCTGTCTGTAAGGGCAATGGGAATGGTTTTATCAACCTTTTTCTGCCTGATTTTAAGCACAGGAGCCTTGTCTACAATGTCATTCTCAAGAAAATAATTGTATAACGAACGGAGAGCACTGAGGTAATTGTTTCTGGTAGATGACTTTGATGGCACGATATATTTGCCGGTCTGCATTCTGGCATCAAGTTCTTCCTTTAAAACTGCGCCATATTTCTGTATGTGATTTAGAAATTCTTCAAAATCAGCCTTTTTGAGTCTGTCTAAATCCTGAACTGTAAACTGTTCAATTGAATCATATTTCTTATTAAAATAAACATTGTAATCGAGCAGCCACATCAGGAAGAACTGTATACGTTGTAAATAAGCTAACTGTGTTAAAGGTTTTGTATAACCAGCTATTGATCTGATATAGCCTGCACAGAAATCAGGCAGCATCATTTTTAAATTGTATATCTTCGCTTCAGTCTCAGCATTTTTCTGGTCTTTATATTCGCGGGCCATATAATTTCCTCCGTAAATGTAATCTGTTTTTATAAAATAATTATAACAAGAAATACCATTTTTTACAATACAACATGTAGCGTGTAATGATTTACAATATACCATATATAGGACTAAATTAAGCCAAGAACCCCATATGTAGTATTTAAGGCATCTCGTTATTCGCATAATCGAAATTATGCGAATAAATAAAAATATATTCTTACTACTATTATCTTCGTTTCTACCTATTTGCGACGTAACTGAAAAAATTTTTTCAGAAAAATAATCAAAAAATGAATTTTATTTTCATTATAGGAAGTTTTTGCTAACTTAATATACTAAATTACTTGCGAACAAATAACTTTTTATGCAAAAAAAAAGAAAGCAATTCGTTCACGCTTCCTTTTCTTTATATTTCTTTGTCAAATTTCTTATAAGCAATCCGGTCATTGCGATTATTATTGCGACATCAATATCTGCCAGTAAATGTTTTGCCATTATAAAACCTGTTTTCATTTGTCTGCATACGTTATTCATTATAACTATATTTCCTGTGCAAAACATCATTAAAACAAAATCTGTACCGACAAGTATCATTTTTAATTTCGATACACATCCATTATTTATGCAGATTCTTGTGTAAGCAAATAATCCTGTCAGCCTTAAAATAATGGCAACGAAATTATACTGCATCTGCCATGATGCAAACAAAGCTAACGCTATCAATATAAACTGCAATGCTGTTGCAGATTTTTCATCAACTTTCATACTACTACCACTCCCTTTACGTTTCTTATTATTCCAAATATGATTAAACTAATTATTAGTGCATACAATACTATATTTTCTATTCTATTCCATTTGCAGTTTTTATCTATAACCCAACAAACATACATTTTCCCGATAAAATAATATATAACAGGCTGTAATATAAATAGTATCGGATTTGCTGCAAATGCGCCTGCAAAATTCATCTGAGCCATATTAATAAGCATATGGGTTACTCCGCAACCGGGGCACTTAAGTCCTGTTATCATTCTGAATACACATGGAACTGCAAAGTGAAAGCGGGCCAACATGTAGTAAGCAAATCCCGCTGCTACTGCCAGTCCGCCTGCCAACAAGCGTTTAATTTTCAGCATAGTCATTAACAGTGTCCTGAAGAATACAATAATTTACAATTCCCAGACCAAAAATCTGAAGGACAATAAAAAGTATTGTATGTGATCCACCGTTCTTGAGCTTGTCTACTTTAGCGCCCATTCTGTATGCCCAGTACCAAGAATATATGCCGCATGTAATTAATGTAAACAGAAATGCCATTCCTCCACTTGTTGTGTAAGAATCATCAGGTGTAAGCGCGTTTGCATCATTGTTAAGGCATATAAACCAGTAAATTCCATACAGGCCGCATGTAACAATGGAAAGCACTACAGCCAATACAATGTTTCTCTTTTTAATCATATTTTCAACCTTTCTGAGCCGTCTGCTCGTTTTATTTTTGTATATGATATATATGGATTTTATAGATTTATCGCAAAAAAAAAGAGCCATACATAAGTACAGCTCTCCTTTTGTTTACTTAGAAACCTTTTCAAGAATTCCCTTAACGAAATCACTTTTAAGAAAAGTTTCTGTATCCTCATCATATTTGGCATTATAACGATGCCAGTAATCACGATGAGTCTGCACTATTTTTTCAGGATCATGTTCCATCAGTGCAGAGAATGGAACATATAGATCATGGGTAGAATACGCTGTTTTCTCTGGATTTTCAAAGTATATCCAGTCGTTATAAATGCCAACCTCATAAATGCTGACTTTATATTCTGCCACCCATGGACATCTGCTCAAGAGAAGTTCTCTTGTAACATCAGGTGCCCCAGATACATTTTGATACTGATTTGCTACTAGATAAACAGAACCCATATCCTGTCTCTCACGAGACCAGCTGCCACGACTCTCCGTAAACTTGCCCTTTTCATGTCTTAAGAACATTCCTATAGAACACTCTTCTGACATAGTGTGAATCCATTGTTCTGAGGTAAGATCACGTTTGCCCATATTGTTTTTGACGGCAATTTCAATCTCCTTGTCAGAAAAATACTGACTGAGATACTTATACTGTCTGAAGAACCGCTTTATCATCTCCATTGTGTATGATGAGTCAGCTTTTCTTTTAGCAATATCCGCCGCTCTTTTGTTAGCTTCGGCCTCTTTCTGTAAACCAACAGCATCTTTCACAAGACGCTGCATTAATTCCTCATCAGAAATGTTAACCCACTTTTTTATAAGCTCTAAATCCAATAAACTTGCCATAATATCGTCCTCCTTGTTTTTTTTATTTTTTTTTGATAAATATAGCGTTATAAATATGGATTTTCGTGACAAAAATAAAAGGACCGGAATTGCCCAGTCCTTAAATCTTATTCTCTGAATGCTTTCTGCTGATGTTCATTGATAAAAGCAAATACTTTTTCATATTCACTTATGTCTCTTATTGCAAATGCCCTGTCGCTGCGATCATTCCAGCAGTCAAATGTTACTGTACCTGTATGTAGTACCTTGTCTGCGAAACTGGTAATTTCCTTTACATGAGCAATGTCAATATATGGTTTCATTTCCACAGTTGTTGTGATGACACCTGATTTAATATAAACAGCTTTGTCTGTTACCATGTATTCTGTGCACCGTGCTTTCATCCACATATAAAATGCATTACACAGATATATGCCGACAGGTATCAGCATAAACAACATTGCATATAAGCCCCAGCTTTGAGGTTTAATACATTTTAAAAAATAACGTAGAAACACTCCATATAAAATAAGAAGAATTAATGATTCATTCAAAAATGCACGCACAAGCACTTTTATAAGAGCCATTCTGCCCTGCCATAAAATGTTTTCATCATTATTCATTTTATTCTGTATTCGCATAATACTTTCTCCTTCCAATATTTTCTATAAATATGGATTTCACAGTTTTTCGTATAAATACTGATTTTTACCCTTGTACACCAGCTTATATTTTTCAGGATGTCCTGTAACATATTTATAAAGAGTGTCTGTTGTTGCTTTTACTACATAATATTTTGTATCAAGTCTGTCAACAAGTTTTCCGTATTTCTCTGCCGTGTCTACTTCTTTTATTAATCCTGTATTAGTTGTAATTCCTCTTTGAGTTACGCTGTAAGTCGGCAATCCATATTCAATATGAACCTGCACACCAAGATTTGTTTCATCATAATCATTTGTGTCAGAGTAAACAATTGTATATAGCTCCGGTCTTGCATCCATGAGCACTTTAATTTCTTTATACTCATAATAATTGCCGCTGTCCCACTGAGTAAAAACCCTGTCAGTATTATGTTCTTTTAAATATTCTGCTATTTTAATTTCGTCTTTGCTTATTGTAGCATTTGGAGTATTCAATGCCTCTTCTGTAGGCTTAAATTCTTTTGTTGAAACAACTGTAGTAATAACTATTAGTAAAAACAAAACAGCCATCATAAACGTACAGCCAATATAAAACCATTTGTATGCCAGACTTATTTTTACTTCTTTTAATTTTGTCGTTTCAAGATATTTAATAAAATCACTTAAAACAAACAGTATTCCTATAACATAAAATGACAGCCATTTTATTTGCAATGATATAAGGAGTGTAAATCCCAGATACATAAATATTGTTGAAAATTTAATTCTTTTCTTATATATCATGGCTATAAATATCACAAATACCACTATAAATATCAAAAACAGTTCTATTGTTGGTTTCCCAAAGCTTAATGGCTGCTGCTCAACTATTGTAATAAAACCGAATACATTATCATGTAAAGCTTTAAATACATATAATATGGAATCAGCTCCATATGGATTAATAAAAAGAGATACTGCCATCATTAACCATGTAATAAATATTGGTTTATACTGTTTCTTTTTAAAATTGTCGCATAAACTATTTGGAATTTTATCTTTAAATATTTTCTTCATTGGTATCATATACGGAAAAAACACTACATAATGCATTATCCAATATGAAGCATGAATATTTATCTCAATTAATGTGCATAATGGAATTATGAACAGATATTTTGTATTGCCTGTTTTTATCACTTTTTCTATGCAGATAATCTCCGTCATAATTAGAATAAATGTAAACATCTGAGGACGCAGGTTTATATATCCAAAGCAGATAAGTGTAATTGCTAACACAATAAGCGTTAATGTTTTATTCCAATTCGAACCTCTTATTTTTAAAAATGTATGCATCGTAAACATCATTCCAATAATGAAAGTTAATTCTAATATGCACAGTCCAAGAGAACCTGCCAATTTACTCACTCCTGCTACTATTACACAGTACAGCCAGTTTTGTATCACTATATCCGGCAGTGATCCGCCCTTAAATGGTGCAAATACAAATGGGTTTGTATGCGGTATACCATGTTTTAAGATATATTTACCATTAGCAAGCAGATAATACAAATCCGTATCCGTATAATCAGTGGTAAATATCATTATTATCGCAAACAGCATTATTAATTCCATTGCAAAGAGTAATTTATCTGCATTTATTTTCTTAAATTTATCTTTCATTCTTCCTGCATTCCTTGTCTTTTTCCATGAATTTTATTCTGAAATTTTGCCTTTGTCTTACATTATCGCTCTCCTGTATCTGGCCTACAAAGAAAGCTGTAATTCCTGTCAGCATTAAAAAGCATCCTGCTATTAGTGTAGGAAACCTCTTTACAAGTCCTGTTTCAAAATATTCAACAAAGACCGGAGCATTAAACAATATTCCTGCAATAAATAATATAATGCTTATCAGCCCATAAAACTTAAGAGGTTTGTATAACCATATCATCATAAAAAGCTGTTTTAAAACTCTCATTCCATCAGGAATTGTCTGAAGCTTTGACTCACTTCCTGCTACCCTGTCATGATATTCAGTTCTAACATCTGCTGTTGGTATTTTGTTAGCAGCTGCATGTATATTCATTTCTGTTTCAATAGAAAATCCTTCTGAAAGAACAGGGAATGTTTTTACAAATCTGTATGAAAACATTCTGAAGCCTGAAAGAATATCCTTGTAATTCTTATTAAACATTTTATTGATACTGTTTTTCATAAGCTTATTTCCAAAATTATGAAACCGTCTTTTATTTTCAGTAAAATAGCTTGTTGACAATCTGTCACCTGTAACCATGTCAGCCCGACCATTTACAATCATTTCATACATTTCTGTGAAACTCTCTACTCCATATGTATTATCGCCATCAATCATGCAATAAGCTCTTGCATCAATTTCCATAAAAGCCTGCCTGATAACATTTCCCTTGCCCTGTTCAAAACACTGATTGACAGAAACATTAATATCTTTGTTCAGACAGCTCCATTCTTTTGTTTTTTCAACGGTATTATCTGTTGAATTATTGTCATAAACCCATATGCCAATATCCAGTGGACCATATATTTGATTAAGTTTTACTATTGCAGGCTTAAGCTGCGTTAGTGTGTCCATAATACTAAGTGCCTCATTATAGCATGGTATTATAACTGCTAAATCTGTCACTATTTTTTCTCCTTTTTAAATTTTCTTATACGATAAATATGGTTTTTAATAAATACACGATAATAATTGCACGCTTAAAGTTTTGCATGTAGTCTGTACGTATAAAAAGGTATCATATTTAAAATTGATACTATATTTGTTTTTAGTATCATAATTAAAAATGATACGTTTTATATGTAAGTATCATATTTAGAATTGATACGTATTACTGCTTATGATATAATACACATATAATATAGAAAGTGAGGACCTGTAATGCCAAAACCTGTTGATGTAGCTGCATGGGATTTTACAAAGAAAATGGAAAATCTTGCAAAAGAAAATGATATATATGCGGTTTGCCTGCATTATAATATAAAAGATAATTCCATTAATCAAAAGCAAAATGAAATATCATATAACATCCTAAAAGATTTATGCGCAAATGTAGGAGTTAATTTATCAGTATCAGATGATGAACTTTTTCTAAATATTGATGCTGAAAAGTATGTGGCCGTAACACGTCAAACAGCTGGACGCCCAGCAAATATTATTTTTAAAGATGATGCTTATTCTGTATATTCATATGCTGATATTCTATACATGAAAAATCAAGGCATGACAGATAATGATGTTGCTAAGAAAATAAACATGCCAATAGCAACTTTCAAACGTCACAAAAAGAAAATGATGTCATCTGTCTTTGTAAAACGACTAGATAATGGCAAGCTGAATGATATGGAATATTTAAACAGTCAACTTGAAGGCTTGTCATTCTAAAGTATCTGCCTAAAAATGTGCCCAGATTGGGCAGATAAATAAAAAGAGTACCCAGAACGGATACTCTTTTTTTTTGTTTATTCTTTTATGAAAGCTGTATGTTTTCCTGCATGTTCGCAGTTATTACTGCAAACAAGACATCTTTCTTCATACGGCTTCATTCTGGCATAATTACAGTACATGCCGGGATTTTCCCGTTGACTATATATATCAGGAACTAACGTTACTTTCTTCATGGCAGCCTCCTATGCAATAAAGTCAAACTTTACGCCGCCGACTTTACCCTTTTGAGTTTCTGGATTAAAGTTTTCAATTACCAGAAATTCATCTACTCGGCAGATCCCTGTTTCAAGTTCCCTGTCATTGAATGACTCTAAGAAATCTTTACAGTTGCCATCATATATCTCATCGTATTCAGTAGCTAATGGCTCTTCACTGTCACCATATATGATAATATCTTCATTGTCCAAAATCTTCTGTTTTGGATTTTTAAGTCTTACTACATAGTCACCGTTTATATCATGCTGAAGATGTTCATACGTAACAAGTATATCTGACTTGGACATATGCACCGGAAAGTCAAAGAATAAAGAATTTAATTCTGTATCATATTTTTTATACTCTGACATCACATGCTCGTACAATTCTTGTGAAGTTTTTATTGATTCCATGTTCTCTCCATTCTACCTGCCCATAAAGGGCAGGATTTTAAAAATCCATGCCCTTATCGGACAAATTTACATGTTATTCTCCTATCATCTCAAGGAATTCATCTTCAGAGATAATAGGCACGCCAAGTTCCTTAGCTTTCTTATTCTTTCCTGACGTACTTTCTACATCATTATTAATAAGATAGCTGGTTTTTTTGGTTACAGATCCAGTTGCTTTACCGCCCAGTTCTTCAATTTTTGCCTGCAGTTCTGCACGGTTCTTAAAGTGGTTGACTGAGCCAGTGATGACAAATGTCTTGCCGGAAAGAATATCTTTACCAGCAACATTTGCTTCTGCTGGAATCTCGACATCAATCCATCTGAGCAGGTCATAAACCTCAGTGTTGCATGAGGTTCTCCACATCTCATCCAGCAAATCCTTCTCAAATGGAATCCATCCAAGATATCTGCTGCCCCAGTCCCAAAGACTGAGCTCAATCTTTTTTCCAATTCCGTCTATGCCTGTAAAACATTTACGATTATAGACATCGTTGAAAAACTTCCTGACATCACCTTTGTAGGCCTTGTCAAACAATTTTGCCTGTCCTTTTCCTACCATAGGAATACCAAGCGCATGGATGAACGGTACAAATGTTGTCTTGCGGCTTCTCTGGATTGATTTCCAGATGTTGTCATATGACTTCTGTCCAAAGCCATCCATTGCAGCAATGTCACGCTCAAAGGTATCAAGTCTGTACAAGTCTGCAAGCTGCTTAATGAAGCCCTTTTCAATGAATTTCTCAAGGGTTTTCTCTGATAGACCAACAATATTCATGCAGTCTCTTTCACAGAAATGTACGAACTTCTTAATCTGCTTTACAGCACAGTTAGGATTTGTACACATCTCTACTTCAACGTCTCTGTCACCAGAATGTGTAATCATTGGCGATGTTTCCATGCCGCATACCGGACATGTACATGCATGAGACTCAGCGTAAGTAAGTTCATCTCCCGGTGTTAGATTCTTATCAATACATGGAATTATCTTATTCGCTTTGAACACTGAAATCTTATCACCGACTCTCAGACGCAGTTTCTTGACGATTGATACGTTATGTACGCTCGCTCTTGTAACTGTAGTGCCTTCAAGTTGTACCGGATCAAAAACTGCAACAGGATTAATGCGTCCTGTTCTGCTAGGAGACCATTCAATTTCTCTTAAAGTAGTTTCAACGCACTCATCTGCCCACTTGAAAGCAAATCCTGTGAGTCTGTTAGGATGATGTCCTGTAACAGGAAGTGCATCAGCAGTTTTATAATCATCCGATGCAACGACAAGTCCGTCTACAGGATAATCCAGTGTCTCTACTCTGTCAGAGAAACTATTCATAACATTGATAATCTGATCCGGTAAATCTGAATCTACATCTGGATTGCTTGAATAAGCTCTTGCAAGTTCATGCTCCACAACACCAAAGCCAAGTCTCTCAAGCAGTGTCAGTGCGCCAAAAAATGTTGCCGGTACCTCAATCTTGTCATCAGCAGCAGGCTCCATATAAACAAGCTTAAAAGCTTTAAATATAACCTTTCTGCCTTTAAGTCCCGGTTCCTTCATAGTGATAGTAGAATTTGCAAGATTACGAGGATTTGAATATTCTTCTTCACCTTCTTCCAGATTTGAATTAATTCTTTCAAATTCTGAATAGGTCATCAGCGCTTCTCCTCTTACTATAAGTTTTCCTTTGAAACCTATGGTCATAGGAATACCTTCGATGTAAGACGCTTGATAAGTCATATCACTTCCAATCTCACCATTTCCTCGAGTGACGGCCTGTACAAGTCGTCCGCAGCCACCATTTCTGCTACCATCATAGGTTAAACAAAGCGTACAACCATCGAGTTTGTGCATTACAACACAGTCTCCACTGGCCACTTTTGAAAAGACTTTTGGAAATTCGTAAATGTCCTTTGTCTTATCAAGTGACAGTGCCGGAAACTCATGTCTTACCTTTTTAAGACCATTTCCGCCAATCTCATCTGCACCAACTTTTGATGTAGGTGAATCTGGCAGAATAATTCCTGTCTCTTCCTCAAGCTGTACAAGCTGATCAAACATTGTATCCCATTCATGGTTTGACATAATTTCGTCTTTGCCATTGTAGTAGGCATTTGATGCTTCATTTAACTTGTTAACCAGTTCCTTCATTCTTAGTGTTTTGTCCATAGTGTTTTCCTCCTTTATTTTATTTATATATGAACATTATAAAGATGGATTTTCTACGCAAAAGAAAAGGACACTTCAATGTTAAAATGTCCTTTGTAAAGTTTACTATCTTTAGAGCAACCCATGATCTTCACAGTAATCCTGCATATGGTCAGCAGTTTCATCACCCATATACTTTCTTACCATGTCAACATTAATGCCAGACTCCAGCATATTTTCATATACTTCAGTCTCGTCAACGCTGTGTTCAACTGCATCGTTGAACCTTGACTGGATCTCAGCAACCATGTCGGCATCCTGCTCCGTTTCCAGCCACATCATATGATTATCATTGACAAGTGAGCAGGTAAACAGGATTTCATTGCCATTTTCATCATAGGCAACCATGTCCTCATCACAGCTCTTTAGAAAATTCATTAGTCTCTTAACTGTGATTTTATTCTTGCCCGAGCATGATGCCTGTAAGAAAAGCTTTTTCGGCATTGGAATAAATATGAAAGCTGATTTCTGCATTCCAGACAAATATGCCTCACTGTGAGGTCCGCCAAAGCGAATAACTGCATCTGCTTCTAAAGTGAGATTATTAATACGTTCCATTAATATTTTTACTGTCATAATTTTCCTCCTTTATGATGTTTTATTTATATATGACATTATAAAGATGGATTTCACACAAAAAGAGACCTCATAATGAAGTCTCTTTTCCTTTGTTTACTCGGTAACTTTAATTCCAGTACATTCATAAAAAATGTCTGGATCAAAATTTGGAATACTTTTAATTATCTGTTTATTACAATCAGATAACTCGTTCCACCACAACTGACCAGATTCCGATTCATCAAGCGTTTTTAGATAACCGCCTATTGTTTCATATGTTGGGTATGCTGCCTTTTCTTCATCAGTCATATCTTCTTCATCTACCCATTCAACAACATCCTTTGGTATCTGATTCAGTAAATCTCTTGCATCTGAATTTATCCATTCACGATATGTTATATCTGACGGCTTATTGAACAACATGATTTTCTGTTCCTCTGTATTGAAACAACCAGTATTAAAAGACGATTTGTTCCAGTCCCCAGTGTTGTAGTCCCCAGTGTTACCGTATCCGGTGTTGTAGTATCCGGTGTTACAATTCCCAGTGTTCCAGTCACCAGTGTTCATGCTTCCGGTGTTCCTATCCCCGATGTTGCAGTTCCCGGTGTTGTTGTTCCCAGTGTTCATGTCACCAGTGTTACAGTTCCCGGTGTTGTAGTCCCCGGTGTTGTAGTATCTGGTGTTGCAGTCCCCGGTGTTGTAGTATCCGGTGTTGTAGTCCCCGGTGTTGTAGTATCCGGTGTTGTAGTCTCCGGTGTTGTAGTCTCCGGTGTTGTAGTATCCGGTGTTGTAGTCCCCGGTGTTGCAGCGGCCTGTACAATTCTTTCCAGTATTGACGATTCGCAACACTTCATCCCACGGAATTTCACGCACGATTTCTAGTTTGTCAGTGCATGACTTATCATCGTCTGTTCTTACCTCACCATAGGCAATGACTTCTGCAACCTTGTTTTCACTGTTGAAACTGTAATAATTGAAACAGTCGGCAGCAGTTTGACAGAAATGCATACCGTGACTGCAAATATCAAGTTCTCCTTCTTCCTCAAATTTTCCGGGGCAAGTGTACTGCTTAGTATGCCCATTAGGTGAACAAGTCCAATCTGAATGGAACACTTTAAATCCTTTTACTTTTGCCATAATATTTTCCTCCTTTATATTGTTTTTATATATGACAAAACAAAGATGGATTTTATAGCCTAAAAATACTGCTGTTTTCGCATACCCATATATCAAGATTCATTTCACTGTTATATATTCTTGCGACATTTTTCATTGTCTCAAAATCCTCATCTGAATAATACACAAGTTTCGCCACTGTCAGCGTGCTTTCCGGATGTTTTGAAAAATAATCTTTTACTGCCTGTAACGAAATATAGTCAGCTTTCTCAACGGGAAAATGATAAACTCCTGTAGATATTGATGGAAATGCAATACTCTCAAATTTGTGTCTGCCTGCAAGTACCATAGCATTCATATAACAGTTATAAAGCTGTTTAACTTTTTCTTCTTTTACTTTGTCTGATAAATTGTCTTTCCATATTGGACCTACTGTATGAATAATTCCTTTGCATAAAAGATTGTATGCACCTGTCAGCTTAACTTCTGCTATCTGGCATCCGCCAAGTGTTCTGCATTCTGCTAATAATCCTGGTCCTGCAGCTCTATGAATTGCTCCGTCTACACCGCCACCGCCAAGCAGAGTGCTGTTTGCTGCATTAACAATTACATCCACATCATTTAGCTGCGTAATATCTGTTTTCTGTAAAAATACTGTCTGCATAATTAATTCCTTTCTTTCTTATGTTTATTATCTATATAATATGTAAAACACTCAATTTGTCCCAAAAGAAAAGCAGGAAAATTAATTCCTGCCAGTCTTTGTTTACGCAACATTATTTTTAAATTTTTCAAGACGTTTCTTACTACTTTCTCTCAGGTCAATTCCCTCGATAAGCTCATCGAGCAGGTCCCATCCAGTATTGCCTATCAGATTCCATGGTTTATCAAGCAAAAATCCTCTGATTGAATTAAGCGCCTCTGCTGCCGTTGCTGCACAGTCGAGCTTTTCTTTAACAATGTCTATGTCAAGAACATCGTAAGCATCATCATCTTCTGTAATAATGACCGTGTCTGATTCAAGTTCCAAACAACTATCACATTCAACAATGTCATACACTGTAAGTTCATCAACGCCCATGTTGTCTTTTATCTCATTTGCTGCCTTTTCTGATAAAAACTCTGGAAGTGGACACATTGACAACTCAATATGTACATCGTTATGTCCTTCTTCACCCTCTCCAATAAACTGACCTAAAGCCGTTGCTCTGATTATCAGTTTATAAGTAAACGGTTTATAAGCCTCATCATCAGAATGATAAGTTTTCTTGGACTGAAAGATAGCAAATCCATCATCGTTATATAACTCCTCAAACTTATCCAAAAGTTCCATTTTCTGTACTGCCGCAAATGAAATAGCTCCAAAACTTAACATATCTGCCATAATATCATCCTCCTTTGTTTTTTTATTTTTTGATAAATATAGCAGTATAAATATGAGTTTTGAAACGTAAAAAGACACCTGACATATTGTCAGGCGCCCATTATTTTATCTGTCATTTTCAATATCTTCATCTTCCATTGCATCGGATAAATCACCATTTTCGATATTTGCTCTTACTGAACTCCAGTCAAGATTATTCTCTCCTGAGAAGATTCTATCAGCATCATCTAAAAATTTCATTGGCATATCAAGATTTGATAAGCCTGAACAGTCTTTAAAAGCATTATCACCAATGGCAAACATACTGTTAGGAATATTTATATCTGTAAGCGATTTACATCCTTCAAACGCGTTATCACCAATAGACACCGTTCTTTCAGGAATATCAATTCGCTTTAAACTCTCGCATCCTTTGAAATATTCCTTTGGAATAAATACAAGATTATTTGGCATGCGCACATTTTCAACAGCCTTTCTTTCCGGGCTGTCTTTCGGTATTTTCTCAAGGTCTTCAAAATACACTACTTTTTTATATTCCTTGTTCTGTACTGGTTCTTCCTGAGCTTTTTCTACATTTCTTATCTGATGAATTCCACCGCATACAGGTGATGTCTGAATAATACGTCCTGCTGCATTTCCATAAACTGCAGGATCATTTACAATCTGCAATTTTGCTGGTCTCTGATTCATTATTGAAAGTGGATTTGGCGCATAAATCTTTACGTCATTAAATGTTCCGCCATTTAAAATATTAACAGCGGGATTATCAGTCTGCGTTACCGTGTATGTTGTTCCATGTTCTGTTGAGAAGAAAAATCCATTCATTTTCTGTGCCCTCCTTTGTGGATGTTTTTCTGGTATATTATTTATTTCAATAGGAACGCCTGAAGTTCTATCGAAGACCATCTCAATTCCTCTACTTGGTCTTTTTACTGTCATTGTTGAATTATTTCGTTCCTTTATTTGCTGTTTTTCTCGTTCTCTGTCAGCCTTTTTGTCTGCTTCCATTACTAATCCGGTAACAACTAAAACTGGCAGCGCTCCTGGAATTTCCTTTGCGCCAAGATTTTTAATAATATCAGGTGAAAAGTCTTTTGAGTCAGTAATAAGTCGTCTGTTCCATTCCAGTTCGTTAAAGTCTCCACGTTTTGAGCATCTATCTTTTCTAATATCATCGGGAGTATTCAAATAATATAGCTGAACATTGCTGTTAGCAGGAACATTTTCTATTACGGACTTTATTGCTGACGGCGGCAGCACTGTAACATATTTCTTATTTTCAATGTCCATATCATAAGGTTTTTCAAGTCCATAACGCCGTATATTTGTATTCCCTGACTTATTTACCACTTCATATGCTCTGCATTCAAGCATTTCTCCATTAGCAATCATTTTGTCCAGTTCACTGCTTGTTCTGAAATTGTACTGCACTCCATATTCCTCACCCGGTCTCATAGGCCTGTCTGTTGACGACATTAACTGTTCATATCCATACGTATCAGCAAGTTCTCTTTGTATGGTATCTTTCCCGCTTGCAGTTTTACCCATTAAAATAATTAAGCTCATTTGTCATTATCTCCTTATTTTGATGTAATAAATATGGATTTTCGTAAAAATGAACAAACAAAAAGACTCCTCATTAATAAGGAATCTTTAAGTTTAAAATGTCAAAAAATCTCAATCACCATTATCCAACACTGATGCGTTAGACTCCATGTCGATACTGGTAATACGCATGTATTTTGTCCAGTAAGACACAGAATTTACTGCAACTGTGTTGTCTTTGGCGTTACAGTGACACCAGAGATCATTGCCTTCAGCGTCCTTGCCGCAATATATGCCGACATGATTTGTACGAGTATGTTTCTCGCCATTTTCGTCAGTATATATTGTATCTCTACCATCCATAAGGAATGCCAGATCACCCGGCTTTAATTCCTCATGGCTGATGTACTGAGCACGTCCGCCTTCAACATTCTCTGTTGACTGCATCCATGTACCCTCGCCTATGTCCTGACCTGTAACAAGCCAGAATACATATTCAACAAAACCGGAGCAGTCAAGTGATTCGCCGGTCTTCCAGTTATTATTATAGTCTGGTTTGCTGCCAAGATTATATGTAAACTGGCCAGACATTCCCATTGCTGTATTAACGATACAGTAACGAGTTTGGCTGAGTCCATCATATTCGTTAATAGAATATGTTGGTTCTGGTTCAACAACTGGTGCTGGCTCTGTCTCAGCTACTGGTTCTGAGAAATCAATTTCAGAAACAGCTTTTGTAACGCCTGCAGTTGGTACTGGTGTCTCTGCAATTGTAGCAGCTGGCGTAGTGTTTATTTCTGCAGCGCTTACTGTCTTAATATTGACGTTTAATACACCAACAATAGACAATACAGCTGCTACTATTATTAAAAAATTCTTTTTGTTCATATCTAATTTCCTCCTTTATTTTTTTTGGTAGAATATAAACTCCTATAGATATGGATTTTGGAAAATAACAAAAAAAAGCCATGTATTATGCATAGCTTTTTCTTTTTTTTACATGCCATAAAAAGGATGCTTTGGTGTAAACATCTTTTTTTCTTCCTCAGATGCCAGCTCGTAATACTCATACATTGTTGAGTAGTCAAAAACCACATCTTCGCAGTACAGCTGCCCAAATTTCATATATCGGGCAATTGTTACTCTCTTCTTTGCAGGTTCGTTCTTTAATACCTGTGCAAAGAGTGAAAAATCATTTGGCTGTTTTCCTTCTGCTTTACAGATAAAAAGGTCTCCTGCCTGTATTTTTGAAAGATCGTACATATCCATCTCTCCTTTCTTTGTATGCATTAATATGAATATATATGGGTTTTGTACGAAAAAAGAGAAACCAATAATGGTTCCTCTTTAACAGTTTACTTTAATTCAGATTTTAAAATCTGACATACTGCCTCTGCCAGTTCTTTTCTTGCAGCCTCTTCCTGCTCTTCCTGTTTGCGTTTTTTTGTTAACGCAATCTGATGCAGGAAGTCTCTTATTGTATCAAGGACACCCAAGATACAAATAATGAAAATCAAGCAGGAGAACATAAATACTCCTGTCAACATCATTTTTTCGTTATGAGAAAATCTTCCTCCTAATGAAAGAATACTGGCAATAACACATATTGCCACCCAAATCTTAAAGCTCAAGTTTTTCATATATTCGTCCTCCTTTATTTTTTATATGAAATCTGCAATAAAGGTGGAGTTTGTACACACAAAAAAGAGGATGATAAATCATCCTCTCTGCCCTTTATATTTTCTGATTTCTTAAATCAATTTTCTGCACTTCACCAATAATATTGACTTTTTCAGCAACAAATCTCTGTGTGTGCTTTCCTGTTTTAGCATTCTTCCTGCCCTGAACGGTTCCTGTCATATCAACCCACGTTCCGGGAGTATATTTTGTATATACTAAGTCCTTTGCGCCGCCATTGGGAAAACGCATTCCGGTTGCAGTTGATGATACAAATTCCTTTTCAATAAATGGGAATTTTGTATTCTCTCTCGTATTCTTAATCTTCTTCTTTGTGACTGTTTTAACATTGATAATAATGTAATTGTCATTAATAGCCTTTGCCGACACGATCCTGCCTCTATACTGAACATTGTTTAAGTCTTTGGCTTTGTCATCTGCAACAGACATCATGTTAAGCCCCCATACTTCAAGATGTTTCCCTCTCTGAGTGTGTCTGTCAACAATATTCTGCAAGACAGCCGTTACTGTTACCCTGTCGCCAATTTTAAACTGTTTTGGATATGTCTTTGCTTCTGTCTTAAAAAACCTTACATTAATAGTATCACGGCTGTACTGACCATTTCTTTTCTTAAAACGATACTCCCTGCCATTGTTTCCACATGATAAAAAGAAATCAGTGTAATATTTCTTTTCTACAATATCAAATATCTTACCTCTGAGGTGGACTTCATTATGGAAGTCAAACATATTATTTGCCATTTTTCTTATTTCCTTTCGTGTTATTTGTACAATGAATATGGATTTTAATAATAAACAGCAAAAAAAAGACCGTTACGAACTTACACGTAACGGCTGTGTATTATTTAAAAATCATTTATTTCAATTATTGATAAGAAATCTTCTTCTGCTTCTTTCGTTTCATCGTCTTTATCTGTGAACGGTATAAGAGTTTTTGACAACAGTTTATCAATTGGAGTCATTTCATCCTTTTCCATGTCATCATCTTTAATTTCAAGCATCCTTTTTAAAGTAAGATGCACTGCATTAATTGTTCTTTTTGCGTTTATGATGGATGTATTGAACTTCTCGGCTACATCCTTTATATGTTCAGGTGGCACTATATAAAGCTGGTCATCCTTTTCAACAAAACCATTTGACATCAGATACATCTGAA
>UMFR01061115.1_pt1 | contig 68801 bp, 50 predicted proteins | sample 1965041 | NCBI WGS metagenome assembly UMFR01 (sample SAMEA4836049, study PRJEB28245) | human gut metagenome | biome: gut microbiome; material: fecal sample | place: Denmark | collected 2008
TTGGTTTTCACCGTAGCTCGACGCAAGCAGCACGTTGTCGGCAGAAAGCGCGATGTCGGAAATCTTAAGGTCGCGGTTCTCGTCGAGAGTGGTGCCGTTGGTGCTGATGTTTGTGACAGTGTTGTCGGCAAGGTTCACCATATAGATATACGGCTCGTTGCTTTCGTCCAAAGCAAGCACGTACATATTGCCGTTGCGCACGATTTGGCGGCGCACTGTCTTGCCTGCGAGCTGCTCTTCGAGCGGATTGGCTTCTGTTACTTCTTGCTCTACATTGTATTCGCCTGCCACGCTGAATGCCTTGTTGCCTTCAACTGCGTCAGGGTAGTTCACATAGACTATTGCCGGCGGTTCGTAGCCTTCAGCCTCGAGCATCGGGTTGATATACGTGGTTTCGTTGGCAGTGACAGTCACGGGTTGAAGATATTCCTCGAACGCTTCTTTGTAGCCTTCGGCTTCGTATGAGAGCGTGTATTCGCCCGGTTCGAGATATGTGAACAAGAACGCTCCGTTGTATTCGTTGTCTGTCGTATATGTGTCGACAATTTCGCCGCCTTTCATCAATGTCACTTTCACGCCGTTCAACGGCTTGTAGACATCATCGGTACGCGCTATGGCATGATACAACGGATCTGAGAATTTCTCGTGCAAGTCGCGTACGATGCCGTAGATTTCACCGGTCGTCTCTTTCTGCCATCCCATATAGTCAACGAGTCCGCGTGCATAGAGGTGTCCCTCGTGATAGCATACATCATCGTTCATCGCACGTTGACGTGCCGGCTGGTAAGTATGGAAATAGCCTTCTACAAGGAATCCGGGAACACCATGCTTCAGCACTCCGAGATAGCCGAAATACCGTTTACCGTTATTTTCTGTGTACCCACTGTTGCTCTCTCCGTAGAAATTAACATCGCCGCGTACGTTCATGCTTGTTGCGGAGTAATATGACCATTGTTTGTGTTCATCGCTGAAAGTGTATGGCCACATATGTTCCGCAAGTTCGCGGCTTCCGGGTACTGACTCGCGCTCATCGTCGTAGCCTCTGTAGAGGAAGAGCGGATAGTTCACTCCGTCGCCATCGACATTGGCATTTGAGTGTATTGAGATGAAGATGTCGAAATCGTTGGCCTCGACTTCCTCCCGTATTTCCGAGAGCGGACGGTTGTAGGCGTTTTCTTCATCATCTGCTTTCCCTGTATATGGATATGGACCAGCCTTTACGTGCGACATCACTATGTTCTGGCTCAAATCCAAAGCTGCGCCTATACGGGCGGGGTTGTCGCCTGTCTGGTTCTTGGTGCGGTCGAAAGGTACGCCGGCTTCCACGAGACGATCGAGAAGGCTATAGCCTTTAAGCAGGTTCGTGTTTGACTCGAAGAATCCTGTCGTGTCAACATCTGCAGCGTTGTATTCATCTCTGCCTATTGTCTGCATCGGGCGGTTGTTTGGCCCCCAGCTGCCGTGTCCCGGATTGATGTAAATCCTGACTTGGTCGGCAGGCTTTTGCAATGTGTTCTGTGCGAATATGCTTCCGCATCCCAATGCTATTAAGGCGGAAGCTATGAGTAGTTTGCTTTTCATATGCTATTTGGTTTTTACATTAATAATGTAAGCCTCGCCTTGCGGGGTTGTGAAAGCAATCTTGCCGCCATCTTTGGTAGCGGTAGGATACATGGCGATTTTGTCGCTTCCTGTCAGCACTTGCTTTTCTGAGCCGTCGGCTGCATAAGCCACGATTGAGGAAGAAGTGACGAATTCGCCGTTGTCCTTGTCGTTCATACCGACAACGATTTCATTGTTGTACCATTTCGGGGCGCGGATATTGCCTACGAATTGCACGTCGGTACCATCGATGTTGCAGGTGTATGCGCCTTTGGTCGCAAGATAATAGACAATTTTAGTGCCGTCTGGCGAGACAGAAGGCCAAAGGTAACTTTGTCCGGACTGTCCGTTAGGAGATAGAATCTCGGTCTTGCCGTTGCGGGTAATCATCAGCTGTCCGTATTTGATTGATACCTCGGGGCGGGTGCCGGTTTGTACGGCTTTCATGTCACGCGTAGGCTGCACCAAAGTTTTTACTTTGCCTGTGGTGAGGTCAACAGATTTCAGTGCTGTCTTTTTCAGACGGTCTTTCCCGAATTGGTTTTCACGGAAAAATACGGTGTTGCCATCATCGCTGATTTTTGCGTTGTAGCCTGAACCGAGAGCTTTGGTCACGCTTTTGATTTCGCCTGTGCGGAAATCAAATTTCTGAAGCCCTTGCTTCTTTTGGTCGGACAGCAGCATATAGTCGCCTTTAGGACTCAATGTCGCTATGTCGGCAACCACACCTTCCGGCAAGTTGACTTTCTCAGTGGAAGTCACTTCCAGAAGTTGTGCAAATCCAATCGTACTGCTGCAAAGGAGCATCACTGAAAAAAAGATTTTTTTCATAGAGATTGTGATTTTAGTTAGTAAATGTTAGGTTTTTAATTCATTTCAAATTTAAGATTTGAATTTTATATTCAAAAACACTTTTTTTTATTTTTATACGTTTTTAACCTATATAAACTGCCGCTTATGTTTTACAACACAATAAAGCGGGAGAGGGCAAATTTTACTGCCCTCTCCCGCCTATTACTAAATATATATTTTTACCGCTTTTCCATTAAATCGTCCACAGCTTTTTGCAATTCCTCGCCGGTAAGTCCACGGAACGCTATAGTGCCGTCGGGGGCGAACATTATGATGTGCGGGATTCCCATAATTCCGTAAAGGTCGGTAGGAATGCGCTGAGCGTTGTCGATAATGGTCCATGGCAGTTGTTGCGTCTCGACCGCCTTGCGGGTGTCGTCGGGCACGTCCCATACGGCCACACCGACAATTTGCAATCCCTTGCCGTTGTATTTTCCGTATATTTCTTTCAATCCCGGCATCTCGCGCATACACGGACCGCACCAGCTTGCCCAGAAATCGACTAATACGTAGTCGTCTTTTCCTACATAGTCTGATAATTTAACGGTCTTGCCGTCGGATGTCGTCACCGTGAAGTCGGTGAACATTTTTCCCGGCGCGGTCTTGTCTAATTTGTAGGCGGCATCGACAAAGCGTTGCACGCGCACTGAATTGCGGAACCAGTCAGGAGTGCCGTCAAGCGCTGCTTCAAGCTGCGCCTTGTCGAGTCCGTAGGCATAATCAAGGAATGCAAGCAGACCGAAAGCATTGTCTTTGTTCGCTTCGAATGCATTTTTGTTCATTGCCGTGAGTATGCTGTCAGTAGCTGAAGTGAGGCTGTCCAACGCGTTTTGTATCTCGGCTTCGGTTTTGCCTGATTTTTTTAGATGCTCTACAGTTGAATAATAATTTTGAATGATGCTGTCTCCGGCTTCGTTCAGGGCATAATTTTTGTCGTTGAGCGGTGTGCCTTTTGCTGTGCGCGTATTCAAGTCGATGGTGATTTCTCCCGGTTCGAGCAGAAATACGGCTAAACGTTTGCCATTGTTGGTCAATGCTACGGTTCTTCCCTTGTCGGCGTTTCCTTCAAACACGAGAGTGCTATCGGCAACTACTATGCTGTCAAGATGTTCGTCGGTGTCGTAGTCTATTAATAATAAGGTGTCACCTTGTGAAAAAGCATCTTGCGATGTGGCGGTGATTTTGTATCCGGAGCCGTTACCAGAACAGCCTGCAAATATGCCTACGGCCGCTAATGCGGTAAATAAAATAGTAGTTTTCATTTTGTTATCTGTTTTGATTGTCTATTTCTTTTAATAATTCTTCAACAGCGGTTTTCAATTGGGTGTCTTCGCCTTTTACAATTGTTTCCGGAGCGTTAAGCACGAGAATGTCAGGTTCGAGTTGGGTGTTTTCGAGATAGTTGCCTTCTGCCGTGCGGTAGCCTATTATAGGAGTGCCGAAAATCAATGACGGATCTTGCAACTGTTCCCACGACACGCTCGTCATGGTTCCCGGAACAGGTGCGCCTACCAACTTGCCCATGCGCTTGAAGCGGTACACCCATGGCGTGCCGTGGGCATTGGAGTAGTTGGATTCGCATTGAAGCATTATCGTAGGCTTGTTCCAGCGGAAGCTCGGCATGTCGCCTGTAGGCCGTCCACGGAATACTTGGGTGAGATATTTTTCTCCACTGAACAGCATTTCAAGGTTTTCATGCAGACGGCCGCCTCCGTTGAAGCGCGTGTCGATTACTATGCCGTCGCATTTGTTGTATTTGCCGAATATCTCGGAATAGATAGTGCGGAAACTGCTGTCGTCCATCGACTCGATATGTACGTAGCCGAGTCGTCCGCCCGACCATTTTTCAACGTCGGCTTCACGTTGTTTCACCCAACGGCGGTAGAGCAGTTCGCTTATCACACCCTTGCTTATCGGTTTTACCACCTCATCCCATCGTTCTCCAGTTGCGGGGTCTTGGAATGAAACTAGTGTCTTTTTTCCGCTCAATCCGTTTAGCAGAGAATAGTAGTCGGTTGTATTAGTTATTTCTTTTCCATTGATTTTCTCTATGATAGTCCCGGCTTTTACTTTCGTAGAACAGCGGTCGAACGGTCCTTTTTCGATTATGTCATCCACTCTCATGCCGTTGCCGGTGTATTCCATATCGAACAGCAAGCCGAGGTCGGCAGTGCTGTCGCCTTTTCCGCTGTGGTAATAGCGTCCGCCGGTATGCGATACATTCAGTTCGCCGAGCATTTCGCTCAACAGTGTCGCGAAGTCGTAGTTGTTGTTGATGTGCGGCAGGAATTTGCGGTAGGTGGCCGTCACTTTTTCCCAATTAACCCCTTGCATGTCGGTGCGGAAGAAATGCCGGGCTTCCTGACGGCATACGTGGTCGAACATATATTCACGCTCTTTGGCAAGGTCGAATTTCATTTTTGCGGAGAATGAGATGTTGTCGAGCTTTTCGCCTGTTACGCCCATTTTCTTCATCGTGCTTCCAAGTATGAACAGATTGTCGCCTTCCTTGTCTAATTGCAGGTTAGCCCATGATGTGTCAAGGCTTTTGAGCAGCGATATGTCTTTTTCGCGGAGGTCGATTTTCCACAAGTCATAGCCTTTTTCAATAGATGACAGATAGAATAGTTTCTCGCCGTCTTTCGAGATGATAGCATCGCAGATGTCGGAAGAATTTGGCGTGAGCCGGATAATGCGGTCGTCGATACCGTCAAATTCCACTACAATATCTTTGTTTTCTTCCTCTTCATCGGTTTTTCCGGAGTCTTTTTCCTCGCTGTTTTCATCGTTTTTGGCTTTTGCCTGTTCTTCTTCAAGTTCTTTCAGCAGTTCGTAGTCCTCCTTGTTCAAGCGGAATTTATCGTATGAGTCTTTGTTAAGGAACACGAGCATCGCGTCGTTGAGCGAACCCCACGAGCCGTGACTGCGCATTCCGTAGCGGTCGCTGAGGAACAGGATGGCGTTGCCGTCGAGCACGAAGCGTGGCATCATACTGAAATATCCGCTGTTTGTCAGGTTGAAAGGCGCTTCAGAACCGTCGGATTTTACTATGGCAATGTCGGTGTATGGCGCGCGCCCGTTGCCGATTATTTCGAGAGTGAACCATTTTCCGTCGGGCGACCACTCATAGTTGAATTCGTCGTAATACCAGTTGGAGCCGTCTGTCACCTGTGTTATTTTTTTTGAATCGAGATCCATCACCATCAGCTTAGTCTCGTTTTCCACAAAGGCTATTTGTTTGCCGTCGGGAGAGAATTTAGGCTGTGCGCGGTCTGTTTTGTCGTCAGGTGTCAAGCGTTCTTCTTCGATGATGGTGGCATTCGGGAAATTAAGGTCGTCTTCACGCGATATTTTTGCACGGTAGATTCCCCATACTCCGTTTCTTTCGGCTGCGTATGCCACTGACCGGTTGTCGGGAGCGAAATCCACGTCGGCCTCACCTGTCTCTGTCTCGGTGATACGTTTTGTCGTGCCGTATTCTACCGATGTCACGAACACTTCGCCGCGGACGATGAAAGCCACTTGTTTGCCGTCAGGCGAGACGCTTGCGGAAGTGGCGCCACGTGAAAAACTGAGGTCGGCAATCTCGTTGTCGTCGTCGCGTGTTATGCTGATGTCCACCAATTTCGGTTTGCCGCCTTTGCTTTGCGTGTATATGGCTCCGTCGTAGGTATAGCACAATGTGCCGTCATTGGCTATGGAGAGGAATCTTACAGGATTGTCCTTGAATGATGTTATGGCCGTGGCTTGTGCCGGAGAATTGAGTGGCATGGAATACACATTCATCGAGCCGCCGTTGCGCTCGCTGAGGAAATATACCGTGTTGCCGTCAGGCGAAAACACCGGGTTGCGGTCTTCGCCGGCGCGGTCTGTAAGGTTGGTATGTTTACCTGTCGTTGTGTCGTATAGCCATATGTCGCGGGTTATCGACGAAGTGTGGTGCTTGCGCCATTTGTCTTCGAATCCTTTTTGATCCTGATAAAGCATCCTGTTGCCGCTTTTGTCGAAATTGACCATTTCGGCCGGTGTGCCAAGCACTTGCTCCGTACGGCCTCCGGTTACCGGCACTTTATATAGCTCGCTCATAGATGATGTCGGGAACATTGCGCTTGTTGCCGGGTCTTGTATCGAGGCAGAGAACAGCACATATTTTCCGTCAGCGGTGAATGTCCAAGGAGTTTCCGATGCTGAGTTGTAGGTAAGCCTTGTGGCCGGGCCTCCGTCGCCCGGCATTATGAATATGTCGGCATTTCCGTGACGGTCGCTGGCGAAAGCTATCTGCCGTCCGTCGGGCGACCATACTGGTGACGATTCGTAGGAATCTTGTGTGGTTAGCTGCACAGCGTTGCCTCCATTTGCGGATACTTTGTAGATGTCGCCTTTGTAGGTGAACACGATTTCTTTACCGTCAGGCGAGATGTTGGCATCGCGCATCCACAGGGGGGTAGTCGCTGTTGCCGATAGGGATGATGCCCCTAACAGTGTGATAAGAACTAAATTTCTCATATATGATTAGATGTTTTTTATTGATTTCTTATATTCATCCGTTCCCAGATGCAGTTTGGAATGATTCTCCATATTGCCACTATGATTTTGTATTTCCAGTCAATGACTGCCACACGTTTATGCCTTTTAATCGCTTTCACTATCTTTTTTGCCGTGTATTCGACTGGCATTTTCATCGGGAAACTTCCGGATTTAAGCAAATCGGTATCGACAAATCCGGGGAGGATGTCGGTGAATCGTATGTTGTAGCCTTGCATTGCCGACAGTTGTGCAAGACATTGCATGTAGGTGTTTTGATAGCGTTTCGTTGCAGAGTAGGCGGCAGCTATTCCGAGACCTTTTGTCCCGGCTATCGATGTGACGGCTGCTATGTGTCCTCCGCCTTTCCCTTTGAAATAGTTGAAAGCCGCGTCAATCATCCGCGTGAATCCGCCGACATTGGTATTCACTGTGTCTGATTCTATCTCCGGTTTCAATTCAGGGTTTTGGCTTCCTATCCCGGCGCACAACAGTATCATATCGGCTCCGCCTATTGCTTCGGAAAGTTCTATGAGCTTTTGTCCGGCATCGCCTGCGGTGATGTCTATTGCCTTATATGAGGCACGTTGCCCGCATTCCTTGCAGAACGACTGCAAACGGTCGGTGCGTCGGCCTGCCACGCCGACCGTTGCCCCTTCTTTCCACAGCATGCGTGCCACTTCAAGGCCAATCCCTGATGTCGCACCTATTATCACTGCCTTATATGCCATTTTACAAATATTGTTGCGCGAATTTTTTATAAAGTTACAATCATATATTTAAAATAGGAACCCATACAGTGTGATTAAATATTTTTAACAGCAATGCGTGTGTTTGGCCGGATTTTCCCATAGTTTGAATTTAACTATGTTTAACATTGTTGCGCGTGCGCAACATCTTGTAAATCAAAAAGATTATCTATATATTTGCGAAAGGAGAAGTATTCAACAAACACACTAAACACAGAATCTCTATGAAAGACTTATCAAGGACTATTGCTACGATGTCGGTGATGGCCGGGATTTCGTCATCAGCCGTGCATGAGGGGGATGAACTGTGCAAAGGCAAGACTCTCGACAATTTATTTGCTACCGGGAAGGAATTGGGAAGACGGCTTAGTTGTGATAGCGGGCAGGATGATGAGAGTTTTTTGTCTTCTTTTTATGAAGAGTTCGGGAATATTATTTCGAAGTTCAAGTCTAAGCGGCAAATCGAGGCTATTTCCAAGTCATTTTCAGATGAAGCCTTGGAATTCGTGTCGCCTGAATCTGATGCTGTGTCGTTCACGGATTTGCGTATGTCGGCTTTGCTTTCCGGCGACCCTACGGCTGTAGCCGATGTTGAGGCGGCTTTTTATCAGGCAGTGGAGAAGCGCCGGGCAAAGAATGGAGATGGTGATGCGGAGCAGTTCAGGCTGTTGTGTGAGTATGCCAATGCCGGGGCAGTGCTTGGCGTGGAATTTGCCGACGCGCAAAGAGGAAACGACGTGCCGTTTGCCGAAACTGTCAGGGCGAGGGCGACTGCTATGGGCAATAGTTTTCCGTCGGATGACGCGTATGGCGACATTTTCCGCCGTGCCTACACACACTATTCCGTAAATGCCTGAGACGCTATCCATAATTGTGCGAGTTCGTGACAAGGATTGGTAAAATTAATGTAGCATCGTCACGCGCGCTGCGACGGTCTCCGATACTGTGTCTGCTGCGATGAGGCGGAAGGCCTATGTATGGCTGTGTCTGCTGCTGTGTGATGGATGGTCTATGGCGCGGCGGGTGTCAGCCGCATAGCGGCTGCGTGTAGTGAACCTACGGCTTCAGCCGTAGGATAAGCGATGGCATCGCCACGGCTTCATAGATGCCGCGCACCGCATCTATGCGCAGCTTCAGATTCAAAGCTCGTATGGGATTATAGTCGCCCGCTAAAAGTCGGGTTTGCGGGGTGGTAATTACTTATGTATAAGTATTATGCGGTCGGGTTGTGTGTTTTTAGCGGACAGCGATGGTAGTTTTAGAGATTGTTTCTTTGTTTGAAAGAAAATTCGTAAATTTGTGTCGGATAGTTGCGGCATAGGCTGCGGCTGTCCGACATTGTTGTTTTTTTGATGAAGCGTTTAGTGCGCGTTATCCCTTACAAGAAATTCGCCAAAATTTTCAGATTCGGGGGTAGAGTAGCAGACGCTGATGCCTTGTTATATCTCCGTCCCGCGCGAGCGGTCACGGACGGTATACTGTCGGCGTGGGGTTGTTGTTCTGTCTTATCCCGGATCGGGCGTTTGGCGATGCCTCTTGTAAGATAAGCAGACTGAAGTCCCTGCGCTTCTTTCTTTTTAGAATGTTTAATCAGCCCGACGGAGGGGACAGGGAGGCGGAAAAACAAAATTTAGTCATGAAAACTGTTATTGCGTTGCAGGGCCGGTCGAACACCGGCAAGACGGAAACATTGAATTGGCTTATCAACAAGCTCGTGGAGCATGGAATGGTCGTAACGGAGCAGGATTCCGCTGCTTCCGACCGACTTGCTATCGGCTCGTACAGAAAGGTGAATGTCGGAGTAGTCACACAAGGCGACCCCGGAGGGAAGATGAAGGAATGGCTCGACAGGTGCATGGCGGCGGAATGCGCGGTGATAGTCTGTGCGTGCCGTTCTAAGGGCAGTACACCTTACGATCTCGATGAGACGGCCAAGCCCAACGGCTACCAGTCAGTTTGGACCACCCCCTATTTCAGCTGTTGGGGAAGCATGTGCGGCGGCATCTATCTTGACGAGGTTTGTGCCGAGAGCCTGTTGCATTTCATTAACCGTTTAATCGACGATATAGAGCTATGAAACGGACTATTTTTCTTTTAACGCTGTTGGCCGCTGTTACAATGTCTGCCAAAGCTTATGTTCCCGGCGACTGAATTATTTTTCCATTTTCTATCTTCACTCGATAAAATGCAATACTACCATTTTGATTAAGTCTAACTGCTCCGTCAACAATAGTAGCTTCTACAATGCAACCAGTTTCTCTTATTTTATTAAACTTTCCCGTTAAATATGAGATATACCTCTCATAATCAAGAGACTCAAATACCCATTGGGAATTATAAATAAAACACTTGTCCAAGTGCTTTATAATATGCTGAGGATTTAATGTGTTCCATGCAGTTTGAATGTCTTGGAAGATTTGCGAAGAGACTGAATCTTTCATTACGTAATTATTTTTGTTGTTTCTAATTGTCGCAAATACTATTTGTTTATAAAGAAAAGTATTAGCATAGTAACCCAAATAATCACGTTACATATAATGATATACATAAACTTTTTGTGAAATTTTTCTATTTGGGAAGATACTTCGTCTTTTATGTCGTCTACTGCATCGTTAATCTTAGAAATTAAAGAATTGCACGACGTGGTTGTTCTCTCATAATCTTTCCCAATGGCTTTTATAAGTTCCTTCAAATTGTCTTCTATAGAAGAAAGGTTCTTTACATAATTTGCAGTTACAGCCTTGATTCCTTCGTATGAATTAACAGTACTTTCAACCTGCTTTCGAGCTGATTCTACATTTCGAAGATTTGCTTCCAATTCGGACAAAGTTTTGTTTATTTTTTCGTCTATCATGTTACTTGTATTTAGATACGATATTTTTTAAACTATTCAAATGTCTCTTTAATTGAATATAAGTGGACAATTTTTGAAGATAATCCTTTCTATATTCATCTATTGCCGCATGACTTATAAGCAGTTCTGCATACTCATCCAAAATTTTTATGTTATTTTTCGAAGTATAGTAATCGATGACTTCTTCGTAATCGTTACAAATTTCTTCTTCTAACATCTCATTATCTTGTTGTCCGAGGAATAATGTGCAGAAAATATTTAACAAATTAAGAACCGGGTTCATTTCTGCAGCTGCCCTGCGAATAAGTCGAACAGCCCCTTGTAAATGCTTAACATTATCTTTCTGAGCATCGTTATTAACAATGTCCGCATCTACAACTCGCATATATTTCTTGACCAGTTCAAAACTGGTTGTTTCGTTCTCTAAGTGAAAATCAGTATTGGTGTCATCTTTAAGAGAAAATGGTATTTCTTGCTTCACACTTGCATCATAAGTGACAAATCCCTCTCTTGCATATTTAGAATTAAAGTAGTAATAGATGAAATCCTTTAAATCTTCATTCGTTTCTTTCCAATCCTTGTCTGAAGTAATCGCCATATTGCAGAATTGCTCCATATCCAAGATACCTCTAGCTCTTTTGTCCGCAATACTTCTGTAGACAAATGAAGTGAGATGCTTCAAACAAGCCATAATAACACCTTCGCCTTGCGCTATCTGTCTAACTTCATTAAGCATTGATTCAACTCTATCTTCAGAATAGTATTTTCGATAATAGGAACTGAGATATTCATAATAACGTGAATCATCCTGACAAATCGTTGTGATGCGAAATTGTTTCTTTGCATAGTCCTCTGTGAAATCGTCTATCAGTCCAATAATGCACATACGATAGATAGCTTTTTGTATAGCATCTTTGTAATTAGTCGAACCGAAATCACGTGTATAACTAAATCCACGTTCATTTTTCAGATATTTTGCCTTTGGGGTATTGAATAATGGCATCTGCTTTTCTGTCAAACGTTCATTATACATGTCAAGGATATAATCATCTTCAATATAAGAAACATAATAGGTAAGAGTTGTCCCTTTAGGATATCTATTGATAAATTGAAGTATTCCCGTACTTTTTCCGAAAAGAGTTTCGTTTATACCAGCTATTTCTTCATTGCTTATTTGCAAAGGCAACCCATTCATCAGCAACTCCATTACATACAATTCGAAATCTTCTCCAAGGAAATTGCTATCATAGAAAAATTTATTATTAGTGTAATCTGCCGAATATTCTTTCCATTCATTTGTCCGAGCATTTTTGTCCCAGAATTTTTTAGGCGAATACATTATGGTAGCCAATGCCATTTTCTTGTCCCTTCCAGCACGTCCTGCTTCCTGTACAAAAGATTCCAAAGAGCCCGGATAATTCAAATGAAATGTAAGACGCACATTTGACTTATCTATACCCATACCAAAAGCTTTTGTTGCCACCATCAACTGTGTATTGCCATGCAAGAATTCTTCTTGACACTGCGTATCATCGCCTCCTTTATAAGTGGAGAAGCCATTGATATTACATGTTTTTAGTTTTTTGGCAACAGAAGGAACACTTAAATTGCTTTTTTCAGAGGCACGTAAACAGAACACGATACCAGCCGTATCTGTATGACTTACACTATACCAATCTTTATCAATATGTGTATAGAGATCAACAGAATTAACGCTGGATATAACTTCTTTGTCTGAAATGTTTTCTCTATCCAAAAAGTGCACTTTTATATCATTGATATTTTCATCAGTCTGTATCTCCTGTATCTTTTTTGTTGCATCATTGATTGCATCAATGAGACATTTCTCTTTAATGTCACCAACATCCCATACATTCTTTGCATTTGAAGTATCAACTGGATAAATGTTATATTGCAGTTCCAATCTGTTGGTATTCTCATATCTGACCGTAGCATCATCTTCCAATGAATAGGAATTGCTGCCAGATAATTCACGTTCCACATCTGCCAACACATCGAATGAAGCAGTCGCTGTTAGACCAAAAAGGGAAATGTGATTATCTGCACCTTCAACCTCTTTGGGTAAGACATAGTTATACAGATTACGTCCTAAATGAAGATAGGACAATCGGAAATCATGTCCCCACTCTGAAACGCAGTGTACTTCATCTATTACGCCATACGAAAAATATACACCAGATTCTCGCATAGAACGTAATACTTCCCTAAAACGATGAATACAAAGACGTTCGGGGGAGAGAAACATAATTTGTATCTGAGAACCAGTAAGAGCTTGTTCTCGCTTGTGTGCTTCTTCTGGATTGATTGTAATGTCTGCATTGATAAATGAAATACAATCAATTCCTGTGTTAATTAGTCCATCGTACTGGTCTTTCATTAAACCTTTCAATGGGTCAACAACTAATGTAACACCAGGTTGAAGCATTGCAGCCAACTGATAAGTTAGGGATTTACCCCCTCCTGTCGGCAACAGACCAATCACGCTCTTTAATCCTAAAGCTCTGTTAAGTATAGGTAATTGTCCTGGGCGAAAATCTTCTTTCCTGAAAATAAGTTTTAAGAAATATCTGAGATGAGATGCTGTCGCCTCATTTACAATATATTTCCCACTTGATTCTTTTTCTACAAACGATTTATATTTAATGCGTTCTGTAGTATAAAGTAAACGTGGTTCGTAAACTAATTTGGAAGAGCGAACAATAAAATAACAATCGTTCTTAGCCTTGTATTTCGAGAATACTATATGTTCAAAATCGGCATACTTGTTTACAGATACATCAATAACAATGTCAAAAATATTATCTGCTTTGACAGAAGAAACCTTTACGATATTTATATGTGGTAACAACATGTCGTCGTAGCCCTCTGTCATTGCAATGACATTATTGTACATTTCAACAAAATCCCTGACTGCTATATCGGCAATATCCGTACCATCTTCTATAATCAAGACATTCCATTCAGCAGATTGAACGTTAAGCCGCCCTGTTATCATTGCTTCAACAATAGTCTTTTGTATTCGGGCTATTGCTTTTAATGATGTTTCCCTTTCACCTCGGTGTGAAAGAGCCGTAGTAATGTATTCACTTGCATACGTTGGGATGCCCCTTGATATGAGATTGCTGACAAGTGCTAGAATGGGATTCAACCCTTTGTGTACTGTCATATCAAATGGGGCTATAATCTCAAAAGCTCCATCTTTTATGCTCCTATTCTTTGGTTCGGGCATTGTCTCCGCATAACAAGCGAATAATTGTATAGGAGCAAAACATTTGTATTTATGAAGAACACTTTCTGCAGAATCCAGCGAGAATGCGAAGCTTTTGATTAGGCATCCATAATTTCTTCCATTTGGGTGCTTGCCAAATTTCGTTTCTCGATAATCCGTAAACACTTGTATGTCGTTGTCCTTAAAATAGTTCTTAAAGGCATTTATTCTACTTTCGTTAAGATTGGCAGGACCGATGCACAATACAATATGCTTTACACCAGAAGATGTAATCAATTTGGAAACGCCTTTAAGACTTACAGATTCAATATCAAGTACATTGGAAAATATATGAATGGCGCATGGTTGTTCTACCGCAATACTTTGAATTGTATTTTTGGAACTATAGTCAGATGGAAGGTATTCGGAATATTGCTTGACAGTTGCGTTAGAATCGGTACCGAGAGCATGCTTTACATGTTGTACGGCTCTTGCCAGTGCAACATCTGATGGTTCCTCCAAGGTTATCTTCTTTAGGCAAGACAGCAATCCCTCTTTCCTTAAGTTTTCTATAACTGCCATTGAACCTATACCTTGCCCACAACCCCAATCAAATAGTTCTACTCCGTTATGCAGTTCACGATAAGGGAAATTACCTTTTTCTTTTGTCTCGTCCAATGCAAAATAAAGTTTTTCACGATGCATCCTGCCATAGGCAGCTAGATAGGCAGAACATAACTCTTCCGTCTCAAGTATGGCAGTCCCATGTTCCAAAGTTCTACCTTCAGCATCGCTATATGCCCACGGCATAGAGCGAAAGCGTTGAGGTATATCGGTTTCTGCTATATGAATTATGTTGTCTATTGTGAGAGGAGTATATTCCCCAATCTTGTCTTGATACATATTATCTTCCAGTTATTGTATCATTGTCTTTATTTAACTGATGTCGTTCCCAGTTTTGCACTGCCATTTCCTTGCTTGCATTGGCATAACAATATTCGCATAAATGTGGGCATGTGTTGTATTCTCCTATATCCTTACTTTTCATGCAACCACACGCTGTGCGTTGTCCCCTATCTTTATTATTCTTATTAATAACCGCATATTGATTATTATCTAAAACAATTACATCTGAAGGTATTTCCAACGGTTCAATCTCAGCAAATAAATCAGTTTGTTGCAAAGAATCTATAAGTTCTGCTCCTAAGAATTTCATTAATTCTTTAGATTTGTAACCAAAGCGTACCATAAGTTTGTCGTCCACACAATGATTATGTTCTATTCCATCTAAGTCGATGGTTTCTCCACAAGTAGCAAGATTATAGTTCCATCTTTTTGCTCTGTTGAGACTGATAAGTTTCTCTGCAAACTCTATCATCTGTTCTGTAGTCCAGTCTATATAGTTGATATTGCTACGTTCAAGGTTTGACTTAACCTTGCGGTATGACAATATGTCTGCGAAACTGAAAACGAGTTTTTCTGTATATCCTTGAAGTTGCTCCCCTATATTCTCTATCTTTTGCAGAAGCTTATCCATGTCTATCTTATCTGTAAGAATAAGGGGGTCAAAACGCCAAACAACCGCGCCCTTTCCAAGTTTATCAACAAGCAATTTGAATGTTTCAATACGTTCTTTAATTGGAGGTACACCACGCTCTAATCCTTCGTTCTCATAATCATTGAGAGTATATTGAATATAACATCCAATACTTTTTTTTCGTAAATAATCTATATACTTAAAAAGAGGACGAGGATTTTTCGACCAAAAGACGATGAACCGAGTGTCTTCATAAGCGACATAACATTTTTTTCCATTGAATGGGTTTGTCCATGCCGAATAGCCTTTTTTTAGTCGTTCAAAAAACCAATCGGCATAGAATGCCGGTATATCTGTGCTTCGGCTTGCAGAAACAACAACAGGGAAAGTTGCCTTGGCAATCTCTCCATTATCTAATATGACAGTTCTATCTTCTTGTTTATTGCTCATAATTTACTCTAACAGTATTGTGCTGAACACTCACTTGGTAAAACGAGAAGCGTGGCACTGCCAATAACCACGTCTTAAAGTGCAGGCCCTGAGAAAACCTTAATCAACAGATATGGTTAAGCAGCCCACGCTATAACGTGGGAACTGCCATGCCAATTCTTGTTGATTTTTGTGTTTCAGTTTCTCAGGCTTTGCACTTACAAGAGTAGCATAACGCTCCTTTATTTTCAAATGTCTGGAAGTGGTTTACCCAAATCCGAATACAAAATTAACGAAAACATTTGGAAAAGACGAATGTAAGATAAAAAAGTTCAGCAATTTTCTATTCTTCTCTTGTTATATTCAAAATAATAGATTACCTTTGCATCAACAAATCCCGCCCGCTTCCCGTAAGATTAGCGTACCCAGCGGGACATTTTTTATTTATGGGAATCAGATATACGCATCAAGCCATAACCACAAAACAGCAAATTGATATTCTCAGAGGAAGAGGTTTGCTCATAGATGATGTTAAGCAAGCTATTGAGGTTCTTAACACCATCAGTTATTTCCGTCTTGCAGGTTATTGGCGACACTTTGAAGTCGACCATATCACCCACCAATTTAGAGAGGACAGTAATTTTGCCGATGTTATAGACCTTTATTCTTTCGACAAAGAACTTCGGGCCTTACTGTTTACCGCCATCCAAACGATTGAGGTTTCCGTCCGTATAAAAATAATTAAGCACTTTGCCTCAGAATTTGGTGCATTCTGGTTTATGGACGAGAATTACGCTACTAACGAAACACGTTTTGCAGTAAACTTGGCTGTTATTCGCAAAGAAGTATCTCGTTCACATGACGAGTTTATAACCGAGCATTTCCGTAAATATAGCGAACCAGACCTGCCTCCTGTATGGAAAACATTGGAGGTTATTTCAATGGGTACACTTTCTAAACTTTATTCTAATTTTTCGGATGCTACGGCAAAACACGCTGTAGCAAGAGAGTTTGGCTTGAACCATCACAAATTTTTAAGAAGTTGGTTAGAATGCCTTGCTGTGCTTCGTAATTGCTGTGCCCATCATTCAAGACTATCAAACCGTGCATTTCCTGTAAAGCCAATGATGCCGGAGCGTATGCCCAAGACTTGGATTACAGATTTTTCGTTTCGTGAACAAACTCTTTATCCGCAACTCTGCTATGTGGCTTATTGGCTTAACTCCATTTCCCCTAACAATACTTTCGTTGCCGACTTCAAACAACTTTTGATAAAACATATATCAGTAAGCCAGTATTTATTAGGCTTCCCTCATAATTGGGAACAAGAACCTTTATGGAAATAAAGAAAAACATACTACCTTGCTGTTGCTTAATACAATGAGCTAAAACAGATGTGGAGTATTGGAAGTGAATAGCATAGAAAAGAGAGGGAAATGCCCATATTGATGCTCCAAGGAAGTTAAGAATCAATAAAAGCGTTAAATCTTCGTCTTTCAGAATGTACCCTTAAAGATTATGACCATATTTCTGACTTATTACTTGCAAAATGTTGAGTAATAATCGTTTGTAAATACAGCGGCTGCAGCGGCTTGACATCAGTGACAATCCCGGAGAGCGTTACCTCGATAGGAAATTCCGCTTTTAGGGATTGCAGCGGATTGACATCAATAGTGCTTGGTGACGGAATAGAGGAATTTGGTGGCAACTCTTATGATAACGCCTTTTATGGTTGTGATATTTCTGAGATTATATTGCTTGATGACTCTTTTGAATATCTCAATCAAATTGAAGGAATTGCTGATGGCGCAAATGTATATGGCTTTATTAACGAAGCTGACGCTCCTTCTGGTGTGAGATATCGGCAATTGGAATTGGATATTCCTGACTATACATATACTGGGCATGGACCGGAATACATTAGCGTTTTAGAGAATACCTCGTCATACCGAATAGAATGTACCGGTGTTGACGGGGATGAAAGCATAGATGTAGGAAGCCACGATGCAACTACGGCGGAAGTGTGTATATAATAAAGATGACGCAGGAAGCCGGCCAACAACATATCACGTGACATTGCCAAAAAAATATTCATATACGGTCAATAAAGCACCGCTGACAGTAACGGCGGAGTCTTTTTCTGTTGACTATGGCGAGACTGTAGCTGCCGATGATTTTTGGTATTCATACAGCGGATTTGTCAATGGGGAAGACGAGGATGTGCTGACAGAACTGCCGGTAATAGAATGCGAAGCTGCTTCTATTCCTGAAGCCGGGGAGTATCCTATTACGGTGTCGGGTGGGGAAGCCAAGAATTATGAGTTTAAATACGAGCAGGGAACGCTCACGGTATTGCAAATCCCACAGACTATGGTATGGGATCAGGATTTGTCGGATCTGTCGGTAGGAGATATGGTGGTGCTTACTGCGGAGGCATCGTCGGGAATGCCCGTAAGCTATTCGGTAAGTAATGGTGACGTGGTGGAGATAGTGAAATCAGGTGGAAAAATGAGGTTGCATTGTCTTTCACCCGGAACAGTTACCGTCACAGCAACGGAACAAGAGAGCAGAAATTATCTTCCTGTTTCGCTTGAAGAGGAGGTTACGGTAACGGCATTTGGCGGTGTCGGGACGGTGGATGCCGGTGCGGTGGGATGTTATCCTAACCCGGCGGTTGAACGGTTGAATGTGACCGGAACTGCCGCAGACTCCGTAATCCGTATCTTTGATTTGAATGGACGGCTTCTCGGTACGCTGAAAGGCGAGGACGGTACTACTGCTGTAGATGTCAGCGGGCTTGCGCAAGGCGACTATCTGCTTGTGGTGGAGACAGGCGGAAAGACTGCAACACTGCATTTCACGAAGAAGTGACGTTGTTTTCAGAATAAAAGTAATGCCGTTGCACCGCAAAAGTGCAACGGCATTACTTTTATATTTAGCTTAGTGTTACTTTCTTTCGGCAAGTTTGGCATCGACGAAGAGCAGACCTGCATCGCCGGCTTTTTTAATCTTGTCGACAATTGAAGCGGCAGTGGCCTCTTCTTCCACTTGTTCGCGGACAAAGCCCCAAAGGAAATCCTGCGTAGCCTTGTCTTTCTCGGCTGATGCCACATCGACAAGCTCGTTTATCATTCTTGAAACGTTGCACTCGTGCTCATATACGGCCTCGAAAACTTCAAGCGCGTTGCCCCAAGTCTGAGGAACAACATCCACCTTGTCGACCAACGGAGTTGCATCGCGTTTCACCATATATTCCGCAATCTGGCAAGCGTGTGAAGTTTCTTCTTCCGACTGCTTCTTAAGCCAGTGCGCACATCCGTCAAGTCCTTCGCGTTGCATATAGAATGCCATCGACAGATATAAGTTTGCGGACCACAGCTCTGCCGTGATTTGTCCGTTCATCTCTTTTTGTAATTTTTCGGTCATCATAGTTTTTTGTTTTTTATAAATTTCACCAGTCAACCGAGCCAAAACTGTGCCGAGGTGTGGATATGCCATAATTTCCTAATCTTTGACAAAATGTCACGAATCTGCTGACAATGATGGTTGCGAATCTGTTGTAATTCACGAAAATGTTGTAACTTTGCACAAATTTTTTAATCAAGAGCCACCGTGAGGTGGATTCCTAAAAATAACGATAAATATATTTTATGACATTTGAAGAATTAGGAGTACGCGAGGATTTGTTGAAGGCTATCGGAGAGTTGGGTTTTGAAAGTCCGATGCCGGTTCAGGAAAAGGTAATCCCCCATTTACTCCATGAAGACGGCGACGTTGTCGCTTTGGCACAGACGGGAACAGGAAAGACGGCGGCATTCGGCCTGCCGGTGATTCAACGTACAGACGTTAAGCTGCGTAAGCCTCAGGCTTTGATACTGTCTCCTACACGCGAATTATGCTTGCAGATAGGGGGCGACCTTGCGGATTTCTCGAAATATACTCCTGATTTGAAGGTGTTGCCCGTATATGGCGGTTCGAGCATAGAGAGCCAGATAAGGACGCTGAAAAAAGGTGTGCATATCATCGTTGCCACTCCGGGCCGTCTGCTGGACCTGATAAAACGCGGAACGGTAGATTTGTCGAACGTGCATACGGTGATTCTCGACGAGGCCGACGAGATGCTCAACATGGGCTTTGTAGACGACATCAACAGCATTCTCGGAAACGTGCCGGAAGACCGTAAGATGCTGCTTTTCTCGGCCACTATGCCCGACGAGATTGCAAAAATAGCGAAGAATTATATGCACAGCCCCGTTGAATTCGTGATAGGCACGAAGAACGAGGGGGCGGAAAATGTGCGCCACATATATTATATGGTCAACGCAAAGGACAAATATCTTGCGTTGAAGCGCATAGCCGATGCAAACCCGAATATTTACGCCATAATATTCTGCCGCACGAAGCGCGAGACGCAGGAGATAGCCGACAATCTTATCGGCGACGGTTATAATGTGGACTCGTTGCATGGCGATTTGTCGCAGGCGCAGCGCGACACGGTGATGAAGAAGTTCCGCGAGCATACGTTGCAGCTGTTGGTGGCTACGGATGTGGCGGCGCGCGGTCTGGATGTGGACAGTCTTACCCACGTGATAAATTACGGTTTGCCTGACGATATTGCCACATATACGCACCGTAGCGGACGAACCGGACGCGCCGGAAAGACAGGTGTCTCGATTGCAATTATCCATTCGCGCGAGAAATCGAAACTGCGTGCCATAGAAAAGAAGATAGGCAAGACCTTTGAACATGAAAAGGTGCCTACACCACAATATATTATAGAAAAGCAACTTTATAATCTTGCGGACAGGATAGAAAAAGTGAAGGTCAACGAGACGGAAATAGAAAAATATCTTCCCGGCATCGTGAGAAAACTGGAATGGCTTTCCGAGAGCGACTTGCTGAAGCGCGTAGTGTCGTTGGAATTCAACCGTTTGCTCGATTATTACAAAGATGCTCCGTCTGTAGTCGACTATGAGGATAAAAATCCGAAAAGCAAGAAAGACCGGAAAGGCCGCGACCGTGGAGGCGACAAGGCATCACGCCGCCACGATTCCGAAAAAGACAAGGACAGCCGGAAAGCGGAGCGTGGCTACGAGCGCATCTATGTGAATGCGGGCAAGGCTGACGGTTTCTTCCCGGCACGTCTTATCGACACTATTAATCAGAATATGTCGGGACGTGTAGACATAGGAAGGATTGACTTGTTGAACAATTATTCCTTGTTTGATGTTCGTAAAGGTGACGGGCATAAGGTTGTCAGCGCGTTGAAAAACGTAAGGTATTTCGGGAAACGCCTCTATGCGGAATTGGCCGACCCGAACCGTGATTACTCAAAACTTTCCGACAGGAAAAGCAAGGGTAAGCGGACAGAAGATGACGAGCCTTTTGCAAAATTCAAGAAAGGAAAATCGAAGAAAAGAAAATAGAAAATAATTATGAGGACGGCAGTTTCTATATTGATGTTAGCGGTATCTGTTTGCCAGATGGCGGCATCGGTTATAAGCGACTTTTTTATTTCTGAACCTGATTCATTGTTTACTGTAATAGACAGGACTACCCGGATGGATATGATTGACTATTACCGGAGCGGGAAAAAAATAGATGCGGATAACCGGTTGGATGGAAAATCGCGTATCGATGAACTGACCGATTCGTATATGAAAATAAAATTGTCGGAGAGTGCGGAAATTGAAATGAAGATTGAAATTTCCGGCTCTTCCGATACTCTTATCGTCGTTTCAAAGACTTTGTTTGAACCTGCGCCCGACAGCAAGGTTATGATATTCGACCGGTTGTGGAACCCTCTTGACTCTAAGAAATATATCGCATTGCCTGAAGTAGGGGATTTTATCACCGGTGTTTCCGGTAAAGATAAGAATGGGCTTCTATCGTTGGTGGAATATCCGCTGGTGAGATTCGTGTTTGACTCAAACGGAAATCTTGTCGCTTCTACGGAGTTTTCAGGTGTCATGATAAAAGAGAATTATGACAAGTTAAAGCCGTATCTGAAGGATAAAATCGTCTATTGTTGGACAGGAAAGAAATATAAGGAATTGAAATAATCCTGATTGGTAAGCGGTCGATATTTGAAATGGCAAAAAGTAATCGTTTCCGGTTCATTTTGGCATCCGCCATTCTGTTGCTGCTTGTTTTGGTCGCGGTAGTTTTCTTTTTTATACGTTCTAATTTGCGAGGACAAGGCGGAGATGCCGAGACTGAGGATTATGAACTGCAAGGTGTGGATTTATCCGCACACAATGGAAAAGTCGATTTCGGAAAAATAAAAGAAGCAGGTATTGATTTTGTAATCTTGAAGGCATCGGAAGGCAGTGGGTTTAGGGATTCATTGTTTGAAGCCAACTATGAAGCGGCTGCCGCAAATGGATTGTATGTCGGAGCCTATCATTTCTTCAGGTTCGATGTCGACGGTTTGCAGCAGGCGCGTAATTTCTTGGATGCCACAGCAGGCAAGCATTTTGATATGCCGCTGGCAATAGATGTCGAAGAGCATGGTAATCCATACGTGTTTGTCAAAAGCAAAGTCGTAAGACAATTGCAAGATATGATAGACGAGCTTTCCGCAAATGAGCGTAGAGTGATGATTTACACGAATAAGGGCGGATATGATAAATTTATAAAGGAAAATTTTGATGATTATCCGTTGTGGATATGTTCGTTTACATTGCCTGAAGATACTATGGAATGGATTATCTGGCAATATAGCCATTGGGGTGACATTGACGGTGTCGAGGGGGAAGTGGACCTTAATATATTTTATGGAAATGAGACGCAATGGAAGAGGTGGACAGAATAATTGTCCCGTTGCAATAAAAGGCGGCAGTCTGCGTTATTAATTAATGAGCATTATATAAAAGATGTGTCCGTTGATTAATTTGGAACTGGAATGAAACCATATAATTCATTATTATCTGGCAAATATATATTTGTTTGGCTTATATCAATTTTATTGCAGCCTTTATCGGGGATGGCCGCTAATCACGATTATGCGGCAGAATCTGTTTTGGCATCGGGTAAGTGGGTTAAAATCCATGTCGAAGAGTCCGGTGTATATCAATTGACGAGAACCGCTTTGAGCCGGTTAGGATTTTCTGATATGGCAAAAGTGAAAATCTACGGATATGGCGGGGCGATGATTTCCGAGACGATGGGCGACGGTTATATCGACGATTTGCCACAATTGCCGGTATATAACGATGGCGACAAGATTGTGTTTTATGCGCAGGGGCCTGTGTCATGGGAATACAGCGGCGCTTCTATGGTGAGACATGAACGCAATCCTTATTCTGTTGCCGGATATTACTTCATAACAGAAAATGAAGGAGAGAATGTGATTCAGACCACAGGAGAACCGTCAGCCGGTAATGGGAGGCCGTTGATAACGACTACGGTTGCGACATTCTTACATGAAAATGAATTATATGCTCCTGCAACGACTGGACGTTCTTTGTTCGGTGAGGACTTCCGGTATAATACGGTTCAGACATTTCCTTTTTCTCTGCCCGGTCGTGTGGAGAATACTGCGGTAAGTGTCCGTGTAAATTTTTTTGCTAACACAAGTGGCCGCAGTTCGCTTGATGTTGTTGCGGAGAACGAGACGGTAGCTTCGTTGTCATTATCGGCTACAACAGGTAGTTATTCCATTGGCACGATGGGTAGTTGCAGTGGAAATACTGTCGCTGGCGATGACAATTTGTCTTTAACTCTTAGGTATTCTTCATCCGGAAATATCAGTTTTGCCTATCTTGATTATATTGAGTTGAATTACCGTAAGTCGTTGGCATTGAGTAATGGAAGTGTGGAGTTCCGTAGTTATTCATCGGAATGCCGTGACAGTGTGTTTTCAGTATCCGGATGTAATGACGGAGTTGTCGTTTGGGATATAACAGACAAGCATAAACCGCTTTCAGTAGAGACGGTTATGGAAGGGACAGAGCTGCGTTTCCGTCAGACAGAAACCGGAAGACGTGAATATGTGGCATTTAATCCTGCAGCAACTTTTCCTGCCCCTTCTGTTGACGGCGCGGTGGAAAATCAGAATCTGCATGGAGCCGAAACTCCCACGATGCTCATACTCACTCCTTCCGAATTCATTTCGGAAGCGCAGCGTCTTGCGAATTTTCATGAGGAACACGATTCGATGCGTGTGCTTGTCGTGGATCATAAGAAAGTGTTTAATGAGTTTTCATCAGGGACGCCTGATGCGATGGCTTACAGGAAAATTGCAAAAATGTTTTGGGAGCGCACGAAAAATCTGCCCGATTCGAGTAACTCGAAATTCCGTTATATGATTCTTTTCGGACGCAGCCTGTTTGACAACCGCCAACTGTCTGCGGCGGCCAAATCAGTAACCTATCCTTTATTGCTTACGTGGGAATCCGATAATAGCGTATCGCAATCTGACGGTTTTAATTCCGATGACATTTTCGGCACACTTGAAGACGGAACTGATTTTTCCGGGAAATATGAGAATCTTGATATAGCATTGGGGCGTATGCCTGTGAAAAGTGTGGCCGAAGCGGGTGATGTTGTTGATAAAATTATAAATTTTGTGACAAATCCAGATCCCGGTTCTTGGAAGAACAATGTCCTTATGATTGCAGATGACGGTGATAGCGGAACGCACATGGATTGTTCGGAAGAAGCAATCGTCAATATGCAGAATAACGGAGGTGGATGTTACGTGTACAATAGGGTCTATATTGATGCTTTTGAGCGTTCTTCAGAAGGTACCGGTACTACATATCCGGAGGCGCGTGAGAAAATGTTGCGGGAATTCCGCTCGGGTGCGATTTATGCAAGTTATTTGGGGCATGCCAATCCCACATCGTGGACACATAATGGCTTGCTTCGCTGGGAAGATATTCAGAATGAGTTCTACTATAAGCATCTACCGTTGCTCTATACGGGCACTTGTGAATTTACAAGGTGGGATGATTTTGATGTTTCGGGAGGAGAACTGTTATTCCTGAACCCTCGGGGTGGTGTGATAGGACTTATAACATCTTCGAGGGCGACAGGCATCGGGGCAAATGGTTATCTTGCGGAAGCTTTGGGAAATTATGTTTTCCAGCCTGATAAGTATGGCGGGATGCGCCGTATGGGGGATGTCATGAAAGATGCCAAAAATTCAAGAAACGGTGATGACGGCCACCGTTGGAAGTATGTTTTGATAGGTGACCCTGCTGTCAGATTGAAATATCCGGAATACAGAGTTGTGGTTGACGATATAAATGGGCAGCAATTGGATGATAATGCAGATGCGTATCCGGAATTAAAGGCGCGTCAGACAGTCACCTTTAGGGGGCATATAGAAGATTTGGACGGCAAGCCCATTGATAATATTGACGGGGAGCTTTATTCTACTGTCTATGACTCTCAGGAGTCAGTGACGACACATGGATATGCAGAAGGAAGTGATGAGGGGAAGGAACTTACGTATGACGAATGGAACAATAAATTGTATCAAGGCATAGATTCCATTAATGGCGGGCGATTCGAGGTGACATTCAGAATCCCGAAAGAGACGAATGACAATTACAGGCCCGGATTGATTAGTCTGTACGCTTATTCAGACGATGGTATAGACGGAAATGGTTTGACGGATAAATTTTACGTATATGGCTATGATGATAGCGGGGAGGAGGACAATCAGGCTCCGGAAATAACGCTGTTCGCTCTCAATTCTGAAGAATTTAAAGATGGAGACAGCGTTAACGAGACGCCGTATCTTATTGCCCGGATATATGATGATTCGGGAATCAATCTTTCGGAAGCCGGGATAGGGCATGGCATAACTCTTCTATTGGACGGAAAGACAACAATTTCCGGATTGTCTTCATATTATTCTCAAGATGTCTCGAAAAACGGATATATAAATTACCAGATGGACGAGCTTGAGGAAGGGTGGCATACGTTAAGATTGCGTGTATGGGATACGGATGGGAATATGGCTGAAAAGACAATCTCGTTCAATGTCGTTAAAGGCCTTGCGCCACAGTTGTATGAAGTATATTCTGATGCCAATCCTGCAAAGACTGAGGCTAACTTTTATCTGAGGCATAACCGTCCTGACGCGATGGTGACAGTGACAATTTCTGTATATACAATGATGGGGCAGGAAGTATGGTCGAACACATCGACAGGCAGGAGCGATATGTATTTGTCAATGCCTGTGACATGGAATCTTACAGATGGCTCAGGGAGGCGCGTGAACCGGGGTATATACCTTTATAGGGCGTCTGTCTCAACCGACGGATTTAATGAAACTACTAAAGCCCAACGCATTGCAGTGGCTGGCGAATGAGTGGTCTTATTTAAGTTTCCGGTTGCTTGATATGCGAATAATATTTATTTTTGCGTTGTGAAATTTGTTTTATTGATAGCTTTATGAATGAGAAGAAAGATATATTGTTACCTGAGCCTACGTTACGGCGTTTGCCGTGGTATTTAGCTTATGTCAATATGTTGCAGTCTCAAGGCATTGATTACGTTTCGTCAACGCAGATATCTAAAGATATAAATGTAGATTCCTCAAAAATCGCTAAAGATTTATCGTTTCTTAACATCAAAGGAAAAACCCGCATTGGCTATCAGGTTGATAACTTGGCGGCTGAGTTGTCGAATTTTCTGGGTTTCAGGCAAGAGCATAGTGCAATTATGATAGGGGTAGGCAGTCTTGGAGCCGCTTTGATTCAAGATTCAGGATTGATACAGTATGGTTTGCGAATCGTCGCCGGGTTCGATATAAATGAAGAAATAATAGGTAAGGAAATTTGTGGCGTGCCAGTGTTCAACATATCAGAATTGAAAGAGCAGCAGAGAATATATAAAGCGAATATAGGAATATTGGCTGTGCCGGTGGAGCATGCGCAAGAATCGGCCGATTTGTTGTCTGAATGTGGTGTTAAAGCTATTTGGAATTTTACACCGTTCAGAATCAAGGTCGATGAGGATATGGTCATACAGAACACGTCGATATATGCCCATTTGGCTGTAATGTACAATAGAATAAATGCAAAGAAGTGAAGATAATTAAATTGTCAAATCTTTGTAATGGTACGGCTCCGGAGATTGAAATAATCTCTGATTCCGCCATTCAAAGGACGGGAAAACCATTTTTTATCCCTGATTTTGCGGGGAAATTCAGCTATACACCGGTGCTGGCTGTGCATATTTGCCGTTTGGGAAAGAACATTGCGGCTAAATTCGCAAATCGTTATTACGATGAAATAGGGTTGTCGTTGTCGTTTGTAGCTGTTGATTTACTGGAACAGTTGAAAAAGGAGTGCAAACCGCTTTCTCTTGCAACGTCTTTCGACAGTGCGGTAATATCAGGCGATTTGTTTTCAAAGGGGGATTTGGGCGAAGTGGCAGATGTGTGTTTGCAGGTTGATGGCGTTGAAATCTTTAATAAGGAGTTGCTGTCCGTATATGATATGATTGATGATGCGGTGGAATATGTCAGCCGTTATTTTACATTGAAGATAGGCGATTGTTTGCTGTTTGATTTCAATGCCGGAGAATATGAGCCTGCTATCGGTTCTCATATCACGGCATTTATAAATGGGAATAAGTCAGTCGCTATCAAAGTTAAGTAGGATGTTCTTGCAAGTGGATATTGATATATGAAAAAGTTAGTGTCTGTGTTGTTGTCAGCGGTTGTGCTGATACCTCAATGTGTGGCGGCGGTAGATTTTAAGACATATTCTATACTTTCAACTGGCAAATGGGTGAAAATAAAGACAGTCAAGTCGGGAATATATGAATTATCGTATGATGAGTTGAGGGAATTTGGGTTTCAACATCCGGAAAATGTTAAAGTGTTCGGCACAGGTGGGAATGTCGCTTCCGAAAATTATTTGTATGACTATATGGACGATTTGGAGCAGACACCTGTAATGCATCATTCCGGGAAAATTTATTTTTATGCGAAGGGTGTTGTCAGGGATTCTATAACAGTGGCCGGAACGACATATATGTATCGCCCGATAACTAATCCTTACACCCGGTCGGGGGCATATTTCCTTTCCGATATTTCGTCGGAAGCACCGCTGTTGGTTGAAGATGTTGATTATACAGACGGTTTGGATGCAGTACGGTCTTTCAAAGATACAGGCACGGCTGTGTGGTATGATGAAAAGGAATTATATAATCCGGGACTTACCGGACAAACTTTTTTAGGCGATAATATTTTAGTGGATAAGAACATAACATACAATGTGCCTGTTCCTGAAATTTCTGATGCCGGGACATTCTATGCTGCCGCATCCTCGGCTTTGATGTCTGATATGGATATGTATTTATCAATATTTGCGGATGGTAAGGAGTTGGTTCTGGATTCCGGTTCTAATATGCTTTTGGCTAATTCGGATGTAGATTATTTGGAATATGGGACTTTAACTGTAAGAGCCCAATCGGATATGGGAAGCATTGAGGCCGCTGACGGAAAGGTTGAATTGAAAGTATCGGTTGAGACAGCAGGCAATTTGTCTAAAGCGTGGATGGATTTTGCTTCGGTTACATATCCGGCTTATAATAGAATACCGGAAGATTCAGCCCAGACCAGAAGGTATATACCTTTGTCTAATAATCACGGAATAAAGGTTTATCCTTCTTCCGATGGCTTTATGGTATGGAAAGTGGATGAATTCGGGGCTAATAGCGAATTGCCTTTTAAGGTTGAGAATTGTGTTTTCAAGCCTGATGCCGATGGTGGGGATGGTGGCTTGTTTTTTGAAAAAGACTCGTCCGATTGGGCTGAATATGTCTTGTTTGACACGAATCGCGAACAGCTTCATCCTGAATATGCGGGTGTTGTGGAAAATCAGAATTTGCACTCTATGCAAGTTCCGGATATGCTTATAATAACAAATGAATATTTGATGTCACAGGCAGAACGCCTTGCAGACTTCCATCGACAGTATGATGGTATGGATGTCGCCGTTGTTGATCAGGAGTTGGTGTTCAATGAGTTCTCTTCAGGAGTGAGGGACGCTATGGCATACCGCCGTCTTTGTAAGATGCTGTATGACAGAAATCCTGAAAAATTCCAGTATCTGTTATTGTTCGGTCCGGGAACTTACGACAACCGTATGCTTTATACAGGAGAAGATACAAAGCAATTGATAACGTATCAGTCAAAATCAGGTGATTCACAAGTCCGCTCATATTCGACTGATGATTTTTTCGGATTCTTGGATGATTCGAATACATCGTATGTTTCACGGCAAATGAAGATTTCTGTAGGTAGAATCCCATTTGGCACGGAGAAAGAGATGGCCTGTTATGTTGATAAATTGATTGCTTATATGACAGATTTGGGCAATTCTGGCATAGCGTGGAAAAACAATATGCTTCTTATTGCAGAAAGTGGTGACGATGATGTTCATGTTTCACAATGTGAATCCTTTATGCATTATTTTAATGATACAGGCAATTATGATATGAATATCAGCAAGTTGTATCTTAAGGCTTTTTCTGAGCAAGAAAATGTAAGGGACAAATTCGTTGCTGATATGAATATCGGGCAGAATTTTGTGCTTTACGTAGGACATGGGAATCCATATTCTTTGACTAAATCGCAGATAATAATGACGCTTGACGATGCCGGCTCTACTCATTATAAATACGCTCCGATTATGTATTTCTCGACGTGCGATGTCGCGCGTTATGACCGTGGAGGGGCTAATCTTGTGGAATCATTGCTTTCTAATCAGTCAGGCGGCATAATATCGGCAGTGGCTTCTTCAAGGGTCGTTTATACGAATCTTAACGGTAAGCTGAGTGACGCTTTTGCTAAAAGTCTGTCAAAGGCAGATGTATATTATGATGGCGATAAAACTCTCGGAAAAGTTCTGACCGACGCTAAAAATCTGAGCGGGGAGAAGACCATAAACCGTTTAAAATATCATCTGTTGGGCGATCCCGCGATGCGCATAAAATTCCCTGATAATGGCTTGTCGCTGACTTCTGCTAATGGAGAGCCATTGGTGGATGGAGTGACGGTAGATGTTCCGTTTATGGAACCGGTAAGAATAGAGGGTACTATAGATTTAGAAGATGGCACAATCGATGAGACTTTTGACGGAAAAGCTGTGTTAAGGATGTATGATCCTGACTCTTATTATACGACTGCGAAAGTTACGGTTGACAATGTGTCGGATGATTCTAAGGAAATTACGCAAAGAGGGGATATGTTGAACGAAATTGAATTGGACGTGTCGGCCGGGAAGTTTTCCGGTGAAATAATATTCCCGGAGTTTGCTAAGACTAATAAAGGCGTAATTCCGATAAAAATAATCTCGGTGTCGGATGACGGCCGTATTGTTTCCGGTACTTGCAAATCTGTTTCTGTTGACAGGAAATTATTGACTTCGTCATTGCTCGACTTGCAGTCGCCTGAAATCAAGTCATTTTATATAGATGATAAGGATACTTTTAAGGAAGGGATGTCTGTCGGTCCTGATTTCTATCTATATGCCGAAGTGACAGACAATTTTGGAATTAACAGTTCCTCAGAGACAATAGTGTCTTCCATATATTTTTCTTTTGACAATGGAAATATTGTGGTTCCAGTTTCCGGCGGATATATGCCGGTGGGGAATAGGGGAGGATTAATAGAGGTGCCTGTCTATTCGATGGTGGAAGGACGGCATACCGTGGAATTGGTGGTTGCGGATTTGTCTGGAAACACAAAAAGGAAAGTGTTGTCTTTTTATGTCGAGAATCCGGCGGAAGGGGTATTTGTGAAATGCAATGAAAAGGCTTCATCTGAATATTTTGAATTTGATGTGGAAGCGGCAGATGGAGGTCAGCTCGATTATTCTTCAGCCGAGATCTTTGTGACGGATAATCGGGGGAACGTATCATTGCGTGATGATATAGACAGTTTCCCTTACGAATGGGATTTGACTGACACAACCGGTGGAAAAGTAGTTCCGGGAGTATATACGGTTACAATTGTTTTAGACAAGTTTAGCCTCCCTTCTGAAAAAATTGTTGTGTTGGAGCAATAAAATCAGCCATTTTCAGTTTTATAAAAGTAAAGACAAATAATTAATTAGATGAATAGTAAAAAAATAATCATAATGTCTGCCATTATGGCTTTCTCAATGCAGGCTATGGGGGCGGATAATCCGAAGAATCAGTTTAATCCGGTACAGACCGGTGTGACTTCGTTGGGCATTGCTCCTGACGCGCGCGGTGCGGCTATGGGCGACCTTGGCGTGGCGACAGAACCTGACGCATATTCCCAATATTGGAATCCGTCGAAATATGCGTTTGCCTACAGTACGGCGGCAGTAAGCCTTTCTTATACGCCATGGTTGCGTAAATTGGTCAATGATATTTATTTGGCAAACCTTGCCGGTTATTGGAAAATAGGTGGCGGTGACAATCAGGCTGTCAGTGCATCGTTGCGCTATTTTTCTCTCGGAGAAGTCAATTTGACTGATGATGGAGGGGTAGTGACTAACTCGGTAAATCCTTATGAGTTGGCTTTCGACCTTGGTTATTCACGTAAATTGTCGGAGAAATTCTCTATGGGTGTGGCATTACGGTATATATATTCCGATTTGGCTTTCAGTGACGCTTATTCAGCGGAACAGCAGACCGGCGCGTCGGCTTTTGCTGCCGACATTTCCGGATTCTTCACATCCTATCCGATTATCGGGCGGAATGAGTGCCAATGGTCGTGGGGATTCAATATTTCCAATATCGGTTCCAAGGTATCGTATAATGATGGTAACGATCCTGCTTTCTTGCCCACGAATCTGCGGCTTGGTACAACATTTACATTCCCGCTGGCGCAGTATAATAACTTGGCATTGTCTTTGGACATAAATAAATTGCTGGTCCCGACTCGTCCTCGTCAATCCGATTATATGGCAGAAGATGGAAATTACGATTCTGAGGCCTATGAGGCAGCCTTGGAGGACTGGCGTAATACATCGTCGATTTCCGGCATATTCAAATCGTTTTCGGATGCTCCCGGAGGATTCTCTGAAGAGTTGAAGGAGATTAATTTTTCAGTCGGGGCGGAATATAATTACAACCAGCAGTTTTTCGTGCGTGCGGGCTATTTTTACGAGCATCCTGACAAAGGCAACCGGCAGTATTTTTCTTTTGGAGCGGGATTCTCTCTGAATGTCATACAACTCGATGCTTCTTATATGCTTGCAACGGCACAGAGCAGTCCGCTTGACCAGACATTGCGTTTTTCATTGACTTTCGATATGGATGGCTTGAAGCATTTGCTCGGCAAGGATTAAGTGGTGATGATATGAATATAAGGGTAGGAATGGGTTACGATGTCCACCGTCTGGTGTCGGAACGTGAGCTGTGGATTGGAGGTGTAAGGATAGAGCACACTATGGGATTGCTCGGGCACAGTGATGCGGATGTGCTGATTCATGCCCTTTGCGATGCTTTGCTCGGTGCTGCGTCTTTGCGGGACATAGGATACCATTTCCCTGATAAAGACCCTGAATACAAAGGTATAGATAGCAAACTACTTTTAAGAAAAGTAGTTTCGTTACTTAGGAAAAATGGCTATGAATTTGGCAATGCTGATATGACTGTATGTGCGGAGCGTCCTAAATTGAATCCGTATGTGTCGGAGATGCAACACGTATTGGCGGACTGTATAGGTACTGATAAAGATAACATATCCATCAAGGCTACAACCACTGAGAAGCTTGGTTTTACAGGCCGGGAGGAAGGTATCTCGGCATACGCTGTCGTTTTGGTATACAAAGTTTGAAGAGGATAAAAATTAAAAAGGCGAGCCCAAACGGTTCGCCTTTTTAATTGTCTGTTTATGTGGTTTTAAAAATATTTCGGATCTTCTCCATACTCGTTTCTGCCGATATTTCCTTCTTGACAGAACCATATTATCAATAAAATAGTCCCGACTATAGGTATAAGGCATAGCAAATAGTACCATCCGCTTTTGCCGATGTCGTGAAGCCGTCGCACGCTTATTGCAATCATCGGGATTACGCATGCCAATGGTATAATGAATGTCCAGCCCAACAAACAGTTTATGACGAATACCATCAGATATGACCACCAGAATTCTGCGCGGCGGGCACGTCCCTCGAATGTGGCATATTTAGTCCAGAACAATTTGCAAGCCTCCATCATGTCCATATTACGCATACGCATGCCGTTTGAAGCCGTAGTGTATGCCTGTTGTTGTCCGTAGGGGGCTTGTTGATATGGAGGTACTTGCTGTCCGTAATTAGGCGCCTGTTGCTGATATGGAGGCGTTTGCTGCCCATAATTAGGTGCTTGTTGCATAGAGGGCTGTCCTGTTGGTGGTACTGGCTGATTTCCCAATTTCTCTATCGGTTGCCCGCATTTTGGACAAAAAGAAGCGTTATCGTCAACCATTTGTCCACAGTGTTTACATTTGATCATAATTATAACGATTTTAAGTTAGTCTAAAATTTTTCCAAAGGTAATAATAAAATTTAATATAATTGAATAATTTACTTATTTATTTGAAATCAAGAAAAGAAATAAGTAAACACTTTTATCATATTACGATGGTCCTCCATCGAGCCTGTTTCCATTGCTGAATGCATTGCCCATATCGGATTTCCTACATCCACTCCGTTTATGTCAATCTGCGAGGTAAGAATGTTTCCTAAAGTTGAACCTCCGGCATTGTCCGAGTGGTTTACGAAAAATTGATATGGCACTCTGGCACTGTTGCATAGGGCGATAAACACGGCGGATGAATTTGCGTCTGTCATATATTTGCAATTGGCATTGATTTTTATGACAGGACCGCCTCCCATTGTAGGATGGTTTGTTGGATCGTATTTCTCCGGATAATTCGGATGGGCGGCATGCGCATTGTCGGCAGAAATCATGAATGTCTTTGCAAGGGCGCGGTAGAATCCTTCTTCGTCTATGCCGGTGCTGATAGCCATGCGGCGCATTATGTTGGCAAGCACTGGCGATGCTGCTCCTTGTTTTGTGCCGCTTCCGGTTTCTTCGTTGTCGAAGATTGCCATAATTTTAGTGCTATCTGTATCTGTCCCGTCAATGAGAGCGCATAAAGCTGCATGCGCCATACTTAAATCATCAATTCTTCCGGAGCAAATGAATTCTTCATTGAATCCCACTTTTTCAGCTTTCTGATGGTTATAAAGTATCAGGTCGAAGTCAAGAATAGAATTTTTATCAATGTTCAATTCTTTTGCCACTTGGTTGATAAGGAATTCGTCCTTTTCTGCATTTTCATTTATGATTGCGGCAATTGGCAGCATATCTTTTTGTTTCGACAATTTGTTGCCTTCGTTCACGCCTCTGTTGAAATGAATGGCAAGATGAGGTATGACCATTACAGGGCGTTTCATATTGATGAGCATAGTGGTTGGTTTCAACGGATTGTCCGGGTTTTTCACAATCACTCTACCTGCCACTGACAGTGGGCGGTCAAACCACGTATAGAGTATCGGACCGCCATATACTTCCGTATTCAATCTTAGGACACCGTCGCCTGTCATCTCCGGATTTGGTTTTATGCGGAAGCATGGGGAGTCGCTATGTGCGGAAATTATCTTGAATCCGGACTCCGAAACTGGTTTGTCGCCTATGGTGAATCCGAATATTGCGGAATCGTTTTTTACTACAAAATATTTCCCTCCTTTTGCCAAATTCCATTTGTCTGAAGCATCCAGCTCTATGAAGCCATTGGATAATAATTCGTTTTTTATTGTATTGACGGCAAGGAAGTTACAAGGACTGTCGTCTAAGAATGTCAATAAAGATTCTGCTCTGTTTGTTTGCATGATTATGGATATTAATAGTTGTTAGAGTTGTATTTCACTGCATGCAACGCGCGCAATGCATTACATAATTTTTGCCCCCAGTATGCGTCAAAGTTTTCTTTGCATACGCATAGAAAATCGTTGATATGCGATTGCGGCGCGTCTTTAACCGAATGTACAAAATTGTATAGGTCTTGAAAAATGTCGGCAAGATATTCCGATATGCTTACAGCAATAGGTGTGTCAGAGAACTTCATATCTTCCTCAAACGCTTCCAATACGGTGTCGTCTTCTCCTAAGATACGCTCCATATTGCGGCGGACACTGTCGTAGTACACTTCTTCCAGACGTGGCTCTATATATAAGCTGTCTTCATATATCGGAAGCTCTAAATCAGAAGCCGATATATATATGCGTGGCAAAATTTTCAGCATTTGTTCAACAAATTGCTCTTTCTCAAAATCCTCTGAGTTTTCAACAAGATTGCAATATTCGTTTGCCAATCCGATGAACATAATGCTGTTTTTACTGATAGTATCCATTATTTGTATAGATTATTTTGCGTTATATATTGGTAAACTTTCTCAGGCAAGAAAAAGTTCATATTTTTTCCTTTTTTGATAGACTCTCTGATGTATGTAGATGATATTTCTATCAGAGGGGCATCGATGCATCTTACATTCGGATGCTCTGGCTCCTCGATTGCATATCCGTGCCTCGGATAAATGATGACACCGAAATCGTCCATAATCTGTTGGGAGCATTTCCAATTGCCGAAACGTTCCCAATTGTCGGAGCCTATTATTATTTTGAATTCGTTTCCGGGATAGCGTTCTTGTAGGACGTGTAGGGTGTTAATTGTGTAAGAGGGAAGAGGCAGTTCTAATTCAATGCCGCAAGGGCGAAGTGCAGGACAGCACTCTGTCGCCAGTTCTACCATCCTTAGGCGATGTTCGCTTTGCAGCATCTGGCGGTCTGCTTTAAATGGATTTTGAGGAGAAACCGACAGCCACACCTCGTCCAAATCTGTATTTTGACATATATAACTTGCCAAAATGCAGTGCCCTATGTGTATGGGATTGAAAGAGCCGCCTAAAATCCCTATTTTCATTTTGCTAAGTAGTTGTGGATTATTGTTTTTGTTTCTTTGACGGCTTTTTCCAAATCATCGTTGACTACGGAATAGTCATATTTTGAAGCGAATGACAGTTCGTATTCTGCTTTCGCCACACGTTGGTTTATTGTTTCCTCATCGTCTGTTCCCCGGTTTATGAGCCTTTGCCGTAATATGTCGATGCTTGGTGGCAATATGAAAATTGCGGCAGCGTCAGGATATAGTTTTTTCACATTTATACCGCCTTTCACGTCAATGTCAAGTATTAAGTTATGCCCGTCATTCAGTATTCTTGACACTTCCGATTTCAATGTGCCATAATATCTGCCTGCGTAAACTTCTTCGTATTCAACGAAGGCATCCTCTTCTATTTTGCGCGTGAATTCTTCTGTGGTAAGGAAATAATAATTTATTCCGTCTTTTTCGCCTTCACGTGGTGCCCGGTTGGTTGCCGACACGGAAAACTTAAGGTCCAAGTCGGGCATAGCCATCAACTTGTTGATTATTGTGGATTTTCCTGTGCCTGAAGGTGCTGATATTATGATTATTTTCCCTGTTTTTCCCATCGTTATGATTACATTACGTTCAATACCTGTTCTTTTATTTGCTCAAGCTGGTCTTTCATCCTTACAACGATGCGTTGCAATTCCGCATGGTTGGCTTTTGAGCCAAGAGTATTGATTTCCCTGCCCATTTCTTGGCTTATGAAGCCGAGCTTTTTCCCCTGTCCGTGTCCTGTTTCCATTGTTGACAGGAAATAGTCCAAATGGTTTTGCAGTCGTAGTTTTTCCTCGGTTATATCCAATTTCTCGATATAGAAAATCATTTCTTGTTCCAAGCGGTTTTTGTCATAATCTTCGTTTTTCAGTTTCTCCAAAGCATCGACAATCCGTCCGCGTATTTTTTCTATGCGTTCCTGCTCGTATTTCGGCACTTCATTTAGAAGTTGCTGTATGTTTTCAATTTTTTCTTTGAAGAACTGTTCAAGGCGGTTGCCTTCTTGAGTGCGGAATGCCACAAGCTCTTTAATGGCATTGCTTACGGCATCATTCAGCGCCTCTTTTTCCGCATCGTCCATATCCGGCATTTCTGTTTTCATTATGTCGGGCATCCTCAGAAGCACCGAATACCAGTCTTCCGGTTCAGGTACTCCTATCTCTTGAGCCAAGTCTTCTATTTGCCTTTTATATTCAAATGCCAATGATTTGTTTATTATAGATTGCGAAGTGCCGGCATTCGACTCGACAGTTATTGCCAAATCAACTTTCCCTCGTTCCAATTCCGCTGCCACGAGCGAACGTAGAGGCAATTCACATTCCCTGTATTGCTGAGGAATGCGTATCGTGAGATCCAATTGTTTGCTGTTAAGGGATTTTATTTCAGCAGTGATTTTTTTATCATTCATTTCGACAACAGCTTTGCCGAAACCTGTCATTGATAGAATCATAATTCTTCGTGTTGTTAGTTTTCTGTAAATTTAGCAAAATCGTTACTTATTCTTTTAAGCTTAAGCCGAGATTTGACAAAATGAAAGAGTATATATCCACGTATTCGTCGATTACTTTTGCCGTTGGCTTACCGCCGCCATGTCCTGCCTTGCTGTCTATTCTGATGAATTTAGGACGGTCGCCGGTATTTGATGCTTGCAGCATAGCGGCGTATTTAAACGAATGAGCCGGTACTACGCGGTCATCGTGGTCTGCGGTTGTCACAAGGATAGCGGGATAATGCGTACCGTCATTCTTTATGTTGTGGAGTGGTGAGTAGGATTTCAAATATTCAAACATCTCTTTGCTGTCTTCACTTGTGCCATAATCCGGAGCCCAGTTCCATCCGATAGTGAATTTGTGGTAGCGCAACATATCCATTACCCCGACTCTTGGTATTGCCACACTGAACAAGTCAGGACGCTGGTTGACGCATGCCCCGATAAGCAGACCGCCGTTAGAGCCGCCTTCGGCAACAAGCATGTCGCTATTTGTGTAGTTTTCTTTTATAAGATATTCCGCTGCGGAAATAAAATCATCGAATACATTTTGCTTTTGCATTTTTGTGCCGGCAAGATGCCACTTTTCGCCATATTCGTTTCCGCCGCGCATATTCACTTGCGCATAGATGAAGCCGTTTTCAAGCAGGAACATGCGGTTGGCGCTGAAACTGGGGTAGAGCGTTATGTTGAATCCCCCATATCCATAAATATAAGCCGGATTTTTACCATTTCGTTCCATCCCTTTCTTGTAAGTCAGAGTCATGGGCACTTGTGTACCGTCCTTGCTTGTCACGAATACTTGTTCGGTAACGTAGTCTTCCGGATTGAATGATACCGACGGCTGTCTGTATATTGATGATTTGTTAGTTTCCATATCATATTTATATATGGCCGTCGGATAGGTGAACGAACTGAAAGCATAGTATGTTTCTTTGCTGTCCGGTTTTCCTGAGAAAGCCACTGTCCCGATTGTCGGAAGTTTCACCTCATGGATTTGTTTGCCTGATAAGTCATGGATGTAGGCATGGTTGGATGCGTCTTTGTCATAGACTGCTATCAGTTTCCCGCCAATGAGCGATACGGACGAAAGCACATCCTTCTTTTCAGGTAAAATATCTTTCCAATTTTCAATGTATGGATTGTTCAAATCAGTTGCTACCAACCGGTTGTTAGGTGCGTTCAGATTTGTGAGTATATAGAGTTTGCCATTGAAAATTTCTATTGGCGATATTGAAAAGTCCTGCGAATCAGAGATACATACGAATTTTGATTCGGGATTACTTAAATCTTTTATGTATAACCCATTGCCATTCCCGGCACCGCTTTCAAACATAAACAAGATGTTGTTGCGCTCGTCGGTTGCTGCTGTATAAAAGCGCAATGGATATTGCGGGTTTTCGTAGATAAGCTGGTCGGAACTTTGAGGAGTCCCTATTTTGTGATAAAAAATCTTGTGATTCTCGTTTTTCCCGGAATATTCATTGCCTTTCGGCGCATCGTATGCGCTATAGAAAAAACCGTCCTTATACCATGCCGCTCCTGTGAATTTTGCCCATTTGATATGGTCTGGAAGCAATTTCTTTGTAGCAGTTTCCATCACGTAAATCTCTACCCAGTCGGAACCGCTTCGGGAGATTGTATATGCAAGATATTTGCCGTCTTCGGATAGGCTGGAGGAATTAAGAGCGACAGTGCCGTCGGAGGATAGTGCGTTCGGGTCGAGCAGCACTTCTCCTTTATCGTCCGGGCTGTCTGCTTTGTAGATTACGCTTTGGTTTTGTAATCCGCTGTTATATTGATAATAATAGTGGCCATTTTTTATAGTCGGGCAACCATATTTTTCATAGTTCATCAGACTTGACAGTCTTGTGCGTATTTCATCGCGGTAAGGCAAGCTGTTAAGATATGCAGATGTCGTTTTTCTTTGTGCTGCTACCCATGCGGTCGTTTCGGCCGACGTATCGTTTTCAAGCCAACGGTATGGATCCGCCACATCAGTCCCGAAATAATGGTCGACAACATTATCTTTCCTTGTCTCCGGATATTGGTATTTGTTGCCGGTTGCATTTGCCGACAGGCATACAATTGTACTGCACATTAAGAACAATTTAGTTTTCATTATGAATGTTTTTGATGCAAAAATACGGATAATGTATAAAGAATAGATAAGATTCGGCTTAAATTTATGTAATTTTGCATACGGTTTTAGATTTGTGTCTTTCCTTGAGGGTATGGGTAATTTAATTAAAAAATATTTTCCTGTAGTAAGTGTCATTATTGTAATAATAATGTCGGTTCTTGACGGAACATTGATGAATGTGGCATTACCGTCGTTGACAAAAGAGTTTGATGTTGAGCCTAATACGGCAATTTGGTTGATAAACTCATATCAGATGGTGATAATGATGTTCTTGTTGGTGTTTGCGACTTTTGGTGACATAATCGGATACCGTAAGATTTTTCTTTCAGGCGTTGTGGTTTTTACTGTCGCGTCAGCATTATGCGCTTTATCCCAGAATTTTGCGATGTTGGTGTGTTCCAGAATATTGCAAGGTTTGGGGGCTGCGTGCGTGATGAGTGTCAATACTGCATTGGTGAGATTGATTTATCCGCCGGAAGTGTTGGGTAGGGGAATGAGCATTAATGCGATGGCTGTGGCGGTAAGTTCTGCGGCAGGCCCTTCTATTGCCGGATTGATTTTGTCCACATTGAGTTGGCATTGGCTGTTTGCGATAAATATTCCGTTAGGAATCATTTCATTTTGGATTGGTTATAGAATGTTGCCACGAAGCTCCAATGCTAAAAAAAGAACAGTCGGATTTTTAGATTGTATCGGAAATGTGCTGACTTTCGGATTGATGATTTATGCGTTGGAAGGATTTGCCCACCACGAGAGCCGTGCGATAGTCTCGATTGCTTTTGTCGCGTTTCTTGTGATAGGGTATTTTTATCTGCGCAGCCAGTTGAACACATCTGCACCCTTGTTGCCTGTTGATTTGCTTAAGATTCCTATATTTGCAAGGTCGATTATGACATCTGTGTCGTCTTTTATGGCTCAAATGCTTGCTATGGTTTCGTTGCCGTTTTTCTTTCAGGATGCAATGCATTTCACGCCGGTAGAGATAGGGGTGCTGCTTACACCTTGGCCTATCGCTACAATGGTAACGGCTCCGTTGGCAGGACGTCTTGTCGAACGTTATCATCCCGGAATTCTTGGCGCTGTGGGCATGTGTGTGTTTTCGGTTGGATTGTTTTCGCTGTATTTTTTATCCGAAGATTCAACCATTGTCGATATATTTTGGCGGGTCATGATTTGTGGTGCGGGATTCGGGCTGTTTCAGACGCCTAATAATCTTACAATAATGTCATCCGCTCCGATGGAGAGAAGCGGAGGGGCAAGCGGTATGTTGGGCATGGCGAGACTTTGTGGACAGACGGTTGGTACTACTGCTGTCGCCATTGTGTTTGCAATAATACCCCATACAGATGGGGCAAGACTGTGTTTGCTGCTTGCGGCGTTGATGGCGCTGGTTGCAGGGACTGCAAGTATCTCCCGTGTCACTCAGAAATTTGTCAATCCACGCAATCGTAGTTAATAATACCAAGCAGCATATTTTGTGTTACGGAATTTTGCGTAAATTTGCGAATCAATATAAATAGTACTATGCTGGAATATGTAAAAGGTGAGATAGCGGAAATCACACCCGCTTATGCGGTTGTGGATTGTAACGGTGTAGGCTATCTGCTCAATATATCGCTCAATACTTATACTTCACTTCAAAACCAACGTATTGCAAAGGTGTTTGTCTATGAGGCAATCAGGGAGGACGCTTATGTTCTGTACGGCTTTTGCGATAAATTGGAACGGGATATGTTTACACTTCTTGTTTCCGTTTCAGGTGTAGGCCCTAATACGGCGCGGATGATTCTTTCGTCATTGTCGCCCGATGATTTGCAGGCTGTCATCTCTTCTGGTAATGTCAACCAGTTGAAATTGGTGAAAGGTATAGGCGCAAAAACGGCGCAACGGATAATTGTGGATCTTAAAGATAAAATAAAATCAGGTAACAATACGTTATTAGTACAATTGGAAAATAGTTCTGAAACTTTCGACGAGGCAGTTGCGGCACTTGTAATGCTTGGATTTCCACGTCCTGCTGTGCAGAAAGCGGTAGGCAATCTGCTTAAAGATGAGCCTCTTATGAAAGTGGAGGATGCCATCAAAATGGCACTGAAAATATTGTAGCCTGAATGTATTGTAAAGGTCGTCTGAAATATGTTTTGCCGTTTGTGGCAGGGGTGGTGTTTTGCTTCTTCTGCGGCTTTTTCAGCTATGCGCAGTATAAAAAGCCGGAAGTAGCGCCTCCTCCGTCGGTTTTTACGGGTAAAAGTGCGGAAACAGGAGATACCTCAGCCACGCATTTTGAAGTAAAGCCGACCATCACACCCGGTTATGATGAATTGCTTGGTAACAATAAGCCTGCGGTTGATTTAAGGGATCCGTCAAATATCACGACGGAAGCTGTATATGACAATGAAACAAATTGTTACATTATCCATACGAAAATTGGTGACCGTGAAATAAGCACTCCGTTCATTCTTTCAGCAGATGACTATAATAATATGGAGCTGCGGAAGTCGATGATGGAATATTACCGTCAGAAGAATGCGGAACTTTATGAGAATAAAGGCAAGGAAAAATTCAATATCTTTGATATGAAGTTTTCTCTCGGTCCGCTTGAAAAAGTGTTCGGACCGGGTGGCGTGCAACTGAAGACGCAAGGGTCTGTGCAGGTGCAGATGGGAATAAAGTCGAACAAGACCGATAATCCGGCATTGCCCGCAAGCGCGCGTCGTAAGACATATTTTGATTTTGACCAGAAAATACAGGCAACCATAGATGCGTCGGTAGGTGATAAGTTGAAATTCAATATGTCGTATAATACAGACGCCACTTTTGATTTTGATTCACAAAATCTGAAGTTGCAATATGAGGGGAAAGAAGATGAAATCATTAAAAGTATAGAGGCCGGTAATGTCTCGATGACTACAGGCTCATCACTGATAAAGGGAAGCACGGCTTTGTTCGGTTTGAAAACTAAATTACAGTTTGGAAAACTGACAGTCACTGCGTTAGTGTCACAACAAAATTCAGAGTCGCAGACTGTCAATACGAAAGGTGGCGCCCAGACGACTTCCTTCTCCATTAATGCAGACGATTATGACAAGAACAGGCATTTTTTCTTAAGCCATTATTTCCGTGACCATTATGATGAGTTCGCGTCGAAATTGCCTTATGTCTCGTCAGGTATCAGTATTACCCGTATTGAAGTTTGGATTACTAATCAGCGCGGTACGTATGATGAAGCCCGCAACATTGTCGGTTTTATGGATATTGGTGAAAACCACATCCTCTCGAATACGCATTGGATTACCGATTTGTCGACTGATGTGCCGAGCAATAATTCTAACAACCTGCTTTCGGAAATAAAAAACAATTATCCTGACGCGCGCTATATAAGTCAGGTATCTCAGGTGCTTGACCCTCTTTCTGCTTATGGTATTGAAGGAGGACGCGATTACGAGAAAATCGAGAGCGCGCGGTTGCTTTCTTCTTCTGAATACCGCCTGAATGCTTCTTTGGGCTACATTTCGCTTAATTCGGCTTTAAATGCAGATGAAGTGCTTGCTGTGGCCTATGAATATACTTATCAAGGCCGTGTATATCAGGTAGGTGAATTTTCTAATGACGTGTCCGACACTCAGCAGTCGTTATATCTGAAATTGCTTAAAGGCTCGACCGTCTCTCCTAAATTCGCCAATTGGGATTTGATGATGAAGAATGTGTATTCGCTTGGCGCATATCAGGTTCAGAAACAAAATTTCAAGTTAAACATCAAATATCTCAACGATACAACCGGAACATCTGTGCAATACCTTCCGGTTGACCCTATACGGAGTACACCATTGCTGCGTGTGATGAATCTTGACCGCCTTGATTCTAATGAGGAAACAAATCCTGATGGTTTCTATGACTTTATAGAAGGTTATACCGTTATTTCGTCACAAGGGAAAATTATATTTCCGGTTGTAGAACCGTTCGGCTCGCATCTTGAAAGTAAGATTACAAATAAAGAGGAAGCCAAAAAATATGTGTATCACGAACTTTATGATTCGACACAAACTGTAGCCAAACAGTTTCAGGATAAGAATAAATTTGTGATGGAAGGCGAATATCAGGCTTCTTCCGGCTCTCAAATACGATTAAACGCGATGAATGTCCCGCGAGGCTCGGTTGTTGTCACCGCGGGGGGCGTAACACTTACGGAAAATAGCGATTATACTGTCGACTACAATATGGGTATTGTGACCATATTGAACCAGAGCATTATAGATTCGGGAACGAATGTCAGCGTATCGTTGGAAAATCAGTCATTATTCAGCATGCAACGGAAGACTTTGTTGGGGCTTGACTTGAATTATGCGTTCAACAAGGATTTCAATGTCGGGGCTACAGTGATGCATTTTTCAGAAAAGCCTATTACTGAAAAAGTCAATGTCGGTGACGAGCTTATTAATAATACCATTTGGGGACTTAATTTTTCGTATAATAAAGAATTTATGTGGCTCACGAATCTTGTAAATAAGATTCCTACAGTCAATGCCACCGCACCGTCGACAATAAGCATGCAGGGGGAATTTGCCCAACTAATACCGCACAAGAAAGAGACGGGTTCAAATTCTGGCAGTTCGTATCTGGATGATTTTGAGTCATCGCAAAATACCATAGATATCCGTTCTCCTTATTCGTGGTTCCTTGCTTCTACGCCGTACGATCCTTCAGCCGACGCATTGTTCCCGGAAGCGGCTTTGTCGAACAATATCGACTATGGAAAGAACAGGGCGCTGCTGTCATGGTATTATGTTGACCGTATGTTCACGCAACGTAATTCCTCGCTTTGTCCAGCTTATATAAGAAACGATTTGGAACAGTTGTCGAGTCCTTATGTCAGGGAAGTGACTACGCGCGAGATTTGGCCTAACCGTGAGTTGAACTATGGGGAGGCTTCGGCTATACAGACTTTGAACCTGTCGTTTTATCCAGAAGAACGCGGCCCTTATAATTTGGACACGGAAAACATCGACGAGAATTTTAATCTCTTGAATCCTGAAAAACGCTGGGGCGGAATAATGCGGAAATTGGATAATACGGATTTTGAGACATCCAATATAGAATACATACAATTTTGGATGATGGACCCATATTCTGTCGAAGGCGACGATAATCCGGGCGGAGATCTTTATTTCAACCTTGGAGAGGTGAGTGAAGATATATTGAAGGATGGTTTTAAGTCTTATGAGAATGGTTTGCCTATTGATGGCAGTGCAGGGTCGATGCGGGAAACTGTATGGGGGCGTGTGCCTACAGAAACTTCTCTTACATATGCGTTCGACAACACGGCAGGAGCCCGCGTCAATCAGGATGTAGGACTTGACGGACTTATTAATGACGATGAGTATGTGTTTTCTTTATATCGTGATTATATCGAGAAATTGCGGTTGAAATTGTCGCCTACAACAATAGCGGCTCTTGAGGATGACCAGTTCTCCCCGTTCAATGACCCGGCCGGCGATAATTACCATTATTACCGTGGCTATGATTATGATGAGCAGCAGGCATCCATATTGGAACGTTATAAGCATTATAACGGAATGGAAGGTAATTCGTTAGGGGAGGACGATAATCGTGACGGACTGTACCAGTCCTCAAGGAGTGTCCCCGACGTAGAGGATATAAACCAAGACAACACGCTGAATGAATATGAACGTTATTACCAATATCATATTTCTTTGAGGAAAAGCGACCTTGTTGTCGGCCAAAATTATATAACAGACAAGCAGACATCGACTGTAACGCTGCGTAATGGGCAGACCTCGGATGTGACATGGTATCAATTCAAGATTCCATTGAAAGATTATGAGAAAGTTGTAGGTTCTATCTCGGATTTCTCTACGATACGTTTCATACGTATGTTTATGACCGGATTCCGCCAGACTACTCATTTGCGCTTTGCTACGCTTGAATTAGTGCGTGGAGATTGGCGCGTATATGATTATAATCTCAATTCCCGGGCAGATACTCCGGCAGAAGGGCAGCTTGATATGTCAGTTGTAAATATTGAAGAGAATTCAGGCCGCCAGCCGGTCAACTATGTGTTGCCTCCGGGGGTGAACCGTATTGTCGATCCGGGACAGTCGCAAATCACGCAGCTTAACGAGCAGTCGCTTTCTTTGAAACTAACGGATTTGAAAGCCGGTGATGCCCGGGCGGTGTATAAGAATACGACTTTGGACTTACGTCTGTATAAGCGGTTGCAAATGTTCAGCCATGCGGAACGGTTGATTGATGATATCAATGGAGAGCTTGTAGATGGCGATTTGTCGGTGTTCCTCCGTTTGGGTACTGACATAAAAAATAATTATTACGAGTATGAAGTGCCGTTGAAACTGACACCACATAATGAAAATGGCACACTATATAATACGTATAGCACGACAGACCAGTACATAGTATGGCCGCAAGAAAATTTTATGGACATCAACCTTGATGTATTTACCGATTTGAAGAAAGCCAGAAATGTAGCCAAGAATGAAGAGGGCAGCAGTGTGAATTATACGACAGTGTATTCAGATTACGACCCGGAACATCAGGGTAATAAAGTCAGTGTGATAGGTAATCCGTCATTGAGCGATGTGAGAGTTGTGATGATAGGTGTTCGTAATAATTCCAGCAGGGAAAAAAGCGGGGAAGTCTGGGTGAACGAAATGAAGGTGACTGACTTCAATGAAGATGGAGGTTGGGCGGCAAAGGCTAATATCAATCTTGGGGTAAGTGATATCGCTACTGTGAACTTTGGCGGTCATATCGAGACTGTCGGTTTCGGAGGAGTCGACCAAAGCCTTGCAAACCGCCGGTTGGATGACTATAAGCAATACAATGTGGCGACACAGGTGGATTTCGGGCGGTTCCTTCCTGAAAAAGTGAAACTGAAAGCTCCTGTATATTATTCTGTCACGAAAGAAAAAATATCGCCTAAATATAATCCTTTGGATCAGGACATATTGTTGAAAGACGCTCTTGACAACGCCGCTACCGAGCAAGAGCGAGATTCAATAAAGAATTATGCGATAGAGCAATCTACTGTCAAAAGTTTCAGTGTGTCTGGATTGAATTTCGGTGTCACCGGCAAGAACCCGATGCCTTGGGATCCTGCTAATTTTACCTTGAATGTCTCTTTCAATAAGCAGGAGAATATTTCACCGACAATTGAATACGAGCGTATCAATGATTACCGGGGAAGTTTCCAGTACAGTTATTCTCCGTATTTCAAACCATTCAAACCGTTTTCTTCTTTAAAAAGCAAATCTAAAAATGTGAAATTCTTGAAAGATTGGGAATTCAACTATTTGCCTACGTCAATAAATTTCTTGACTAATATGTCGCGCTATTATTATGAAATGCAATCGCGTAACGAGGCGGATGTAGATGTCGATATTCCTGTTTCTGTCAGTAAGAATTTTTATTGGGACCGTCAGTTCGCTCTGAACTGGAATATAACCAAATCGTTGTCGCTGTCGTTCAATTCAAATACGATGGCGCGCATAGAGGAAGCTATGGGGGCTGTAAACAAAAAACTGTTTCCTGACAAGTATAAGGAATGGAGAGATACGGTAATGAACAGCATCAAAGGTTTCGGTACTCCGTGGAACTACGACCAGACTTTTACGGCCACATATAAGGCTCCTTTCAATAAAATACCATTCCTTGATTTCCTGAATGCCAATGCCAGCTATAATGCCACATACCAGTGGGACCGCGGGGCGGAAGTTGAAGGGGAGACTGTCGGAAACTCGATAGCCAATAATGGAGTGTGGAACGTGGATGGCAAATTTAATTTCGAGACGCTTTACAATAAAAGCAAATATTTGAAAGAAGTAAACAAGCGTTTTGCTTCTAATGCGCGGAAATCGGCACCGAAGAAACCGAAAAAGTTTCAGCGCACTTATCAGCTGAAGGACACGTTGATTGATGTAAGGCATAATCTTAGAACTAAAAAACTGATAATCAAAGCCACCACTTTGCAGGGAAAGCCTTTCCCGCTGAAGACAAAAATTGTTGATGACAATAATATCCAAATCCTTACGACTGGTAAAGAGAGTGTGAAACTTGTAATTACCGAAGATTTGAAAAAGAATAAGAATATTTGGAAGGAAATTGGCGACCATGCCGCACGTTTTGCGATGTCGGTGCGCAGCGCAAGTTTTAAATGGCGTGATACGCATACTTCGAATATATCCCAATTTATTCCTGAAGTTGGAGATATGCTCGGACAGAGCCGCAATTACGGACCGATGTCGCCCGGATTGGATTTTGCATTCGGGTTTACGGACGAAAGCTATCTGGACAAGGCCATTGACCGTGGTTGGCTGTTGCGTGATGCCAATTTGACAACACCTGCTATATTTGCGAAGACAACGGAATATACATTTGAAGTTCAGCTTGAGCCTATACGTGGCTTGAAAATACAGCTTACGGCAAACCGTACAGATAACCGTACAAATCAGGTGCAGTTTATGTACGACAATATGCCTGTCACACGTACGGGAAGTTTTACAATGACCACATGCGCAATTTCGACGGCACTGCGTGGCTCATCTGCAAAAGATGGCTATAGCAGCAAGACTTACGACAAGTTCCTGAGCTATATTCCTCAGGTGGCAAACCGTCTTGAGGGAATATATGCGGGTAAACAATATCCGGTATCAGGATTCTTGGAAGGGACATCATATGCCGGGAAAGTTTATGATAGTGCAAACGGAGGGGTGGACCAAGCTGGCAGTGATGTGATGATTCCGGCATTCCTTGCCGCTTATACCGGCAAAGACCCGAATAAGGTCACATTGTCGCCATTTCCGTCGTTGGCGCAAATACTGCCTAATTGGCGTGTGACATACGACGGCTTGGTAAAAATCGGGAATTTGAATAAGATATTCCGTAGCCTTACTTTGACACACGCATACCAGTGTACCTACAATGTCGGTTCGTTCACATCATATCTTAATTGGATTGGAGTTGACGGAAATTACGGTTTTACGCTTGACGAGTTGACGCAACGCCCTGTGCCGTCTTCTCCTTATAACATCTCATCGGTGACGATTACCGAGAAATTTGCTCCGCTAATAGGTGTTTCGGCCACTCTTTACAATAATCTTACGCTAAATGCGGAATATCGCGATAGCCGGACATTGTCGCTTAATTCAGATGCCGGACAGCTTGTAGAGGCGACACAAAAAGGGATAACAGTAGGGGCAGGGTATAAGATAGCAAATTTCAATACTGTCTTGAAAATGAAAGGTAAGCAGTCGGGTGTCAGCAACGACCTTACTATAAATGCTGATTTCTCGTTGCAAAACACTCAATCAATTATCCGCCGTATACAGGAGGGAACGAATCAGGCTACGAGCGGGACAAAGTCGATAGCAATAAATGTTACTGCCAATTATGTGTTGAGCAAGCGTATCACTCTCTCTGCTTTCTTCGACCATCAGATTAACAAGCCGTTGATTTCGTCCACTGCTTATCCTACGACTAATAGTAACTATGGTATTTCCGTGAATTTGTCATTAGCAAGATAAAGATATGGGAAAGGAAAAAATGGTAAAGAAGAATGCGTATGACCGCATATGGGAAAAAGCCTCCGGATTATATCTGTCGCATCGTAAATTGATGGATATACTGTTTGTGGTACTGCTTTTTGTCATATTGTTTTTTGTACGTGTAAATAATATAAATGTAAAAAATCAGTTGCATTCCGACGAGGTGTTCTCTTTAATGCTCAGCACTTGTAATAATTATTATAACCAGTCGATACCTGACGGGGACTATACAGGAGCTGACTTGAAAAGAATGATAACGGCCGATAATGAAGGTGGCATCGACGGCGCTTTTTCTGACATTGCTCAACTTTGGCATAATAATGGCGATGCTCCGCATGCAAGTCTGTACTATATGGTTTTGCGTTTTGCGTTAATCGGGTTTGACAGTTTTGATGTACATAGTCTGTCATGGCGTGGCGGTGCATTGAATTTGGTGTTTTTTGCCATTTCATTCTTGTTGATGTATAAGTTGCTGCGTCGTTTGTTTGGCGATAATATTCTTTTGGTGCTTGCCGGATTAGCCATTGCTTTTGGTAATTGGATGTCGATAAGGAACACAATGCTTATTCGTGAATACCAGATGGCTGAGTCTGGTATTATAATGCTTACGCTGATAGGGGTGGCTTTGGTGCAGACAATTCGCGCGAACGGGTTTGTTGATAAAAAGCGGTTGCTTTTGTTTCTGTCTTTAGTCACGGCATACGTGATTTCCTTGGGATATTTCAACGCTGTTTATGTCTTGCTTTTTGGTGTAGGCATAATGTTGTCATGCTACAAGAACAAGAGGAAAGATGTAATATGGATTTTATTGTTGTCAGGAATTGTCGCTGTCGTGATGGCATTGATTATTTATCCGGGATTCTTTAATTTCTTGTTGCATGATTCAGTGCACAAGGAAAAAGCGTTCAGCAGTGTGAAAAACATATTCAGATATTTATTCGTTCGTGATTTGTCATTCCAATTTTTCACTGTCTATGGTGTGTTTATAATGGCATTCGTGACATTGCTTGTGTTGCTGTCAAAAAAACGAATGCACCTTTTCAAATCAGAGCGTTTTCATTGGATTCCTGTCGTGACGTTTGCTTGTATGGTATTTATCCAGTATGCTTCAGTACTTAAAATGCCTCGTTATTATTATGCTTTGATGCCGATGATGTCATTGGTTGTACCGCAAGTCATAGCGTGTGTGCCTAAATCATGGAAAGGATATTTTGAACTGCTTGTGATATTTTATTTTCCGATAATAACTTTGATGTTCCCGGTGAGGGAGAATTATGGTTGGGCGGCTTTGAAAGGCAACCTGCAACATCCTTCCATTCTCTATCGCCTTAATCCGAATGAAGTCGTGCAGCTTGTGCCTTGCATGAACGATACGGTTGACTATATGTTAAGCGGAAAGGAATATGTAGACATAAAAAAAGACCGGACTACCTATGTGGTTACTAAATTGGAGATAGGGATAAATAATGACACTATAAAGTCTGGGAAACGGCTGATATGGGGCAAGCAGATTTATTTGTATGATTTTAATTTTTCAGGAAATGGGAAGTAAATTGGTATTAGTAATGTTGTCCCTGTTAGTATTAATTGGTTGTACCGGTGGCGGAGAACCATATTTCTTGATAGAAGGGAGTCTTATTAACGGCCGTAATGCGGGAAAGGCTAAACTGTATAAGTTCATGCCTGAATATGATGAGCTGATTTTAATAGACAGTGCAAATGTAGAGAATGGCAATTTCCAGTTTGTGGGGCACGTGGATAACACGGCCGAAGCTTATGTGTCATTGGATAGTTGTAATGACGCGTTTTGCTTCATTCTGTCGAATGACTTGCTTAATATGAAGATTGGCTGTAATGGTTATATTGTCAAAGGCACTCCTGACAATGAGCTGCTTTCTTCTTTGATTATGAAGCGGCAGATTTCTGTGAATGAAAGGGCACGTATTCAAAATGAATATGTTAAACTGCAAAAAGACAGTACTTTAACCAAAGCGATAGAAGATTCATTGCTTAATTTATATCGTATGCAGTCTGTTGGTTTGTCTAAAACTGTTTTTACTGCGATAGAGAGTAATTACAAGAAAAGTCCTGAATTTGCGGATATCGCGTTCCGTATGTTCTCATCGGCTATGTCGGAAAATATGTCGGATAGCATAGTTAATATTTTGAAATCAAGATATTAGCATTCGTAATTTGACTATTTTTGTAAAAATAATATTGCTTATATGGATAATATAATCAGACTCGATACAGTTGACGATTACAATAAGCTGTTCGGATTGGAGACGTTGCATCCATTAGTAGCTGTCGTCGATTTGGATGATGCCACTAAGTTCCCCGCGCATTTTACTGTCAATTATGGTATATATGCTTTGTTTTTGAAAGACACCAAATGTGGTGATATTCTTTATGGAAAACAGGTTTATGACTATCAGGACGGAACGATTGTCAGTTTCGCTCCCGGTCAGGTAGTCAAAACTGAGATGATTGAAGGAAAAAGGGCGAAGGCCAAAGGGTTGTTGTTCCATCCGGATATTATCAAAGGTACATCCTTGGGACAGGAAATCAAGTCGTATTCGTTTTTCTCGTACTCGTCATCGGAGGCATTGCATTTGTCGGAAGATGAAAGAAGTATAATTCTCGATTGCCTTAGAAATATAAAGACAGAATTGGTTCATCCTGTTGACAAACTTAGCAAGCGTCTCATCGCAAGGAACATTCAACTTCTTTTAGACTATTGCATGCGTTTTTATGAAAGGCAATTCATTACCCGGGCAGTGGCCAATAAGGGTATATTGTCGAGGTTTGAGACTCTTTTAGATGAGTATTTTGGTAATATACAGCAGGATAAGGGACTGCCTACTGTGAGATATTTTGCGGATAAGGTGTGCCTTTCTTCGAATTATTTTGGAGACCTTATAAAAAAAGAAACCGGAAAGACTGCGCAGGAATATATTCAGAACAAGATTGTAGACCTTGCAAAAGAAAAGATACTCGGGACTGGGAAGAATGTGAGTCAGATTGCATACGAGTTGGGTTTCCAATATCCGCAACATTTTAACCGCTTATTTAAGAAAAGTGTGGGATGTACACCTAACGAGTATCGTAAATTTGGTGCATGAATTTATTGATAGAAGCATTTTGTAAAGGGATTTTTCCGTAAATTTGCAACAGATTATTGTAATTATGAAAAAACAAATACTGGATTTTCTGATAAAAGAGAATAACCGTATTAACGAGAATTATTCATTATTGAAACTTACGCCGGCCGATGGCAGCCGTATTGTTGATGCTGTTGCAGGGCAGTTTGTGCAAGTTGAGATTCCTGATTCCAAGACAACGTTTTTGCGCCGTCCGATTTCGATTAACTATATTGACAGAAATGATAATACATTATGGTTGTTGATTCGGAAAGCTGGGAAAGGGACAGAAGCACTTGTCTTTATGGAAGAAGGACGGAGGTTGAATCTTGTTTTGCCTTTGGGAAACGGTTTTTCACGTCCGTCTAAAAAAGAAGCGAGAATATTGCTTGCCGGTGGAGGTGTAGGGGTTGCCCCGATGTATTATTTAGGGACAGAATTGTATAAAGAGGGCTATGATGTGGAATTCCTTTTAGGCGCACGCCGTGATGCCGATTTGTTGGAATTGGATTTGTTCAGTCAGGTTGGTAAGGTACATTGCTCTACAGAAGACGGCTCAGCGGGAGAGAAAGGCCTGATAACCCACAATTCCGCGTTAAGCCGGGCATGGGATTATATCTTCTGTTGCGGTCCAATGCCTATGATGAAGGCGATAGCGCGCTATGCTGCAAAAAACAACATAGAATGTGAAGTGTCTTTGGAGAATCGTATGGCATGTGGCGTAGGGGCTTGTCTTTGCTGTGTAGAGGATACTTCCGATAGCGGAAATGTGTGTGTATGTACTGAAGGACCAGTATTTAATATAAAACGTTTGAAATGGGAGATCTGAAAGTAAATATAAAAGGTTTGTCGTTGAAGAATCCGGTAATGACGGCATCCGGAACATTCGGTTATGGAGAAGAATTTTCCGATTTCATCGATTTGAACCGTTTGGGTGGAATAATTGTAAAGGGCACAACTATAAACCATAGGGAGGGCAATCCCTATCCGAGGATGGTTGAAACTCCGTCAGGGATGCTTAATGCTGTAGGATTGCAGAATAAGGGTGTAAATTACTTCATCGAGCATATTTATCCCCGGATAAAGAATCTGGATACTGAAATAATTGTAAATGTGTCAGGCGCAAAAATCGAGGATTATGTTGCGGTTTGCGAGATGCTTGACGGTCTGGACAAAATCCATGCGATTGAGCTTAACATTTCATGCCCTAATGTGAAACAAGGCGGAATGGCGTTCGGCACCACGTGTGCCGGAGCTTCACAAGTGGTCAAAGCGGCGAGAAATTCATTCGGAAAGACTTTAATTGTCAAGTTGTCGCCGAATGTTACTGATATTGCTGAAATAGCCCGCGCAGTCGAAGCGGAAGGTGCTGACAGCGTGTCGCTGGTAAATACATTCTTGGGAATGGCAATCGATATTGAAACCCGCCGCCCTTATTTGTCTACGGTTACAGGAGGATTGTCCGGTCCATGCATACGTCCTATTGCTGTAAGAATGGTTTATCAGGTTGCGCATTCCGTGAAAATACCTGTAATTGGACTGGGAGGAATTATGAATGGCCGTGACGCCATTGAATTTATGCTTGCCGGAGCCACGGCTGTACAGGTTGGTACGGCTAATTTTATAGATCCGTCTGTCACAGTAAAGATAATCGACTATATGGAAGAATATTTACAGCGGCATAACATTTCTTCAATCCGTGAGATAATCGGTGGGATGAATGTTTGAAGTGTCAAATAATTCTTTTTCGTGACAGATACTGTCTGATGTGTGTCGATACATAGCGGATTGGTATTGCTGCCATAATAGATATGAATGTGTATGTTATTACTGTCGTATATGGTGCTTTTTCCCATGACGGCAGATGGAAAACTATTTCACGTATCACGGGATGGATTACGAAAATATAAGCAGACATTATGCCGAGCCATTTAAATGCTTTTCTCATTAATGCGGATTCCTGGATTTTTGTCGCAATTGGGAGTAATATAATGGGAAATAAGGCGAATGACAATATCCAGCTGTATGCGTTGAAGCACGACAGAAGGAATAATAAGAATGCTAAGGCTGCCATTTTTCCGGATGGAAGGTAGCCTTTTCTTGCGAAAAATATTCCTATAACAAAAGGCAGTATGTAGCCGGGAAAATTGTTCCTTATGAAAATCAATCTGTAATTATGGTCGATTCCGGGTATTGTCAACACCTGCATCAATACGCATATTATTGTAAGGATTATTATAGGTCTAAGCTGGCGTTTGTATGCGAACAGATAGTAAACCACATATAGCTGCATTATCATGGAGAAAAACCACCATGGACCGAGAATATGATTCCCCGGCATATATAGATTGTCGATAAGTAGTACCATTAATCCATATTCTAGAATGTTAGACGACAGATAGTTTGGCTCTATTATTGACATCGCTATGAAATATGCGGTCATTACGGGAATTAGCATTGTTGCCAATTTCAGATAATGAGTTTTTGTAAATTTGATGAGACTTATTCTATGTTCATTATCGGGTGATTCATATTTGCGGACTAATCCGTATCCGCTTAAAAATATGAAAAGTGCAACAAAATAGTGTCCGAAATATGATAGAAGGGTTAAAGGTAAATATATATCCGGCAATGACAGTTGCTGCAACAATTCAGCATTATTTGTTGTATGGTATGTAAATTCATTTTCGCTTGCAGTGAAAGGCATGCGTGTGCAAAGATTGTGCATTACAATCATAAGAATTGCAAGTCCTTTCAGAATTGTGGTATTTTCAATGTCGAGGAATTTCTTTGTCTGCATATCGTGCCGGATGAAAAAAGGCAGTCCGATTGCTCGATACTGCCTTTTTTAGATTATTCTATCAATTTGCGATACCGGATGCGATGTGGCTGGGTGTCGCCCATACGTGCTTTCTTGTTTTCTTCGTATTCCGAATATGAGCCTTCGAAATAGAATACTTGGCTGTCGCCTTCAAATGCAAGGATGTGTGTGCATATACGGTCGAGGAACCACCGGTCGTGGGATATTACTACTGCACATCCGGCAAAATTTTCCAAACCTTCTTCAAGAGCCCGCAGGGTATTCACGTCTATGTCGTTGGTAGGCTCGTCGAGCAGCAGCACATTTCCTTCTTCTTTCAAAGCCATGGCAAGATGCAGCCTGTTGCGCTCTCCTCCCGAAAGTACTCCGATTTTCTTTTCCTGATCGGCTCCTGAAAAATTGAATTTCGAAAGATAGGCACGAGCATTGACATCACGTCCGCCCATCCGGAATATGTCATTTCCGCCGGAAATCACTTGATATACTGATTTCTCTGGGTCAAGATCCTTGTGTGTCTGGTCGACGTATGCAATTTTTACGGTTTCTCCGATTTTGAAATCGCCTTTATCCGGCTGCTCTAATTTCATAATCAGTTTGAACAAAGTCGTTTTACCTGCGCCGTTAGGACCTATTACCCCGACAATTCCGTTTGGTGGCAGCATAAAATTAAGATTGTCGAAAAGCACCTTGTCTCCGTAGGCTTTTGCTACATGCTGCGCTTCGATTACTTTGTTGCCGAGGCGTGGACCGTTGGGGATGAATATTTCGAGTTTTTCTTCCCGCTCTTTTTGGTCTTCATTAAGTAGGCGGTCATAGCTTGACAGGCGGGCTTTACCTTTTGCATGGCGTGCCTTGGGTGCCATTCTTATCCACTCAAGTTCCCGTTCCAACGTCTTTCTGCGCTTGCTTGCCTGTTTTTCCTCTTGTGCCATACGCTTAGTCTTTTGGTCAAGCCATGAGCTGTAATTGCCTTTCCATGGAATTCCTTCCCCCCTGTCTAATTCAAGAATCCAACCTGCTACGTGGTCGAGGAAATAACGGTCGTGGGTAATAGCTATGACAGTACCTTTATATTGTTGCAGATGTTGCTCTAACCAATCAATGGATTCTGCATCCAAATGGTTGGTAGGCTCGTCGAGCAGCAAGATGTCAGGATTCTGCAGGAGCAGACGGCATAATGCCACACGGCGACGCTCGCCACCTGAAAGTGTTGCTACATTTTGATCTTCAGGCGGGCATCTTAGCGCATCCATTGCCCTTTCAAGTGTATTGTCGATATTCCATGCGTCAACCGCATCGAGTTTGTCTTGAAGTTCTGCCTGACGGTTGATTAGCTTTTCCATTTTGTCAGGGTCTTCCAACACATCAGGGTCGCCGAAACTTTCATTCACTTTATCAAATTCGGCCAATAGGTCAAGCACGTGTTGCATCCCTTCTTGAACGACCTCTTTCACTGTTTTTGTAGGGTCTAATTTCGGGTCTTGCTCAAGATAGCCTACAGAATAGCCGGGAGAAAATACTACTTCGCCTTGGTACTGCTTGTCAATGCCTGCTATTATTTTGAGCAATGTGGATTTTCCTGCACCGTTAAGACCGATAATGCCGATTTTTGCGCCGTAGAAAAACGAAAGATAAATGTCTTTAAGCACTTGTTTTTGTGGTGGATAGATTTTACTTACTCCCACCATCGAGAATATTATTTTTTTGTCGTCAGCCATACTTTGTGTGGTTGTTATCGTTTGTGTTTTTGTTGTTTGATTTTATAGTCGCATGCGACTTTACCATCGGCGATATTGCGTAGTTTGTTACGGATTAGTTGTTTGCGTATTGGCGAAATTTTATCGACATACAGAATTCCGTCAAGATGATCATATTCATGCTGAATAATTCTTGCAAGGAATCCTTCGAACACTTGTTCGTGTTCGTTGAAATTTTCATCAAGCCAGTTGAGCTTTACTTTTTCGAATCTTGCGACAGGTTCGCTTAGGCCGGGAACACTGAGACAGCCTTCCTCTCTCGTGACTTTCTTGCCGTCTTCTATGATGTCCAATTCCGGATTTATAAGTGTAAGTCTTACACCCGCTAATTCAGGGAATGATTCTTTCAGCACATCGGCATCTATGACAATCAGTCTTTTTGACAATCCTATCTGTGGCGCAGCCAGTCCGACACCGTCAGATTGTTGCATCGTTTCGTACATATCAGCTATTAGCCGATTTAATTCAGGATAATCCGGCTCAACTTCTTCTGCTTCTTTTCGCAATACGGGTTGTCCGTATAAATAAATTGGAAGTATCATAATTTTGCTTGTAAACTTTCTAAATAATCGTTCAATATTATTGTGGCGGATATTTCATCAACTATCGCTTTATCCCGGCGGGCCATCTTTTTCATGCCTCCGTCGATCATAGCACGGTGCGCAAGCACGGATGTGAAACGTTCATCATACATCTCTATCGGTATTTCCGGTATCTCTTTCCGCATCCTGTTGACAAATGGCTGTATGCGTTTCATATTCTCAGACGGCTGGTTATTCATTTGCTTAGGTAATCCGACAACTATTCTATCGACACTTTCCGTACTGACATAGTCCTTAATAAAGTTCAAAAGTGTGTGTGTCGGTACACTCGTAAGCCCATTGGCCACGATTTGCAACGTGTCGGTGACAGCTATGCCGGAGCGTTTTCTTCCGTAGTCTATTGCGATTATCCGTCCCATATACGTTCACAAAGATACGATAAATCGGCTGCAATGCAAAATGGGAATTTTTATTGGGCACAGCTACGATTACCTATGGTAGGCCTACATCGGGTCAACATCGTAATAGATGACGGCTTGTTTCATCCGTGGGTCGTCAAGCGATTGTTCGTAGATGCTTCTCAATATCTGTTTTACTTTTGGCATCGACGCGGCATTTTCCATTTTTAGCGTAATCTGGCGGATATAGAACTGTTGTATCCTTGCTATTGATGGGGCTTCCGGGCCAAGCACCCTGTTGCCGAATACTTGCCGGAGCATATTGCTGAACCTGACGGAAATTTCGACTAATGAATCGTCATTCCTATGCTTTAGGTATATGTTGATTATGCGGGTGAAAGGCGGATACTTGAATTTGCGTCTTTGCTCAAGTTCATCCTCGAAATATTTTTTATAATCGTGGTTGGTTACGTATGTTATTATCGGATGTGCCGGTTCGCTTGTCTGTATATATACTGTTCCGCGTTTGTGCTTTCTGCCGGCTCTCCCTGCTACCTGTTCCATCATATTGAATGCACGTTCGTGTGAACGGAAATCCGGGAAGTTGATCATATTGTCGGCGTTCAATATGCCAACAATGCTTACCCCGTCAAAATCCAGACCTTTAGTGACCATCTGAGTGCCGACAAGCACTTGTGTCTTATGATTTGAAAAATCGTCTATTATATGCTCATAACTGGCCTTGCTCCGTGTTGTGTCAAGATCCATACGGGCTATTTTCGTGTTTGGAAAATAGTTTTCGATTTCGTCCTCTATACGTTCTGTGCCATATCCGATGACTTCAATCGAAGGCTGCCCGCAAGCAGGGCATATCTCGGGTAATGGTATGGTATATCCGCAATAGTGGCAGACAAGTTGGTTTTGGCGTTTGTGGTATGTGAGGGTGACATCGCAATCCCTGCATTTCGGAGTCCAAGCGCATTCTTTACACCTCACCATAGGCGAAAATCCGCGGCGGTTCTGGAATAAGATTACTTGTTCTCCGCGTCCGATTACTTTGTTGCATTGGTCAAGCAATTCTTGTGAAAACACGCCACGCATAGCCTTCTGTTTACGGGCTTTTGTCGTATCGATAATTTTGACTTCCGGCATTTCAATACCTTCATGGCGAGTCATAAGTTCCACGAGCCCATATTTTCCTGTTTTGGCATAATAGTATGTTGAAATGGACGGTGTGGCTGAGCCGAGAAGCGTCTTTGCCTTGTGCATTGAGGCAAGAACCAAAGCTGCGTCGCGGGCATTATAGCGTGGAGCAGGGTCTTGTTGTTTGTAGCTTGCTTCGTGTTCCTCGTCAACGATTATCAATCCTAATTTGTTGAACGGTAGGAATATTGAAGATCTAACTCCGATTATTATATATGGATCGGACGTATGCAGGAGCTTTTTCCAAATGTCTACACGCTCATTGTCTGAAAATTTAGAATGATAAATAAGCAGACGGTCACCGAACACTTTTTGCAACCGTTGGGTAAGTTGCGTTGTCAATGCTATTTCAGGAACAAGATACAGCACTTGACGTCGGCTGTCAAGCGTCTCTTGTATCAATCGGGTGTATATTTCTGTTTTACCGCTTGATGTTACACCGTGAAGCAGCACAATGTTTTTGTCAGCAAATTGTCCGATTATCTCCTGATATGCTTTTTCTTGTACGCCAGTAAGTCGTTTTGGAGCTTCGTTGATAATTGTATCTGAGAGCTTAAACCTGTTGATTTCTTTTTTATAAAGCAGGAAAATCCCTTTGTCAACCATTGCGTTGAGGATAGGGGTGGTTCCCTCAGATTTGTCTTTAAGTTGCTGCTTGCTTACTTCAAATGGCATATCACTGCCAAGCCATTTCGACAATTCTAAATAGGCAAGCAACATTGCTTCTTGTTTTTTTGCTGTTTTTACCTTGTCGAAAAACAGCTTTACAGTTTCATTGTCGCCACGCTTTGCGTTCAGCCTGACAAAAACCTCTGTTTTGGGACGGTAGTTGTCGATTATTTTTTCAGTGATGTATAATGATTCCTTTTCAATCATAGAAGTCACGGTGGATTCTACATTTTTGAACCCTGTGGCTTTTGATATTTCAGCGGGCGTGAGTTTCTCTTTTGTAAGCAGCAGGTTGTAAATGATTTTCTCCCGGTCTTTCATAGAATTGTCGGTATCGACAAATTCGGGATTGGCGGATACGAATGTCTCGCTTTCCACTTTCATTCCGGCCGGTACAGCCGCTTTATAAACATCGCCGATTGAACATAAGTAGTAATTTGCTATCCATTCCCAAAATTTAAGTTGCGGATGACGCAGGATAGGGTAGTCGTCGAGTACGGAAATGATGTTTTTTACTTCAAAGTCACCCGGACGGTTGTTGTGCAAGAGTGTTATAATTCCTGTGTAAATCTTTTTCTTGCCGAATGGTACAAGCACTCGGCATCCTATTTGGGCGGCATTTCCAATGCTCTCAGGGATGCTGTAGGTGAACGTTGAATAAAGCGGCAACGGAAGTATTACCTCTGCATATTTCATTTAATTATGTATGATTTTTAGAACAGGTAGGTTAGCCCGATTTTCAGCGTGCCGTTCTTTGCTTTGAAATTGGAAAGTTTAACCGCGCTCATCGCTCCTGTCACATCCCAAATGTAGCTTGCTGTCAGTTGGTAGTTGCGGAATAATTCCACGCCTCCGCCCACTTCTATTCCAAATACGACCGATTTATAGTCGAATGCTTTTATGTCGTTGTGCGCGAGCAATACCGATATTGACGGTCCTGCAAATACCAATGGGGCGATTGTCCGTTCAACTCCATTCAGATTGGTGTACTTGAACCTCAAATGAATAGGTATGTCCAAATAATGTAAATAAGAGCGCTCGTTACCGTAACCGTCAGAATTCCATACAGTGAAATCTCCCAGATTCATTGTTGCCCCGCGTTGTGAATATTGCAGTCCGAGGTCTATGCAGAATCCTATTCCCGGAATTGCATATTCACCCGCTATGCCGGCAAAATATCCTGCTGATTTGTCGGAAACAAAAGGTGTTGTTCGTAGATTTTGCTGGCTCCAATTCAAGTCGGTAAGGTTGAATCCGGCTGTGGCGCCCCATCTCATCTGGGCGGATACGGAAAATGAGGATAACAATATGAAAGCGGCAATTATGCCGGTAAGCATCTTCTTCATCGAAATGTATTTTGTTTGAAAAATTTCCACAAAGCTACGTATTTTTCCGGCAGCTGCAAAATAAATCGGCATTTACAGTGGTTTTCATTGCTGAAAGTCTGTAAATGCCGATTTATTTGTATTTAAAAAATTTCTTTAGAACAAGTAAGCTGCTGTTATTGTCCAATATTTGTTCTTACCGTCGATTGCCGGCATATCGTCCACAACTTTCACAGTTTCCAATGCCTTTGTCAAGCCTATGCCATAACTTGCCCCGACTTGCAAATGCGAGAACAATTCAAGACCTACGCCTATGTTCCAAGAAATGTCGCATTTTTTATTCTTGAAAAATTCGCTTGCGTCCTGTTTGCTTACAAGGAACGCGAATGCGGGACCTGTCGCGATATATGGCTTTACGACTTTGCCCACCGCAGGAATGTTGATTTTCCATTTCAAGTTTAACGGGATATCGATATAGTCACGTTTTTTCCCGATTTCGTTATATGCGCTTGTTTCTGAGCCGGCAGCACTTAAATAAGAGTCGGCTGTGCGGTGCACATACATTACTGATGCGTCAAGACCTATACCCAAGACAGGAGCTGTGAATTCAATCATAGCACCACCGGTAAATCCTGCACGATTGTCGGCTTTGATAATGTCCTCGTTGAATTTTAAACTGTTGACTGCAACACCGGCCTTCAAACCGAATTTAAATTGAGCTGATGCGGAGGTCGCGGCAGCAAGGCCAATAATGGCAATTGTGATTACACTTAATACTCTTTTCATAATGCTTAAAGTTTTGTTCGTGTGCAAACTTAGCGTAATTTTATGGAAATTCAAATTTTTTGATTGTTTTTCCGTCAAAAACAAGATGCTGTTGGATGAAAAGTGATGAAATCTTTTATGTGTCATAACAAATCCTTACCTTTGTATCAATCTTACGTTATAAAAGTATGAAAAACGAAAGTCTTGTTTCCATCTCCGATTTCTCGAAAGAGGAAATTCTGGAATTGCTCGACAATATGCGCTATTTCGAGGCAAATCCAAATAGAAGGTTGCTTGAAGGAAAAGTCGTTGCAACTTTGTTTTTTGAGCCGTCGACACGTACGCGGCTCAGTTTTGAAACGGCAGTAAACAGATTAGGCGGCCGTGTGATAGGATTCTCCGATGCAAGCACTACCAGCTCGTCAAAAGGTGAGACATTGAAGGATACCATAAAAATGGTAGGCAATTATGTCGACCTGATAATTATGCGCCATTATTTGGAAGGAGCGGCGCGCTATGCATCTGAGGTATCGCGTGTGCCCGTCATCAATGCCGGAGACGGAGCGAACCAACATCCTTCCCAGACGATGCTTGATTTATACTCCATATATAAGACTCAGGGCAAGCTCACGGATTTGACGATAACTATGGTCGGTGACCTGAAATACGGACGGACTGTGCATTCTTTGCTTATGGCAATGTATTATTTCAATCCTACGTTCAATTTCGTGGCTTGCGATGAATTGAAGATGCCACAGGAATACAAGGACTTTTGCGACCAGCACGGAATTAAATATACGGAAACGACAGATTTCTCCGAAGAAGTCATAAATAACAGCGACATAATATATATGACGCGTGTACAGCGTGAGCGTTTCACCGATTTGATGGAATATGAACGTGTCAAGAATCTTTATACGTTGCATAATTCGATGCTCGACGGAAGTAAGGACAATGTGCGCATACTGCATCCTCTTCCGCGTGTGAATGAAATTTCACAGGATGTGGATGATAATCCGAAGGCATATTATTTCCAACAGGCACAGAATGGATTGTATGCTCGTCAGGCCATCATTTGTAAGGTTTTAGGTATAGATATTGATAAGGAGGCATAGCGATGGATAACAATAAAGAACTTGCGGTAGCTGCTTTGTGTAATGGTACTGTAATAGACCATATCCCGACTGATTCCCTGTTCAAGGTGGTAAGTCTGCTCGATATTGAGAATATAAGCAGCAGTGTCACGATAGGTTATAATCTTGACAGCAAAAAACTTGGAAAAAAAGGCATTCTGAAAGTGGCCGATGTCTATTTCCCGGAAGAGAAACTAAACCGCTTGGCGTTGATAGCACCCAATGTGAATGTCAATATCATAAAGGATTATAAGGTCGTAAAAAAATATAAAGTTGCGTTGCCTGATGATATAATGGGTATTGTGAAATGTAACAATCCCAAGTGTATCACTAATAATGAGCCGATGCTGACACATTTCCACGTGGAAGATAAGGACAATGTTACACTTCGCTGCCATTATTGTGAGCGCACAGTCGTAAAAAACGATATAGTTTTGAAATGAAGCAGGTTTGGAAGCCCGGAACGATGATTTATCCGTTGCCTGCCGTATTGGTGGGTTGCGGGACTTGTCCTGATGACTACAATTTGATAACAGTTGCATGGACAGGCACGATTTGTACGAATCCGGCTATGTGCTATATCTCCGTGCGTCCTGAACGTCATAGCTATGAGCTGATAAAACGGACGATGGAATTTACGTTGAATCTTACTACGGAATCTATGGCGAAAGCTGTTGACTGGTGCGGGGTAAGGTCGGGGAAGGACTATCATAAGTTTGTTGAGACAGGTTTGACGCCGGTAACGGGCAATATGGTTTCAGCTCCTTGTGTGGAGGAATCTCCATTGTCAATAGAATGCCGTGTTAAGGAAATCGTAAAATTAGGTTCACATGATATGTTTGTAGCCGATGTACTATGTGCGGATGCCGATGAATCCTTGATTAACAAGGAAACCGGAGCTTTCAATTTGGAATCGGCACGGCTTATCGCATATTCGCATGGGCATTATTACAAGATGGGCGAAGAAATTGGAAAGTTCGGCTGGTCAGTTCAGAAAAACAAAAATAAAAACATTATAAAAGAAAACGTATGAGAAGAGACAATGCTATTTTCGACATTATCGAGCGTGAGCATCAGCGTCAGAAAAAAGGTATAGAACTGATTGCTTCCGAGAATTTTGTCAGCGACGAGGTTATGGAAGCGATGGGGTCGTGCCTTACGAATAAATATGCGGAAGGCTATCCCGGACACCGTTATTATGGCGGTTGTCAGGTCGTTGACGAGGCTGAGTCGCTTGCGATAGAGCGTGTGAAACAATTGTTCGGCGCGGAATATGCCAATGTGCAGCCGCATTCCGGGGCGCAGGCTAATATGGCCGTGTTTATGGCTGTAATGAATCCGGGTGATAAGTTCTTAGGCTTGAATTTGTCGCATGGCGGGCATTTGAGTCATGGTTCACCAGTTAATTTCTCTGGATTGATGTTCCACGCGTTGGAATATGGTGTGAAAGAAGATACAGGCTATGTAGACTATGATATGATGGAAGAAGTCGCTTTGCGTGAGCGTCCGAAATTGATTATCGGCGGGGCAAGCGCTTATTCTCGCGAATGGGATTATGCACGGATGCGCAAGATTGCCGACGAGATAGGGGCTATCCTTATGATTGACATGGCTCATCCTGCCGGTCTGATTGCCGCCGGATTGCTTAACAATCCGTTGAAATATGCTCATATCGTTACTTCAACCACCCATAAGACACTGCGCGGCCCGCGTGGTGGATTGATTCTTATCGGCAAGGATTTCGATAATCCTTGGGGCAAGACTACTCCTAAAGGCGTGATTAAGAAAATGTCGGCATTGATTGATTCTGCTGTGTTCCCCGGTGTGCAAGGCGGTCCGCTTGAGCATGTGATAGCTGCTAAGGCTGTGGCATTCGGCGAGGCATTGCAGCCTGAATATAAGGATTACCAGATGCAAGTGAAGAAGAACGCTAAGGCTATGGCCGACGCTTTGATAGCTAAAGGTTATAAGATTGTGTCCGGTGGAACTGACAACCATTGCATCCTCGTTGATTTGCGCACACGTTTCCCGGAACTTACTGGCAAGGTGGCAGAGAAGGCGCTTGTTGATGCCGACATAACGGCCAATAAGAATATGGTGCCTTTCGACAGCCGCTCGCCGTTCCAGACTTCAGGAATCCGTCTTGGAACTCCGGCTATTACAACTCGTGGTGCAAAAGAAGAATTGATGGGCGAGATTGTCGAAATGATAGACACCGTATTGTGCAATCCTGAGAATGAGGCAGTAATAAAGTCTGTGCGTGAAAAGGTTAATGCCACAATGAAGGATTATCCGATGTTCGCGTATTGATACCATTAGGTCATAAAAAACGTGTGCAAGTTTATCATTTGCACACGTTTTTTGTATCAAGAGCTTCTTAGTTGCGGAAGATGAACTGGTCGCCTGATGCGTCGATGGTGATTGAGCGGTCTTTGTCGACATTGCCGGCAAGTATGTCTTTCGACAGGCGGTTGAGAATCTCACGCTGGATTACACGTTTCACAGGTCGCGCGCCAAATTCAGGGTCATAGCCCTCGTCGGCAAGCAGATCAACAGCTTTGTCGGTAATGTTAAGCTCTATGCCGTTTTTCTCAAGAGTACGTTTGACAGCATTGATTTGCAATTCTACAATCTGCTGAATCTCTTTCTTGCTGAGCGGAGTGAACATAATTATCTCGTCGATACGGTTCAGGAACTCAGGACGGATATTCGTTTTAAGCATATCCAATACCTGATTCTTTGTCTTTTCGATTACTTCACTCTTGTTGGTGTCCGTCATCTTCTCAAAATTCTCGCGTATGAGTTGCGAGCCCATATTAGAGGTCATAATTATAATCGTGTTCTTGAAATTGACTGTGCGTCCTTTATTGTCGGTGAGCCTTCCGTCATCGAGAACTTGCAGCAATATGTTGAACACATCAGGATGGGCTTTCTCTATCTCGTCGAACAATACTACAGAATACGGTTTCCTGCGTACCGCCTCGGTGAGCTGTCCGCCTTCCTCATATCCCACATAACCGGGAGGAGGACCGATAAGTCTCGACACAGAGAATTTCTCCTGATATTCGCTCATATCTATACGCGTCATCATATTCTCGTCGTTGAACAGATAGTCGGCCAATGCTTTTGCCAATTCCGTCTTTCCGACACCTGTCGTCCCTAAGAATATGAACGAGCCTATAGGACGGCGTGGGTCGTTGAGCCCGGCGCGGCTGCGGCGCACGGCATCAGCAATTGCACTGATGGCTTCGTCCTGCCCGACAACACGCTTATGCAATTCCTCTTCGAGGTGCAGCAGTTTCTCTTTCTCGCTTTTTACCATTTTCGACACAGGTATCCCTGTCCACCGGGAAACCACATCAGCAATGTCTTCAGCGTCGACTTCCTCCTTTATCAGGGATTTGTCGCCCTGCATCACTTTAAGTTTGTCGTGCAGTTGCGCATTTTCGTCTTCTTTGCCTTTAATCTTGGAATAACGTATTTCAGCGACTTTTGCATAATCGCCGTCGCGCTCGGCACGGTCGGCCTCGAATTTGAGCTGTTCAATGTCGACCTTATTCTGTTGAATCTTATTGATAAGCTCTTTCTCGGCTTTCCATTTTGCCATATAGTTTTTTTCTTCTTCACGCAGTTCTGACAAGTCTTTTTCAATTGCCTTGACCTTGTCTGATTCTCCTTCCTCACGTTTTATAGCCTCGCGCTCGATTTCCAATTGGGAAATTTTACGTATGATTTCGTCCAAAGCCTGCGGTACGGAATCAATTTCTATTCTCAATTTGGAAGCGGCTTCGTCAATCAAGTCGATTGCCTTATCAGGAAGGAAACGGTCGGTTATGTAGCGTTCTGAAAGCTGCACGGCCGCGATGATGGCTTCATCCATAATCCGTACTTTGTGGTGGTTTTCGTAACGCTCTTTCAAGCCTCGCAGAATGGCAATACTGCTCATCTCGTCAGGTTCGTTGACCATTACGACTTGGAAACGGCGTTCGAGAGCTTTATCCTTTTCAAAATACTTCTGATATTCATCAAGCGTCGTAGCTCCGATGCTCCGTAAGTCGCCACGTGCCAATGCCGGTTTCAGAATATTGGCTGCATCCATTGCTCCTTCACCTTTGCCGGCTCCGACAAGAGTATGTATCTCATCAATGAACAGGATTATTTCACCGTTGCTTTTTGTTACTTCATTGACTATGGCTTTCAACCTTTCCTCGAACTCTCCTTTATACTTGGCTCCGGCAACCAATGCTCCCATATCGAGCGAGAAAATCTGTTTTGATTTCAGATTTTCCGGAACATCCCCACGGACAATTCTTTGTGCCAAGCCTTCTGCGATTGCTGTTTTACCTACACCCGGCTCTCCAACGAGAATAGGGTTGTTCTTTGTGCGGCGGCTTAATATCTGAAGCACACGGCGGATTTCATCGTCACGGCCGATTACCGGATCGAGTTTGCCACTGCGTGCCCGCTCGTTCAGGTTGATGGCATATTTGCTCAACGCGTTATAAGAATCTTCCGCGCTTTGGTTTGTTGCCTTGTTGCCTTTCCTTAATTCAAGTATGGCCGCTTCAAGTTCTTTTTCTGTAATCCCAGCATCTTTCAGGATGGTTGATGCTTGGCTTTGAACGAGAAAAATAGCCATAAACAAACTTTCTATTGTCACATATTCGTCACCGAGTTTCTGTGATTGTGCTATAGCTTGTTGCAGTATGTCATTCGACTCTCGTGATAAATACGGTTCACCGCCACTGACTTTCGGTTGAGATTCAATCCCTTTTTCTACTTGGGCATTGATTTGGGTTTCGTTTGCGCCAAGTTTCTGGAATATAAATTTTACAACCGATTCACCTTTGTCGATGACGGCCTTGAGCAGATGCACAGGCTCTATGGATTGTCCGTTATGCTGGCGGACAATGTTCACTGCCTGTTGTATCGCTTCTTGGGATTTAATTGTAAAATTATCGAAATTCATAGTATTTAAGTATTAATTTGTCCAACAATCTTTTATTGTGTTTTTCAACACTCTGACTTATAATTATGCAATAACTATGCCAGTTTGGTAAAAATGAATACTTGCCTTATCTTTGTATGCTGAATTAAAATGCGATATGGACTTTAAGTTAGAGGCAAAAGATAGCAATTCCAATGCCCGTGCAGGGCTGATAACGACTGGGCATGGGACAATCGAGACTCCGATATTTATGCCGGTGGGAACGGTGGGTTCAGTAAAGGCTGTACATATCAAGGAGTTGGAGAATGAAGTAAATGCCCAGATTATACTTGGTAATACATATCATCTTTATTTACGTCCCGGAATTGATATTCTTGAAAAAGCAGGCGGTTTGCATAAATTCAATGGCTGGAAAAAGCCTATTCTTACAGATAGTGGGGGCTTTCAAGTATTTTCTTTGTCTGCAAACCGCAAGCTAAAGGAGGAAGGAGCATATTTCCGTTCGCATATAGACGGCTCCAAACATTTGTTCACTCCGGAAAATGTAGTTGATATACAGCGTTCCATTGGCTCTGACATCATGATGGCTTTAGATGAATGCCCTCCCGGCGATTCTGATTATCAATATGCCAAAAAGTCACTTGACCTGACATTACGTTGGCTGCAACGAGGTTGGGAGCGGTTCAATACAACGGATGCAAAATATGGATATGACCAGACATTTTTTCCGATAGTACAAGGTTGTGTTTATAAGGATTTACGTGCCGAATCGGCAAAATTCGTGACCGACCTTGGGGCGGATGGCAATGCAATCGGTGGTCTTGCTGTGGGTGAGCCTACGGAAAAAATGTATGAAATGATAGATGTCGTGAATGAAATATTGCCGCAGGATAAGCCACGGTACTTGATGGGCGTAGGAACGCCCGCCAACATACTTGAAGCAATAGATCGGGGCGTGGATATGATGGATTGTGTAATGCCTACAAGAAATGGGCGGAATGGCATGTTGTTCACGAAAAACGGCATAATGAATATGCGCAATAAGAAATGGGCGGATGATTTTGAGCCGATTGAGGCTGATGGTGCTGCCGAGGTCGACCGTCTTTATTCGAGGGCATATCTACGGCATTTGTTTGTAAGTCAGGAAATATTGGCAATGCAAATTGCATCGATACATAATTTAGCTTTTTATTTGTGGCTTTT
>UMFR01048102.1_pt1 | contig 60304 bp, 61 predicted proteins | sample 1965041 | NCBI WGS metagenome assembly UMFR01 (sample SAMEA4836049, study PRJEB28245) | human gut metagenome | biome: gut microbiome; material: fecal sample | place: Denmark | collected 2008
ACTCGTAGCATAATTGTTTCAAGTGGGACCTCCACGAGGCCGATGCCATATAGTCACCCCAGCCCCACGGGGGCTGGCTTCATCGGCGACAGCGCATTGCACCCATAAACCAGATGCCCATATTTTTAGCGGACACCTATTAGACCCAAATCAATACGCGAAATCAAGAGAAAACCTGTTGCAATACAGCCTTGAAGAGGCTGCGGATAGTTAACCTACGGCTCCAGCCGTAGGATGGAAGAGATGGAGAGCCATCGACCCTATAAGGGTCGCGCACAGTATCAAGGCATCGGTGCGCAGCCTCTACAAGGCTGATTTGTCGTGATGTGCATTGCCGACGGCTGAAGCCGCCGGTTTCCTATACGAAGCTTCTTTTGAGGCTTTTACTTATATGGCAGGAACTTGCCTGCACTTCCAACTCCGCAATACTTTCTTCTTACTTATCCCGAACTCGCGTAAATCAATGTCTTTGCAAGACCTAACCACGGCTATCCGCGCTGCTCTTTCAGCACTACTATAAACACGGAGAAAAGAATAAGCAGCACTCCTACTCCGCTTTGCCACGAGAAGCCCTCGCCGAAGGCAACGATGCCAAGAACCATTGCAGTCAAAGGCTCCATCGCGCCAAGTATGGAGGTCAGCGTCGGTCCGGCATACTTTATGCCCTGCACCAGCGAGATGTTGGAAATGGCTGTGGCTACAAGCGCCAATCCGGCAATATACAGCCACATACGAGGGTCGGTTTCTATGCGCACCCCGCCGGTAAACAGTCCACCTATTACAAACAAGACGGCACCGATACCCATCACATAGCAAGTGAGCGGCACGGACGGCAAATTGACAGCCCGCGTCTTGCGCACGCCCACAATATATCCGGCGTATGAGAAAACAGAAACCGCCGCACAGACGATGCCCAATACGGAATCTCCGCCGGAAGGAGAATCAATATCGCCGAACGAAAGGAACAAAGCCCCGACTATCGACAATGCAACGGCAGAAAGCACCGTCTTCGACCGCGGCTCCTTGAAAAACAGCATCATAGCCAAAGCAACGGCAAGCGGATAGAGAAAATGAATCACAGAAGCCACGCCGCTCGCTATGTTCTGATAAGCAATCACCAATGAAAAAGAAGTTGTAGCACGGAACAGACTAAGACAAAACACCGTAAGTAAATCCCTGCGGGATATACGGAAGTCTACACCCTGCATTAATCCAATCACTACAAGGAACACAGTAGCCACACCCCACCGGTAGGACAACGCCTCAAACGAGGAATAGCCGGCATAGATAAGCGAGAGTGTAAAAAACGGGGCAAGACCGAATGTCGACGACGACACTCCCGCATAGATTATACCCTTCAGTCTATTCGCAAGCATTGTCGATTTTCTTTATTATCCTACATGGGTTACCGGCGGCAACCACATCCGGCGGCACATCGCGCGTGACGACGCTGCCTGCCCCTATCACTGAATTATCGCCGATTGTCACTCCCGGAAGTATCGACACTCCCGCGCCAATCCACACATTGTCGCCGATTGTCACCGGATAAGCGTATTCAAGACCCGCATTGCGGCGCTTCACGTCGAGCGGATGCCCGGCGGTATAGATACCGACATTCGGAGCTATGAAAACATTATCGCCGATTGTCACCTTAGCACCGTCGAGCACAACAAGATTGACGTTGGCGAAAAAATTGTCGCCGACAGTGATATTATATCCGTAATCACAAAAAAAGGGCGAAATCACCGTGCAATTCCGTCCGGCATTGATTATGGAACGTAACAATTTACCACGTTCCTCAACAGCAGAGAGTGGCAGATTATTAAAGTCCGCCACCCTACAATGTGTCTCCAGCATTTCGCGTTGCAGCTCCGGGTCGTTGTTTGCATCGTACAACAGCCCTTTTGCCGCCTTTTCCTTCTCAGTCATCAGTCTTCAAGCATATATTGTATGGTAGTTACTACCCTTACATTCTTGATATAAGGAGTGTTCTGGTCGCGGTCGGAAATAGAGAATTGCCCCTGATTTGCTGTCTTTATCTTTCCCAGCTTGCTTTCTGAATCTATCGCAAACTGCTCCGCGGCCTTGCGGGCATTCTTCGTGGCCTCCTTTATCATTTCCGGCTTGATTTCGTTTAATCCGGTATATTCGAACTGTATGCTCGGGTAGGAATAATTACTGAAAGTGACGGCAACGCCTTTCTGAATCAACGATGTCTGTTCTTTCAGCAAGGCAAGCACAGTATCGACTTTCTTCGTATTGACAGTGATAATCGACGATACACGGTAGCGGTAAGGAGAACGGTCGGCCGTATAGGCGTCGGCATCCATATCCGTCACATCCACGCTCGTGGTTATCTCATCAGCCGTGATACCTTTCGAAGCGAGCAAATCAAGCACGACCTTGTTCTTCTTGTTTATAGTGTTATACAACGCGTTCAAGTCATTGCCAAGCTCCTTGTAGACAATAGGCCAAATCACCTTGTCGGCCTTCACCTCCTTTTCCGCAAGCCCTTTTACCGTGACAACCCTCGCATTCTGCGAAAAGCTGCCCAAGCCTGATTTCACACACAATCCTAAGACTACGATACCCAACGCCAGCAATAATGACGGCAATAATGATTTCAACTTATCCATAGTTCTTGATTTTTATCCATATTGATAAGACAAACTGCCAGAAAAAAGTTTAATCAGCACGGTAAAAATTACGCAAATACATCCGCGCTATAAAATCCCAATTATCGTGGAGCAACTTGTTAGAATCTCTGCCGGAAGGATAGGCGGCATCAGGCACCAATCCGTTTTCGAAAAGATACTTCACCAAATCGACCGGGCATAATGCCGGCTCCATCAGCAATCTGTGAGCCTCGGCCGCCGACTTTTCCGCATCGTACAACGGATTGTCGGGATGCTTTATATAAGGCGCTATCCCATGTGCTATCAGCATACCCTTTTCTGGCGTGGCAAACACCACGAAACCGGTAAACTCCCGCATCTGCGGAAATATCCCTTCTTCCGGGCGTTCCCAGCCAAGCCGCTCCGCAAGAAAATCCTCCAGTTCTCCGTATGTCGCAAAGAATGCTATCTCTTTGCCGCCGGTAGCACGCTTCAATGCCTTATAATATTTATGCTCTTTCTGAACCGGTTGGCGTTTTTCCTTCGGCAAGCGGTTACCGACAATCAATCGCAACCACTCGTCCACCAATAAAGCCAAAGGCCCTGTCGGCTGCTCGAAAGTGGTGCGCAACCTTCGCTCGTCAGTCAAAGTCTCGTCAACAGTAAGCTCCTCATCCTCGACAACTTCCGGTTCGTAAGCGTGTTTGCTTACAGGACGCAAAAAATAACTTTTCCAAAAAAGCCAACCCGACATCCGAAAAATATCCCTCACCTGTTCCCTGTCGTCAATATCAAGCTCCATCAATTGCTTGAAGTTTTCCGGCTCAGGAGCATCCTCATAAAGGAAATCGAACAATTTATACACCTGACTTGCAAATCTCAACAAATCAGGGTCGAACGGCGACACCAATCCGTTAAAGCCCAGTTGCGACTCCAACGAATACCACACTAAGAACTGCACATCGACAAGATTCAGCTCATAGTCTATATAATCCTCAGGCTCGTCGTAAAACGGCACAGGCCTACGGTATAGCTTCCTGCACATCATCACGAAAGCCCTCCACAATCCGGCATCCGCTATCACATCCTGATAATAAGAGACAAGGTTGACCACGACATTCTTACGCATTTCCTCTCCTATTTCAGGAAAAACGTCCATACTTTCCCACAGCTTGCCGATATATTTGGCAAGAGTAAGATAATACTCGTCAGTAGCCTTGAAATCGTCAGGGTCGGGAAGCCTGCGTTTCAAATCGTCTAAAGTTATTTCCATAGCTCCGCTTTATTCTTTGCGTCCAACAAATATACAATCAATTCTTCAACAGATTTAAAAGCCAAATGTTCACCCGGCATGTCCAATCCGATATCATCGGGCGAGACTACGACGACACGGCAATTGCCGCCGTCAGTAATACGGAAACCGTTACGCCTCAAAGCATTGCAACACCATTTACCCAATTCCACGCTGCCACATACCGATATTTCCATGCCCTCGTCCTGCAAAGGGACATATTCTCCGGAAGATATATCAAACTTGACTTTCCCGGAACCGAACAATTCCGACATACGGCCCTGAAAAACAGCATCTTCAGGAGCCATACTGCAAACAACGCCGTCAGCAGAAAGCAGCCACACCCTGTCGGACAACGCCAACGACAGCGAAATGTCGTGCGACGACAACAGTATGGCCTTTCTCTCCCTATGAGCCAGCGTGTGGAGCAATTGCAATATCTCCACACGGTTTACAGCATCAAGAAACGCCATCGGCTCGTCAAGGACAATCACCGGGGATTCTTGCGCCAAGGCCTTTGCTATCATCGTCTTCTGCCGCTCGCCGTCCGACAGTTCCGCCAAGAAGCAGTCCGCCTTATGGGAAATGCCGACAGCATCCATCGACTTAGCGACAATTTGCCTGTCATCGGCATCCAAACGGCCGAGAAAGCCGGTATGCGGCTGCCGGCCGAGCCCTACCAACTCCCTGACTGTAAGACCTCCCGCATAGGTGCGCTCTGTCGAGACTATACCTATCAATTTCGACAACGACTTATTGCCATAGCTGTGCAAAGGCTTCCCTTTCAACTTCAACTCGCCGGACAAAGGAAGCTGTAATCCCGCAACTGTCCTCAGCAAAGTCGACTTGCCTGTGCCATTCGCGCCTAAAAGACTTACAAGCTCACCTTCCGCAAGAGAAAGATTCACGCCCGAAAGCACAACCCGCCGCCCTTTTCCTCTACGGTAACCCGCCGACAAATCGGATATTTCCAGAATAGCGTTCATAATCAATTGAAATAAAAAATCTTACGGCGGTTCAATATTAAGTATATAATGACAGGGACACCTATCACCGGGGTAATGGCGTTGATTGGTATCAATCCGTTGCCTAAAGGCAGTACACTCAAAAGCATACACAACATCGCCGTCGCAGCCCCAAGCAACATAGTAGCGGGCAACAGGCGATAATGGTCGGTAGTGTTAAGCATAAGACGGGCGATATGCGGCACAATCAAGCCGATAAAACCTATCGGCCCGCAAAATGTAGTCACCACAGCTGTAAGCAGCCCGGTAAGCAGCAGCAAACAATTGCGCACAACCCTGACATTTACGCCTAAATTGGAAGCATAACGGCTTCCAAGCAACAACGCGTTCAACGGCTTTATCATAAAGAAAGAAGCAGCCAGCCCAGCCACTATCACAGATGAGAACACAGGCAATTGCCTCAAAGTGACACCGGTAAAATTACCCAATCCCCATATAACGTATGAATGTACGCTTTCCTGCGTAGCGAAAAAATTCATAAGGCTTATGGCCGACGACGCGAGATAGCTAATCAATATGCCTATTATCAACAGCATTGAAGAACTTTTAACCAATGAAGAAAATGCCAGCAATGCCAGCATCACGACCAATGCCCCTGCTAAAGCCCCCGACAAGGTAGCTACATATCCGTAGGAAGCCAGACCGAAAGAACCTCCTGACAGCAGCATCACCACCGCCACACCGAGGCTTGAGCCTGTAGAAATTCCCAAAATCGAAGGGTCGGCGAGCGGATTGCCGAACAAGGTCTGCAAAAGCAGTCCGCACACCGCCAATGCCGCCCCGGCCAATGCCGACGTGACAATCAACGGCACACGGCTCTCCAAGATGATGAAATTCCATGCGGAGTTTTCCGACGGCGTGCCGGTCATAATCCCGACCACTTCGCCCAAAGGCACATCGACCGAGCCGATTGCAAGAAGCATGAACGCCAATACTAAAATTGCGGCAACAAGTGAAAAAGAAACAATCCTGAACCTTCCCATACCTGTAATCAATATTCCATTTGCCTGTAATATTTCAACTGATAGCCGGGCAACAGCTCAGGATGAAACAATTTCACATATTCCTTAAGCAACAAATCCGGATGGAACGGCGTTTCTTCGAATATTCCAGCCTGCGAGGAATCGACATAATAAACACCGTGGTTTACGTAGGCAGCAAACTTATCGTTATGCTCATAAATGTCAAGAAAATCCTTCGCGGTAAGCCTGCGGCCGTAAGTGGTGACAAGCCACAAATCGGCATCCTGCGCTTTTTCCAACACCTGCGCGAAATCGAGAGCCAACGACCCTTGCGACACATTTCCTGCCCACGGATAATCGCCACCCGCGTCAGCAAACATAGCGGCCTTATAGCTTCCGCCGCCCGGCACGTACCACACACCACCGGCCATAGTCTCTGAAATCACCTTCGGCCGCTCAGGCACTCCCGCCGCCATTTTTTTCAGATTCAAATATGATTTCTCCACTTCCGAGAATATGGAATCCGCCTTGGCTTTCCTGTCAAACAAAAGTCCCATCAGCTTTATCCATTCCGCCCTGCCCAAAGGAGTGCTTTCCATATAATCAGCCATCTTCACAATCGGCACTCCTAAATTTTCAAGAGCGCCATACCCGGCATTCTGATAGGGAGAGAGCATTATGGCATCCGGCTTGGCACTAACCACCTGCTCGACAGTAGGCGACAGCGACGAACCGCAATCCGCCACCCCGCCCGACGCCAATCCTGATACTATGGCGGCGGTCTTGAAATAACGGGCGTCGCAAACGCCCTTCACAGCCGAAACGACTCCAAGCTCAGCCATTACGCGCGCATGCACATCGGAATAAACCACCACCCTTTCCAAAGGCACTCTTACGACCGTGCCTTCCGGCAAAGAATCGGGAACCGCGCTATCCCGCCTGACAAGAATATAAGTGTCCAGAATGCCACCCTTATTCCAAGGGTCGCCCACAACAACTCTTGTATAATCCCTGTATTCAGTCACAGATAAGCCTTTAGCATAGCCCATGCCTGACTCCTCTACATTTTTTTGCCGTTCCGCACACGACACAAAAAACAGTCCTGATAATAATATTATTATAAATCTGCCCATTTATTGTCCGGAATAAATTATGCCACTGCCAATAAGCCTGTCATAACGTTCGCCGCGCTTTCGATTATAGACTTTCACAAGATACTCATTGACGGTTTGATAAAAATCGCCCTCCACGGTCGAGGTCTGGCCGACCTCCGTTCCGTCAGGCACCCACAGATACTGGTAATTGTAAGCCCCCTGCTTCAACATCAGGTCCAATTCATAGCATTGCGTGTTATTATTGTAGTGCATCATATTTGCAGTCTCGAAACCATGCTGCGTAAACTCGCCGTCGACATACATCTTTCCACCGTTCAATTCCGGCATCCTCAAAACGAAATGCACTACCATATAATCGGCCTCCGTGTCGCTGTCGTATGCGTCGCTCTGGCGGATAGTGAAGCGTCCATATTGCGTACGGTCGTAGAGATAATCGCCGAAAGCCCTCGGCTCGTCAAGCTTCAAAGCCACATGGTAATAAGGGTCGTGGTAAGAATATCCGTCTATTCCCATCCCGGCATAGTTTGTCGTGGTCATCTCGAAACGGCGGAATTCATTGCCGGCAGGAAATATCAACTTCCTGTCGTGCTCGAAATAAGCCTTCCTGCCCGCCACCCGCAAAGGGCGGTTGACGGCAGCCTCGTTATCAGTCCGTGAATTTTGCGACACTGTGACAATCAAATCGTTATACATATCTGTCACATAATAGTCGCGGGTATCAACAGCTACCGACAATTGCTGGTTATAGGCATTGTAGTCAATATCAGTGCGCGAAGTAACTTCAGGCACTATGTCCACACAATCTTCCGACAACGAGAACCTTACCTGCAAATACACATTTTCAGGGTCGTCCTCAGGATAGACTTTCAACAGATAATTTCCCGAAATAAGGAAGTCCATATCTTCGTTGGGGACAGTTATGTTGTAATGCACGTAATGGGCGAAAGTTGCCGACGAAAAATCATAATTTTCCACATTGGCCTCGTTGAAGCCTCCGACATATTCCGACTCCACCAATTGCGACGGCCGCCAGCCGGCATCGCAATGCACCACACTGTAACGCATATATTGCATCTCCGGGGAAAGCTGGTCGAACTCTATCTTGATTTTATCCACGCCGCCCAACTTAATCACCGGAGGGGCATAATCATTACCTACCACCGACACGCGGAGCGACTTGAACGACTTGTCGAAAATCCGGGTATGTGTATCTACTGTATTTTGGGCATTTCCACACAGGAAACACATAATCGACAATATTCCCGCAAAATTCTTAAGATTATATCTCATACTACACCTTTAATTTTCTACCATACAATCGGCTGCTTGCCGTGCTCCACTAAATAAGCGTTGGCTCTCGAAAAATGATGGTTGCCGAAAAAGCCGCGATGAGCCGACAACGGCGAAGGATGCGGTGAAGTGAGCACCAGATGGCGGTTACGGTCGATGAAAGCGCCTTTTTTTATCGCATACGACCCCCAAAGCATAAACACTAAATGCTCACGTCCGTTGGCAAGAGCGGAAATCACATTGTCGGTAAACTGCTCCCAGCCTTGCCCCTGATGCGAGCCGGCGCAATGCGCGCGCACCGTAAGAGTGGCGTTAAGCAACAGCACGCCCTGACGCGCCCACCGCGACAAATCGCCGCTTGCGGGAATTTCCGTGCCTATGTCCGATTTTATTTCCTTAAATATGTTCAGAAGCGACGGCGGGAACGGCACTCCGTCATTAACGGAGAAGCAAAGGCCGTTCGCCTGATTATAATCGTGATACGGGTCTTGACCGAGAATGACCACCTTTACAGCGTCGAACGGCGTGGCGTCGAACGCGGCAAAAATTTTCCTGCCCGGTGGAAATACTGTATGAGTACTGTATTCCTGATGCACGAAACCGGCCAAACGCCGGAAATAGTCCTTGTCAAACTCCGGTTGCAGCACCTTTTTCCAACTTTCTTCTATCCTGACATCCATAATATGCAGCTTTGTTTTGCAAAACTAACAATTCTTTATTACTTTTGCCAACCGAAAATTCAAAATTGCGCGCGTAGTTCAATGGATAGAATATCGGATTCCGGTTCCGACGATTGGGGTTCGACTCCCCACGGGCGTACTGACAGACTTCCAACCCTCTGCAATAGTGACGGTTGGAAGTTTTTTATAAAAAAGCATTTCTAACATCGTCCGAGTCCACACTTACTATGTGCTTCAAACAAGATAAACCGTTATCTTTGTGGTATGGAAAATCGTAGTTTTGAAGAAAGAGTAGCCGTATATATTTCAGAGAACAGAATGTTCGATGCCGGTAGCCGTGTGCTTGTCACAGTGAGCGGAGGGGCGGATTCAGTGGCTTTGCTGTGTCTGCTAAACGGTTTGGGATACGACTGTGTGGCAGCGCATTGCAACTTCCACCTGCGTGGCGAGGAATCGATGCGCGACGAGCGTTTTGTCCGTGCGCTGTGCGGCAAGTTGGGCGTGGAATGCGTGGTAAGAGATTTCGACGTACCGGCATATATGGCGGAGAATAAGGTGTCGATGGAGATGGCATGCCGCGAACTGCGCTACGGCTGGTTCGAGGAGGTGCGGGAATCGTCCGGCTGCGCCGTAATAGCCGTCGCCCACCATTCCGACGACAGTGTGGAAACTTTTTTCCTCAACATGCTGCGCGGATGCGGCATTGCGGGACTGGCGGGAATCAAGCCGGTCAACGGCCGGATTGTACGCCCTTTTTTGTGTGTCAGCCGTGCCGACATCGAGGATTATCTGCAAGAAATAAGGCAAGACTATATAGTCGACAGCACGAATCTCGAATCGGAATATTCGCGCAATAAGGTGCGCAATATCATCCTTCCGGCCATCCGGCAATGCTTCCCGGATGCCGATGCTGCATTACGGCGCACTTTGTCGAATACGGCAGGAAACTATGCCGTGTTCAACGATGCCATCCGGCGGATAAGGCAGGACATCTGCACACAAGACGGAGACCGTCTCGTAATCGACCGCCAAAAATTAGAGGCTACAGCGCACCCAATGACTGTGCTACACGAGATTCTTTCACCATACGGCTTCAACGGACAGCAAGAGAAGGACATGCTTGCGACGACGACCGTCGGCGCGGTATTCCGTTCCGGCCGGTTCGTGGCGGAGGCCGGCAGGGGCGTGATCACGCTGTTCGAGGGCAATGACTGCGATAATGAAGTGTATGATTTCCGTCTTGACGACGTTTCGAGGCTTCCTTTGAGGCTGAAAGTGGAAAAATCGGCTTATTATCCCGGTTTCCGCTTCATTGGCAATAAGAATACCGCATATTTCGACGGCAGCATAGCCGAAGAAACGCTAACTTTGCGACATTGGCGCGAGGGCGACCGTTTCCGTCCGTTCGGAATGCACGGCAGCAAGAAGTTGAGCGACTATTTCAACGACAACAAATTCAGCCTTGCCGACAAGCGGTCGGTGTGGCTGCTGTGCTGCGGCGACAGGATTCTATGGGTTGTCGGCCACCGCGCCGCGGCTGATTTTATGGTGACTGATACTACTAAAGAAATAATTGCAATAACTGTTGAGAAATGAACGACGACAATATAAGGAGAGGCAAACTTTATTTCCGCTATGGAACGATGGGTTCGGCAAAGACCGCGTTGCTGCTAACCACGGCGTACAATTTCGAGGAGCGCGGCATGGACTACCTGTGTATGAAGCCCATAGTCGATAACCGCGAGAAGGAGAACGTAATACGCTCGCGCATCGGCATAGAGCGCGAATGCCGCTGGATTTATCCGGAATCGGATATGTACCGCATGCTCACCGGCGTTTTCGAGGAACGCGGCCGGGTCACGGAATGGGTGCTTATCGACGAGGCGCAGTTCCTTTCCGCCGAGCAGGTTGACCAGTTGGCGAGGGTTGTGGACGATTACGGCGTGAACGTGATGTGCTACGGATTGCGCACCGACTTCCAGAGCCACCTGTTCGACGGCTCGCGGAGGCTGTTCGAGATAGCCGACACCATCGACGAGGTAAAATCCACATGCAGTTGCGGGCGCAAGACCATCGTCAACGCGCGCATCGACCGCAGCGGCAACGTAGTGACCGAAGGCGACCAAGTGGAAATCGGCGGCAATGACAAGTATATGGCCATGTGCCGGCGGTGCTGGCGGCTGCGCCGGTGTGAGCGCGACATGCGCAGCTCCATCGACTTCGGAGAGTCGATGAAATAAAACCTGAAAAATCGGATTGCCGTATGAAAAAATTGATGTTGTTGCTATTAGTTTTACTGTCGCTTGCCGGTTGCTCGACCCCGGTCGACGGCCGGCTTGCTGAAGCCGACAGTCTTCTTTGCGCAGGAATGCAGGAAAAGGCTTTCACTATATTGAAATCGGTAAGCCCCGGCTCGCTGCGCGGACGCGGAAACCGCGCCTATTACGCGCTGCTCTACACACAGGCGCAATACAAATGCTACGAGCCAATCCGCAACGATTCGCTTATCAACATCGCCGTGGACTATTACGACGGCTCCGGCGACTACGACAAACGCCTGCGCTCCCTCATCTATAAAGGGGCGGCACTGTCGGATATGGGCGACAAGCTCGAAGCAATCGACTGTTACAAGAAAGCCGAGGAAGCCGCCGACACCGCCGACTACGACAACCTCGGCTACATCAACCTGAGATTGGGATATCTGTATTCTGATTCCTATATAGATAATAAGGCTCATATAATGAAATTAAAAAAAGCACTTACTTTGTTCAACAAAGCCGGAAATAAGAAGTATCAGCTATCGTGCATAAGTGCCCTCGGCGCAATATACCGTAAATTCGACAAAGACACTGCTGAATATTATTTAAAAGAAGCTGTGTCCCTATCAAAAGAATTAAATGATACTATCGATTACTTCTACAACCTTGAAATGTTGTCTTACCTGTATGAGCTAAAGGGTGAATACGATAAATCAAAGGATATGTATGTATACATTATAAATTATGGTAAAAGTCACCTTTACAATGAGAAAGCATATTATGATGCCGCAACATCTTACGCAAGATTAGGTATGGTGGATTCTGCACGGTATTATCTAAATCTTACGGACAGCCGAAAAGCGGCATCTCCGCAAGAGCGGACAGCCCGTATGCTTGCACAGATAGCCGTTGGCAAGGCTGAAGGCGATTATAAGACAGCTTATTTCCTAAACGACAGCCTGAACAGCTATGTGGACTCCGTAATCAATGCATCGAAAAGCACGGAATTGTTCGCAATTGAAAAGAAATTCGACAAGCAGCGGCTTGAATTACAGAATGCCGAAATGCGCGGCCAACGGCTGTACGGCATTGTCGTGATTCTCATTCTTTTACTTGTGATAATATTGTTGGCACTTGCATTTATCAAGCACAAGAATACTTTGAAATCTTACGAATTGCTGTTGGAACAGGCGCGCAATGAAAAGCTCACAATGGACAGATTGCTGGAAGATGCCGTGCGGCAAAACGCAAGCAACGATTTGATAGAAACGCTGAAGCATCAGATAGACACAATACGGCATCTTTTGGAATGCAGCTACCGGAGCATAAAGCCGGAAGATTTTGTAAAAGAGTTCAAGAATTGCGTATCGGCTGTCAAAACCGAAGACAGCTATTGGTCGGATTTGCGTAGTTTTGTCAATGCTGCATATAACGGAGTAATAAATACAGTCGAAAACCAATACCCTGAATTGTCGGAATTGGAGCTTAATTTCATAGGCCTGATGTGCTGCGGTTTTTCTAATATCGAAATGATGGTATGCATGGGATACACCAACGAGCGTTCCGTATGCAACCGCCGGTTGAGCATAGCAAAAAAGATGAATCTGAAAGAGCCGCTCGACAAGTATTTGCAACGCCTGACAGGCGAAAATCGGCAGGATTAACCGCCACAAAAAGCAGCAATGACTGCACTATGAACTTTTTATTTCACAATAGGTTAATTTACAGGTATTTACAAAATCAACTATGAATGCATAATGTTGGGCGTTTTTGGCTTGTACCGCTTAAATTTGCGATACGAACCAAAAACAAAAGCATTATGACAAACAAATTAATTACATTATTGCTCTTAACAATTCCTTTCAGCATCTATGCGGGCGACGATGGTGATGAACAAAAGATTATTCTTTCACCAACAAAGAATGACCGCATAGAGGCTGATATTCCCGATGTCGGTTATTCAGAAGAAGAAAATGCGCTGTCCGTGGAATTCAATTCCGCCAATCAGTATGTCCTGACTGTGAAAGACCAATTTGGCGGGATGGAATGCGAATATCCTATTGTATCCGACGGCAACGCCTACTCCTACCAACTGCCGTCGCTGCACAACGGCATATACTCCGTTGAAATCTCAAATCCCGGCAACTCCTATACGGGAGAATTTTATGTAGGATATTAGAACCATCACTCTAAAATTATCAATATTGTATTAATATAAATACCAATCAGTATGAAAAATGTATTCTTAACATCAGTTATGGCATTATTTTGCCTTATTAATTTTGTCAATTGTTCGGATAATAAATATCCAGACAATTTAACCACTAATAATCCCAACAAAGTTGAAACATTAACTACTTTATCAAAACAAATTGACTCTTTGGGCTACAAGTATTCTAAAGAATACAAAACAAGAGGTATATTGAGACAAATGTTTGATATTGTATCCGCTGATGTTTTTGGTGCACAACTTGGCAAAGCTGCCGGAGGTGCGCTCGGAGGAGTTATTGGAGGTTTATCGGGAGGTCATATAGGAGCTGCGGCAGGAGCTGCAACTGGTGCAACTTACGGAAGATGGATTGGAGCAGGAATTGGTTCCGCCATTGTTGCCTTTGACGCCAATATAGTCAACATTCCTAGGAATAAAGACTCAAACACTGACATTTGCGTCAGTCAAGGTCCTAAATCAATTGAAGATTCAATTGGGCTATTTCATAATCAAGTAATGAGACGTATATTTGAGAACAGATCTGCTTATATAAAAAAAGATGGAGAAGTTGACAAAAATAAGATTTATGATGATTGCGTTAAATTTTATGCAGACTTAGGCGTTGTAGCGGATAGCCTTTCTAAAGGAGAAAAGCGAAATTACAAACAAACAATATTGAGATATGCAGACGAATCCGTAAAAATATCAAAAGCATACAGAGAAGGTAGCATATCCGCGGAACAACTTTTTGACTATCAAATGGATGTTGCAAAGAAATACTCTATAATGACAGAAAGAGACATAGAACTTTACCTATCCGTAACAAAAAATATAATACTGCAATGTTGCGGAATAGAGCGAGAATATATTGAAGAATATGCGAAAGATGTTAATCATACAATATCAGAATCTGATTTACCAAATATTGAAAAATCAATATTAGCAGAAAGCGCACAAATTGCAATAAACAGTCGTCTATGTTGGCAAGAATAATAAAAACATTTAATATTCTACAATTTTGTTGCATTGCATACGTGTTTGAATCGTATGCATTACGACATCTATATGATTGGCGGTTCTTTACATTATCAGTTTTTGCGGTATTAAGCATAATTTTTATGATTTATTACACCGTAGCTGATAAATTCGACAAGCTAAAATTAAACAACAACATTACAGCCATTGTGTCCATTTTAATATTGCTGTTTGAATCATTCGTATTAATTTACGATAAGCCATTATTGACTGAACACTATGTTATTTCAATTTACTGCATTTTAGATTGTATCATTTGGTTCATTCAAAAGAACATAAAAAAATATCCTTGATTGAAAATTAAAATCACAATGTTATGAATATTAAAATAACAACGTTGTTCTTGACTTCTATGCTTTTTCTTTCCGCATATCCACAAGACGTGCGGAAAGAAAACGAGAGCATAGAGTGGTTGCGCAACAAGACACGCATAGAATGGCGCAACGACAATAGAAATACAGCAGGAAAGGAATCAGTTGCGGAAGAATTGCGCATAGGCATAGAGGCCGGAGCAGGAATGACGCGTGTGTTTTCTTCCAATCTGTCGCAACCGTTCCGTATAAACGAGTCTGCCGGATTGTTCTTAAATTTGAATGAAGGCGGCTTCCTGTTTGAGACAGGTCTGAAATGGCACAGACGCAACTACTACCTTACTGGATTCATCCCACAATATTCACCGATAATGATATCTGCGCAACTTAATCCCACTATCTCGAAATACCACTGATGGCCGGCGGTATGCTGAAACTTGCCGATTTCAGCAAAACAGATATCCGTATAGGTCTCAAAATAGGAATGTATTTTGCATGTGGAATAAGCGGAGACGGCAGCATTTTATCTAAAGACAATTCTGGAAATAAGACGTTATCCGACGTTGAGAATATCTTTAAAAAAAGCCATAACTTCGACCCTCTAAAACGGTTCGACACCGGCGGAAAAGCCGGAATAGACATATACATTAACCGGTGGAAAATAGGATTCGAATATACACGCGGCTGGATTGACTTAAATAAGAGTTTCGACCGGCACGTGAAAACTAAGAGCTTCGACTTCTCTATAGGCTACACTTTCGGCTACCGGCTCAACAAACGGTAACATCTAAATACCATTCAAGACACTACCACTACTCTCCCGAATAAAATCCAAACAGGTTTTATTCGGGGGACTGAGGGAGGGGTGCGTCATCGGCGTGATCCTTGTCGAGACGGCGGCGGGCTTTCACTTTCATCTCATCGAAACCTTCGCCATAGATGGTGTTGACGTTGGCCTGCGATATGAATGCATGCACATCCAACGCCTTTATCAGGCGGTAGATGAACAACGCCTCATTCTTGCGGCAGAATATTATGAGCATCTTCACTTCGCGGCGGGTGTACCATCCAGTGCCGTCAATGATTGTGCACCCGCGGTGCAACTCGCGGTTTACAACCGTAGCAATCTCATCCCATTTCTTCGAGAAAATCGTGAACTGCACGGCCTGACGGTTGTTGTTGATTACTTGGTCGGTCATAAACGACTGGAACACAAGAACCACGTAACCGTAAATCACCCGGTCAAGATCCTGATACATGATATAGGAGGAGGATATGATAATCAAATCGACATAGAGAATCATACGCCCTACGGAAATCTGGCGGTATTTCGACACCATTGCCGCAACGATGTCGGTTCCTCCGGTGCTTCCGTTGTGGGTGAATGCCAGACCTACGCCCGTACCGCAAAGCACAGCACCGATGATACAGTCGAGGAACGTCTCGGGCAAAGCTATCGGATACGCCTCGAAGAACGGCTGGGCAATTCCGATGAACACGCTCAGAAACGTTGCCCCGAAAATGGTTTTCAACACAAACTGCCAGCCTACGACACGGCAGGCAATGGCGAGCAGCGCAATGTTGAGCGCATAGAACGAAATGGCCACCGGAATGCTCGTCTGGAAGTAGATTAAAGATGCCACACCGGCCAAACCACCCATAATCACACCTTTAGGCAGAATGAAACCACAAAAGCCTACGGAATACAGCACAAGACCCAGCAGAATCATTGTGCAATCTTTGGCAAGATGCCATACATTTATCTTCGGTATTTTCGGAATTTGCATACTCGCATTTTGTTTAGGCAAAGATAGCTTATTTTCAGATATGTTGCGATTTTTATGCTTATTTTTTATATCACTCAGGACATCTCATCTGAAAGCATTGATAATCAACGAGATTTCACGGACATCGTCGACAGTCGTGCCTTCGGTTACCGGCAAACTCGTCACCTCACCGGCAAGACGTTCCGTCACCGGCAATCCCAATCCCGCATATTCACGATAGCACGGCTGCAAATGAGGAGGGACAGCATAATGCACGTCAGTTTCCACACCGTTGTCGAGCAGATACTGTCTGAAGCGGTCGCGCCCGGAGACACGCACAACATATTGGTGCCACACAGCCCCCTCGTCAAAAAATGGCTTTTTCACCAACGGATTAGTTATGCAAGAGTCATAAACCGCGGCTCTTTCCCGCCGGGCTGCGGTAATCTCCTGCAAATGCCGTAATTTAACCCTCAACACAGCTGCCTGTATTTCATCCATACGGCAGTTCAATCCCTTATATATATTATGATAACGACGGTCAGAGCCGTAATTAGCCAAAGCCCTGACTGCACCGGCCAATCCGGCATCGTTGGTAGTCACAGCCCCGGCGTCGCCCAATGCCCCGAGATTCTTAGTAGGATAAAAGCTCAATCCTGCCGCGTCGCCCAATCCGCCGGTAACGCAAGTTCCGGCCAGCCCTTCAAAGCTCGTTGCCGCCCCTATCGCCTGCGCATTGTCCTCGACGACCTTCAATCCGTATTCAGATGCAAGACGGTTGATTTCAGGCGACCAGCAGGCCGTGCCGTAAAGATGAACGACCATTATGGCTTTTGTCCGCTTGGTGATTGCTTTTTCAACTTTTTCAATATCGAGATTCAATGTCACTTCCGACGGCTCCACAAAAACAGGTCTCAGCCTGTTGTCAGTCACCGCAAGGACAGAAGCTATATACGTGTTTGCCGGGACAATCACCTCATCCCCCTCTCCCATCAATCCCAAATCGATATATGTACGGAAAATCAGCCGCAAAGCGTCCAGTCCGTTGCTGCACGCCACAGCATACCGGGTACGGCATAACGCGGCGATTTCGCTCTCGAAACATTTTACATTCTCCCCGTTCAAGAACCACCCCGATTCTACCACTTTGCTTACAGCATCTTTGATCTCGCCGATATAAGGCAGATTGTTCGTTTTCAACGACAAAAAAGGATATTTCTTCATTTTGCGGATTTATTTGCTGTAAGTTGTTTAAACTCGTCGTAGTCCCTGACGTAATCGGCCTCGTCATAGCAATCGGAAGCCAACACAAGGCATACCGACCCGGAAGAAAAATTATTAAGTACACGCCAGATGCCCGGCACGACATGAAGCCCGCAATTCGAGCGGTTCAACGACACTTTACGCTTTTCCCGCCCGTCGTCAATCTCTATGTCGAAACTGCCGCTCACGGCAAGTATGAATTCGTGGCAATGACGATGGGAATGCCCGCCACGCTCAACCCCGCCCGGCACGTCGTACAGATAATACACCCTGTTGACATCGTAGGGCAATTGCCTGCCGTTCTCCACGACCGACAGATTGCCGTTCTCATGATGGTGCTTGTCAAGAGTTATAAGCCTGCAATCATTTACAGATGATGATTTATGTGTATCTCCTTTCATTTTCCAACCGCTTTTTTGAATTCTTCAAAATCCTCTATATAATCTGCCGGGTCGTAAGGAGCCGACGACAGTACAAGCGTCACCGCATTCGTGGAGAAATTATCGAGTACACGCCACATCATATTAGGGACAAACAGCCCATAATACGAACGGGACAAATGATACCGGCGTTCCTCCTTACCGTCATTCAAGACAACGTCAAAACTTCCCGAAAGGGATATGATAATCTCTTCCTGACGGCGGAACGCATGCCCAAAACGCTGTTTTCCGCCGGGCACATCATATATCCAATACGTACGCTCCAGCTTGAACGGCAATACCCCGCCATTCTCCAAAACAGACAAATTGCCGCGCGGGTCGCAGATTTTGGGCAAATCGATTAACCTTACATCATCAAATCCCATTACATATCATTTTTATGTGACAACGCTTCATACATGGCAGCAGCCGCACGCCGGCCGTCGCCCATGGCAAGTATCACGGTGGCACCGCCGCGCACTATGTCGCCTCCGGCGTAAATGTCGGGAAGCGACGAGCGCATAGTGGCCTCGTCGACGACAATCGTCCCGCGGCGGCTCATTTCCAATTGAGGAATGGCGTGCGGTATAAGCGGATTTGGCGAAACGCCGACACTGACAATCACCATATCTACCGGTACATCCTCTACCGCGCCTTCGACAGGCACAGGCGAACGCCGTCCGCTTTCGTCGGGCTCGCCAAGCTGCATGCGCTGCACACGCATCGTGCATACATGTCCCTTTTCATCGCCGAGATACTCAACCGGATTATGCAACGTCATAAAATGTACGCCCTCCTCCTTGGCGTGCTTCACTTCTTCCGCCCGTGCCGGCATTTCCTCCTCCGAACGGCGATATACGAGCATCACGTTCGAAGCCCCCATACGCCGCGCCGTGCGCACGGAGTCCATAGCAGTGTTTCCACCACCTATGACCGCCACATTCTTGCCGTGAAGCACAGGAGTATCATCTTCCGGATGAGCCGCACCCATCAGATTGATACGTGTAAGGTATTCATTGCTCGACATCACCCCTATCAGATTCTCGCCCGGTATGTTCATAAACCTCGGCAATCCGGCACCGGAAGCCACAAACAGCCCCTTGAAGCCCATCTGGTGCAAATCGTCATAGCTCAAAGTCTTGCCTATTATACAATTAGGCTCGAACTTCACACCCATCGCGCGCAAACCGTCGATTTCCGCATCCACAATCATGTTTGGCAAACGGAATTCCGGTATGCCATACTTCAGCACTCCACCTATCTCATGCAACGCCTCGAAAACAGTCACATCATAACCATATTTAGCCATATCTCCGGCAAACGCAAGCCCGGCAGGCCCGCTACCGGCCACAGCGATTCTGACACCGTTATACATTGGCTTTTCCGCAGCAGATTGCGTGCCGTGGTCGCGGTCGTAATCGGCCGCGAAACGTTCGAGATAACCGATGGCAACCGCCTGTTTTTTCAATTTAGCATGATATATGCACTTGCTTTCACACTGTTTTTCCTGCGGGCATACACGGCCACAAACAGCAGGAAGCGCGCTTGTCGCCTTAAGAGTCATGGCAGCGGCGTGGAAATCACGCCGTTCTATATTTTTAATGAAAGTAGGAATCTCGATACCTACCGGGCAACCGGTCACACATTGCGGGTCGGGACAATCCAAGCAACGCGAAGCTTCTCCGACTGCCATTTCAACAGTCAGTCCCTGATTGACTTCCTCGTTACACTTCACCCTATATTCCGGTGCCAACTCAGGCATCTGCACCCTCTGCACCGACATACGCTCCTTAGCAGTTTTCGAATTTCTCAATTCTTTGCGCCACGCCTCATCGCGATGCTGTTTCCTTATATCTTTTTCGTCCATAACCACTTTCTATTTATTGTCATTATCATAAGAATGAAGCCTCATTATCATTTCATCGAAGCCCACCTCGTGGGCATCGAATTCGGGCCCGTCAATGCATACGAACTTTGTCTTCCCTCCGACAGTCACACGGCAAGCCCCGCACATACCGGTACCGTCAACCATAATCGTGTTGAGCGAACACATTGTAGGTATATCATACTTTTCAGTAAGCAAAGCAACGAACTTCATCATCACCGCCGGCCCGATAGTGACAACCAAATCGACCTTCTCACGGTTAATCACATCCTCCACACCATTGGTTACAAGCCCTTTCTTCCCGTACGAACCGTCGTCGGTCATAATTACGACCTCATCGCTGGCTTCCCTGACCTGCTCTTCGAGGATAATCAAATCCTTAGTGCGCCCGGCAAGCACACTCACCACCCTGTTGCCGGCAGCCTTCATCGCCCTGATTATAGGCAATAGAGGAGCGACACCGACACCGCCGCCGCAACACAGCACTGTACCGACTTTTTCCACATGGGTAGCCTGCCCTAACGGCCCCACCACATCGTGCAGATAGTCGCCCGGCTCTTTCCCGCAAATCTTATGGGTAGATTTACCCACAGATTGCACGACAAGGGTAATTGTCCCTTTTTCCGTATCCGCATCGGCTATCGTCAAAGGAATACGTTCACTATGCTCATCAGCACGTACTATCACGAAATGGCCTGCCCTTCTCGAGCGGGCAATAAGCGGAGCCTCTACCACCAGCTCCACTACCTTTTCCGAAAAATGACGTTTATAGATTATTTTATTCATCCTGATTACAATAATAAGACAAAACACATCCTATATTATGCAAATATACGGATTATTTCCGACACACTGCAATTTCCATGCGCAACACAAAACCGGAGCAGCAACATACCATCCTTTCATTTCTTGCAAAAATCATAGACAAACCGCTTATTTTTATGCAAAATTGCACTCGCCCGGAATTTGTTGCTTAATTTTTTTCTTAAAAAAGTTTTGCTATTTCAAAAAAGTTTCCTATATTTGGGGCATATTATTAACCGCTTTTTTCGAAATATATATGTTTTTATAGATTGTAGATTTATAATAGCCGCTGTTGCGAAACACCGGCTATTTTAATGAGATTCAAAAAACAATCCCGAATCATTTCACACGGACCAATTCGTATTTCCTGCTGCCAAGCCCTATTTTCTCGGCATGCTCAAGACACGTCTTATACTCGGCGTTGGGATTCGTATTGTCGAAATGGTCGTGACGGTCACAGAAATGCGGATTTTCCATCTCGTCGGCCAACTGGCTGCCGGGCAACGGAGCCTGCTTCAGACAAGCATCCACACACGCCTGATCCAAAGCCAACGGGTCGAACGAAGCGAACATCCCCACATCAGCAATAATAGGAGCGTCGTTGCCCGCATGGCAATCACACGTAGGCGACACGTCGCACACCAGCGATATGTGGAAATTAGGACGGCCGTCAACCACAGCCTTGGCATATTCCGCCATACGGCAATTCAACTCTTTCACGGCTGCATCTTGGGCAAAATCTATCGCGTCGAAATTGCATGCGCCGATACATCTTCCACATCCCACGCAATTATCTTGATTCACAGTCATCTTGCGGCGTTCCCCGTCAAAGACAAGACCGTCATTAGCACACTCTTTCATACACTGCCTGCAACCACGGCAAGCATTCTCGTCGATAATTGCTTTGCCATTGCAATGCTGGTCTTTTTTCCCGGCACGCGAGCCGCATCCCATGCCTATGTTCTTGATTGCGCCGCCAAAACCTGTCATCTCATGCCCTTTGAAATGCGTAAGCGATATGAATATATCGGCATCCATCACCGCACGGCCTATTTTCGCCTCCTTCACATACTCACCACCGGCAACAGGCACGGAAACGTCGTCAGTTCCTTTCAAACCGTCACCGATAATCACCGGGCATCCGGCCGACAATGGCGTGAATCCGTTCTCCCAAGCGCAATACAAATGCTCTATAGCGTTTTTACGGCTTCCCGGATAGAGGGTATTGCAATCCGTCAGGAACGGTTTCCCTCCACATTTTCCTACGAAATCCGCAACCGCCTTCGCATAATTCGGGCGCAAATAAGCCATATTGCCAAGTTCCCCGAAATGCATCTTGATAGCGACGAACTTGCCGTCCATGTCCACGCCGTCAAGCCCGGCAGCCTTCATCAACCGTTTCAACTTATCCACAGGCCCCTCATCCGGCTTGCAACGGAAATCCGTAAAAAAAACTTTCACACTTTCTTTCTTCTCAAATTCTCCCATAATTCCGTCCGATTTAATTATCCAATGACAAAGATACAGCAAATCGAGGGCAGAATAATCAAACTTGTTTGAAATTGTTGTGCAGAGATGCAGCGTATCTTATGAAAAGATATAGAAAGTAAACGGCATATTTATCCACATATCATTTTTTTGTATTATCTTTGCAATAATCACATAAACCATACACCTGACACAACTATGAAAAAAGAGAAAGAAATACGTGATGCATTCAGACAACATTTTGGAAAAAGCGGAACGCTATATGCCTCAGCGGGGAGAATCAATCTGATAGGCGAACATACAGACTACAACGGAGGATTTGTCTTTCCCGGAGCCATCGACAAATGCATAATGGCAGAAATCGCGGCAAACGGGACAGACAAAGTGAAAGTATATTCCATCGATATGGGCGAGCCCGCGTCATTCGGGCTGGAGGAATCCGATTTGCCAAAAGCCCAATGGGCGAGATATATCTTCGGCGTATGCCGTGAAATAATCAAGCGTGGCGGGACAGTCAAAGGATTTGACGCGGTATTCGCAGGAGACATTCCATTAGGAGCCGGACTGTCATCGTCGGCCGCCTTGGAATCCTGTTTCGCGTACGCGCTCAACGACATGTTCAACGGAAACAAAATCGACAAATTCGAGCTGGCACGAATCGGGCAATCCACCGAGCATAATTACTGTGGCGTGAATTGCGGAATCATGGATCAATTTGCGTCGATTTTCGGCAAAAAGGGCTACCTGATGCGCCTCGACTGCCGCTCGATGGAATTCGAATATTTCCCGTTCGACCCGGAAGGCTACAAGCTGGTACTTGTAGATTCCGTGGTAAAACACGAACTGGTCGATTCACCTTACAACAAGCGAAGGGCATCTTGCGAGCGTGTGGCACGCCTATTAGGGGTAGAGACACTACGCGATGCCGAAAGGGACGACCTTGACGCTCACAAAACGGAAATATCGGAAGAGGACTATAGGCGGGCACGGTTCGTCATCGGGGAGAAACACCGTGTACTCGATGTTTGCGACGCCCTCGAAAGAGGCGATTACGAAACAGTCGGGAAACTTATGTATGAGACCCATTACGGACTGTCGCACGACTATGAAGTGAGTTGCGAAGAACTCGATTTTCTCAACGACGTTGCCAAAGGCTGCGGCGTTACCGGTTCACGCATAATGGGCGGAGGATTCGGTGGCTGCACAATCAACCTCGTCAAAAACGACATTTACGACAAATTCATTGATACAGTAAAAACACAGTTCGCCAAGAAATACGGACACGAACCAAAAATTTACGATGTCATTATTTCTGACGGCGCACACAAATGCTAAAGATTATGAAACAAAGAAAATGGAAAGCAGAATCGCCCAAGGGAGAAATCACCCTTTACAAATTAACCAATAAAACAGGGGCGAGCATCGTACTGTCGTCATTAGGAGCCGGAGTATTATCAATAATCGTCCCCGACAGGAACGGCAGATTCCATGACGTAGTTTTAGGTTATGCCAATCCGGCCGACTATCTATACGACGAACCATACGCAGGAAAAGTAATAGGACGATATGCCGGACGTATTGCAAACGGAGAATTCACAATCGACGGAATTGAATACCGGCTTGCCCAGAACAGCGGCATAAACGCATTGCACGGCGGCCCGGAAGGATTCGCTAACAGGATATGGGAATCGCAGCCACTGGCCGACGGCGTGCTCTTTTCCTTAGTGAGCGAAGACGGCGATGAAGGCTATCCCGGACAACTCGCCGTAACCGCACAATACACATGGAGCGACGACAATCAGCTGAAGCTACGGCTCCGTGCGGCCACCGACAAGAAAACCGTGATAAATCTCACGAACCACATATATTTCAATCTGGCAGGCGAACGCAGCGGATGCGCGCTTGGAGAAAAGCTCTGGATAGACGCTTCAAAATATCTGCCTACAAACGACACATTAGTGCCGACAGGAGAAATGGCGCCGGTCGACAACACGCCTATGGATTTCCGCGCGGAAAAAATAATTGGCCAAGATATCGAATGCGACTTTCCGGCGCTCAAATTCGCGAAAGGCTACGACAACACTTGGGTAGTGGACGGCTGGGAAAAAGGAAAGCTGAAAACTGTAGCCCGCCTTTCCGACGACATATCCGGACGCATGGTGGAAATCGCCACCACCCAACCGTCGGTACACGTCTATACCGGCAACTGGATATCAGGATGTCCGAGAAGCAAAAGCGGGGCTGCCTACCTCGACTACGACGGAGTGGCGATAGAGTGCCAAGGAATGCCCGACGCTCCAAACAAGCCGGAATTTCCGTCACAGGAACTCTGCCCGGGAGAGAAATACGACCAGACAATAATCTTTAAATTCGGAATTAAATAAAAAGAAATGAAACCAACTTTGTTCGTACTTGCCGCCGGTATGGGAAGCCGCTACGGAGGGTTGAAACAGCTTGACGGGCTCGGTCCTCACGGAGAAACCATCATGGACTATTCCATCTACGATGCCATACACAGCGGATTCGGGAAAGTAGTATTCGTCATCCGTAAGGATTTCGAGCAAGATTTCAGGGATAAGATACTCTCAAAATACGAAAGCCACATCCCGACTGAAGTCGTATTCCAGTCAGTCAACGCCTTGCCGGAAGGATTCACCTGCCCTCCCGGAAGGGTCAAACCATGGGGGACAAACCATGCCGTAATGATGGGGGAAGAGGCCATACACGAACCTTTTGCCGTAATCAATGCCGATGATTTCTATGGACGTGATTCATTCGAAGTTCTAGCCAAGGAACTATCCCGCAAGCGCGACCGTGACGGCGACTACTGTATGGTAGGATTCCGTGTAGGCAACACTATGTCGGAAAGCGGCACTGTCGCCAGAGGTGTTTGCGGAGTAGCAGACGGACATCTCGACTCTGTAGTGGAACGCACGTCTATCGGATATGACAAAGACGGGAAAATCGTTTTCACCGACGAAAACGGCAAAGTGCAGCAACTTGCCCCCGAAACACCGGTATCCATGAACATGTGGGGATTCACTCCCGACTATTTCAAATACAGCGAACAGTACTTCATCGAATTTCTCAAGAAGAACATCGACAACCCGAAAGCCGAATTCTACATTCCTTCAGTAATCAATGAAATGATTCACAAAGGGACCGCCACGGTCAAAGTCCTCGACACCACATCAAAATGGTTCGGCGTGACATACGCCGCCGACCGTCCCGCGGTAGTGGCGAAATTCGCCGAGCTCCACGACAAAGGCGAATACCCCGACCAGCTGTTCAGCATTTGAATTTTATCTCATTAAAATACGGCAGAGGCTATGGAAGCGGAAATTCCACAATCCATAGCCTCTTGCCTTATACCCAAACCTAAAACTTATCCATAAATGGCATCATCCCCCAATTCCTCTTCAATACGAAGCAATTGGTTGTATTTTGCCATACGGTCCGAACGGCTTGCCGAACCCGTTTTAATCTGTCCGGCATTCACAGCTACAGCAATATCGGCAATCGTGGAATCCTCCGTTTCTCCGGAACGATGCGAAATAACGGCTGTGTAACCCGCACGGTGCGCCATCTCCACGGCTTGAAGCGTCTCAGTAAGCGTGCCAATCTGATTGACTTTCACGAGGATAGAATTAGCGGCACGTTCCTTGATCCCACGCTCCAAATATTTCACGTTCGTCACGAACAGGTCATCGCCCACCAGTTGGCAACGGCCTCCTATTTTTTCCGTCAATATTTTCCAGCCATCCCAATCCGTCTCGCTCATACCGTCCTCTATCGAGTCAATCGGATATTTGCTTATCAATTCCTCAAGATAGGCAGCCTGTTCTACCGATGTCAGTTTCATTCCGCCGACCTGCTTCCAAGTATAGTCATACAGGCCGTCTTTATAAAACTCGGAAGAAGCACAGTCAAGCCCGATAGTAATATCCTTTCCCGGAACATATCCAGCATCCCTGACAGCCTGCATAATCACCTCCAACGCATCCTCCGTACCACTCAATGCCGGAGCGAATCCGCCTTCATCGCCGACGGCCGTACTAAGCCCTCTTCCCTTCAACACAGCTTTCAACGAATGAAACACCTCGGCACCCATACGTATGGCTTCGCAAAAAGCGCTTGCACCCACAGGCCTTATCATGAATTCCTGAAAAGCAATCGGAGCATCAGAATGCGCCCCTCCATTAATTATATTCATCATCGGCACAGGGAGCACATGTGCATTGCATCCGCCTATATAGCGATAAAGCGGCAATTCCAAATAATTGGCGGCAGCTTTAGCGACAGCCAAAGAGACCCCCAGAATGGCATTTGCGCCAAGCCGCGATTTTGTAGGCGTACCATCAAGCTCTATCATTTTTCTGTCGATAGCCCTTTGGTCAAGCGCGCTCATCCCCACCAAAGCAGAAGCGATTTCGCCATTTACGTTCGACACGGCTTTCAACACGCCTTTACCCCCATAACGCTTTTTATCGCCGTCACGCAGCTCCAACGCCTCGTTCACACCTGTCGACGCTCCAGAAGGGACAGCCGCCCTTCCGGTCACACCGCATTCCAATTCCACATCCACTTCTACTGTAGGATTTCCACGAGAGTCAAGAATCTCGCGTCCCCTAATCTTCACAATTTTCATAAAGCATTATTTACTAAACGTTTAACATAGATATAACGATTTTACGGCATAAATTGTTCTGTAAAACACAACAAACCTCTTTTTCATATACAATAAAGAGGGACGTTATTCAGATGTTTTTCGTACATTTGCAAAATATTAGTTTTAAACCAATTTACAGATTTTTTTAACCAGTTATAGACCGAAAAGATGAGAAAATGGCGTATTGAGGACAGTGCGGAACTCTACAACATCAACGGATGGGGGCTCAAGTACTTCTCGATTAACGACAAAGGGCACGTGCAAGTCTCACCAAAAGAAGGATGTGCCTCTGTAGATTTAAAAGAACTGATGGACGAATTGCAAGTGCGCGACATTACCGCGCCCGTCTTATTGCGATTCCCCGACATTCTTGACAACCGTATCGAAAAAATCTCACGTTGCTTCAAACAAGCGGCAACAGAATACGGATACGAAGCGCAGAATTTCATCATCTATCCTATAAAAGTGAACCAAATGCGGCAGGTAGTCGAAGAAATCGTGTCGCATGGCAAAAAATTCAATATGGGTCTGGAAGCCGGCTCCAAACCGGAACTCCATGCCGTGCTCGCCACAAGCATCGACGAGAACAGTCTCATAATCTGTAATGGCTACAAGGACGAAAACTATATCGAACTTGCCCTGCTCGCGCACAAAATGGGACGACACATATTCATCGTCGTGGAAAAGCTGAGCGAGCTGCGGCTTATCGCCACGCTGGCAAAACGCATCGGCGTAAGACCCAACATCGGCATACGCATCAAACTGTCGAGTTCGGGAAGCGGCAAATGGGAAGAATCGGGCGGCGACCAAAGCAAGTTCGGGCTAAATTCCAGCGAACTTCTCGAAGCCCTCGAAATACTTGAAAAGAACAAACTTTCGGACTGCCTGAAACTGATACATTTCCATATCGGCAGCCAAATAACCAAGATACGGCGCATCAAAACCGCCCTGCGCGAAGCCACTCAATTTTACGTGCAACTGTCGAAAATGGGATTCGGCATCGACTTCATCGACATCGGCGGAGGTCTCGGAGTGGACTACGACGGGACCCGCAGCAGCGCAAGCGAAAGCAGTATGAACTATTCAATCCAAGAATATGCCAACGACGCTATTTCAGCGTTGGTCGACGTATGCGTGAAAAACGGATTGAAACAACCGAATATAATAACAGAGTCAGGCCGTTCGCTTTCCGCCCACCACTCGATCCTGATATTCGAAGCCCTCGAAACCACGCAGCTCCCTATCTGGAACGACAACGAGGAGGTGAAAGACACAGACCACGAACTGGCACGCGAGCTATACGAAATTTGGGACAAGCTCAACCAGCAACGGCTTATGGAAAGCTGGCACGACGCCTTGCAGATACGCGACGAGGCTCTCGACCTGTTCAGCCTCGGAATGCTCGACCTGCGCACGAGGGCGCAAATCGAGAAATTGTTCTGGTCGGTAGCACGTGATGTCTACGACATAGCAAAAGAAATGAAGCACGTACCCGACGAGCTGAAAATGTCGAAGACATTGCCCGACAAATATTTCTGCAACTTCTCGCTCTTCCAGTCGCTCCCCGACTCATGGGCAATCGACCAAATGTTCCCGATAATGCCTATCGCACGGCTGGACGAACGTCCTTCCCGCACGGCCACGATACAGGACATAACATGCGACTCGGACGGCAAAATAAACAACTTCATCTCCGACCACGGAGTAGTGAACGCATTGCCTATACATCCGCTAAAGAACAACGAGTCATATTATATAGGTGTATTTCTCGTGGGAGCATACCAAGAGATACTCGGAGACATGCACAACTTGTTCGGCGACACCAACGCCGTACACATCAGCGTATATCCCGACCATTACGAGATAGACCAGATAATCGACGGAGAGACCGTGGCCGAGGTGCTCGACTATGTGCAGTACAGTCCTAAGAAATTGGTACGCAACGTGGAGACGTGGGTTACGCGCTCAATGAAAAGCGGCAAAATCACACCCGAAGAAGGACGCGAATTCCTCAGCAACTACCGCTCCGGTCTTTACGGATACACCTACTTGGAGAAAGATTAAAACCACGGAAGCCGATGGCTTGCAGATACTTCATGCTCCTTGCCTATAACGGCGCGCCTTATCACGGCTGGCAATCGCAGCCCAACGCAGCGAGCGTACAGACCGCGATAGAGAATGCCATATCGACCGTCATGCGCCAGCCCATAGGCATTACCGGAGCAGGGCGCACCGACACAGGCGTGAACGCGCGTTGCATGTATGCCCACTTCGATACCGAAACCCCTATCGGAGACACACAGGCGTTATGCCGGTCAATCAACAGCCTTGCAGGTAAGGACATTGCCGTCTACGACATATTCCGTGTAGCCGACAACGCCCACGCACGGTTCGATGCAACAAGCCGCACATACAAATATTTCATAAGCACAAAGAAATCGCCTTTCGATTACCCTTTCTGCTGGAATCCGCCGTACATCCTCGACATCGGGCTGATGAACGATGCCGCAACGCAACTTTACCGCTACACCGACTTCACAAGTTTCAGCAAGCTGCACAGCGACGCCAAGACCAACAATTGCCGCATAGACCATGCCGGATGGGAGCGTAAAGACGACAAGATAATCTTCACCATCACAGCCGACCGCTTCCTCCGCAACATGGTAAGGGCCATCGTCGGCACACTCATAGAAGTAGGAAGAAAACGTATGTCCATAGAGCAATTCTGTGAAATAATCGAAAAAAAGGACCGCTGCGCGGCAGGCGTGTCAGTCCCCGGCAACGCCCTTTTCCTCTGGGACATCACCTACCCTTACGACGTACCACACATAGGCTGATTGCCTCACACAAAATATCTTCATAGAACAATAAGAATTATTGTCTTTACATAAGATACACTGCATCTCGGCATAACAATTTCAAACAAGTTTGATTGTTCTGCGCTCGATTTGCATTATCTTTCCATAAGACAAGCTGCATCTCGGCATAACAATTTCAAACAAGTTTGATTGTTCTGCGCTCGATTTGCATTATCTTTGCCGACAAATAAAATCAGAACAGAATGCGAATAGACATAATCACCGTACTGCCTGAGATGCTCGAGTCGCCGTTGAACTGCTCGATAGTGAAACGCGCCCAGAACAAAGGGCTTGTCGAAATCCATGTTCACGACTTGCGCGACTACAGCACAGACAAGCACCGCCACGTGGACGACTATCCGTTCGGTGGAGAAGCCGGTATGGTGATGCAAATCGAACCTATCGACCGGTGCATATCCGCACTCAAATCCGAGCGTGATTACGACGAGGTGATTTTCATGACACCCGACGGCGAACAGTTCACTCAAAAAACCGCAAATATGCTGTCGCTAAGCGAAAACCTAATCATCTTGTGCGGACATTACAAAGGGATAGACTACCGCATCCGCGAACATCTGATAACAAAAGAACTTACTATCGGCGACTATGTCCTGACAGGAGGCGAACTGCCGGCGGCCATTGTGACAGATGCCATAGTGCGGCTGATTCCCGGAGCTATAGGCGACGAACAATCGGCTCTGAGCGACTCGTTTCAAGACAACCTGCTCGCTCCTCCCGTCTACACCCGCCCGGCAGAATACAAGGGATGGCGTGTGCCCGATGTACTCCTGTCGGGCCATCAGGCAAAAATAGACGAATGGAAACACGAAATGTCGCTCCAGCGCACACGACAGCTGCGTCCGGATTTGCTCAACGGCTAAAAACAAACGCATTATGAACCAGAAAGGCAAAAAGATATTTACAAGAATCAACATCTGCATAGCCGTCGTGATTGTATTCGGAGTTTACATCACGTGCATATCCGAATACAATTATCTGAAAATAATCAAATATGATTCAGAGATAAAAGACCTGAAAATGCAGATAGCGGCCACCCGAGACTCTTTCAAAATATACGAGAAAAAATTACACGATCTAAATTCCGACCCCGAGACACTGGAAAAAATCGTAAGGGAAGAATATTTTATGAAACGCGACAATGAGGATGTCTACATTGTAAAAGAAAAATAAGATAGAGATATGAACAAATTTTTAAATGACACCACTTTAGACCTGATATTATCATTAGCGTTGCTGATGCTTTTCGTTCCGGCTTTCCTTCCGCTGCTCGACATTGAAGGAGAATGGATGATATATGTATATGTGGCAGGAGCGATACTTGCCGTGCTGTCAAGAATCTTGCAACGTGCCGGCTATAGAAAAGACAAATCGATGCCATTGCGCGTGCGCAGACTACGGCACATAGAATTCTGGTCGGCAATGTGCTACTTGGTATCGGCTTATTTCCGTGTAAGCGACCCTTACCATCCCGGCAACTGGATAGCTTTCCTGCTGGCAGGAGCAGCACTCCAAGTATATACATCATTCATGATTCCTTACCAACTGAAAAAAGCAGCCGGTAAAGGTAAACAGACAGACAAATAAAAGTTTAACGCACACAGATTGTCGATAAAATACGCAAAAAAGCCTTAGCAACTTGCAAATCATCGAAAAGAAAAGCGGTTAATTGGCGCGTATTTAGTATTTTTGCCAGACAAATGAAATTAAGATTAGCTATCGATCAAGGCAACTCATCAACGAAGCTGTCAATCTTCGACGATGAAAAGATAGTCGCAGCCGAACGCCACGACATACTGACAGTGGCTGCTTTGGACGATTTGACAAAACGTTTTCACACAGCATCTGCTATTTATTCATCCGTAGTCGGAAACCACAATGAGATAACAGAGTTGTTGAAAGCGAAAAACATAAAATGTTATGTGGTAGACGAAAATCTGCCACTCCCGATAAAGATAGACTACGCCACACCGCATACACTCGGGCATGACCGCATAGCAGTAGCGGTTGGCGCAATAGGCTGCCACCCCGGCAGAAATATGCTGGTTGTGGATTCCGGCACAGCAATAACCTACGATGTGGTAACTGCTGACGGCCATTTCCGCGGAGGCAATATCGCACCGGGCATAAACACACGGTTCGAAGCATTGTCGCATTACTGCGCGCAATTGCCACTGGTTGATGCCAACGGAGACGTGCCAATGACCGGATACGACACACCCACGGCCATAAGGGCGGGAGTAGTGTTAGGAGTAGTCGCCGAAGTGACATATATGGCAAAAAGACTGTCGGCGACTTACGGCGACGATTTGACAGTGATGCTGACAGGCGGCGACAGCGGAATAATCGCCAAACGGCTTGAAATCAGCAATAATGTTGAAATAAACGACAATTTAGTAACATTAGGATTAAACAGAATATTGAAATATAATGAATTGCTATAAGAAACTAATCACGGCATTTGCGCTGTCAATTGCAATCGCAATGCCGGCCACCGCACAAAACGAGCAATCACCGTATTCGAAATTCGGATATGGAATGGTAAAGGACTACGCTACAAGCATGCAACGCAGTATGGGCGGTGTCGGCATAGCCATGACAGGCGGACGACAAATCAATGTGATGAACCCAGCCTCATACGCCGGCATAGACTCCCTCACCCTGTTATGGGACATAGGCGTAGACCTGACACGCCTATGGTCGAAAGAGGGCAGCAGCACCGGCAAATCGTTCGGCGGAGGTCTGGACTATCTGACTATGCAATTCCCCATAGGGAAATATATGGGCGGTAGCATAGGACTTGTTCCATTCTCGTCAGTCGGATATTCGTTCGGAGGGGAAATTAACGACAGCGAAGGCAATCCTACCGGCACGACATCATTCACCGGAACAGGCGGACTGAACGAACTTTATGCCGGAGTCAGCGGGCGGCCGTTCAAAGGATTCACCATCGGAGCCAACGTGGCTTATCAATTCGGAACAATAGTAAACGACTCATACATCATAGACAGTGAAAACGGAACTGCTAACACTTTGTTCGAGCAGTCGATGGAAATACGCGACTGGAATATTTTATTAGGCGTACAATACACAAAAGAATTCCGGCAATTGCACAAATTCACCATCGGCGCCACATATTCGCCTAAAAAAGACTTCCACGGCAAGACATGGGGAACGAACTACGACATAACGCAAGATAGCGAGCCTGACACCATCGCCTATATGCGTATGAACGGAGAATACACTAAGCCTAATTCCTACGGCGTAGGTTTGAGCTACACCTACGACGACCGGCTGACCGTAGAAGGCGACTTCACATATCAGGAATGGAGCAAAGCCAAATTCGGACAATTGCGCGACGAAGATGGGAATATGGTATCGGAAGTCACAAAATTCGACGACCGTTGGAAAACCGCACTCGGCATGCAATTCGTACCTAAGACAAGAGGCAACTATTTCCAGAGGATAGCTTACCGCTTCGGGGCGTATTACACCCGCGACTACATAATGGTCGGCGACAACCACACACGCGAATACGGCGCTGCCATCGGTTTCGGGCTACCGACATTAGGAACGAAGACGATAATAAACCTCGGCCTTGAATACAAACGGCGTTCGTCCTATCCTGCATCAAACCTCGTATCTGAAAACTATTTCAACATCACAATCGGCGTAAACTTCAACGAGTTTGCATTCTGGCAAGACAAGATACGATAAAATCCGGATTCACACAGGAAAGCGGATGCGCAGTCTTTTCAACATAGTAATGGCCATTGCCATAATTTCAGGCATGCTTTCAGGATGTGGCAAGAAAAAGAGGGATAATGTCATTGCCACAGCAATCGACCCTGACAGCATGCCAACGATGGTCACAAAAGACGTGACCACACTAATCAGCGATTCCGGCATGACAAAATACCGGATTACATCAAAGCTGTGGATTGTCTACGACGAAGCAAAAACCCCGGTTTGGAAATTCCCGACGGGACTGTACCTTGAGAAATTAGATGACAAGTTCAAGACAGAAGCGCATATCGAATGCGACTCGGCCACATATTTCAAGCGCGACAAGCTATGGAGGCTTGACGGAAACGTAAGAATCAGCAATGTCAAGAAAGAACTTATTCTGACGGAACAATTATTTTGGTCGCAATCATTGCACAAAGTATATTCCGACTCATTCATACATATCGAAAAAAGCGACCGGATAATAGAAGGGTACGGATTTACATCCAATGAGCGGATGACAACATATATTATCAATAAACCGTCAGGAATATTCCCTATCGACGAAAACCGTGCCGGCGGGCTTAATAAATAAGCAGACGCCTTAAAACCAACCATTCTTAACAATCTTGCACAACTTTTTCGATTCCGAGGTTTTTTATTCGGAAAACTATTCCTATTTTTGGTGCAATAAAACCTACTAACTATACTAACGCAACCATTATTTAACTATGAGAAAAAAACTACTTTCCACAGGGTATGCGCTATTCATTTCAACAGCGCTACTTGCATCATCGGCCAATGCGCAAGAAAACAAAAATGAAGTCACGCTAAGCGGCGTTGAATTCAGCGTCGACACATTGTTCCACGCACAGGTCGGCCCGGGTACAACCCAAACATCACTGCATCTGATAAACAAGACAAATGCAAGCCAACAACTACGGGTATTCTACCTCACAGTGAACATTGACGACGAGAAGAATCCCAACGTAGACATTGAAGCCATTGTTGCCAATGACAAACTGTCGGGAGGTGGAAGAGTAAGCAATATGGCACAAAGCCATTCCACCTCTACAAAAAATTACTTCGTAGGAATCAACACCGACTTTTTCGTAACAAGCGGGAATGCTTCTAATGGAGTCTCTATGGTAGGCTCACCGGTAAGTGCTTCGATTGCCGGAGGAGAAATCTACAAGACAGCCGAGACAGCCAGCAATTGGCCTACATTCTTCATAGATGAAAAAGGAGTGCCATTCATAGGAGGCATATCTTTCCAAAACGGCACGGCAACTTGCGGCGACCAGACAGTGAAATTCTCAGTCGTCAACAACTCTGCGGCAAACGACGCAATTTCGCTGTACACCCCTAAATTCTTCGGGACGATAAACCAAGCCAGCCTTAACGGAAATTGTGCGGAAGTGCTGGCCAAAGCAGTAGAAGGCGATTTCATTCAAGCAGGAAAGCCTCTGACTTTGGAAATTGTCTCCGATGTAACTACAACCGGCAACCGGGATATTCCTGATGGACAATATGCCATTGTAGGCCGCGGCAGCACAATAGATTTCGTGAAGAACCTGAAAATCGGTGATAAGGTGACCCTCACAGCAAATGTTACAGCCACATTGGAAACAGACAAGACGGACGCGACATCTGTAATACCAACACAGTTGGCAACCGGTAATCCTTGGATTCTTGAAAACGGAGTGACAAGAGAAAGCGAAGGCGATCGCGGCGATGCTTCAGCGCGCCATCCCCGCAGCAGCTTAGGCTACAATGAGGACAAGACGGAAATGATTATGATGGTTATCGACGGACGCTCACCAATATCCTCAGGAGTACATACGAAAGAACTGGCAGATATGATGCGCTATGCCGGAGCAAGCGATGCCATCAACGTTGACGGCGGCGGCTCTTCCACATTATACACTGAAGCGTTAGGGCTGCGCAACAATTGCAGTGACGGTAGTGAAAGAGCGGTTGCAAGCGGTATGTTTGCCGTGGCAAATGTTCCCAATGACAATACGATAGCCGAAATAAAGTTCCGGGAATGGGCTATGGTCTGCCCGAAATACGGAATATATACACCTGTGTTCTACGGATACAACCAATACGGTGTACTCATTGATACAGATGTCCAAGGAGTGACGCTCAGTTGCGAACCGGAGCTCGGCGAAATCACAAATGAAGGCAAAACATTCTATGCGACAGGTGAAGGTCTGCATGCTCTCAAAGCCTCGTACAACGACCTGTCTACATCCATCGCAGTGACTGTAGAAGAAAGCGACGACGTAAGCTTCCGGCTTCAAAATATTTTGATTGACAACAAGCGAGAATACCCGATGGAAGTAAATGCACAAGTAAGTGAAAACATCATGCCCATCAATCCTGAGGCACTCTCATGGACAAGTGCAAACTCTGACATAGTTGAAATAGGGGAATCCACAGGAATTATCAAAGGAGCAGCAAACGGCACTACAACTATTACAGGAACTATCGGAAATTTTATAGGGACGGCAAAAGTCACTGTCGAAATTCCAGAAAGCACCTATATGCCTGTATACCATGTATTTCCAAAAGAATGGATCCTCAAACAACTCGGAGGTACAGATCTTACCATCGAGGAAATCGAAAACGGATTCAAACTCAAATATACAGGCAACGGTTCCAGTCGAGGAGCTTACATCTCGCTGGACAACTCCACAAAGATATGGAGTCTCCCTGAATCTTTTAGAATCAGAATAAATCCCGGAAATGCTATTGTCAAAGGCATTTCCATGACGGCATCAAACGCCCTTGGCAAAGTCGTATCGCCATGGGTAATAACGGAAGAAGAACTACCTACCAATACAGAATCCATCCTGATTGCACATCTAAGTGACTGGTGCGACACCGAAGATATTGGAATATACCCAATCACTATAAACAGCTTCAGGCTGAATATGGGCGCTTCCGCCAAAGGTGAGGCTTTCGAAATCCATGTGCCGGCTTTCGAGGCTTGCTACGACAGCAACTACGGCTCTGTAAGCACAATAGAACCAGACGGCAATACGGCAACCATTTATCCCAATCCTGTAAATTCCGGTGAAACCGTATCAATCAATGTCGACGGAGAAGCAAATGTCAGCGTTTACAGCATAAGCGGAGCAACTGTATTCAGTGCCGGATGCAAAAGCAATATCAGCATACCGACCGACGGAATGAATGGCATATATATCATAAAAGTCAACTACTACGACAACACACAAACTGCTAAATTAATCGTCAAATAGCCGTCCGCACGACAAAACAATAGAGAGGGTGGAATGCATCCTCTCTTTTTATTTCTTCAAAACGAAAATTGCCTAAAAATGCATTATTCACTACTTTTGCGAAAAAAGGAATCAGTATGCGCTTATTTCTCACTCTGTCATTATCAATTATAACTTGCATATCCGCATTTGGGGAGTACTTCTACCTGGATTTCCTGACCGGATTTGACGGATTCTCAAAATACGCCGACTCCAAATCCGGATGCATCGTAATCGACAATCCGAACGACAACAAAATAATCGAAACTTCAAAATTCGACACAAAAGAAAAAGAATTCACGTACACAATACGCCTTAAAAGTTCCGGCAGAAAAAGCGGGAACAGATTTCTGAACAGCCTGCAACAGCACTCTTATGGCATCATTTGGAATTATAAAGACAATGAGAATTACGAAGGGATAGAAATAACGCCAACAAACAGCAGCTACTATGACGACATAACAAACCAACAGTCACTAAAAGTCGAAATATTTAGGATGCACAATGGCGATAAAGAAAGTGTAAGAACTTTTGACATTGCCCAAAACGACGGCGACGAAGAAAGCTATAATACGTTTAAACTGCTATTTGACGGAAAAACGATGACAATAGAAGCCGGACACAGGCATCTGCAAAAAATCGTTGAAATCCCAAATGCCACATTCGGAGACAGCACAGATATAGGCTATTTTGCAGGCAAAGGCAGCAAACTGACAATCAAACGCATCCAATTCTCCTCAAAGCCGGTCAAAGAATCACTTTATTTCACCAATTACACAAAAACGGAATTAGACTCCATATTCCACAAGAGCAACGACCTGATAGAAGGCTACTGGAAATATTTGGACCGCAAAATGGATGAAAACAAAATGCGGCTGGGCGGAAAATACACAATCGCAATAGTAAAAGAAAAAAGCCGATACCGCATATTATACATTTCAGGGGCGATAACAATGCCGGATTTGTGGAAACCATATATGACAAAAGGAGTGCTGGAAAGCACCCCTTTCATTGACAATTACAACCTGCGATGGATTGACTCTCAAAAAGAAATAATCGAGGACGAGGGATACGCCACTTTTTCCGAAAGCATACTTTCCATCAATCTGCCGATAAACGGCACAACTGTCCGCTTTTACAAAATACAATGACTAAATCAGAACTGGAACAATGCCGAGAACACCACCCTATGGTTAGTCACAGAATGCGTATTTTCAATCCGTGCATCCCGCATGACATCACCATACCATGCCGTGCTTGCCACATATTCCACACCGAATTTCCAATGAGGCAAATTATATGTCAACTCGGCCGAGGCAGAGACAAGCTGGTCGAGACCGTCGCCAATGCCCGTGCCAAGCACGCCTGACACATCATCCGAAGCCCCGAGGTTTTTCAGATAGCCTACAAATACTCCCGGACGGAATTTCTTACCGTATGCGACGTTGAGCCACGTCGACGATACGCGCACCGAAGAATATTCCTGCTCACCGGTCCGGGCATCAACACTCCTTATGCCGTAGCCGCCCACCCCGCTTGCCTGCGTGAAGTTAGAACCCAACACGGATTTTGCAGCCACAAGCCAATCATTGCCTGAATATTTAACGTGCGCCTCAGCCGACACCGTGGTTATGCGTTCTTTTACCTTATATGTATTCCCCTTATATTCAGACTGCGTGCGAGGCACAATCGAGGTCATATCCACACCTGCCCCGGCAATCCATCCGTTACCTTTATAATCAAGGTTCAAAGCAAGTTCTGGCACGCAACTGTTCTTGATGAAATTTTGGCTTTTCTGTGTAGATGTGACACCTGCCTGATTTGACGACGGGCCTACCGACAGATATTGCGACTGCCATAAGGCAGTTGCTTTCAATTGAAAATTGCGGTTCACATACATATAACGTACTTGCGGAGCGCGGCTGAATGGCTGGAACGGCGCGCCCATGTTCAGGTTGAGAATGTCGGGAGCGACATCGCCATAAAAAGGATGCCACGTCTGCCCCACGAGCAACGACGACCTGCCGAAACCAAGATTGAAATAAGCCTGACGCAGACGTATCATATAATAATTAGTTCCTCCGCCGCGGAAATCCACCTCCACTTTCGCCGAAGTAGTTATGCCATTGCCAATCTCCGGACCGGTGACATCGATACCAAGCCGGGAATACATAGTGTAAAGACTTCCGTCGGGCTTGGCATTCAAATCATTGCCGTCGGCATCGTATGAATGGTCTTTAGGATACATATAGAACAAACCGTCAACCGTCTCGGAATTGCTGCGGCTGTTGTAGAACAAATCGGCACGTACCTGCCCATAAAACTTGAACCCGAAATCTTTTTTATCTTGTGAAAACAAAAGTTGCGGCAACAAAAGCGGCAACAAAACCCAAAATAATCTTGAAAAAGTACTCATAACCAAATTTTTTGCAAAAATACGGATTTCTTTACTTTCTGAAAAAAACAAAAAGCGGAATCCAAATGAATCCCGCTTTTCGCATCCAAGCATTATGTCTTTTTACATCATGCCGCCCATTCCTCCCATTCCGGGATTAGGCATTGCAGCACCTGCATTTTCTTCTTTCTTCTCGGAGATTACACATTCAGTGGTGAGGAACATACCGGCTATTGAAGCCGCATTTTCCAAAGCCACACGTGTAACCTTAGCCGGGTCAATCACGCCGCTCTCGAAGAAGTTCTCGAACTTATCGGTACGGGCATTGTAACCAAAATCGCCCTTGCCATCCTTAACCTTTTGAACGATGATTGCACCTTCCAAGCCGGCATTTGCGACAATCTGGCGCAACGGCTCCTCGATGGCACGCTTAACAATCTGGATACCAGTGTTCTCGTCATCGTTATCGCCCTGAAGATTCTCAAGCGACTCTACGCAACGGATGTAAGCCACGCCGCCACCCGGAACGATACCTTCAGCGACAGCCGCACGGGTTGCGCTCAAAGCGTCATCGACACGGTCTTTCTTCTCCTTCATCTCAACCTCAGACGGAGCACCTACATAAAGCACGGCAACACCACCGGCAAGTTTAGCAAGACGCTCGTGAAGTTTCTCGCGGTCGTAATCAGAAGTTGTCTTCTCGATTTGAGCCTTGATTTGAGCCACACGGTCAGCAAGCAACTGCTTGTCACCATGACCGTTGACGATTGTAGTGTTCTCCTTGTCGACAGTAACCTTGTCGGCAGTACCGAGCATATCGATTGTAGCCATATCAAGCTTCAAGCCTTTCTCCTCGGAAACAACCACACCACCAGTCAACACTGCGATGTCCTCAAGCATTTCCTTACGACGGTCGCCGAAGCCCGGAGCCTTGACAGCGCAAATCTTCAACGAGCCACGCAGACGGTTGACAACCAACGTAGCCAATGCCTCGCTATCAACGTCCTCTGCGATGATGAGCAACGGACGCCCGCTCTGTGCGGCAGCCTCAAGAATAGGAAGCATATCCTTCAATACGGAAATCTTCTTGTCGAAGATAAGTATGTAAGGATTCTCCATCTCGCATTCCATCTTTTCTGTGTTGGTCACGAAATACGGAGAAATATAACCACGGTCGAACTGCATACCTTCAACCACCTTGACGGTAGTGTCAGTACCTTTAGCCTCTTCTATCGTGATTACGCCTTCTTTCTTAACCTTGCGCATAGCCTCTGCGATAAGCTGGCCGATTTCAGCATCGTTGTTCGCAGAAACGCGGGCAACATTCTCAATCTTTGCCATATCGTCATCGACCTCCTGAGACTGAGCCTTGATACCCTCGACAACTTTAGCAACGGCTTTATCTATACCACGCTTCAAGTCGATAGGATTTGCACCGGCCGCAACGTTCTTCAAACCTACGTTGATGATAGACTGCGCAAGGACAGTAGCGGTAGTCGTACCGTCACCGGCATCGTCGCCAGTCTTGGAAGCAACTTCCTTGACAAGCTGCGCGCCCATATTCTGGAACGGATCTTCCAACTCTACTTCCTTAGCCACTGTCACACCGTCCTTAGTGATGTGCGGAGCGCCGAACTTCTTTTCGATGATTACGTTACGTCCTTTCGGGCCAAGTGTCACCTTAACTGCGTCAGCCAATTCGTCAACACCTTTCTTAAGCTCTTCGCGAGCCTTAATATTGAATTTTATTTCTTTAGCCATTGTAGTAGAATTTTAATTGTTGTGATTGATTATCCAAGAATTGCCAAAATATCATTCTGGCGCATTACCAAATACTTCTTGCCTTCATATTCAAGCTCCGTGCCCGCATATTTGCCATAAAGTACGGTGTCGCCTTCTTTTACGACCATTTCCTCGTCCTTAGTACCGTTACCCACTGCAAGCACCTTACCCTGCAACGGTTTTTCTTTCGCTGTATCCGGAATTATGATTCCGCCGACTGTCTTTTCTTCAGCTGCTGCCGGCTCTACAAGAACGCGGTCAGCCAATGGTTTGATTGTCATAGCTAATAATTTTATGTTTATTTTTACAATTCGTTTAACAATGCCGGAGCGAATCCGACACCTCTCTACATAGCACAATCTGTGCCAAAACCATATTGAAGAAAATCTGACAAAATGTCACACGCCGACCCTGACAAAACAACTTATCGCAGCAATTCCTGCAAGGCGGGAATGAGGAGCGACTCCATCACCTCGTAGCCGGCGGCCGTAGGATGGACACCGTCGAATGTGTATTCAGGTATCAACGCGCCATCGCGCTGCATCAGCCGGTAATAGTCGACATACAGAATGTTTTTCTTTCCGGCATACTCGCGTATCCTCCGGTTAAGGCCTCTAACTTTTTCCGGCACATCCGTTACAGTCTTGTTCCATGGGTATTCCACGACAGGCAAGACCGACGACAATACAGGAACAATGCCGTTGGCCTCAGCCAGCTCCACCATAGAAACTATATTCCCGAATGTGGTGTCCTCGTCATATGGTCCGTCATTACCGGCAATATCATTAGTTCCCCCAAGTATCACAACGACTTTCGGATGCAACTCAATAACATCCGCACGGAAACGCAACAGCATTTGTGCCGTCACCTGACCGCTGACTCCACGACTGATAAAACCATTGTCAACAAAAAAAGCAGTGTCGGTCTCCGCCCACATCTTTGTAATAGAATTTCCCATCATCACGACCCTGCGCTGCGATTCCGACAATTTTTCAACCACCGCATTCTCATCCGCATAACGTGAGAAAAAAGCCCAATCCTTGGCACTGACGCCAACGAAAGACGACAAAAGCAGTACAACCGCAAGAAACAATGATTTTTTCATAATATTTAAATTTTAAAATTCCGACGTGAAATGGAAGCGTATCTTCGGAAAATCGGTTTGCGCCATCTGAAGCACATAGTTGGAATCTGCAAGGAACACGTCGCGTCCCTCGCGGTCTACCGCCATAAACTGATGCTTACGCTTCTTGAACGCCTCCAAAGCATCGGCATCGTCACTTTCAATCCAGCAAGCCTTGTAAAGGCTTATCGGCTCCCAGCGGCACTGCGCACCATATTCGTGCAACAGACGGTACTGGATTACCTCGAACTGCAACTGCCCGACTGTCCCTATTATTTTCCTGCCATTGAACTGATTGACGAACAACTGCGCCACGCCCTCATCCATAAGCTGCTCTATACCCTTATTAAGCTGCTTTGTTTTCATCGGGTCAGTGTTCTCTATATATTTGAACATCTCAGGAGAGAAACTCGGCAATCCCTTGAAATGCAATTCCTCGCCGGAAGTCAAAGTGTCGCCGATTTTGAAATTGCCTGTATCGGGAATTCCCACGATGTCGCCGGGATAAGCCTCGTCGACAACCGATTTCTTCTGCGCCATAAAAGCCGTAGGAGCGGCAAAGCGCATCATCTTGCCGGAACGGACATGCTTATAATTGACATTACGCTCGAACTTCCCGGAGCATACTTTCACAAACGCTATGCAACTGCGGTGGTTAGGGTCCATATTCGCGTGAATCTTGAAAACGAATCCCGTGAAAGCCGGTTCTTCAGGACGGACAACGCGCTCCTCTGCCTGAACAGGCTTGGGCGACGGAGCTATCTTCACAAAACAGTCGAGCAATTCCTTAACCCCGAACGTATTCAACGCCGACCCGAAAAACACCGGGGCAACCTCACCTTTCAAATAATCATCCTCACTGAATTCCGGATACACGCCTTCTATCAGTTCCAAATCATTGCGCAACTGCCCGGCATCCTCTGCCCCGACATTGGCATCTATTGCAGGGTCAGACAAATCGACTATTTCCACACGCTCCGTCACTTTCTGTTTGTTAGGAGTAAACAAGTCGAGGCTATGCTCATATATGTTATATACTCCCTTGAATTTCGCGCCTATATTAATCGGCCAGCTCAAAGGACGCACTTTAATCTTCAATTCGGACTCAAGCTCGTCGAGAATGTCGAACGGGTCGCGCCCCTCTCGGTCAAGCTTGTTTACAAAAATTATGACAGGAGTGTTGCGCATACGGCACACTTCCATCAGTTTCCGGGTCTGCTGCTCTACTCCCTTGGCCACATCGACTACAATAATTACACTGTCGACGGCCGTAAGCGTGCGGTAAGTATCCTCCGCAAAATCTTGGTGACCGGGCGTGTCGAGAATATTTATCTTATAATCGCCGTAATTGAATCCCATCACGGACGTAGCCACCGATATTCCGCGTTGCTTCTCTATCTCCATCCAGTCGGACGTGGCGGTCTTTTTAATTTTATTGGATTTTACCGCCCCTGCAACGTGAATTGCACCACCAAACAACAACAGTTTCTCTGTCAAAGTCGTTTTACCCGCATCCGGGTGACTGATAATGGCGAATGTGCGCCTACGCTTTATTTCTTCTTCCAAACTTGCCACGTCTGTATATGTCTTTAAATTTTCAAACTATAGATTATCGTAATCCTCTTTCCCGAAAAGAGGCTCTTTCTTGTCTTTATGATAATAAGTAGCGAGCATCGACACAAACCGTGAAATCTGTGCCATCGCCTTCTGTGTCTCCTCCGTGATGGCACGCTTCTGCAAGCGCATCACCAGCATCCCGTACAAAGCATTGAAACAAGCCTCTATCTCCCCGGGCTTTTCCTCGCCGGATTTAGCCCTAAGTTCGACAATGATAGGCAACGTGCGGTAGAATTCTGCTGCATATTCAGGATATTTCACGCTTTTCAAGAGCATAAGGTGCAAATCCGTCAACTGGATTAGCACATTCTTATTAATCTGCAGATGTCCGCGTCCAGACACACCTTCCAAACGCATCATATCTATAAGCTCGGCATACCATTGCAGCAATTCCTGCTTCTGCCCTGCATCCAAAGGCAACGGTTCAACCACCGACGATTTTATCCTTTCAATATCCATACCGCAGGCACGTATCAAATCCTCTACCTGCCACATATAAAGCAAATATTCCGCAATATTTTCCTGACGCAGCTTCCCAGCAGTAAACATACTTGTTATAGCTATTTCCTATCCGAACTTGCTGATTTTACGCAAAGCAGCCTCATTCAATATCTTGACACGACGTCCGTCGACCAATATTATATGCTCGTTGACAAAAGCCGACAACGTACGGATGGCATTGGATGTTGTCATATTCGACAAATTTGCGAGATCCTCGCGCGACATATAAATATTCAAAGTCTCGCCATCGTCCTCGAATCCATAGCTGTCGATAAGCATTACCAACGCCTCTGCCAGACGTCCACGTATATGTTTCTGTGTAAGATTAACAATTTTAGCATCCGAACGACCGAGATTATGCGACAGCTCGTGGATAAAAAACCATGCCAACTGGCGGTTGCCGTCGATAAGCTCCGACACTACTTTCATCGGTATCGTACCGACAACGGAAGCCTCCATCGCTATCGCACCGGATACATACGGCTCGTTGGCAAAGTAAGCACGATGCCCGAAGTACTGCACAGGACGGATAAGACGGATAATCTGCTGCCTGCCTCCTATTCCCTCCTTATATTTTTTCACTTTGCCCTTTATCAGACACCACAAAAATTCAGGGGTTTCTTTTTCGGCATATATTATCTGGTTACGCTTATAATTGTGCAACGTAAAATTTTCCAAGACAATACGTTTATCCTCAGGCGTAAGAACATTCCAAATCCCTGCAAGGTCTTCTTTAATGACTTTTTCTAACGCGTCTCTTGAAATCATGTCAACAATATATTGCTATAAAAGTATGCTTTACAGCACAAAAGTAATGTATTTTACTATAATCACCAAAACAATTTACAGCAATTCAAATTATCTCATTAGAAAACAAAAAATTAGCAAAATCGCTCATAAAAATTTGTTTTATCCAGAAACAGGATATATTTTTGCATTGGAAATATTTTCCATAGGAAATAAAAAACATACTTAATATGAAACATCTCATCATTGGCGGTGTCGCCGGTGGAGCGACAGCCGCAGCAAGAATCAGAAGGATAGACGAACACGCGGAAATCATCCTGTTAGAAAAAGGCAAATACATATCATACGCCAATTGCGGGCTTCCCTACTACATAGGAGGGACAATCAACGACCGCCAAAGACTGTTCGTCCAAACGCCTGAATCATTCGGCAAACGTTTTAAAATAGACGTACGCACAGAAAACGAGGCAATAAACATCAATCCGGAGTCAAAAACCGTGACAATACGCCGCGCAGACGGCTCCGAATACACAGAAAGCTATGACAAGCTGCTACTGTCGCCCGGAGCGTCGCCCGTACGCCCTCCGCTGGATGGAATCGGCAGCAAAGGCATATTCACGCTCCGCAATGTAGACGACACTGACAGAATCAAATCATACATTGCACAAAACAACATAAAAAAAGCCGTAGTGGTCGGCGGGGGATTCATAGGGCTCGAAATGGCAGAGAACCTGCACCACGCAGGAGCAGAAGTCACAATCATCGAAATGGGGCCGCAAGTCATGGCTCCGGTAGATTATTCCATAGCCTCGCACATACACCAGCATCTTTCGCAAAAAGACGTAAGGCTGATACTCGGTACCGGAGTGAAGAGCTTCAGCAGTAATGATGAGCGACTCATACTGACACTCACCGACGGCAGCAACGTCACTACCGACATGGTAGTATTGTCGATAGGAGTAAGACCGGAGACGGCACTCGCAAAAACAGCAGGGATAGCCTTAGGCAAGACAGGAGGAATCAGAGTAAACGAATATCTTGAGACATCTGTCGGCGGCATATATGCCGTAGGCGACGCCATAGAATACCCGAACCCGATAACAGGAGAGCCTTATCTGAACTATCTTGCCAATCCGGCAAACAGACAAGGCAGGATAGTTGCCGACAATATGGTGAAAGGGAATGTGCAGAAATACGAAGGAGCAATAGCCACTTCGATAGCGAAAGTGTTCGACATGACAGTAGCCTCTACCGGACTTGCCGCAAAACGGCTCAAACAAGCCGGGATAAAATATGCAAGCTCGACAACCCACTCAAGCTCGCATGCAGGATACTATCCCGGCGCCATGCCAATCACCATCAAGCTCACATTCGACCCGGAAAGCGGGAAGCTGTATGGGGCGCAAGCCGTAGGCTATGAAGGCGTGGACAAACGCATCGACCAGATAGCGATGGTAATAAAACACAAGGGTACAATCTACGACCTGATAGAAACAGAACATTGCTATGCACCGCCTTTCTCCTCCGCCAAAGACCCAATAGCAATTGCCGGATATGTGGCAGGCAACATAATCAACGGGACAATGAAAGCTATCACGTGGCGGCAACTGGCAGGAAAAGACAGAAACGGCATTGTCTTGCTCGACGTGAGGACTAAAGAGGAATTCTCGTTCGGCACTATAGAAGGAGCAATCAACATCCCGCTCGACGATTTGCGTGAACGCTGCAACGAACTCCCGAAGGACAAAGAAATAATTATCTTCTGCGCCGTCGGGCTCAGAGGCTATCTTGCATACCGCATACTGTCAGGGCTCGGATTCGACAACTTAACGAACCTTTCAGGCGGGTATAAAACCTACGCCACAGCTACCGCGCCCATCAAAAATGGCAATGCCGTAATCCGGAAAGAAGAGGAAAGCCCCGCCACTTCAACTATAAAGATTGACGCATGCGGACTTCAATGCCCGGGACCGATAATGAAAGTGAAACAAGCCATCGACAACATCGACGAAGGCAAACGCATAGAAATCGTATCGACCGACGCAGGATTCGCCCGCGACGCAGACGCATGGTGCAGAACCACAGGCAACCGTCTCATCAACATTATTGAGGGAAAAGGAAAATATACCGTGACAATTGAAAAAGGCGGTAACAACAATGAACAGGACAACAAACGGCATACTGCGAACAAAGGCAAGACACTGATAATGTTCAGCGACGATTTGGACAAAGCGCTCGCTACATTCGTACTGGCAAACGGGGCAGCGGCCACCGGACAAAAAACGTCGATATTCTTCACATTCTGGGGGCTGAACGTAATAAAAAAAGAATACAAGCCGAAAGCTGACAAAGACATATTCGGGAAAATGTTCGGTATGATGCTCCCATCCAGTTCCAAAAAGCTGAAACTGTCAAAAATGAACATGTTCGGCTTGGGCAGCCGCATGATGCGCCACATTATGAAAAGCAAAGGAATCGACACATTGGAAAGCCTGCGGCAACAGGCAATAGACAATGGAGTGGAATTCATAGCCTGCCAAATGTCGATGGACGTAATGGGGGTTAAGCGTGAAGAATTGCTCGACAATGTGACAATCGGGGGAGTAGCCACATATATGCAACGTGCCGATAACGCAAACGTAAACCTTTTCATCTGACAAAGAAATGGCAAACGACGAGGAAATGTTATGCAAAATACGTGATTTACAGCGTTCCATAGCACAATTTGAATCGGCTTTTGAGAAGCGTTACGGGATAAGCCTCAACGAGGGCATGGTATTGTGCTCGCTCAAGAAAAGCAGCAAATTGTCGGCGGCCGAGCTAGGCAACTTGCTCGGACTGACCCACTCCAACACCTCAAAAGTGATTAAATCCGTAGAAAGCAAAGGATATATACTGCGGACAATAGGCAATTACGACAAAAGGCAAATGTATTTTTCCCTTACCGATCAGGGAAAACAGATTATAGCATCTGTCAAATGCGACATGACAGGCATGCCTGAAATACTGAGCCGAATCATCCGGTAAAAGCATAAGGCGGGAACAGTTGAAACAGCTATTCCCGCCTTATATTATTTGCTCTCGTCAAGACATTAATCAAAGATATGCCGCAAACGGGAGAATATCCTTGTCTTCGCGTCTTCCGTCGGCTTCACATTATGAGAGTCACGCAATTTCTCGACAGCAGCGCGTTCCTCTGCGGTAAGATGCTCCGGAGTGTAAATCATCACATTGACCAACTCATCGCCAACCGTTCCGCCACGCTCAAGCGAAGGGATGCCCTTGCCTCTCAACCGCAATATCTTGCCGGATTGCGTACCCGGCTCGATGGTGATACGGGCACGTCCGTCAACGGTAGGCACTTCTACCTTGCCGCCAAGCACAGCCGTCGGGAAATCAAGCATAAGGTTATAAGTGATATCATTACCGTCACGTATCAATTCCGGGTCACGCTCCTCGGTCACATAAATCAGCAAATCGCCGCTTACGCCGCCTCTACGTGCAGCATTACCTTTACCACTCATTTTCAGAGTCATGCCATCACTCACCCCGGCAGGTATGTTTATCTCCACAATCTCTTCCTTGCGTTCCACACCTTCACCATGGCAATGTCCGCACGGATCTGTTATAATCTTACCTTCCCCATGGCAGTCAGGGCAAACCGACTGCGTTTGCATCTGTCCGAGGAATGTCTGCTGCACACGTGTCACCATACCAGTACCGTGGCAGGTAGTACAAGTCTTATAGGAATTCCCGTTTTTCGCGCCTGTTCCATGGCATTCGCCGCAAGCCACAAGATGATTTATCTTGAATTTCTTAGTCACCCCATGGACGACATCCTTCAGCGTCACTTTCACATTGATGCGTAAATCGCTCCCGCGCGATGCCGCACGGCGCGCACGGCTGCCGCCGCCAAATCCGCCGAAGCCGCCAAATCCGCCCATATTCTCGAATATGTCACCGAAATTGGCAAATATGTCTTCCATCGACATGCCTCCGCCGCTGTAGCCACCGCCAAAACCTTGCGGGCCCATATTATGACCGAACTGGTCATAGCGGGCACGCTTGTCTGGATTGCTAAGCACATCATAAGCCTCGGCCGCCTCCTTGAATTTTTCCTCGGCTTCCTTATCCCCCGGATTGCGGTCCGGATGATATTTAATAGCCAATTTACGATAGGCTTTCTTTATTTCATCGGCACTTGCGGTCTTAGCGACACCAAGTACCTCATAATAATCTCTTTTTGTACCGCTCATACTCTCAACTCCCTTTTTTTACTGTCCGACAACTACCTTGCTATGACGCAAAACCTTGTCGTTAATCATATAACCCTTTTGCACAGTATCAATAACCTTGCCTTTCTGACTTTCGTCAGACGCCGGGAATGTGGTGACAGCCTCGTGAAATTCTGTGTTGAAGTCGGCATTGTTCGAATCAATTGCCTTTACTCCATTATTTTCAAGATATTTCACGAACTTATTATATATCAAATCCACACCCTCCTTGACGCTTTCCAAATCGCTGCTGTCGTGCATCGCTTGCAGAGCCCGCTCGAAATCGTCGACTACAGGCAAAATATCCAGCATTGCTTTCTCGGCGGCGTTCTTAACCAAATCGGACTTCTCTTTCAAAGTACGCTTACGGAAATTGTCGAATTCGGCAAGCAAAAACAAATATTCCTTTTTCTGCTTTTCAAGCTCAGCCTTGGCATCCTCCAAATCCTTCGCAAGTTTTTCCACCTCGCTCAATTCCGGCTCTTTTGATTCCTCTTCCGTGGCAGCAGTTTCTTGCGCTGTTTCTTGTTCTTTTGGTTCTTTCTCTTCCAAATTCTTTTCCTGATTATCTTTCTCTGACATTGTATATCGTTTTATTTTATCCATTAACTTATCAAGAAAGCACCTGCAAAAAGTCTGCCAAACTGACAGACCCCGACAAATGTCCTATTTTCAAAGCGCCAACCTACAACACCATCTTGAATATCCTTTTTTCCCGGCTCCGGGAAACGAACGTTTCTGCCATAATGTCACTACCGAAAAGCCCATAGATGGCAGAGCCTGACCCTGACATGGACGCATATACTGCGCCAGAGTCGTAAAGCGACTGCTTAATCTCCTGCAAACGCGGATATAATCCGAATACGTGAGCTTCAAAATCATTTTCAAGCACCCCCTTCCATTCACCGACAGGATGCCGCACAATCTCCGCCACATCCATTTCAGGGATACGAGGCACCACCCCACGGTAAGCCTCCGCCGTCGAGACATATACGTCAGGCTTCACGACAACGGCTGTTATCCCTGACAAATCCACATCTACATCCTCAAACACGTCACCAATGCCCCGCGCGGCAACCGGCCGGTTGTAAACAAAGAACGGACAATCTGCCCCCAACTTGACGGCGCGGCGCGCCAACTCCGCATCGTCAAGCCCGAGGGCAAACAAATCATTCAGTATTTTCAACACGGCGGAAGCGTCGCTCGACCCGCCACCTAATCCGGCACCGTCAGGGATATGCTTATACAGGCAAATCTCGACTGACGGCAATCCGAATTCCTTTTCAAGCAGCCGGTATGCCTTCATCACCAGATTTTTCTCAGGCGGACAATCTACCAGATTGCCATACGTCCTAAGCACAGTGGATTCCGATTTCACCACTTCCACCACATCCTTCAAAGGAATCGGATAGAAAACGGTAGATATGTCGTGATAGCCGTCGTCACGCCGCCTCTCCACATACAACCCAAGATTTATTTTCGCGTTAGGGAAACGTATCATATCATTTACAATTATTCCAAAATTCAACATACCGCCCGGCCACTTTCCGGTAATCGTGATATTTCTCGATATACCGTCGGCTGTCGCGCGACATTTTTTCTATCATTTCAGGACGAAGCACCAATTGCTCCAGTTTCCGGTACACATCTTCTTCGTCAGGCAAGACGTTCACTATAGGCCTCATTTCTTTCTCGCCAAGCACCTCATAATTTTCTTCCTCGCCTCCTCCGACAAGCACCAGCCCCTTGGCCATGGCGAGCAGGCCGTTCATGGCAGGAGTATATGAATACAATTGGTCGAGAAGCACATTGCTGTTGTCCATCATCGTGCAATACTGCGTGTACGGCACCGATTCGGCTTTCACAATCTCGCAACGTTCCGGATATTTCCGATGGACACGCTCAAGCGCGCGCAACATTATATCCGTCCCTTTATACACGCCCCTCTCCTTTTGCACGCCGATAAAAAACTTTACTTTATCGCCGACAGGCGGTGCCGTAAACTTTATTTTATCAACATTTATCGGGAAAGGTATGAATACCGTTTTTTCAGGAAAATACGGACGATAACAAGCATAATATTCATACAGTCCCGCAATTATGCCGTCGCAATCGGAAGCGATTGCTTGATTGAGGTTTCCTTTTTTCGTCCCTATCCAGTCTTCTACCTCCCGCATGGCAATGGCGTCATCGCGCAGCTTGCCGCCGAAATTAAAGTCCGAATACCTGAATGTGTCCGTCGTCCGGCAGACATTAACCCAATAATAATCCATGCCGAAAGCGCCGAGAAACACCTTGCCGTTATTCCTGCGCAGATACTTATATATCGGTCCTATCCTTTCGGCTTTCAGTTCGAGAAACATCGGATTAATCAACTGGACAACATCATACCCGCGCATACGCGGCAACGCGGCCGCGACTTTTGACAGATATGCCAACGTGCCGAATTTAGAACGAATGTCACGCACCAAAGATATGTCGCGCGGATAATCTTTCCAAAAATCGCCATTGGATGCCACACACACCTCGTGGCCCAACGCGCGCAGCCCTTCGGCCAACGTCCAATGCACATTGCTATATTCGCCCAGCAACAGTACTTTCATAACAATTTCAGTTTTTTATTGACACAATACAGCAGCTCCACCATCCATTTCCTGCACGTCAACGCCCAGAACAGGATATATTTCAAATTATACCGCCGGAAACGAACCGGGTACATTCCGTTCTTTTCAAGAGTGCCAATCCACTTATCAAGGAAGCTCCCATCGGGAGAAAATCTTATCACATCGTACACAAAAGCCTCGCAAAGCTGGTCGACACGCCTCGAAAGAGCCGCTTTTTTCCGTCCGTCCAATCCAAGATTATATTTTCCAAGCGAACCGACAACCTCAAAAAAATCACCGAAACGGCGGTCAAGATGCCGCACATCGCTGCTGTCCATCGTCGACCCTGCCCGCTGATAATAAGCATACGGCATAAGATTGACAGTCACCATTTTCCCTGCATTCAGAAGCATCAACGGAGCAAACTCCTCGTCCTCATGCAATATCTTTTCCGGAAACCGCAAAGAAGAAACGACAGAACGCCTTACAATGACATTGCACACTACACCCAGCATGCTGTTACGAAGCATATAATCTATGCCGTCAGCATATTCTTTCAAACGGATATGCCGCGGCAGATTGTCGGAGAAATCATCGCCATACACTTTTCGGTAGCCGAACATCAGCAAATCCGGAGAGCGGCGCTCCACCAATGACAGGCATTGGCGGTAAGATTCACCCAGCAGATAATCATCTGAATCGACAAACTGCACGTATTCCCCTTTTGCATACCGTAAACCCAAATTACGGGCAGCACCCTGCCCCGCATTTTCCTGATAATGATAATGTATGCGGCTGTCGCCAAGCTCCTCCGCCCATCTTTCCACCTGCGACTGAGGCGTACCGTCGTCGATGAGAAGAATCTCCAATCCGATGTCACCGCCAAGTGCGAGTATGCTCCGCAGACACCTCATCAGCAACCGCTTTTCCGTGCGATAGCAAGGCACTATGAAACTGACCGACAACCCGCTCATATCCTCATCTTTAAATACGAAGCCAACACCCTGCAATAATTCCTGCCAAGCAGCTTGCTCAACAACGCCTTTATTTTCAGAGACAAAGGGAAATGTCCCGACAAAACCGGCCTCAATTCGACACGATAGTCGGGAAGCAGCATTTCTCCCCCGCGGCAAAGCAAACCGGCTTGCCAATTACATACCGTAAGATAAAACTCGTCGGAATACAAGCGGGTGAAACATGGGCTTTTTTTCAGCAATTCCCACAACGCCAGCTCAGCCGAGACAAAATCGGAAAGCACTTTTTCATTACCTGAATTCGAGATAGAGCCTTCGCGGTCACAATAATAATAAAGTCCCTTGTCCGAACATTCCATCACAGAGGCTTTCCCCACTATGCCGGGAATGGTGAAGATGTCCTCGTAATACCGCTTCACCGGGAAACGCACGCCGTCCCAAAGGCCGCGCCTGAATATCTTGTTACAAGAATAGCATCTATAATACCCCTTGCGCAGAACCCAACTGTCAAAAGCAGCCACGCCACAAGCCGAACTTGATTCCGGCACATACATTTCCGCGCGCCGCCCGCCATAGTACACATATACAGGATATTCCAAAATATCCACAGCGGGATTTGCCGCTATGACAGCCATGTTGCCGGCAAAAGTGCCGGGAGCGATATAATCGTCGGAATCCACGAAAGTGACATAATCGCCTGTAGCCGCATCAAGGCCAGTGTTGCGAGCCGCGCTCAATCCTCCGTTCTCATTACGGCGCAGATACCTCACCCGGCTGTCGCTTTCCGCAAATTGCCGGCATATCGCGCCGCTTCCGTCAGGCGAACAGTCGTCGACAAGTATCACTTCCATATTTACCCCCGCCTCGCCAAGCACGCTCTCCACGCATTTGCGCAGATAAGCCTCGACTTTATAGACAGGAATTATAATGCTCAATTTCATTATCGCGTTTCAACAAACAATCAACATGATAGGAATACAAATATACAAAGATACAATTAACCGTTGATAAAACTTTAAGTCACGGTAATTTTATTCTCATTTATTATTCCTAATTTTGCAATCATAAAAGCTACGATATGGAAACCGTCAACAAATATACGCCCCGGCGCAGGCAACCGGAACACAAGTCGAAAATCTCGGAAAGCGGGAAATTACAACCGCAAAGCGTAGAGCTCGAAGATGCCGTCCTCGGCGCATTGATGCTCGAGAAGGACGCTTACTCGATGGTATGCGACATCCTGAAGCCAGAATCATTCTACGAGCCGGCGAACCAGAAAATCTATCAGGCAATCAGCGAGCTCGGCATGAGCCAGCAGCCGATTGACATGCTGACGGTCACCCAGCAACTGCGTGCCGACGGCACTCTCGACGAGGTAGGCGGACCGCTTCACGTGTCGGAGCTTACTGCCAACGTGGCATCGGCGGCGCATATCGAGTTCCACGCGCGCATCGTCGCGCAAAAATACCTCGCGCGGCAGCTTATCGCCTTCTGTTCGGAAATCGAAGAAAAAGCGTTCGACGAGAGCTACGATGTCGACGACCTGCTGCAAGAGGCCGAGGGAAGCCTTTTCCAGATTTCGCAAGGCAACCTCAAAAAGGACTTCACGCAAATCAATCCGGTAATCAACACAGCCATCGAGCAAATCGAGGCCGCGGCCAAGCGGGAGAACGGACTGAGCGGGCTTGAGACAGGATTCCACAAGCTCGACAAGCTCACCTCCGGATGGCAGAACTCCGACCTGATAATCATCGCCGCGCGCCCGGCCATGGGAAAGACCGCGTTCGTGCTTTCTATGGCAAAGAACATGGCCGTCGATTACAATACTCCGGTAGCCATATTTTCTCTTGAAATGTCAAACCTGCAATTAGTCAACCGCTTGATTTCCAACGTCTGCGAAATAGAGGGGAGCAAGATAAAAAGCGGAAGGCTCACGCAATTGGAATGGGACCAGCTAAATTCGAGGGTCAGGAAACTCTACAGCGCGCCGATGTATGTCGACGACACTCCGAGCCTTTCCATCTTCGAGCTGCGCACAAAAGCACGCCGTCTGGTACGCGAGCACGACATAAAAATTATAATAATCGACTACCTGCAACTGATGAACGCCAGCGGAATGAAATTCGGCAGCCGCGAGCAGGAAGTAAGTATGATTTCGCGCTCACTGAAGCAACTCGCAAAAGAGCTCAACATTCCGATTGTCGCCCTGTCGCAGCTCAGCCGTAAGGTGGAGGACCGCACCGACAAGAACAACCGCCCGCAGCTCTCCGACCTCCGCGAGTCGGGAGCCATCGAGCAGGATGCCGACATCGTATGCTTCATCCACCGCCCGGAATACTACACCCACTCGTCGGAGGATGCTTCCGGCCGCTCCATCAAGGGAAAGGCAGAATTCATCGTGGCCAAGCACCGTAGCGGCGCAGTCGACGACGTTGACCTGCGCTTCGTGGCAAAATACGCCCGATTCCAGAACTGGGACGACGACTACGGCTACCAGCAGGAGACCGTGGAATCGAAAATCCTACAGGACAGCCCTTCAGGCATCCCTGCACCCGACCCGCTCAACGACCCGCTCGGCAGCGACGGCACATTCGACCTCAGCCGCCTCTCCGACAACACCGATGCCCCGTTCTGAGAAACGGAGCTAAAGCGCAAAGGATAGTGGCGGCGAAATTTCCGAGTTTGGCGGAAATGATGTAATTTTGCGGTCAACAGATATTACAGGTATGGATATTTCAGTAATAGTACCGCTATACAACGAGGACGAGTCGCTCCCGGAACTGGAAGCGTGGATAAGACGCGTGATGGAAGCCAACGGCTTCAGCTATGAGATAATTTTCGTGAACGACGGCTCCACCGACCGCTCGTGGCAGGTAATCACGGAACTGCGGAAACAGAACCCCTGCGTGAAAGGCGTATGCTTCCGCCGCAACTACGGCAAGTCGCCAGCCCTTAACGTAGGCTTCAACCGCGCCGAGGGCAACGTGGTGATAACCATGGATGCCGACCTGCAGGACAGTCCGGACGAAATCCCGGAACTCTACCGTATGATTACCGAAGAGGGCTACGACCTCGTATCCGGGTGGAAGCAGAAACGCTACGACCCGCTGTCGAAGACAATCCCGACCAAACTGTTCAACGCCACGGCACGGAAAGTGAGCGGCATCCACAACCTGCACGACTTCAACTGCGGGCTGAAAGCCTACCGGAAAGATGTGGTGAAGAACATCGAAGTTTATGGCGAGATGCACCGCTATATCCCCTACTTGGCAAAGAACGCCGGATTCGCGCGCATTGGTGAAAAAGTCGTACACCATCAGGCGCGCAAATACGGCAAGACAAAATTCGGTCTCAACCGCTTCGTCAACGGCTACTTGGATTTGCTGAGCCTTTGGTTCATATCCACATTCGGCGGAAAGCCGATGCACATATTCGGATTCTTAGGCTCAATCATGTTCCTGATCGGATTCATCGCCGCGATAGTTGTAGGAGCAATGAAAATCTATGCACTCAACCACGGCATGCCATACCGCCTTGTGACCGAATCGCCCTATTTCTACATAGCCCTGACAATGATGCTTTTAGGCTCACAGTTCTTCCTTGCAGGATTCATCGGCGAATTGGTGGCACGCAATGCCGCCGGGAGAAACGACTACCAGATACGTGAAGAAATTTAAAACACTATTAAAGATATATGTCAGCTTATAATGATTTCATGACAATAGCTACCCAACGCTATTCCTGCCGCAGCTATTCCGACCGCAAGGTGGAACGCGACGTAATCGCCCTTGTAATCGACGCGGCACGCCTCGCCCCGTCGGCCACCAACCGCCAACCGTGGACATTCCACATAGTCGACGGCGGCGGCCTGAAGCAAGAAATTGCAGCATGCTACGGACGCGAATGGATTAAAGAAGCTCCGGCATACATAATCGCAGTAGGCGACCACAACGCGGCATGGCACCGTGAAGACGGAAAAGACCACACCGATATCGACATTGCCATTGCCGTGGAACATATATGCCTTGCCGCTGCCACTTTGGGATTAGGCACCTGCTGGGTGTGCAACTTCGACGCGCCGCGCTGCGCCCGCGCGCTCAACTTGAAAGAAGGAGAAGAACCGATAGCCATCATCCCGATAGGCTACCCGCAAAATTCAAACCTGCCGGAAAAAAAGCGCAAGCCGCTCGACGACATCATTGAATGGCACGACTGACAAAGCATATCATATTCCTGACAGCGGCAAGCCTGATGCTCGCCGCAAATTTCGCGTGCGGCAGCGACGACGGCTGCGAAGGCAACCAAAGCAGCCTTCCGCTCGCCGGCTTCTACTCGTCGCAATCAAAATCGCAAATAACAATCGACTCGCTCACAATCTATGGAATAGGAATGCCCGGCGACACCACAATCGTCGACACGGCAACCGTGTCGCAGACCTATCTGCCGCTCAACATTGCCGACAACGTGTCGCGCTTCGTGTTCCGTTACGACCAGTCGGCTCTTGCCGCTTTCCGGCTGTCGGACACAATCACCGTCAGCTACAAGTCGTCGCCCTACTTCCATTCGGAAGACTGCGGAGCTATGCTTGTCTATGACATCGACGAATACACGACAACCCACAACCTCATCGACTCTGTAATCATCCCGACACGCCATATCGACAACACCGACAGGGAAAACATCCAGATATATTTCCGCACATCCGAAACCGGCGAGGAGGACGGCGCAGAAGAATGAAAACGGCCCGGGCTTTTGTCATAATCCTGCTATGCAGCCTTTCCGCTGTAGTAATTTTTGCGCAACGCAAAGTCACTCCGGTCGACACTTCCGACGAATTGAAAATAGTGACGCAGGAAGAGCTGAAGAAAATAAAGGCAAGAGCAAAAGCCGAACAGGAAATCGCCGATTCGCTTGAGCGCGACTCTTTGAAGCTCGACTCCATCGAAAATGCAAAGAAAGTCGTGCGCCCGCTGCTTATGTCGGCATCGTTCGGCGCAAACGTATTCGACCCGCTTATGCGGGCGTTCGGCCGGGACTACGGAGGCGGCGAGCTATGGGCTGCACTCAACCTCAAAAACCGATACATCCCTGTCGTTGAACTCGGATTCGGGATGGCGAACAGCACTCCCGACGAAGGCAACTACACCTACAAAAGCAAACCGGCTTTTTATGGCAAAATCGGTATGAATTACAATTTCATGGCATCGAAAGACCCCAAATACCAATTCTATCTCGGAGTAAGAGCCGGGTGGAGCGCATTCAAGTACGACATAACAGGCGTGACCGTCAACGACGGCATCTGGGGTCACGAATCCTCATTCGACATCACAGGGCAATCGTCGCACGCCACATGGGGAGAGGTAGTGGCAGGTCTGCAAGTAGGGTTGTTCCGCAATTTCGCCATGGGCTGGTCATTCCGCTACAATTTTCTGTTCAACGTCAAAGACAATCCGTCCTCACGCGTGTGGTACATTCCCGGATTCGGAAAACGTGACGGTAAAATCAACGTAAGCGTATCGCTAATCTACAACCTTCCGCTAAGCAAGACGGAAGAAATCAAGAACGTAATGGAAGACGGCTCGGCTCCTATCGAAACGGCTCCGGCCGACACCGTCAAGACCGCAACCGACACTATCCCGGAGCGCGAACAGCGCATAAAAGAGCCGGAAGCCACATCCGCACCCATCTTTGAGGAGTAATCCGGCCATACTGAAAATTAACAAATTTTACATCTGTTTACATTAACTATATAAATCTTTTGTATATATTTGCCATCACTAAAAGACCTTACAAGGGAACAAATGAAATATTTTCTAATACTATCATGCCTACTTTGTTACACCTTAGGCTATGCGCAAGCCGCACCCGATGATGCGGGGACTTTCTATGCGGCAGATTCAACATACATCTTATATAAGACAGGAGTTTCTACCGTCGATACGACATTCAACTACAACGGTGAAAGCCTCGGCCGGTTCATATCCTCGATACACATGACAGAGGCGAACGGCAGCAAAGTGTACGTCGAGATAAACTCCGGGGCATCGCCGGACGGCAATGCCCGCGACAACAAGCTCCTTTCCGACAGACGGACGGACGCGCTGGCATCATACATCATCCTGCATGCCGGGCTGTCAGAGAAGCAGATAAGGAAACACTCCGAGGGTGTAGCATGGAAAGACTTGCACAAAGCCGTAAATTACGACAACAGCACGCCTTACCGCAACGAAGTGCTCCGCATTCTGCAGGACACGACAGGCGACCGCAACAAAAAGCTGAAGTCCCTGCATTCGGGCGAAGCCTACGGCTACATGCTGGCCAACATATTCCCGCGGCTGCGGTTCAGCACCTTGACCCTGTTCTCCAACCGCGAGCAGAACCTGCCGTACCCCGACGAGACCCCTACGGGGCGCAGGACGCTATTGGCGGCAGATTTGGGAAGCTCATACTATGCGGCATTGACAGAAGCAAAGAATCTTGCCGCCCCAATTTCTACCCCCCACAAGCTATCTGACAATCAAGCCAATGACAGCAGCCATAAGCTCTATATAAAAACCAATGCAATAGGCTTGGGGATGCTCGTGCTCAACGCCGCCGTCGAATACGACTTCTCCGATTTATTCTCGTTCCATCTGCCGGTATACTACTCCGGGGCCAACTATTTTTCACGGCGCACAAAATTCCGCATCCTCGGGACGCAGCCGGAACTCAGAATATGGCCGACGGAAAACAGGCGTTTCTTCGCCGGGGTGCACTTCGGCGTAGCCTCCTATAATTTCGCCATCAAAAGCGGTGGCTACAGGATACAGGACCACAACGGAAACACACCGGCATTGGGCGGCGGCGTCAGTGTAGGCTACCGCATGCCATTCTGCCGCAACAAGCATTTCCTATTGGAATTTTCAATCGGAGCCGGAGCCTACCGCGCATATTACGACAAGTTCAACAATTCCGGCAGCGGGGCCTACCACTCCACCGTGCGGGAAACATACATAGGCATCGACAATGCAGCCGTGTCATTCACCTATATGTTTAACTTAAATAAGAGAAGAAAGTGAAAAATACAAGAATGACATATAAAATAGCGGCCGCATGCGCATTGGCCATTTCCGCCTTATCATCTTGCGATGTCCACGAATTTCCGGCGGAAGAACCCGGAAACCACAGCATAATCCTGCGCCTCGATTTCCAGACAGAGATGCCTCTGCACCAAACCGTAGAATATACCCGCTCTGGCAATGCCTCTACGAACGCCGGCGACTATGACATCAGATACCAAATCCGCGTCTACAGGACGGACAATGAAGGGGAACC
>UMFR01010855.1_pt1 | contig 60254 bp, 54 predicted proteins | sample 1965041 | NCBI WGS metagenome assembly UMFR01 (sample SAMEA4836049, study PRJEB28245) | human gut metagenome | biome: gut microbiome; material: fecal sample | place: Denmark | collected 2008
CGGCACGGAACAGCTGCTGACGGGCGAAATCCGCTATGCTGACGGCAACCCGACCCCCACCACGTTGAAAAGCGACCTTACGGAAGCTCTCAAGGAGTTCAACACCGGAAAGGGCGAATCGCTGACCCTCGGCGGAACGCTGGTTGAGACTCCCGAAGGCATGGAAGTGGACGGAGCCGAAATCAACGGCTGGGAAGAAGTGAAAGGTGATGATGTAAATGCCGATTTGTAAATAATAAAATTATAGATATAATGAAGACAAGATTTTTTGCACTTGCAGCGCTCGCCCTCGCACTGGCAGCCTGCAATAACGACAACGAGATTCTGAACAATGACGGTCCCGTGGCCGCCCGGTTTATCGCCGACATCGCCCCTGCCACCCGCGCCAGCGGAACCACATGGACTGGCGGAGACCGCATCGGCGTCACCGACATCGGCAACGATACTCGGTACGGCAACGTGCCTTTCATCCTGAAGAACGGGAAATTTGAGGCAGAAGAAAAGGTCATCTATATCGAAGATGTAAAGACCCATACTTTCCGCGCCTACTATCCGTACAACGCAGCGGGAGGCACCCTCGCAGCCACGACCGATGCCACGGCACAGCAGAACCAGCCTGCCATCGACTTCCTCTTTGCTTCAGGAGCCACGGGAGACAAAAACAACCCGGTAGTAAGCTTCACCGACAAAACCGCCAAAGGCGGTGAAGACAACTCCTTCCACCACCGCATGAGCCAGATAACCCTTACCATCGAGGCGGGCGACGGCGTGGATTTCAGTGTGATCAAGCCTGAACGTTACACGCTGGACGGATTGAAACTCACCGGTACGTTCAACACGGCCGACGGCATTGCCACCGCAGACGACGGGGCACAGACCGGAGAACTGACCATGGAGCTGGCCGATGGCAACCTCACGTCATCGGTCATCCTCTTCCCGCAGACAGCTGCATCCCTGCCGTTGAATGTGAATTACAGAAGTCAGAATTATCGTGCCACGCTCACCGTGCCCGAAGGCGCACTGAAGGCAGGCAACAACTATACCTATACCGTCAAGGTACGCAATAGAGGCATTGAAGTCAGCCAAGCCACGATTGCGGCGTGGAACGAAATAGACGGCGGAGAAGTGGGTGCTGACCTGTAGTCAGATACGAACCGATAAACGATAAGGAATATGAACATCAGACATGCATTATACCTGATACCGGCAGCGGCGGTGCTGCTTTTTGCAGCGACTGCCTGTACGCAGGACGACCTCGGCGGCGGCACGTTGCCCGAGGGCGAGTATCCATTGGTAATCCGCGCCACCGGCCTGCAAGCCGTGGCAACCCCTGCCTCCACCCGCGCCACCGTGGACGGCGACTGGCAGGGCGTACAGACCGTAGCAGTCGAAATGGGCGGCACGGTGAAGCAATACAATGTAATGGCATCCGATGCCGACGGCTATAAGACTGCCACCCTGAGCAGCGACACCGACCCGTTCTGGTGGACAAGCCGCGAGGACATCACCGTTTCGGCATGGTGGCCATACGGCACCACGATGCCCGATGTGGTAGTAAAGGAAGACCAAAGCACGAGGGAAGGCTTCGAGGGCAGCGACTTCATCGCCGCTCTCAACAAGACCGTGCAGTTCGACAACCCCACGCTTGAGTTCAGCCACCGCACGGCGCGGGTGACAATCAACCTGAAGCCCGGCACAGGCATCACGAGCGTGGATGGTGCCACTGTGAGCCTGACGAGCCTGTCAGCCGATAATGAAAATCCGACTGTCATCAAGACCTACCACGCAAGCGGCGACAGCTACGAGGCACTGACCGCCCCGCAGACCGTTGCGAAAGGCGAGCCGTTCATCCGCGTGGAACTTGGCGGAGGCAACTTCTACTTCCGCCCGCAGAACGACGTCGTATTAGAGGCGGGCAACCGCTATACCTACACCGTCAGGGTGAACGCCACCGGCTTGACGCTGGAGGGCTGCACCATCACCGACTGGGCTCCGCTCGAAGGCGACTATGGCGGTAACATATTTTTTCCGGATGTGTAAACCGCTGTGCTGACTATATATTTATAACTGATTAAAAAAGCAAACGTATGAATATAAAGAATCTATTATTGGCGACAACAGCTGCCCTGCTGGCTGCGTGCAGCACCGACAGCGATGTACTGCCACCGCAAGACCTTGGACAGATAAGGGTAACGGCATCCGTGGGAGCCATGACCCGTGTGGCCCATAGCGGCAACTCGACCACCTTCGAGACGAATGACCGCATCAGTGTCTATGCCTGGCTGGGAGCCGACAACGACATGCAGCGGCTTGTGGTGGACAACTCCATCAATACATTAGGCGGCGACGGCACATGGACCGCCGAGCCGCAGATGCTTTGGGCCGACAATACGTCCGACCACTATTTCCTCGGCATCTATCCCGAGCGCAACAGAACTACCGATTACAAGGCCGACCCCTATACGCTGGACTTCAATAACCAGACCGCGAGCGACCTGCTGGTGGCGAGGACCACGGCCAAGCCCACCGGTTCTGCCGTGAAACTGGAATTTGAGCATGTAATGGCCAAGCTCGTGGTAAACCTTTCGTTCCGCAACGAGTGGACAATCGCTCCCGAAGTGGTTTCGGTAACGGCAGTCGCATGCACCGAAGCCACCGTGAATTATTTAGAGAATCCTGTCGAGGTAACCCCGGCCACCGGTCAAAACCTTGTGGTGATTCCCTTCACGGGCACATCCGCCAGCTTTGCCGGCATCATGATTCCCGGGCAGAGCGGGTTCCGCACCATCAACGTCACGCTGGAGAACGGCAAGGTATATACCTATACCCACCCTTCAGGCATAGACCTGCAACCGGGCAGATACACTACGGTGAACCTTGTGCTGGGACGCGACAACATCAAACTGGACGATGCGAGCATCAACGTGTCTGACTGGGAAAACGGTACTTCCATTGATGGCGGTGAAGCGACCGAAGCCTACTCATACGATTCCAATACCAAAACCATCACCATTTACAGCGGTGAAGGACTGAAGGTAGCGGCAGATGTGGCGAACAGCGGTGATACCGACATCAACATCACCCTCGACAATGACATCGACCTCTCGGGCATCGACTGGACGCCGATAGGAACTGAAAGCCGACCATACACCGGCACCTTCGACGGCGGCAACCATACCATCACGGGGCTGAAGATTGACCAATCGGGAACGGACAATGTAGGACTGATTGGCCGTCTCGGCAGCGGAGGCAAGGTGCAGGACGTAACGCTGACAGAAGTGAACGTAACAGGTGGCACGTACGTCGGCGGCATTGCGGGACAGACCGATGGCACTGTAGAGAATTGCTCGGTCAATGGCACGGTGACAGGACAAAACCAGACCGGCGGTATCGTAGGACGAAATTTTAGCACCATCTCCGGCTGCTCAGCGGAAGGGACTGTGACGGGTAATACCAATGTCGGTGGAATATCCGGACTCTGTGTTCCTAATTATGACACAGGAACCGGCAGCTTAATCGGGTCAACCATCGAGGGCTGCCATTCCACTGCGGCTGTATCGGGCATTAGCTCTGTCGGCGGCGTGGTGGGCAACTTGGGAAATGGCTGCTCGCTCATGGCCTGCTACTCCACGGGCAACGTTACTGCCACGATAACGTATGGTCACGCTAATGTCGGCGGCGTGGTGGGTATAAACGGCCAAGGTACCGTAACCGCCTGCTATCACGCCACGGGCGAAATCACCAGTTCAGTAGGAGATAGAATCGGCGGCATCGCTGGCTGCAATGACCAAGGTACTTTCACCGCCTGCTACTGGGACAGCAATCTCAGCAGCGGCACCGGTTCTAATAACGGCAAGGATGACACTCATAAGGTGGGCGGCACTGACGTTACCTGGCAGACGGCAGTTGTCGCCATGAACACCGCCTTGCAGAGCGTAGGCTCAGGTTGGCACTACGTACTCAACGGAGCGCTGCCGACATTGAAGAAACAGTGAACCGTCGGGCGGGAAAAGTTCCGCCCGAAACGGAATATAACCGAAGTATAACCCCAATAAAGAAAGGAGGACGTGATGGAACACACGGATAATCCACATCGCCCCGCAAAGCATGACGTTGGACACTGCGTTTATCACCATCGCCACGGCAGGCTGCAAGACTTAAGTCTACCGGATGAAGCAGAATACCGAATGGGATGCCGGTGCGGAATACGAGTATGTGATAAGGATTGAGTAGAGGCTCACGGAGTATGGAACTGAGACTGCACCTCCCCTCCCGATGGTGAAGAACGACAGCTTCGCTGATTTGGTTATGGATTGAATTGAAGAAAAATATTGAAATAGCCTGAAAAAGATAGTACCTTTGCAACAAATTCCGCGAAATGAACAATATCAACCTGAAATTATTCACCACGTTCTTTAAAATCGGCGCGTTCACATTCGGGGGCGGATGGGCAATGATCTCGCTCTTGGAAAAGGACATTGTTGACCGCAACCGATGGATAGAAAAAGAAGAATTTCTCGACCTGCTGGCAATATCGCAGTCGTTGCCGGGAATTATGGCGGTAAACGTAGCGATAAGCGTGGGTTACAAACTGTCGAAACTGAAAGGCAGCATCTTTGCCGCATTAGGCACAATATTGCCTTCATTCCTGATAATACTGGCGATTGCAATGTTCCTTACCCCTGACACGATAAAAAACAACCAAACGCTGTCGAGCATATTCATGGGCATACGTCCGGCTGTTGTGGCGTTGATACTGGCTCCCGTGTTCACAACCGCAAAATCGGCGAAAATCAACAGGAAAAATTTCTTTATTCCGCTGATAATCGCCTTCATGATATGGGTAGATGTGCCCAACGTCAACGGACTGCCGCTGTCGGTGGTATCAAGCCCGGTGTTCTACATCATACTCGGCGGAGTTTTCGGATACATAATCTATCAGCGCAATTTCAAGTCAATAAAAGAGAAAGGAGGCGGCAATGCTTAGCATCTACCTGCGGCTGATCTGGTCGTATTTCAAAATCAGCATCTTCGGCTTCGGCGGCGGATACGCCATGCTTTCGCTAATCCGCCACGAGATTGTCGATCCGGGCTGGATTACCGAGCATACATTCACCGACATAGTGGCCATATCGCAGATGACTCCCGGCCCGATAGGAATCAACACGGCGACATACATCGGCTACACCGCAACGGGAGGGACGATACTCGGCTCGGCTGTGATAACGCTTGCCGTAGTGCTTCCGTCATTCTTCCTCGTGCTTTATACGAGCAAGTTCATACAACGGCATAAGGACAGCATGATAATAAAAGGAATATTCAGCGGGTTGCGGCCCGTGGTGGTGGGACTGATAGGCTCGGCGGCATTATTGCTGATGAACGGCGCAAACTTCATGCCCGACGGCGAGAGCGTACAGCTTTACATAAGCCTTGCTATATGCGCCGTGGCATTCGTCCTCGCATATTTCGTGAAAATGCACCCTATTCTTATCATAATCCTTGCCGGACTGGCGGGATATATCATCTACTGAAATAATGACTTACGAAGAAACAATAGATTTTCTGTTCAATAAGACTCTTGTTTTCCAACATGTAGGCACACCCGCCTACAAGCCGGGACTCGAAACCACCGCCACAATCAACGCCGTTTTCGGCAATCCCGACCGCTCTTTCAAGTCGATACACATTGCCGGAACCAACGGAAAAGGCTCGACGGCGCATCTGATTGCCGCAATTTTGCAAAACAGCGGCTACAAAGTAGGACTTTACACCTCCCCTCACCTGCTCGACTTCCGCGAGCGGATACGTGTGGACGGAAAAATGATTGAGCGGGAATATGTGGCTGATTTTGTCGGACGTTTCCTTTCGTCAGGCTACAATGGCCGTCAAGCCTCATTCTTCGAGCTGACCACGATAATGGCATTCGACTATTTCCGCCATTGCGGGGTTGACTATGCCGTGCTTGAGACAGGACTTGGCGGACGGCTTGACAGCACCAACATCGTATCGCCGATATTGAGCGTAATCACAAACATATCGCTCGACCATACGCAGTTTCTCGGCGACACGCTCGCTAAAATCGCGGCCGAGAAAGCCGGGATAATAAAGAGCGGAACACCGGTTGTCGTCGGAGAAACCACAGCGGAAACGAGACCGGTGTTTGATGCCAAAGCTAAGGAGGAAAACGCCCCGATACGCTTCGCCGAAGAACATAACGAGATAATATCGTCAGACTTGACAGACGGAAAACTGCGGCTCACGACCAAGAATTTCGGAATAATCGACGGCGAGCTTACAGGCGACTGCCAGATAAAGAATGCCAACACGGTGCTAAATGCCGTTACAATGCTGAAATCGCTCGGTGTTGAAATCACGGACAATGCCGTTGCCGAAAGCTTCGCTCATGTTTGCGAACAGACAGGACTGATGGGACGCTGGATGAAGATAGCCGAAAAGCCGTTGACCGTTTGCGACACCGGGCACAACACCGGAGGAATGGCCTACATCACCGGGCAGTTGAAACGAGCCAAATGCCGCATCCTGCGGATAGTGATAGGATTTGTGAGCGACAAGGACATCGACCACATACTCGATATGATGCCCTCAGATGCCGTGTATTATTTCACACAACCGTCGATACCGCGGGCATTGCCCAAGGAGCAGCTAATCCAGAAAGCCGCCGCAAAAGGGCTTCACGGCGCGACATACCCAACTGTTGAGGAAGCCTATCATGCGGCTTTGCGCGACAGCTCGCCCGACGATATGCTCTACATCGGCGGCAGCACCTTCGTCGTAGCCGACCTCCTCGCCACGATAAAAGTTGAGAGTTGAGTGTTTAGAGTGTCGATGGTTGAAAGCACCCTATCCATTGCTGCTGGATAATCGTATCATTTGAGCCGCATCGCGGCTACACAGTTTTGACCCCAAGCCGCGCTCCGCCGTTGGCTGTGCTTGCTTGGGGTGTCTCCCTCTGTTCACGAAGCGGAGCGAGTTAATAGGGGGAGTGGCACAACGTGCCGAGGGGGTTGACTCAATCACCGCGGAGCGGTGAAATCAAACACCGCATAACCTCTAACCGCTCAACACTAACCTTTTCTCAAACCCCTCCGTCCCTTCGGGACACCTCCCCTATTAACTCCGCAAGCTCCGTGAACAGGGGAGGACACGTTGCTCTGTATGGCTGTGATTTTTATCTTGGATTTTTATTGGTAATAGTTGTGGGAGGATTGCGCAAAAATATGTTATTTAGCAGGTTAGATTTATTTTTCTCCGTATTGATAGCTCCCGAAATAACATTTTTCATTAATTTTGCGATGTGTTCCGGCGGAGCGGGAGCGTGAAGCCGGGGCTGCATATTTTTGAAAGGTGTTATTGAGATTATCTTCTTAAATCAAATTCTCGCAAAATTTGACTACTACAATGAAGATGATTTGCAATAGCACCTGCATCGGTTGCATTACAACATGTTTTCTCTTGATTCTTATCCCGAGTGAGTTATATCAAGGAGCGGAGTTTGAGTGATTTTTGCGTAGAGAGGTCGCTGTCGACTATCCGGGCAATTTCCGAGATTGTTGCGTCGCCGCGCAATTCCGGAATGAAGTTGGAAGTACCGATATTGTTGTATTTCTTCAAGAAATCATATACCGACATATTGGCAAGATTCAATGCGGGCTGGTAGGCATGGACTTCGTCGTCGCGCTGCACCTGAGAAAAGATGCCGGCATCGACAAACTTGTCCACAATGCGGTTGAGCAACTGTATGGGAATATTGTACTGACGGCTTATCTCGAACTTCGACATCGGCGTTTCACCTTGCTCGAACCTACGCACTACAATAAGCACTACATATATCGACAATTCCAACGAATAGCGGCGGGAAATGCCGCGTATCTGCTCTATGTAGCTGAAACGGAAAATGTTTTGCGAAGCGTAGGTTAGCAAAACGCCGGATATGCAGATGAGCCACGTGAGGTACATCCATATCATAAACAGCGGCAGAAACGAGAAACTACCATAGATGGCGTTGTATTTCGTAACGTACATCTGCCCCGTCACAAACAGATATTGCAACAGTTGGAACAACGAGCCGCATATAAAGCCGGAAATCATCGCATATTTCGGCTTCACCTTAGTATAAGGAATAAGGATGTACATTCCTCCGAAAAACAGGCAGGTAAGCACCCACGGAGCAATGTCGAGGAGGAATTTCACCACCGGCGACAGCAGTCCGAGCGGATTGTTGATGTAGTCCTGCACCACCGACGACATGAAAATCGAGATGCCGCTCGAGCAGATAAGCAATATCGGTAGAACGATTATTATCGTGGTATAGTCCGTAATCATACGGTAAGGACTGCGCCCTTTCTTCACGCCCCACACATAGTTGAACGTGGTTTCGACATTGCGCAACAGGCTAATCAACGTCCACAGCAGGAACAGAATGCCTATCCCGACAAACAAACCGCCGGAAGCGTTGGCAAGGTACTTGTCGACAAACACCAGCACCATATCTACCATCTCCGACTGTGCCGGCAAAATGGTGTGCAATTCGCTTTTTATGATTTCCTGAAAACCGAAACCCCGGGCTATGGCCAAAACAAGCGCAAGAGCCGGAACAATGGCAAGAAGCGTGCTGTAAGTAAGAGAACTCGCCCGTGACTGCACATTCTTGTCCAAATAAGAACTTACGGAAAGATTGATAGTCTTAATCAAATCGACATACCAAACCCGCCGCTGGTCCTTCCACACATTGCGCAAACAGTAGTAGTACCACTTTGTGCCTTTACGCACCAAATTGCGCAGATATTTATTTTTGATATGCTTCTTTTTCAAGGCAGCAAATAATTATCACATAAAAACAGCACAGCTATAAGCCGGGTTATGTAACGGACAAGTCCGCTTCCTGTCATTTATCTAATCCTTATGTCGCCATAAGGCTCAAGCAGCCTACCCCCCGGCAATGGACGAGTAACCCTTAGATGCCGGTATACTTGGCCTTGCAACCCATAAGGTGTGCGGCACGCAATGTCGCCATCGCGCCCGGTGGGCTCTTACCCCGCCTTTTCACCCTTACCGTCCCCGAAAGGACGGCGGTTATTTTCTGTCACACTGCTCTGCCATCGCTGACAGCTTCCAGTTAGGAAATATGGCACTCTGTGTTGCCCGGACTTTCCTCTTGCCGCATAAAAACGGCAAGCGACAGGACGCTGTACTGTTCTATTATTGCAAAATTAATAAAAACAGTACGGAAAACAAAGCCTTTGTCAGGCAAAAAGTCCGCGGAACACCTCTTCTACCTTCGCCACCTCCACTATCCGGATGCCGAAACGCGAAGTGCCGATGCCTTTCAAATTGTTTTTCGGGATGTAGATTGTGGAAAAACCGAGCTTGTCGGCCTCGATTATGCGCTGCTCGATGCGTGTAATCGGACGGATTTCACCCGAAAGCCCTACCTCTCCCGACATGCATACGCCTTTCGCTACAGGCATATCGACATTCGAAGAAAGAATGGCGCAAATAACGGCTAAGTCCAAAGCCGGATCGTTGACTTTCAAACCGCCGGCAATATTAAGAAACACGTCTTTTTGCGCCAATTTAAATCCCACACGTTTTTCCAACACAGCAAGAAGCATATTCATACGCTTGGAATCGAATCCCGTGACAGAGCGTTGCGGTGTGCCGTATGCCGCCGTGCTGACCAAAGCCTGAGCCTCAATCAAAAACGGTCGCGCCCCTTCCAAAGTAACACCTATAGCAATGCCCGAAAGCGCCTCGTCGGACTCCGACAAAAGCAGTTCCGACGGATTCGACACCTCGCGCAATCCCGTTTGTGTCATCTCATATATGCCAAGTTCCGACGTGCTGCCGAAACGGTTTTTTATAGAACGCAAAAGCCTGTACATATAATGACGGTCGCCCTCGAACTGCAAAACAGCATCGACAATATGCTCCAACACTTTTGGACCGGCGATGCTGCCCTCTTTGTTTATATGCCCTATCAATATTACTGGCGTACCGCTCTCTTTTGCATATTTCAATAACGCAGCCGCACACTCTCTAACCTGAGAAACGCTTCCAGCCGACGACTCCAATGCGTCGGAAGCCACTGTTTGAATGGAATCGACCACTAATATTCCCGGTTTGCAATTTTCTATATGCCGGAATATTTTTTCCAATGAAGTTTCGCAGACGATATAGCACTCCCCTCCGTCGGCACCAAGGCGGTCGGCCCGCATTTTCAATTGGCGGGCACTTTCCTCTCCTGACACGTAGAGCACCCTCCGGCTTCGTATGCGGAGCATATTCTGCAACACCAACGTGGATTTGCCGATGCCCGGCTCTCCGCCTATGAGAATTATCGAACCGGCGACAAGCCCTCCGCCAAGCACACGGTTCAACTCGCCGCTCGGCATCTGTATGCGTTCCTCCTTCTCCTGATTGATTTCAGCCAACTTAACCGGTACAGAATCCGTCGCCGTATGCGACAACAATGTGCCTTTTCCGGCAGGTGCCTGCACCTTTTCTTCCACATAGGTGTTCCACTCCCCGCAATTCGGACATTTGCCGAGCCATTTAGGAGACTCGTTGCCACAGTTGCTACAAAAATATACAGTCTTCGTTTTAGCCATAATCAAATCATTCTCCGTCGAAACTCACTTACCACAATAGCCGTAGCCATACCAACATTCAGCGACTCGGAAGTAACCACACCGACAGGATAAGAAGGAATAAGCAACCGTTTGTCCACATATTTTTCTACTTCAGGCGATATTCCTTTTCCCTCGTTGCCCATGACGATAAATCCGTTGCTGCCAAGTTTTTCCTCATATATGCTGTCACCATCGAGGAATGTTCCAAAAACAGGCACATCTTTCAATGTTCCAAACAATCCGGGCAAATCGCAATAATGCACTCTTACCCTTGCGATTGCCCCCATAGTAGCCTGCACTACTTTCGGATTGTACACATCGACAGTATCCACGCTGCAATATATGTCATTAATGCCGAACCAATCGGCTATCCTGATTATCGTACCGAGATTTCCCGGATCCTGTACATTATCCAAAGCAAGGTTGAGACTCCTGACGGTTTCGGATAAATCCACATCATAATCAGGCATCTCATATACGGCTATCACCTCCGTAGGCGTTTTCAACATCGACATACGCTCTATTTGCGAAGAAGAAACGACATCAGCATCCTCAATGTTATGGGTACGCAACCAGTTTTCCGTGCAAAAAAGTCCGCGCAGACGGAATGCGCCAAGCGTGTCGAGCACACATTTAGTGCCTTCCGCTACAAAACACAGCTCATTGTCGCGATTCTTTTTCTGCGCAAGCGAATGCACCCATTTAATTATGCCGTTAGTGACCTCCATCCTTTTTATGCTTGTCCATCAGCAATGCGGCATGTTTTACTTTCTTAAACAAATCCGTCGCGAACACAAAATTATTCAGAGCCTCATTGTCTGAATAGAAAATATCGTCTTTCGTTCCTACCCATTCATTATGTCCCTTATTGATGAACACAATGTTCTCCCCTATTCCCAATACGGAATTCATATCGTGGGTATTGATTATGGTCGTGATATTATATTCGTGGGTGATGTCCCAAAGTAGTTCGTCAATCAATATTGAAGTCTTGGGGTCAAGCCCTGAATTAGGCTCGTCACAGAAAAGATATTTCGGGTTCAAGGCAATAGCCCTTGCGATAGCCACACGTTTCTGCATTCCTCCGCTTATTTCTGCCGGATACTTATAATCCGCTCCCTGAAGATTTACGCGCTCAAGACAAAATTCCGCGCGGTCTTTCATTTCGGCATAAGTCATATCAGAGAACATCTTCAATGGAAACATCACGTTGCCAAGCACCGTCTCGTTGTCGAACAACGCAGAGCCTTGGAAAAGCATGCCTAATTCCGTACGCAGACTTTTCTTCTGTGCTACAGACATTTTCAGAAAGTCCCGGCCGTCGTACAGCACTTCTCCTTCCTCCGGTTCTATCAACCCGATTATGCTTTTCACCAGCACAGTCTTACCCGAACCGCTCTGCCCAATTATCAGATTGGTTTTTCCCTCATGGAAAGTTGCATTGATGTTATATAGTACAGTCTTATCCTCGAACGACTTTTTTAAATTCCTGACTTCTATCATTATTGCAAAAGTAAATTAGTCAACAACACATCCAATAAAAGTATCAGCACGCTGCTTGCCACCACAGAGTTTGTACTCGCCTTTCCTACTTCCAATGCTCCACCCTTCACATAATATCCGTAGAAGGAAGCCACACTCGTAATCACCACAGAGAAAAACAGCGATTTTATTATGGCATACCACACATACCATTCCACAAAATACGACTGTATGCCATATATGTATTGCGCAACAGGTATTACTCCCATTAAAGCGACAAAATATCCTCCGACCAAACCGGCACACATACTGAAAATGGCAAGTATAGGTATGAATGTCAACAATGCTAAAATCTTAGGCAATACAAGGAAATTGCACGAATTGATGCCCATAATCTCCAGCGCGTCTATTTGCTCAGTAACACGCATAGTTCCTATCTCGGAAGCGATATTCGAACCGACTTTCCCCGCAAGAATCAAGCATAATATCGAAGAAGAGAATTCCAAAAGCAGAATGTCGCGCGTAGCAAGTCCGACAGTATACGACGGAAGCAATGGGTTGGCAAAATTAATCTGCATCTGGATGGCACAAACCGCCCCGATAAATAAGGATATTACGATAACAAGCGGAATCGAGTCGATACCAAGTTTTGAAATCTCAACGACATAACGTTTCAAAGATTCTTTCAACCGGTCGGGCTTAGTCAAGACTTTGCGCATAAACAAAGCATATTCGCCAAAAGTCTGCAAACAAGAAGTAATAAACAACATACAAATTCAAATTTACTTACAAAAGTAATAAAAATACATCAATGCCAATCCCGCTCTGTACCAAAATGAAAATTTTGTGGAAATTTCGGAACAAAAGCATATCATATCGGCAATTTTTTATCTTTATGGCGTATTTTTGCCTTGACTTTACAAGAAATATCAATAATTTTCCATAAGTTTGTATCAGCGTTTGCAAAAGTAAGAATTATGATCATAATCGGAATAGCTGGAGGTACAGGTTCCGGCAAAACAACTGTTGTAAAAAAAATTGTAGAGGCACTCCCGGCAGGGGAAGTAAATGTGCTTCCGCAGGATTCCTATTATAAAGATTCAAGTCATATTCCGCCTGAAGAAAGACAAAAAATCAATTTTGACGAACCGGCCGCATTCGAATGGGATTTGCTCATAAACCAGTTGAAAGATTTGAAAAATGGTAAAAGCATAGAAGTTCCCACCTATTCTTTTCTTACATGCACACGGCAACCGGAGACAATCCCGATGCAACCTCGCGATGTGGTTTTGATAGAAGGCATACTTGTGCTTAGCGACAAACGGTTGAGAGACATGATGGACATAAAGGTATTTGTCGACGCCGATGCTGACGACCGCCTTATCCGTGTAATCAACCGCGATTGCATCGAGCGCGGACGAACCCCGCAGCTTGTGGTAGAACGCTACGAACGTGTACTTAAACCGATGCACAACAAATACATCGAACCTGCAAAAAAATATGCCGACATAATAATTCCTCAAGGAGGCAACAACACCGTGGCCATCAAGCTGCTGAAGGAATATATTGAAGGACGTATCAATTTGCATAAATAGCATTTACAGAGAATGGGCATAAGAGCAATTTCCAACATAATAAGCAATTACAAGGATAAATTTTCACCTAAAGTCAAAGCGGCGGAGATGGAAACGTCTGCCAATGACAACGGCAAAATGGTGCTGCGCACGGAAAATCTTGTAAAGAAATATCGTCAACGCACTGTCGTCAACCATGTGTCGATAGACGTTACACAAGGTGAGATTGTCGGATTATTAGGACCTAACGGCGCGGGAAAGACCACTACATTCTATATGACAACCGGCTTAATCGCGCCATACGAAGGACAAATATATCTTAATGACTTGAACATTACGAAATTTCCGGTTTACAAACGCGCGCAGAATGGAATCGGATATTTGGCACAAGAACCTTCCGTATTCCGTAAACTCAGCGTGGAAAACAACATCCGGGCTGTGCTTGAAATGACCGACACCACAAAAGAGTATCAGAATGAAAAACTGGAAAGCCTTATTAATGAATTCCGGTTGCAAAAAGTGAGGAAAAATCTCGGTGACCAGTTGTCGGGCGGCGAACGGCGGCGAACGGAGATAGCCCGGTGTCTCGCAATCAACCCGAAATTCATTATGCTCGACGAGCCTTTTGCCGGTGTCGACCCGATAGCGGTAGAAGATATACAGTATATCGTATATAAGTTAAAGGAGAAAAACATAGGTATCCTTATAACAGACCATAATGCGCCGGAAACGCTTAGCATCACCGACCGCGCCTATCTTCTGTTTGAAGGAAAGATTCTGTTTCAAGGCACCTCTGAAGAATTAGCGGAAAATCAGATAGTTCGGGAAAAATACCTCGGACGTAATTTCATTTTCCACAGAAAAAAATTTGACTAAAACTAAAAGATTAAGAATATGAACAAGTTCGTATCATCAATGCTCGGTTCTTTTGTCGGCACGTGGATTGCGTTTCTGGTATTCGGAATCGTCATCTTCATAAGCGGGTTGATTATGGTTGCGTCAATGTCGCTCTCTACTATGAAAAATCCTACAGTCAAAGTCGCTGACAACTCCGTATTATGTATAGATTTGAATGGGGAAATAACAGAACGCCCGACAAATCTGTCGCTACAAGAATATATCAACGACATAAGACCGGCCAGCAACTTGCATGATATTTTGACTGCTATAGAAAGGGCGAAAACCGACAGCCGCATATCCGGCATTTATGTGCATTGCGGCGGTACATCGTCAGCCGGTTTTGCCACCGCAAAATCCATCCGCGACGCTTTACAGAGCTTTAAAAGCGAATCAGGAAAATGGATATACGCATACGGAGAGACAATCGGAGAGACAGAATACTACATATCGTCGGTTGCCGACAGCATATACCTCAATCCTGTAGGAGCACTCGACATACATGGATTTATGGCTGTAATCCCTTTTTATAAAGGATTGCTTGATAAAATCGGGGTGGAGATGCAAATAATAAGAGTCGGCACTTTCAAAAGTGCAGTAGAACCGTACATGTTGTCTTCTATGAGCGATGCAAACCGTCTGCAAACTCAAACATACATCGACAACCTTTGGGACAATGTATGCGACAGCATATCGTCAGCCCGCGGTATAAGCAAACAAATAATCAACGAATATGCCGACAGTCTTATGACATTTTCCGCTCCAGAAATAGCCGTAAAAGAAAAATTCATCGACGGATTGTGTTATGACCACGAATTCGAGTCTAAAATCAAGAACAGAATAGATATTCCGGAAGATGACGACATCAACTATGTCAGTGTCAGTTCTTTTATCAACGCAAAACATCATGAAATCAAATCAAATAACAAGATAGCCGTGCTGTATGCTGTAGGCGACATTAATGTATCCGGCTCTGACAATGGAATAAACTCCGACGATTTGGTTCCAATCATTCTTGATCTTGCAAAAGACGATGCCGTCAACGGACTCGTTCTGCGTGTAAATTCTCCCGGAGGAAGCGCATACGCTTCGGAGCAGATTTGGGAGGCTCTCGAACAATTTAAGAAATCAGGGAAACCTTTCGCCGTGTCGATGGGCGATTATGCGGCATCGGGCGGTTACTACATCTCCTGCGGAGCACAGCGGATATTTGCGGAACCGACTACAATAACCGGGTCTATCGGTATTTTCGCCATGGTACCCAACTTCAACGGACTGCTTACCGACAAATTAGGCATCAACACCAATTTTGTCACTACAAACGCGAATTCCGACATGTCGGTTATTAAAGCTCTTTCTCCTGCTCAAACAGCAGCATTACAGGGGTCTATCAACAGGGGATATGAACTGTTCACATCACGCTGCGCTACTGGCCGGGGAATGGAAATCGACAAACTGAAAAGCATAGCGGAAGGCAGAGTCTGGGATGCTACGGAAGCTAAAAAGATAGGACTTGTCGACGAATTCGGCAATTTAGATGATGCCGTTAAATGGGTTGCCGACAAAGCGGGAATAATCGACGATTACAGCGTGGATTATCTGCCGGAATTCGAAGAGGATTTTATGAATCTGCTATATGCGGCATTCTCCGAATCATATTATAAAACAGAAATGAAAAAAGAATATGGAATGCTATACGAATACATTGAAAAGATTAATACGCTGCTAAAGCAAGATCAAATTCAATGTCGTATGGAAAACGTATTCATTAAATAATTATAGCGTGGCCGACAATTTGCGTATAATAAAAGAATTCATACTCACTCCATTATCTGCGATATATGGAGCGGTTATGTATGTACGCAACAAAATGTTCGATTTAGGCATTCTGAAATCAGAAAGCTTTAAAATTCCTGTCATCTCGATAGGGAATATTGCCGTCGGCGGCACAGGAAAGACCCCGCACACAGAATACATAATCTCACTGTTGGCTAAAGATTATAAAATCGCGATGTTGAGCCGCGGATACAAACGCAAGACATCCGGATTCGTAATGGCTTTCCCGAATTGCTCTCCTCAGGATATCGGAGACGAGGCTTACCAGATATACCAGAAATTCGGCGACAGGATCAGGGTTGCCGTATGCGAGAACCGTGTCAAGGGAATAAACCGCATTTTAGAGATTGATCCTGAAATCAACCTGATAGTACTCGACGACGCATTCCAGCACCGTTATGTAAAGCCGAAAATATCAATAGTACTCACCGAATATGGAAATCCTTTCTACGATGACAAGTTATTGCCATTGGGCAGACTGCGTGAATCAAAGCACTCTATTAAAGAACGCGCCGATATTGTCATAATCACAAAATGTCCGGACGACATAAAACCGGTAAATTTCCGTATATTCAAGAAGCATCTTTGTTTGTACCCATATCAGAATTTATATTTCAGCAGATATAAATACGACAGTCTGTGCCCGGTATTCCCTGACGCGTCATGCTACATTCCGGCACTTAGCCTCTTCACTCAAAAAGATGTGATACTGGCCATTACCGGGATAGCCCACCCCATCCCATTGATTAAATATTTGAAACGTTATGAGGCTGTGGTTAAGGTAATGCATTTTCCCGACCACCACAACTTTTCACGTTCTGACATAAATGATATTTATGAGGTTTACAACAAACTGAAAGGACGGTATAAAATCATACTGACTACGGAGAAAGACGCCGTAAGGATTGCCAATAACCCGTATTTTCCGCACTCGTTGAAACCGCATATATTTTATCAGCCGATTAATGTCGAATTCATATCCTACAATTCACAGTCCTTCGATGATGATATAATAGGCAAAATAAAAGAAAAATCATAATATACAGTTACCAATTAAACAAATACGATTATGCTTGAAAAAATAAAAGAAACATCTGATTTTATCAGCTCGAAAATTAAAGATATTCCGAAAACGGCAATCATACTCGGAACAGGATTGGGAGAATTGGTAGACCATATAGAAATAACTGATACTCTCGATTATAAAGACATTCCTAATTTCCCGGTTTCCACTGTAGAGGGACATAGCGGAAAACTGATTTTCGGCAAGCTTGGCAACAAGCGGGTAATGGCAATGCAAGGACGGTTCCATTTTTACGAAGGATATTCCATGCAGCAAGTGACATTCCCTGTGCGCGTGATGAAAGCATTGGGCATAACGACATTGTTCGTTTCAAATGCGGCAGGAGGGATGAACCCGGAATTTAAAATCGGTGACATAATGATAATAACCGACCATATCAACCTGTTTCCTGAACATCCGTTGCGCGGAAAGAATTACGAAGAACTCGGGCCGAGATTCCCTGACATGGGGGAAGCTTATTCACACCGACTTATTAACGACGCGTTGAAAGTGGCAGAAGAAAAAGGCATAAAAGTGCAGCGGGGTGTATATGTAGGAACGCAAGGCCCTACTTTCGAAACACCAGCGGAATACCGCTATTTCCGCCGTATCGGAGGTGATGCAGTCGGAATGAGCACAGTCCCGGAAGTGATTGTGGCAAACCATAGCGGAATTGAAGTATTCGCTATCTCCGTAATCACCGATATGGGAGGACTAGAAGGTGTAGAACCTGAAAAAGTGTCGCATGAAGAAGTTCAAAAAGCTGCCGCGGCGGCACAACCTAAAATGACGGAGATTATGAAAGGTCTGATTAATGAATTCAAAGAGTGACAAATGCCGGAAGTTCAAACTGAAATAGCTACATTAGGAGAATTCGGCCTCATACGTGAACTGACAAAATCTGTCAAAATCAAAAACGATTCGACACTGAAAGGTGTGGGCGACGATGCCGCGGTTCTTGATTATAATGGCAAGCTACAACTGGTCACTACCGACTTGCTGCTTGAGGGCATACATTTCGACCTCACATACGTTCCGTTGAAGCACCTTGGCTACAAATCGGCCGTGGTCAATTTCTCCGACATCTACGCCATGAACGGCACGCCTAAACAGATTACCGTATCGATAGGTGTGTCAAAACGCTTTACCGTAGAACATATCCGGCAGCTGTACGACGGCATCAAGCTGGCATGCGAAGTGTATGGCGTCGACCTTGTCGGCGGAGACACTTCCGCCTCTGTCACGGGTTTAATTATAAGCGTGACGTGCATCGGCGAAGGAGAAAGAGGCAAAGTTGTCTACCGCGACGGCGCAAAGGAAAATGATTTGATTTGCGTATCCGGCGACTTAGGTGCGGCATATATGGGGTTACAGCTTTTAGAGCGGGAAAGAGTGGCTTCGGCCGGGATGAAGGATTTCAATCCTGATTTCGGCGGCAAGGAATACATCCTTGAGCGGCAATTAAAACCTGAAGCGCGCAAGGACATAATAGCCATTCTCGCCGAAAAAGGCATATTGCCAACTGCCATGATGGACATTTCCGACGGACTGTCATCCGAGCTCCTGCATATCTGCACACAAAGCCACACAGGATGCCGCATTTACGAGGAAAGGATACCTATCGACTACCAGACTGCCGCAATGGCCGCCGAACTGAATATGAATTTAGTCACAGCCGCTCTCAACGGTGGAGAAGATTATGAACTGTTGTTCACTGCCCCATTGGAAATGCATGAAAAATTGCAGGAAATCGACGGCATCAGAATCATAGGACATATTACAAAACCTGAATTGGGATGCGCGATGATTACACGCGACGGCAACGAATTGGAATTACAGGCTCAAGGATGGAACGCTTTTAAAAATAATTTGTAATTTCGCATCAAGAACAAAACTCAGATTTTATGATATACAAATTCCGGATTATTTCTGACGAAGTCAGCAATTTCAAGCTTGAAATATCAATCGACGCTGACGACACATTCCTCAGTCTGCGCAATGCCATTCTTGAGGCTGTGGGATATTCAAAAGACCAGATGGATTCTTTCATAATATGCGATGAAGATTGGCAGAGGGAAAAAGAAGTCACCCTGACCGATATGGGAAGCGACAGCGACGAGGATATATGGCTGATGGAAGACACCCGCCTTTCCGATTTGATTGAGGACGAGGGGCAACGCCTTATGTTCGTGTTCGATTATCTCACTAACCGCGCGTTTTTCATGGAGATGAAAGAACTCATACCGTCAAAGACTCTTGCCGACCCTCTTTGCTCGCGTAAAGAAGGACGTCCCCCGAAACAGACTGTCGACATGGACGAATTCGACAATAAAATCAACAAAGCCGCAGCGGCCACAGACAGCACCTATGGTGATTTGGACGAAGACTTCTATGGCTCTGACGATTTCAACATCGACGAGTTTGACGAAGAGGGATTTGACGACCTCAAATTGGAATAACCGACAAGCGTAACGTAAAAAATCAGGCGCTCCCCGAAATCACTTCGGAGAGCGTCTTTGCCTTAAATCGGTTACGCAATTATGATTAACAAATTAATTAAATCCTTACGATGCAAAATTACGTATTGCCGATATTCCATACAATCACCTTTTTTCGGTAAATTGCACTGTCCTGCTACCTATAAATAAGTATTCCCGACATATATTTCCGCGTCAATCCAGCTTCAGTACGGCAAGGAACGCCTTTTGCGGCACTTCCACCGAGCCTATTTGCTTCATGCGCTTCTTGCCTTGTTTCTGTTTTTCGAGCAATTTGCGTTTACGGCTTATGTCGCCGCCATAGCATTTTGCCGTCACATCCTTACGCACGGCCTTGACTGTCTCGCGGGCAATGATTTTCGCGCCGATAGCAGCCTGAATGGCTATGTCGAATTGCTGGCGGGGTATCAGGTCTTTCAGCTTCTCGCACATACGGCGGCCGAAAGTCACGGCATTGTCAACGTGGGTCAGCGTGCTTAACGCGTCAACCGACTCTCCGTTGAGCAATATGTCCAACTTCACGAGCTTCGACTCGCGGAAATCGTGGATATGGTAGTCGAACGAAGCATAGCCTTTCGATATGCTTTTCAGCTTGTCGTAAAAATCAATCACTATTTCACCCAACGGTATGTCGAACACCAATTCCACACGGTTGCCTGAAATGAATTCCTGCTTCACCAGTTCCCCGCGCTTGCCGAGGCAAAGAGTCATAATCGGCCCTATGAAGTCGGCTGTGGAAATTATAGAAGCGCGTATATACGGCTCTTCGATATGCTCTATCAGCGTAGGATCGGGCAATCCTGACGGGTTATGCACCTCCGTCACGTTGCCTTTCTTGTCATAAACCTTATAGGACACGTTGGGGACAGTGGTTATCACATCCATATTGAACTCCCTCGCCAAACGCTCCTGAATGATTTCCATATGCAGCAAACCGAGGAATCCACAGCGGAAACCGAATCCCAACGCCGCCGACGATTCCGGCTGGAACGTCAGCGAAGCGTCGTTCAACTGCAATTTTTCCAACGAGCTGCGCAAGTTCTCGAAATCCTCTGTCTCGATGGGATATACTCCGGCAAACACCATCGGCTTCACCTCCTGAAAACCTTCTATCGCCGATTCGCAAGGATTGGACACTTGCGTTATGGTATCCCCAACTTTCACTTCCTTGGAGGTCTTTATACCTGATATGATATATCCCACATTGCCTGCCGACAATTCTTCGCGTGGAGAAAGATTCAGCTTCAACACACCGATTTCCTCCGCATAATATTGCTTTTCGGTGTTAACGAATTTCACGAAATCGCCTTTGCGGATAGAGCCGTTCACAATTTTGAAATATGCTATGATTCCGCGGAAAGGATTGAACACCGAATCGAAAATCAACGCCTGCAACGGCTTCTCAGGATCGCCCGACGGTGCCGGTATGCGCTCCACGATAGCCTCCAATATCTCAGGCACTCCTATTCCGGTCTTGCCACTCGCGCGGATTATCTCCTCGTGCTTGCATCCGAGCAAATCCACAATCTGATCCTCCACCTCTTCAGGCTTCGCGCTGTCGAGATCCACCTTGTTGACAACCGGGATTATTTCCAAATCGTTGTCGATGGCCATATACAGGTTGGATATTGTCTGCGCCTGTATGCCCTGCGAAGCGTCCACTATAAGCAAAGCGCCCTCGCAGGCGGCAATGCTGCGCGACACCTCGTAAGAAAAGTCGACGTGTCCCGGAGTGTCGATAAGGTTGAGCACGAAAGTCTCGCCGTTGTGCTGGTATGTCATTTGGATGGCGTGGCTCTTGATTGTGATTCCACGCTCGCGCTCCAAATCCATATCGTCGAGCACCTGATCCTGCAAATCTTTACCCGAAACAGTATTGGTGTACTCCAAAAGACGGTCGGCAAGCGTGCTCTTTCCGTGGTCGATATGCGCTATGATGCAAAAATTACGTATATTCTTCATATTCCAAAATTTCAGCACAAAATTACCACAAATCCCCCAAACCGCAAAACCCGCACAAAACCTGTCGCCATCCCCACCCACTACCGGCCGCATAGCGGTCGCACTTCACCACACAGACATTTGCCAAAATGGCCAAAACATATTATCTTTACACAAAACCTGACAGTATGGCATATATCGACTTATATTACCACTTCGTTTTCAGAACGAAACACAGTCTACGGGTAATAGATGAAGAGCATGAAGATAAACTATATAATTACATCTATGGAATATCGTCGCATTTAGGATGTAATATCAAAAAAATAAACGGAATGCCAGATCACATACACATTGCCGTAAGCACCAACGCAGACATGTCGCCATCCGTATATATGCGCGAAGTAAAAAGCAGTAGCAGCAAATGGATTATAGATAACAAAATGTTTCCCGGATTTCAAGGCTGGGGTAAATCGTATTTCTGCGCAACATTCAGCTACCGTGATTTGGACAAAGTCAGAAACTACATATCCAACCAAAAGACACACCACCACAAAATGTCGCTTAATGAAGAACTTGAAAGTTTTTTCAAAGCAGCCGGAATAGAGGAAAAGCTGCAATACTTTCTTTGCGACAAATAGTGCGACGGCTATGCCGCCGATGGATGATGACGTGTCGCCACCTACGGCTGCGCTCCGCAAGCTCCGCTTACCGTAGGTTCTCTGAAGTACCGCCGCTCATCAATGGCTTTGTACCCATCGGCATCCAGCCATTACAACGACAAATAAGGTTTGCCAGTTGCTTTTTTGAGAAGAAACAAATAAATTTGTAGTATCATAAAAACAAACACGTTATGGCAGACAAAAAATTCGTAATCACAGTAGGCCGCCAATTCGGAAGCGGCGGACACGACATAGGCAAAAAGCTGGCAGAAAGACTCGGCGTGAAATTCTATGACAAAGAATTGTTGCTGGAAGCTGCAAAAGAAGCAGGATTGAACCCCGCACTGTTCAAAAAAGCCGACGAGAAACTGCCGTCGTTCTATCTGAGCAACCTGTCGATGAACATCGGGTTCTACATGCACCAGTTCTCGCCGTCGGCATCCTACTACGACAGCGTGCAAAAGGCGATATGCGACATGATACGTACTGTGTCAGGCCGCGAATCGTGCGTCATAGTAGGCCGCTGCGCCGACTATCTGCTGCGCGACAATCCAAGGTGCATCAATGTTTTCATAAGCGCTTCGGCCGACGCTTGCGCCGAAAGAATAACACGACGGATGGAAGGCATGACCGCAGACGACGCAAAAAGCCTTGCCAAGAAAGAAAACAAACTGAGAGCGGAATACTATAACTTCTATACCGACAAAGAATGGGGACATTCCACATCATATGACCTGTGCTTGGACTCATCCCGCCTTCCGGAAAACGACATCATCGACATAATAATAGATTATGTCAACCGCAGACTAAAATAACGGGCAGTAGCTCGTTATTTGATTTCAATCACATCCGTCCCGCTTTCCTGCGACGGATGTGATTTCATATAGCGGCATACCGATATATACTCCAACAACGAATTAACGGAATAAGCCACGAACGATATACCGGTAATAAGCACCAAAGTACTTTCTATCGTCCTCACATCGGTAAGCAATATGACAATGCCGCAGACGAGCATAAGCGCAGGCACAGCATAGAGCCACAACGGAAATTTCACCGCCCTGCCGACAGAAAAGAGCATCCAGAACTTCACCAACGCCCCGGCAATGATGAGCACGGCAAACGTATAGGAAAGCACCCCGACAAAAAATGACGGCACGGCAACCAGCGCAATGCCCAGCAACAATCCGCCGACCATAGGAACGACGGCCATCAGGTTGACTTTACGGAAATCCTTGCGGGAAAGCAATGCCACGAGGGAAAGGCATCCCGGCACGATGAACATCACACCTATTATTATAATAATTGTCTCAAAAATCCGCGCTTGGGAATGCATAAGTATCAGTATCAACCCTGCTACAAACACAAAAATATTGGAAATCAATGACAAACGGTTGTTCATAACTGTAAAATTTATGTTTCCACGAAGATACACACTAATTCCTGAAATATGACATTTTTTCAAGGATAATTTTGCAAGAAGGCGATAATTGCGTATCTTTATACCACAAAAATGTAGCCTATGCGGAAATATCTTGATCCAAAAGCTGACTTGACGTTTAAAAAAGTGTTTGGCGAGCATCCTGATTTAGTGATAAGCCTGCTCAATGCCTTGTTGCCATTCGACAAGCCGGAAGAGGAGATAACATGGATTGAATACCTGCCGCCTGAACTCGTACCAAAAAACCCGCTGCGGAAGAACAGCATCGTAGACGTAAGATGCCGTGACAAACGCGGGCGGCAATTCATAGTGGAAATGCAAATGGTATGGTCGGCGGAGTTCAGGCAAAGAGTGATGTTCAACGCATCGAAAGCCTACGTCAGCCAACTCGGCAACGGCGAGGACTACGACCTTCTGCAACCGGTGTATTCACTCAATCTGGTCAATGAGACATTCGAGCCCGAAATGGAAGAATACTATCATTATTACAGGATGGTCCATATAGAACACTCGGATAAAATCATAGACGGCCTGCATTTGATTTTTGTGGAATTACCAAAATTCACACCGCACAGCTACTCGGAAAAACGTATGCAGGTGCTATGGCTGCGCTATCTGACAGAAATCAACGACAAAACACGCGAAATACCCAAAGACCTGCTCGACAATCCGGAAATTAACAAAGCAGTTTCCGAGATTGAGGAATCAGCATTTACAGAAGCCCAATTGTCGGGTTACGACAAATTCTGGGACACAATAAGCGTAGAAAAGACGCTTTACAACAGCGGAGTAAGAAAGGGATTGGAGGAAGGACGCGAGGAAGGACGTGAAGAAGGCATAAAAGAGACCCGCAGAGACATTGCCCTGAAAATGAAAGAAAAAGGATTCACAGCTAATGAAATTGCTGAAATGACAGGGCTCGAGGAAGATGTAATAGCCGCACTGTAATGTCACAGGAGAAAAAACAGATATTAGCATTGATAAACCCCATCTCGGGTACAGCAAACAAGGACTATTTGCCTGAAACTATCAGGCATACAGTAGACTCATCGCTCTTTGACCTCTCCATACGTTTCACCCAACGCCCGAACCATGCATACCAGTTGGCAAAAGAAGCCGCCGGCAACGGATATTACGGAGTGATTGCCGTCGGCGGCGACGGCACAGTGAACGAAACGGCCTCCGCACTCTGCGACACAGACACCGCCTTAGGAATCGTTCCGAACGGCTCGGGCAACGGTCTTGCCCGCCATCTCGACATACCGATGGACATAAACGAAGCGTTAGAAATAATCAACAGCCGCAACATCGGACAATACGACTACTGCACTGCCAACAACCACCCTTTCTTTTGCACATGCGGCGTAGGATTCGACGCACAAGTAAGCGCCAAGTTTGCAAAAAGCGGGAAAAGAGGTCCGCTGAGCTATGTGAAAAGCGCAGTATCGGAATACCTTAAATACCGACCACAATCATACCGCATCACCAGCCCGGAAGGCACTATTGCAGAAAAAGCCTTCATAATAGCATGCGGCAACGCCTCACAATACGGCAACAACGCATACATAGCCCCGAACGCCGACATGCAGGACGGCCTTATCGACGTGACTGTGATATTGCCTATAACTCCATTGGACACGGCAATGCTGGGAATTCTGCTTTTTTCGAGACATATCGACCAAGACACAAACATCATATCGTTCCGCACACCATCGCTCACGATAGAGCGCGACAAAAGCGGAATAATGCACCTCGACGGCGAAACGATGATGATGCCAGAGAAAATCGAAATAAGATGCCACCACCTCGGCCTAAAAGTATTCACCCCAGCTAAATCACGCCCTAAAGTTACAATTTTCAACACAATAGAATCAGGTTTCTGGGATTTCGTCAACGCGATACGTTCGGAATTGAATGTATAAGCCGTATGTTTTATGCGATTTCCTCCCACATAAATATATGTTTTGCAACACATTTCTTTTCTAATAAGAAAATTATATTTAAATTCGTGCGTTGTTTAACGTAACCATTATAATTTATAACTCCAAAACATATAAACCCTATGAGTTACCTTAAGTTCGATAAAAACTTGCTCATAAACTTGGACCAGTCTCTTCCAAAAGAGATTCTCCGCACAAACAAGGCAGGGGCTTATCATTGCACTACGGTCATCGGTTGTAACACCCGAAAACAGCATGGACTGCTCGTCATTCCTATCAAGGAAATGAATGATGACAACTTCGTGCTGCTATCGTCACTGGACGAAACTGTGATACAACACGGCGCACCGTTCAATCTTGGTATACACCGCTATCGCAACGGCGTGTACAGTCCGAACGGACACAAATATATCCGCGAGTTCAATTGCGATACAGTTCCAAAAATGACTTATCGCGTAGGAGGCGTAATTTTGACTAAAGAAAAGGTATTCGTCGCACATGAAAACCGCATTCTAATCAAATATACGCTTGTAGAGGCGCACTCCCCTACAACGCTGCAATTCCAGCCATTCCTTGCATTTAGAAACGCCGCAAGCCTGTGTACGGAAAACAGCCAGCTAAACAGCTCGTATGAAGAGACGGAAAACGGAGTGTCATTCTGCCTGTACGAAGGATTCCCGAGATTATACATGCAATTCAACCACAAACCCGAATTCGTGTACGAGCCCAACTGGTACAAGGGCATAGAATACATCAAAGACCTTGCCCGGGAGGAGCCGTTCAGCGAAGACCTATGGGTGCCGGGATACTTCCGCCTACCGATTAAGAAAGGGGAAAGCATAATATTCTCCGCAGGGACAGAACCTGCCAAGACAAGAGGATTCGCGGCAACTTTCGAAAAAGAATCACAAGACCGCACCCCGCGTACAAGCTTCTTCAACTGCCTGAAAAATTCAGCCAAGCAGTGCTATCTGAAAGACGGAGACAAAAACTATCTGTTGGCAGGATATCCGTGGTTTAAAATAATCGCGCGCGACTTGTTCGTCGCTTTGCCCGGAACGACGCTTGCGATAGACCACAAGCAGGATTTTGAAAGGATAATGGCAACCGCAGAAGAAGCCCTCCGCAAATATATGGAAACCGGCGAGCCAGACACGACAATAAAGGACATCGACTTACCAGACATTCCATTATGGGCGTGCTGGACAATAAACCAGTACTATAAATTCTGCGGGGCGACAGAAACTTTGGGAAAATACGGAAAACTCCTTTCAGACCTGATTAATTTTGTTCTTGAAGGCAAACAAAAGAACCTGTATATCAACAATGAGGGCATGTTGTCTACTAACGGTACCATACGCCCGGCAACATGGATGGACGTAGAAACGCCGGAAGGGAAACCGCTTCTTGCCCGCACAGGTTTTGTTGTTGAATTCAATGCCTTATGGTACAACGCTTTGATGCTTGGGGTTACACTGTTCAAGGACGAAAACGACAAGCCTGCCCATTATGAAGACTGGGAGGCAACAGCATCGAAGCTAAAAGAAGCGTTCGTAAGGACATTCTTGAACGACTATGGCTATCTTTACGACTATGTCGACGGAAACTATATGGATTTAAGCGTACGTCCGAATATGATAATCGCCGCCGGATGCGACTTCTCGCCTCTTGACCGCGGGCAACGCAAGCGCATCCTTGATTTCGTCACGCGCGAACTGCTTACCCCGATGGGACTACGTACATTAAGCCCGAAAAGCTACGGCTACAATCCGTTTTTTGTAGGCAACAGCGGACAAAGAATCAACTCCTACTTCAATGGGCCGACACGTCCATGGCTATCCGGTTTCTACACGGATGCATACCTTAAAGTGTTCGGACACAGTGGCGTTGCATTCCTGCGCAGAATGCTTATCGGATATGAGGACGATATGACGAAAGAGTGTATAGGCTCCATCTCCGAGTTGTACGACGGAAACCCGCCATTCAACGGACACGGAGCAATAAGCTTCGCTCCAAGTATAGGAGAAGTGCTGCGCGCCTTGTCTGTACTGAATAGTTTTGACGTTTAATCACTAATGAAATAAACCTTTCGAATATGAAAGCTCTAATGTTCGGGTGGGAATTTCCACCCCACATCCTTGGAGGACTCGGAACCGCAAGTTTCGGGCTAACCAAAGGGATGGCCGAAAACGGAAATATGGACATAACTTTTGTCATCCCTAAACCGCACGGTGACGAAGACAAAAGTTTCGCCAACATAATAGGAGCATGCAACACCCCTGTTGCATGGCGCGACGCCGATTGGGACTATGTGAAATCAAGAATCGGCAATGTGATGGATCCGCAATTATACTTCGACTTGCGGTCGCATATTTATGCCGATTTCAACTATATGTGTGTCAACGACCTCGGCTGCATCGAATTTTCAGGAAGATATCCTGACAATTTGCTTGAAGAAATCAACAATTATTCAATCGTGGCAGGTGTCATTGCCCGCACTGTGGATTTCGACATAATACATTCGCACGACTGGCTTACCTATCCGGCAGGAATACATGCCAAACAAGTATCAGGCAAACCGCTGGTAATCCATGTGCATGCCACAGACTTCGACCGCTCACGCGGCAATGTAAATCCCACTGTTTTCAACATCGAACGCGACGGTATGCTTAACGCTGACCATATCATCACAGTAAGCAACCTGACACGCCGTACTGTAATCGAAAAATACGGCATCGACCCGGCAAAAGTTACGACAGTACACAATGCCGTTGAACCGCTCAGCGACGAGTTAAAGAATGTGCAAGTGCCGAAAATGAAAGAGAAAGTTGTTACTTTCCTCGGGCGCATCACAATGCAAAAAGGGCCGGAATACTTTGTGGAAGCCGCGGCCAAAGTGCTTCAGAAAGTGCATAATGTACGCTTCGTGATGGCAGGTAGCGGAGATATGATGGAAAAGATGATCGACCTTGCCGCTCAAAAGGACATTTCAGACCGCTTCCATTTCCCCGGATTCCAAAAAGGTAAACAAGTGTACGAAATGCTGAAAGCATCTGATGTGTATATCATGCCATCGGTTTCCGAACCATTTGGCATATCACCACTCGAGGCCATGCAAATGGGCGTACCGTCGATAATTTCCAAGCAGTCGGGATGTGCCGAAATCCTAAACCATGTGATTAAAATCGACTTTTGGGACATCGACGCAATGGCCGACGCCATTTATTCCATAATAACTTATCCGGCAATGTACAAGCAACTTCACGAGGAAGGACTTGAAGAAGTTGACGGCATACAATGGAAGAAAGCCGGGAAAAAAGTAATAGATATTTACAACCAATTATTAAACCGTTAAAATTTTAAGAATATGAGTGCAATTTGTCTTTATTTTCAAATACACCAACCATTCAGATTGAAACGCTACCGTTTCTTCGATATTGGTAACGACCATTATTATTACGATGATTTTGCAAATGAAGAAATCATCTCAAGGATAGCCCAACACGCGTATTTGCCGGCCAACGAGCTGCTGTTGCAAATGATTAATGACAGTAACAAGAAATTCAAAGTGGCATTCTCCATCTCCGGTACTGCCATCGAACAGTTCCAGCAATACGTGCCTGAATTTATCGACTCGATGAAAAAGCTGGCAGACACCGGTTGCGTAGAATTCCTGTCAGAGACATACGACCATTCCCTTGCATCGCTCACCGATGAAGAGGAATTCCGCCAGCAAGTTGAACAGCATGACAAATTGATATACGAACTGTTCGGACAAAAACCGAAAGTGTTCAAAAACACAGAATTCGTATATAATGACGAGATTGCCGCACAAGTCGCCGCAATGGGATTCAAGGCTGTGCTGACGGAAGGAGCGAAACACATTCTCGGATGGAAATCGCCGAATTATGTATACAATTCGGCAGGAGCGCCGAAAATGAAGCTGCTGTTCCGCAATTCCAAGCTGACCGACGACATAGCAATGCGGTTCTCCGACTCAGCTTGGCACGAATATCCGCTTACGGCCGACAAATATATGGCATGGATTGCCGATTGTCCAAAAGAAGAACAGCTCGTCAACATAGCGCTTAACTATGAGACAATCGGGGAAAATCATCCGAGGGAAACAGGAATTTTCGACTTTTTCAAGGCTTTGCCAAGGTTTGCGGAGCAAAAAGGAATCGAATTCTGGACACCGACAGAAGCCGTATCAAAACTGAAAGCAGTCGATATAATTTCCGTAACGCACCCGATTTCCGGAGCCGACGAAGCACGCGACGTAAGCGCATGGTTAGGCAACGACTTGCAGAACGAAGCATTCCACAAACTGTATTCAGTAGCTGAACGTGTACACCTGTGCAGCGACCGACGTTTGAAACAGGACTGGCTCTACCTACAATCGTCCGACCATTTCTTCTATATGAGCACCAAGCACTTCAGCGACGGAGCGGCACATGCAATGTTCAGTCCGTATGAATCGCCATATCAGGCATTCACCAACTATATGAACGTTTTGTCCGACTTCATCGTCAGAGTAGAAGAGCAATATCCGCTATCCATTGAAAACGAAGAGCTTAACGCCCTACTTACAACCATAAAGAATCAAGAGAGCGAAATAGAAATGCTCAATAAGGAATTGCGGGTATTGAAAACTACAATCGAGCAACAAACCGAAGAAATCGAGAAAAAGCCGGCTGCAAGAAAACCAGCCGCAAAGAAACCGGCGGCAAAAACTGCAACCAAGCCGGCTGCAAGAAAAACGACTGCCAAAAAAGAAACCAAATAATCAACCGATAGCAGGAAGAAATCGGAATTATCTTTGACGGTAGTTCCGATTTCTTTTATGAAAATGAACAATCAAACAAACTAAAACGTAGTAGAAATAGAAACAGATAAAAACAAACATTATGCTTAGCAAAAAATTAGAAGACGCGCTAAATGCGCAAATCAATGCGGAATTTTGGTCCGCATACCTCTATTTATCAATGTCAGCATACTTTGAAGCTGAAGGAAAAAGCGGATTCGCCAATTGGTTCAAAGTGCAATTCAAGGAAGAGCAGGCACACGCTGAAATCTTTATGAATTATGTTTATGACCGTGGAGGAAGAGTTGTGCTACAACCGATAACCGCCGTTGACACCCAATGGGAAAGCCCGCTCCACGTGTTTAAAGAGACCTTGAAACACGAGCAGAAAGTGACAAAAATGATTAACGAACTCTATGCAATCGCAGAGGAGGAAAAAGACTATGCGACACGCAGCATGCTCACTTGGTTCATAGACGAGCAAGTAGAAGAAGAAAAAACCGCACAAGAATACATCGACCATCTCACCCTCATAGGTGACAACGGTTTCGGTATGTATACCATCGACAAAGAACTGGCAGCAAGGACATACGCCACACCTGCCCCACTTGCCAATTCAGCAGAATAAAAACACATATAGATAACAAAAAATGCCGCAAATTCACTGCGGCATTTTTTGTTATCTAATCATAGATTCATCTCCCGCTACGGATAATCTTATTCTTTACAAGAGCATTAAAAGATTTGGCATCCATAAGCCTTTCAACAGTGAGATGCATACGATAACGCCAATAATACGGTGATATTGCCGGATTGTTAATCTGTTCATCGTGCGGATTCTCACGTCTCAAGCTACCGTCAACCGACAACCAGTCCTGCAACGGCAAAACAGCGAGCATAGCCGGCGACTCCATATGCTGGCTTACAATTATATCGCAAATCCAAGGTTCTGCAAAATATGGAGCTTTCCCGGTCTGCCCGAGCATATTGTTGAAGAAACGCTGTGTCTTGTCCGGATTTTCTTCCCACCACTGCCGTATACCGCCCATATCATGGGTGGAAGTTGTACAAACCGAAAGATACGGATAATGATATGGATTTCCGAACTCAACTTTCGGGTCTTTAGGCATCCGCTGAATTTCAAGTGAAAGTATCTGCAACTGACGCATTACAGCCGGCACACAATCCGGTATCATACCCAAATCCTCTCCACACACGAGCATATCCGTGGAGTTGACCAATGCCGGAAGTTTCATCATCGCCTTCCCATACCAGAAATCATTATGACGGTGATAGAAGAAGTCATTATAAAGACGGTCGAAACACCAACGCTCGTAATCGTTAAGAGAACGGTAAACATAAGTAAACTGCGCAGAAATACGCGGATGGTACTTACCTTTCTGATGCGAATCTTCAATGAACAGCACCTGATCAATCAATCCCAGCAAAGCATTCTGCATCCGATTATTCTTCTCCGTCTGTTCCTTATCCTTGAAATAAGCAACTACTTTAGCCTGATTATCGACAAACTCCTTTAAATGGAACTTACCATAACCGTCATCAACCAAAAACATAATTTTTGCCTCTTCGGTAAACTCCCCGAAAAAATCTGCAAGAAAATAATCCCGGATAAACGGCTTTGCATGCACATCCGTGTCAATCCAAAAATCATAACTATACCGCATCTCATCAGGAGTGTAAGGCAATGCCGGCTCGAAAGTGCCAAGCAAACCGTGGACTGCGGTCATCGGGATCTGCCATATACGGAAAAATCCAAGTATATGGTCGATGCGATAAAGGTCGAAATATTCCGACATCTTTCTCATCCGGTTCTTCCACCACTGGAAACCGTCCTTTTCCATCTCGTCCCAGTTATATGTCGGCAAGCCCCAATTTTGTCCGAGTACTGAAAAATCGTCCGGCGGCGCACCTGCCTGACAGTCCATATTAAACAAATCAGGATTGACCCATGCATCTGCACTCGTACGACTTATGCCAATTGGAATGTCACCTTTCAACACCACATTATGCGCATGGGCATACTCACTTGCATCCTTAAGCTGCCTGTCAAGATGGAACTGCACGAAATAAACAAAATCGACGGCCTCCCGGTTATCCTCGATAAACTTATCAATCACAGCGTCATCATATACAGAATAATTTTCCCATTTCGAGAAATCGGCCGTGCCGAACTTGTCTCTAAGCACACAAAAAGCGGCATAAGGTTTCAACCAATAATCATTTTTATCCTTAAAACCGGCAAATTCCTGACACTCCAATGTGTCAACACCTGACTCGGCAAACACTTCCCTTGCATATTGCATCTTGCCCTGATTCACACGCTCATAGTCAACCTGCGGCAAAGCGTTCAATTCCGCAGCAAGACCGGAATAAAATTCCCGGCGTGCGGCATCCTTTAAAATGCCGACAGATTGTAAATGTAAAAACATCGGATGCAAAGCGAACGAAGAATTGGCCTCATACGGATAAGAATCAGTCCATGTGCCTGTCATCATCGTGTCATTTATCGGCAGAATCTGCAACACTTTCTGTCCCGTCAGGGCAAGCCAATCGACCATCCTTTTTATCCCGACAAAATCGCCTACACCGAAATCTTCTTCCGTGCGGATAGAAAATACCGGAATAGCCGTCCCGGCACCCTTCCACAAAGCGGATGAATCGTTGAAACGCAATCCCGTCACAACCAAAGCTGTAGTTTTAGCTTTGGGTACATCAATATCGAGAATACGGTTGTCGGTATTCTCCCAAATGACTTTTCCGGTTTTCCGGTTTTTCTTAATCAGTTTGAAAATCAAAGGAAAATCAAGGTCTTGCAAAGGCAATGAAACCGACCATTCCGGGAAACGGCTGTCTTCCAGCTCGACCGCGGCATCAGGATTCCACTTGCCAAGAGCCGCACATTCGCCTGCAATTGCAAGAACTTCATCAGGACGCACCGACGGTGCAAATACCCTGAGATTCAAGCAGCCCGGCTCTGGCTTATGCATTTCCGAGCGTTCCCGGCGAAACACCGAATCGGTAAACATTGAAGAATAGAACGACTTGTCCATTGGCTGATCCTGCCAATGGTCATAAACCACACATGTCCTTATGTTGCTGCCTGCCATGAAAAGATGAGGTTTACCCCACTCTTTCCTGACGTATCCTTGATCGCTTCTAACAAAATAACGGTATTCAAAATTCTTTACAGGCCCTTTTACATCGACTGTAAGAGTCCACGTCCCGCTACTATAATTCATAACCAAAGCATCACCGGCTAATGTGCCGCCAAGCTCCGGTATCGTACCTACAATATACAGCGATTCGCCCCAATTGGTCCTGTAATCAATATTAAATGTTATTTTCATCTGGTCTGTAATTTTAAGTATTAAAATCAGTGAATCAATTATGCGATAAATTTACACATTAAAAATGAAAAAGCACACAGCGAAACCATAATATTTTTCACTGTGTGCTGTAAAATTCATAAAAATTATGCAGCAACTATCCGCAACGCGACGTTCCGCATGATGTGCAAATCAGGCATCCTTCCTGATAAATCAAGGTCTCCTGCCCGCAATTAGGGCATTTCTGTCCGTTGGCGTGCGTGCCATTAGGCAAATATTTCTTCAAGGCGCGCTCAACACCCATCTTCCATGTGTTGATAGACTCGCTGTTAAGTTCAAGACTGCCGACAAGCTTTATAACCTGATCGATAGGCATTCCGTAACGCAACACTCCGGAAATCAGCTTGGCGTAGTTCCAATACTCCGGATTGAACTTCTCCGACAATCCTTCTATCGTAATCTTGTAACCGCGCTTGTTGATGAACTGGAAGTCATAACGCTTGTTTCCGTTCTCATCCACAGCCTTGATAATCTTTCCTTTCGTGACCGTCTTCGGACAGAATATGCCATCGTCGTCATCGGCAAGACCGGTGAAAATCTCATACGGCTTATCGTTGGCAAGACCGATAAAGGCAATCCATTTTTCTTTATTATTCTGGAAACGTACCACGTCAGCCTCCAATTCAATCGGACGCTTCAGCAAATGCTGTTCTTCAGAAGCAATGCCCAGCGGCTTCTCCTGCTTTTCTTTTTTATTGTCTTTCTGAGTTGAGACAAGCACACCCGAACGCGAGCCGTCACGATAGACAGTGCATCCCTTGCACCCCACTTTCCATGCGTGCATATAAAGCTCGTTAATCAAATCTTCCGACACGTCCGACGGCAAATTGATGGTAACACTTATCGAATGGTCGACCCATTTCTGTATACGCCCCTGCATATTAACCTTTTCCAGCCAGTTGATGTCGTTGGCAGTGGCTTTATAATAAGGAGAGCGTTTTACCAACTCGTCAAGTTCCTCTTGCGTATAGTCGTGCTTCACCTCAATGCCGTTGACCTGCATCCACGTGATAAACTTGTGGTGATAAACAATATACTCCTCGAACGCGTCGCCTGTCTCGTCTACAAAATCTATTCTAACATTCGGGTCATTGGGATTGACTTTACGTCTGCGCTTATACACCGGCATAAACACGGGCTCTATGCCCGACGATGTCTGCGTCATAAGGCTTGTAGTCCCGGTAGGAGCTATCGTAAGGCAAGCTATGTTGCGGCGGCCATATTTCACCATATCCTTATACAAGCCGGGATCGGCATCCTTGATACGGTTGATAAACGGATTGTCCTTCTCTCTTTCCGCATCGAAAATCTCGAATGCACCACGCTCTTTCGCCATATTAACCGACGAGCGGTAGGCAGCCAACGCGAGCGCTTTATGTACGCTTTCCGAAAAAGCGGTAGCCTCTTCCGTACCGTAACGCAAGCCAAGAGCCGCAATCATATCGCCCTCGCCAGTTGTCCCGACACCTGTACGGCGTCCTTTAAGCGTCTTTGCCCGGATTTTTTCCCACAGATGCAGTTCCGTAGCCTTCACCTCAAGTGTCTCGGGATCCGAATTTATCTTGTCCAGTATGCGGTCGATTTTCTCCATTTCGAGGTCGATAATGTCATCCATCATCCGCTGTGCGTATCCCACATGCGAGGAGAACAAGTCGAAATCAAAATAAGCCTCTTTTGTAAACGGATTTTTCACGTATGAATACAAATTGATGGCTATCAGGCGGCAACTGTCGTAAGGACACAACGGAATTTCCCCGCAAGGGTTGGTGGAAATCGTGCGGAATCCCAAATCTGAATAGCAATCTGGTACCGATTCGCGGATTATCGTGTCCCAGAACAACACGCCCGGCTCGGCGCTCTTCCAAGCGTTATGCACTATCTTCCGCCATAAAGCCACGGCGTCGATTGTCTTTTCATATTTCGGAGTGTCGCTGTCAATCGGGTATTTCTGCACATACTCCGTATTATTCTCCACAGCGCGCATGAAATCGTCGTCAATACGTACCGACACATTTGCACCAGTCACTTTGCCCTCCGTCATCTTCGCATCGATAAACGACTCGCTGTCAGGATGTTTGATGCTTACCGACAGCATCAATGCGCCGCGTCGGCCGTCCTGCGCCACCTCGCGTGTGGAGTTGGAATAACGCTCCATAAACGGCACCAAGCCGGTAGAGGTCAACGCGGAATTCTTGACAGGCGACCCTTTCGGACGGATGTGCGACAAGTCGTGCCCTACTCCGCCACGGCGTTTCATCAACTGCACCTGCTCCTCGTCAATCTTGATAATTCCGCCATAAGAGTCAGGGCTTCCGTCAAGACCGATAACGAAGCAATTCGACAACGAGCCAATCTGATAGTTGTTGCCGATCCCCGCCATCGGGCTGCCCTGCGGAACAATGTATTTGAAATCGCGTATCAAATCAAAGACCTGTTCCTCCGTCATCGGATTGTTATATTTTTCCTCAATCCTGACTATTTCCTTCGCTATACGCCTGTGCATATCGTCAGGCGTCTTTTCGTAAATATTCCCGAACGAATCTTTCAGCGCATATTTGTTGACCCAAACACGCGCAGCCAGTTCGTCGCCTTTGAAATATTCACACGAAGCCTTGAAAGCCTCATCGTAGGTGTAAGTATTTTTTTTCATATTTATAATGAGATGTATTGGCTTATAAAGTTTGACTTTGCAAAGTTTGCAAATAAAAATTTATTCTCAAAACTTTTCACCGCAAATTATTCCGCAATCTCAAAAGTTTTCCGTTTCAAAATATTAATCTCCTATATTCAAGCGAGTTAGCAAACACACCAAGCCGCAAAAGTTTTCCAAAACGAAAAACATCATAAATCATTGACATCTATCAAAAAAATCAGCATCTAATTATATGGTGTTTATTCATAAATACCTAATTTGCTTTAGGTAAAGAAGTCCTGCTCTCAAAAATAAGATAGCTTTATGGAAATATAGCTCTGAAGTACTATAATTAAGTTACGGCTCTCTAATTGTCATATTTATTTTTAGCTTACGCCCATTTAGTTGTCTATTTTTATTTCAAAATACTCACCACACTTTGAACAATAACCTTTCTTCATTTTAACATTTATATCTATCCCATATCCACAATTTGGACAAAAAAATATTCCTTTGTCATTATGACCTTTCCCTATTTTTAATTGTATACGCTTTGGAATTGGCAAATGAGATATTTCATATCGCTGTGCTAATCTCTCATATTGCTTATCATCACAGCATGAAAGGCATTTTGGGCATATATACCAACCGTTCGGACATTGCTTGGTATCACGAGAATCAATAAGCTCATTTCTGCACCTATAGCAATAATTGAGATATACAGCTTTTTTATATTCCGAACAAGTCGGATTTATACAAGAGTAATAATTATTTCTATCAAAATTATCACGTTTTACAGGATACATTAAATGCCCGCAAGCGCGACATTTGAGACGACTAAATTTTTTCATAGCCTTATTTGCAACAACAATGAATAGAGATATTATGCCATCCGGCTCATAACCACACTCTACTTGGTGTAATTTAGGATAGCCTATTATTTCCGCAAAATGAAAAAGTGTATATTGACCCCATATGCTATTATTTTGCAAACATTGTTTATCAAGTGCATTACGAAAACATTCATTTCCTCTACACCAAAAAAAAAGGTACATCTATAGCTTGATTATGCACCTCAGATAGTTTGGGTGCACAAAATAAGGAGGATCTTCTATTAAGTGTTTTTCTCCTCAAAAAGGAAAGTTCAGAATATTTAGTGAAAGCATTGACAGATTTCTTATAATAATACAATCGCCGCAGCTTATCTAATAAAATCTTATTATATGTAGTTTCAAAATATACCCCATTATAAACACTATCCTCCAAAATAGTACTCAATGAAGCTACAACTCGTTTCGTAAGTTCGTCGGTTTCTTTATTTTTAAATTCGCTTAAAAGCTCTTCATTATTTAAATTTTCCGCAATCGATTCTTTTACTTTAAATATGTCAAATTGAGAACCAACAAAAACTTGTTTTTGAGGATATATTCGCATTGTTTTTGGGGCAGAATATTCAAACAAAAGTTTACACTCAAAAGAATTAGAATTCATTATCTCTGAGCTAATTATATAAGTTTCAGAATCTCCATTCTTATATTTCGATGCAATTCTATATATAGATTCTTTCATTTTTTCGGCAGAGGTGTCAGTTAAATTAATTTCAATATCCTTATTTGAGGAATTCTCAACTGTTTTATTCAAAAACAAATTAAACCAATTGGAATCATCCGAGCCAACAACCCATATATCTTTATATACAGCCGATACTATACAATCAAGTTTTCCTGATTTTAAAGACGTTGAAAACTTCAAGCACTTAGAATTTATATCTAAAGGTCTCGCATTATTATCATACTTACAAGTGAAATATCTTTTCTTTCTACCTCTTGAATCTAAAAGATTTATAATAGTCTTTTTAAGATTTTCAGACGTAAATTTCTTGTCTTCTAAAGATACAATTATACTATAATCTATAAACCCTACAAAGTCATCATTATATACAGCACCACCGTTGCAACATGGCAGGAAACGTTCCATACCCAAATCAATTTTAGGATTTGTTGCATCACAATGAGTTATCAAAAAATCAAGAACGCCATTAAAAGACTGAAATGATTTACCCTGAGTTTCAATTAAAGTCAAGATACAATCACATAGTAATTGATTTCTAATATTAATTTTACACCATGGAGTATTAATACAATAACGATAGCGCATAAACTCTAAATAATCGTTATCCTTAAATTGCTCTATGAGTTTTATATCGAAACTCACATTGCCCAATCTCACATCATGAAAATATCTTTGTATTATCTTAAGTTGTCTTTCATCCGAAACTAAAGAATATATCAACTTTAGCAATTGATAATCTTCTAATGGTCTATTAGAAACAAACCACTTATATAGGCAAATTAAAGCATTCGAAGAATTTGTGTCGACTTCATGATAAATAATATTCCCATCGTTATCACAACGCACACTAGTGTCACCCAAAATATGGTCAATCAAATCAAATAAATTATAATTTGTTTCTGATATCATAGGAGTCACATATCTTAATGCATCAGTAATTTGCTCTGGAATATATATTTCATACTCGAAATTAAAATAATGAGCAACATCCTTTATTCTTTTTTGTTTCTGATAAGACAAACAACGACAGATTTTTTGCAACCACTTAAGGATATAAGGTTGTCCTTTAATGTCATATTGACCAATAGCATATTTTAATTGGCTGATACTCCAACTACTATGATTTAAAAACCATAATGTAAAAATAAATGGGAACTTATCTTCAGCATTTTGAGAACGATTTATTAAACTATTAAATATAATAACCCAATCATTATCATATTGAGGGGTAGCTATATGAAATGAAAATGTTACAGAATCTGATGATTCTTTATGATTATTACTCACTTCATTTTCTACGACAAATAAAACATATTTTAGATGTACTATTTTATTGACAATCTTATCATCTAACAAAAACGCCGAAATCTCTGTTCGCATCGATTCATAAAAACAATGTTCTTCACATTTCCGTTGCATAAAAAACAATGGGCATTTCAACAATTCGTTAAAATACTTCCTATTGGTCGTAGCTATCATCATACATCAAATTCCTTTACACGCTTTTAATCCAATATATTATATTTAATAATTCAAACAAGCAACTTTGCAACAAATATGGAGCATTGCCATAGCGGACTTCACTATCTATTATAGTATTCCCATGAGATCCTTCCTGCACCACACTAACTAAACTATGAAAAGAACGTTTTATATATTCAGGAATGTTCTCTAGGCTACCAATATATTTTGAACATTCGTTTAAAGATTTCTTCTCACTAGGAAAGAATGACTTATCTTTTAAAAATGTGATTACAAAGTCCTCGATGTACTTACGAATTTCATTCAACAATTCCGGTTTTGTCACTTTTTTTATAAGTATAGAATACATTATTTCAAGTAATCTATTATCTGCTTTTTCACCCAATAACCTTGAAATATATAATAAGTCTTTATATTCCTTATGTAACTTATACAAATCAGAAATACTTTCTATTTTACGAATATCATCAAATAAAATTTTATAATCACCGTTATTTTTGTCATAAACCCTTTTGCTGCAATACGATTCTTTACGAATGAGAGAATCTTCATAATGATAACGTTTTTCCCCTGATAGGGTAAAAATGTATGGTTCTAACTGATGTCGCTCATTATGAAAATCACGCAACCAATCGTATGTATTTTGATATCCATCTACAGCATTCCCCATTGTTGCCTTTTGTTCTCGTATATCTAATATAACGGCACACCATTCTAATGGACGTGCCTCAATAGCGTTTATCCCATCTTTATAAGTAGACACAGGTGTGATTTCTATTCCTTGTTCATACGCATATTCAACGAACTCACGTCCCAAAGCTGAAAGATGACCACTCACATCCATACATTCATCATCTATCCATAGAACTTTTATCATAATAAAAATTTTAAAATTACACCAACGGAAATTTCACACAGATTACAACAGGAAAACCCTGTTTACTATAAGGGTTCATTACTTTTCCACCCGCTTTATCACAGATATCATATATTCTATAACCACCAATTCCAGTGTGTCCTGTTTGTCCAGCAAAACTACCTTGTTCAAAGAAAGTTTCACGTGCACGTTCAGACATAGGTTCCCCATTATTAGCAATAGCTATTTCGCACATCCTATTATCTGTCACATCAATAGATACTTGCAATAAATAATCATTTCTATTACCAATAAACCCATGTCTAACAGCATTACCAACAATATTATCAAGCAACTCCATAAATGCTTTAGGAGAAATTTTAATAATCAATTCCTTCTCGAATCCAATTTTCTCGACATTAAAAGATATCGGATATTTCGATGCGATTTTATCAAAATAGACACTCAACATGTGAGCAACATTCAACTCTTGCTCAGGCTCACCAGCCTGTTCACTCTTTGTCAAATTTTCTATTTCAATCTCAATATTTTTAACAGAACAAGACAAGTCTTCAAGCAAATCTTTGACTGACTGATTCGTTATTTCTCCAATTACATCTGAAAGATTTACGCCATCAGGGTGTTTCTCAAAGAAGTTTTGCAAACGCTCTATAGACATTCTGATAGGCATTACTTCATTGCTAAGCCTGTGTTTACTATTGCGTATATGAGCCTCATTCAACCATTCCTTTTGTTTAAACTTTCGCTCTTTCTCTGACATCTTTTCCTTGAGCATTTTCTCCATAGCCTTGGCATCCGCAACTCTTTGTTCCTGAGCAGGAACAGAAGGTACTTTTTTTTGGGCTATGATTGCATTCCTTCCATTATAAAAAACATCTTCTGCTGTAATAACATTTAAATCAATATCATCAACAACGGCACCAACATCCTTCCAACTACATCCAAAAAAACCACCAATTTCATCTATACTATGAGATATACTTGTCCAAGAATCATATTTACTCATATAAAAAATATAATCCGGACAAAGACCGGGCTTCAATCTAAACAATAGAGTATAACCAAGATTTTGTGTTCGTTTGAAGCCTGAACATATAAACACAGGGTTTTCTTCGCTTGCCAATACAAAAGCCATCATAGAGCAATGCGATGCCATAATAAGCGTTGGAGAAACAATCTTCCGCATACCCTTTTCCGAAATTCCATAATCAAGTTCAGATGGATGCACATATATTGAATTCCAATCTTTTGCAAAATTCTTTTCTGTGAATATTCGACCATATATTCCGCCTTGCACTTCTTGGCATTTACTGCCCATAAGCATTGATAAAAAAGAAGAATCTCGCTTCGGAACTCTATTTTGAGAGATAAAATCTACCATATAATAAATTTATGAATTAAACACGAACATTTACGATGGCAAAGTTATAAACTATATGTTCAGCCTATCTGAACATATCATAATTATTTAATGACTTTCTAATCCTTTCTTGCATTTTTTCTTTTAAGGGCGGCGGAAAAATAACTTTTAAACTCTCGCCATATGACAATAGCACTTGCTCTAATTCAAAATTTGGAATAACCGTAATTTGAATAATACTGCCTTTTTCATCTTGCTCAAGAATAATCTGTGAATGATGAATCGGCTTAGTTTCAATATAAGGAAGTAATTTTCTATCTATCCATAGACGTATTTCCTCAACAGACGATTCTCTCGGTTTTGAAACACCTATAATATCTTTGAAATACTGCTTGAAATCATATTTTGCATTGTGAATATACGGTACAAGAGTTTCCTTTATGCTACAAATTCTGTCCAAAGCAAAAATTGTTAGTGTACTGTATTCTCTTGTTTGTGCAAGTATAAACCATCTATTATTATATTGCTTTAAGTAATAAGGATGTATAACATAGGATTGTGCAGTCACAGCATTAAAACTTTTATACTCAATCTCCAATGCATAATGCGAACGAATCGCATCAAATAAAGAGGTTAAATAATCAAGCCCTTTCAAAAAGAGATTATCATCAAATTCAACTATATGAGAATCCGATTGAGTATGACATGACATAGATTCCTGTATACGAATATTCGTTTCATCAATCCATTTGAATTGCGGCTTCCCTTGAAACATATTGAGAGTGGAAAGTATTTCTTGCAGATTAGCAATGTCCCTTTCTGTTAAAGGAGCATTATATAACGAAAAATCGCGCTCTTTATATCTATATCTTTTGAATCGTCCTATGCGAATCATTTCCACATCTACTAAATATGTATTTTGTATTTCCAAAATATCATCACGTATTGTATTCATAGAAGTTACGATATGGAGACCTCTTTTTTCAAGCTCAAAATTACATTTATTCATTATTTCTTGAATAGAATATCCCCTCTCGCTCTGAAGGCATCGATCTATAACTTTTTGTCGTACAACAAAACCTTTAGTATTAGCCATAATTAAGGTATTTAGATTCTTACATCGTCAAAACCAAAGCGCTACAGTAACGCCTTTATGTATATATCCCCAGCCCGCCGAACCGCCTCAAACGTGCGGCTATCGGCATTGGTCGGTGTTGCAAAAATAACTATTTATTTTCACAATCAACCAATTATCACAAAATATTTATTAGAGTCGGCAAAAAATATGGACATCCAATAATTGGACGTAATGAGAGTTGTCAATGATGCTGTTAGAGGCCGCACATTGAAAATTGAGTGTTCAGGATTGAGTATCAATTTTCTCTCAACTCTCAACACTCTTCATTCAACATTTGTGCGACCTCCACGAGGCCGTGTTGAGATTAGGGCTGTCTCACCCCCAAGCCGCGCTCCGCCACGGTTACGCTTGCATGGGGTTAAAGCTCCAGAGCCTCCACCTCTCTTATTCCAAAGACAAGCCCTCTTTTTACAGAACTATGTTAAGTGCTTACGTATAAATGCCATACAATTAAATCCTGATTTTTTAGCGGCCACCAATAATTGTAACACAGCCTTGTAGAGGCTGCGTGCAGTTAACCGCATGCAAGCGGAGCGCGGCTTGCGGTAGCGCATCGTCCGGAAATCGGCTTCGTAGATGCCGCGCATAGTGTCAATGCCCCAGTGTTTAGCCTCGATACTGCTAACTTATCCCGAACTCGCACACCAATGAAAAAGTATCGGGAGGTCAATCCGGAAGATGGATGATTTGTGTATCGTAGGCGAGAGTGACATTGGAAGGAAGGAGCTTCGATGTGGAAGCGTGCAACCCTATTCCGTGGCTCATATGAATAAGCCACGCCTGTCGTGGCTTTATGCGCTCAATTGCCGCCAACGACTCGGAGAGCGAGAAATGCGACAAATGAGGCTCGAAACGCAGAGCATTGATTATCAGATATTCCACACCTTCCAATTGCCTGAAAGTATCCTCAGGAATGGCATTTGCATCGGTGATATATGCCATACGCCCTATCCTGTAGCCAAATACCGGCAGTTTGTAGTGCATCACTGTCAATGGCTGAATCTCCACCCCTTTCACCGTAAACGGACTACCGTCCAACGGATGCAATTCAAAGCGGGGTATCCCCGGATACTTATGGTCACCGAAACAATACGATACACGCGCTTTCAATCCGTCGAGCACGCGCGGCTGCGCATAAATGTCCAACGGCGTTTCGAGGCAATAAGGACGCAAATCCTCGATTCCGCCGATATGGTCGAAATGGATATGAGTAAGCAACAAAGCGTCAATCCTCTTGTCGGAAGCGCGCAATATCTGCTGGCGGAAATCCGGACCGCAGTCGATGAGCAATGCAACTCCCCCGACACGCACAATGGCGGACGAGCGCAGGCGCTTGTCATGCGAATCCGCCGAACGGCACACTTCACAATCGCAACCAATCTGCGGCACTCCGGTCGATGTGCCAGTACCTAAAAACTCTATTTCCATAGTCCTGCCCTATTTCCTGTACCGTGTCAACAAACCGTTCTCAAATATCAGATACACGCCATTGTCGTAGCTCCAACGCTCATAAATCCCGCCGTGTGTAGGCACACGCTCTATCGAGCGCGGCGAGCCGAGCGACAGCTGGCATTCATCCTTAGTCATCGAAACCGCCACATCGCCACGTGTTATCCTTTCCCAATTGGCATCGGTTATGTGGCTGTATTTTTTCCGCAAATCGGTGAATGAAAAAAGTTTGTCGAACGTCATATTCTTTATTGAGGAAATCTGCGACGACATATATACTGCCGCTTTCCTCCCATTGCACTCAAACTCGACAAAAAACGGATAGACCACATCGCCCGGCGACACATTGGTAATAACGACCGGCACATAATGCAATCCGTCGATATTATTCCTCACGGAATCCATCCAAAGCGAAGTCTTTATGTAAAGCGTCTTTCCTACGAGCATGTCGCGGATTCGGGCGACATAGTCCAAATCAATCAGAAAAGGCACGATATATTCCGACTTCTGCTCCTCAACCTCGTCGATTGTCTTGCCTGTATTATAATAATAGGTATTGGCCGAATCTGACAGCGAAATCACCACATCTTCAGAATTGTCGATGCTGCGCACGAACTTATACCCGTCATATTTCAAAGTGTCGCCTTTCAATTGCAAAGAACCCACATCATATAAAGAAGACGAATTGAAAATCAGGCGTATGTTGTCATCATTGACATAGAACAACTTACCCGGCCGCCAATGCTGGAAGTCGGCAGGATGCACCGTGTCAAAAAATATTTCTTCAGGCGACTGCTTATCGGCTTTCACCCGCGAGACATCCTTCTCAGTGATGCGCCCGGTGTTCTCTATACCCGTAAAACATCCCGACAGAGCCAACGCCATAAACAGACCACATAATATGATAATTTTCATTTACCGCTTATTTTTACAGCGTAAAGTTAATAATCAATCACGACAAAATTTGCTACTTTTGTGCATAATTTGATTTTTAACAGGATATGACAGACAATTTCGACAGAGACCACCTCTGGCATCCATATACATCTACAATCAATCCGCTGCCTACATACAAAGTGGAATCGGCATCGGGCGTAAGGATAAAATTAGACGACGGCACGGAATTAATCGACGGAATGTCGTCGTGGTGGGCAGCCGTCCACGGCTATAACAATCCAGCACTCAACGAAGCGGCAGAAAAGCAATTGCACAAAATGTCGCACGTGATGTTCGGCGGATTCACCCACCAGCCGGCAATCGACCTCGGCAAATTGCTTCTTTCGATACTCCCGCCGAATATGAACAACATATTCTATGCCGACTCAGGCTCAGTGGCGGTGGAAGTGGCTATGAAAATGGCAATACAGGCATCTATAAGCCGCACCGGCAACAACAAGAAAAGCAAATTCGTGACGATACGATCCGGCTACCACGGCGACACGTGGAATGCCATGTCGGTATGCGATCCGGTGACTGGTATGCACAGCCTTTTCGCCTCGGCATTGACACCGCAATTTTTCGCACCCTCGCCATCATGCAGCTTTTATGACGAATGGGACGAATCGTGTACTAATGAACTGGAAAACATAATAAAGACCCATTCCGACGAGCTTGCCGGTCTAATTCTCGAACCGGTGGTGCAAGGCGCGGGAGGAATGAGATTCTACCATCCGGATTATTTGAAAAAGGCGCGTGAACTATGCGATCGCTACGGACTGTATCTGATATTCGACGAGATAGCCACAGGATTCGGACGTACAGGCAAACTGTTCGCTTGGCAGCACGCCGGAGTGATGCCCGACATTATGTGCATAGGCAAGGCATTGACCGGCGGCTACCTGACAATGAGCGCGGTGGCAACGACAAAAGAAGTGGCCGACACCATATCGCGCGGTGCAGCAGGAGTGATGATGCACGGTCCCACATTTATGGGCAACCCATTGGCATGCGCCATAGCCATCGCCTCTGTAAAGCTGCTGCTTGAATCGGACTGGCAAAAGAAAGTGCTCCATATTGAATCCATTATGAAGCAAGATATGGCAGAAGCCTCCGATTACGAAAACGTAGCCGACATAAGGGTGTTGGGAGCAATCGGTGTGATAGAGATGAAAAAGCCGGTCGATGTCGGAGAATTCCAAAAATTGTGTGTCAAAGAAGGCATTTGGGTACGTCCGTTCGGAAAACTCGTCTATATAATGCCACCGTTCATAATTTCCGATGAAGAATTAAAATTCCTTATACGGAAACTTCTGCTAATCGTGAAGCAGCTATGACAGAAGAATTTTTAACCACATATCTGCAACAAATAGAGCAGCAAGGCAATCTCCGGGAAATTCCGGCAGAGCCGGCAGAAGGATTAATAGACCTGTCGTCGAACGACTATATGGGCATCGCCACGAACCGCCATTTATTTGAAGAATTCTACAACCAATGTGATAAAAATGCCATCTATATGTCATCGTCAGCATCAAGGCTGCTTTCTCAAAAGCAGAAAGACTACGATGCTTTAGAATGCCTGCTTAAGGATTTATATAAAAAAGAAATCCTGCTTTTCAACAGCGGATACCACGCCAATACCGGCACAATATCCGCAATAGCGGCAGGCAACACATTGATTGTGGCCGACAAATTAGTGCATGCAAGCATCATTGACGGAATAACATTGTCGCGCCGCGACTTCCTGCGATTCCGCCATAACGACATTACTCATCTGAAAACAATCCTGTCGAAAAAAGCGAAGGAATATGACAGGATTTTAATCGTGGTGGAATCCATCTACAGTATGGACGGCGACATTTGCGACCTTGACAGCCTTGTCGCCTTAAAAGAAGAATATCCGAACATTTTGCTCTATGTCGATGAAGCGCACGGATTCGGCGTGCGCGGCAAATATGGGCTCGGCATAGCGGAAGAACGTGGATTAATTCCACAAATCGACATAATCATAGGCACTTTCGGCAAAGCGGCAGCCTCGGCAGGGGCATTCGCCGCCACATCAGGCACGATAAAGAAATTCTTGATAAACAAAGCCCGGAGTTTCATTTTTTCCACCGCCCTGCCCCCTTTTTCGTGTTTATGGACTAAATTTGTAGTCGAAAAGCTTACCGGGATGTCATACGAACGCAAACGGCTGCTCGAAACAAGCGAATGCCTGAACGAAAAGTTCAGTACCTATAACGGCAACATACGCAGCCATTCGCAAATCGTGCCACTGATAACAGGCAGCAGCGATAAAGCCGTAGCTCTGTCAAAAGAGCTGTCACGACGCGGATACATAGCATTGCCTATAAGGAAGCCTACCGTACCGGAAGGTACAGAACGAATCAGATTCAGCCTAAATGTCAATTTCAGCAGTACACAGGCGGAAAAGCTGTATGCGGAAGTAAAGGATATAATATGAAGCACCAAACGATACAAAGCAACCATAGCCGGAACATCATACTGTTTTTCGCAGGATGGGGAATGGACGCTACTCCATTCCGCGCATTCACCGACTTAGGAAAGGATTGTATGATTGTTTATGATTATTCCGATTTCAAAGCCGATTTCGACATCAGCAGATATTCAGGATACTATGTAGTGGCGTGGTCGTTTGGAGTATATGCCGCTGCATATTGGCTGACAACTCAAAAAAAGAAGCCATTGAAAGCGATTGCCATAAATGGCACGCTCTCGCCAATCGATGACGAATGCGGCATACCCTGCAAACTTTTCGATGCCACATTAAATGGCTTGTCAGAAAAATCGCTGCTTAAATTCATACGGCGCATGTGCGGAAACAATATTAGCTATAACTGGTTTATGGAAAACCATCCTGCTCGCACAATTGATTCGCTGCGGAATGAGCTGATTACCATGAAGGAAATATCCTCGCAGCATCCGCAGGTATTTGAGAAATGGGATGTGGCTTATATTTCCGAAAAAGATTATATATTCCCAACCGAAAATCAAAAAAAGGCATGGAGCGGAAAAACAAAATATGTTGTTCTCGACGGTGAATGCCATTTGCCTAAAAACTTCATCCAGATAATCAATTCCAACATAATAAACAAGGATTTGGTGAAATGCCGTTTCGGGAAAAGCATGCACACATACGATTCTTACGCACACGGTCAAGCCAAGATTGCAGAAGAGCTACTGAACAAATGGAAAAGCATTGATTTCCATACCGGCAAAATCATATATGAGATAGGATGCGGCACAGGGACGCTTACAAAACAATATGCAAAAACATTCGCTCCATCCAAACTTATTCTCAACGACATTGCCTGCATACCTGAAGAAAGATTCAAAGATTTAGCACCCGAAGCAGAATTCCTGCAAGGAGATGCGGAGTCCGTATTCCCGGATGAAAAGCCTTTCTACATAGTGTCGGCATCAGCAATACAATGGTTTGAAAATATTCCGATATTTTTAGCCAACATACATAATCTGCTCGATGACAACGGCTATATTGCGCTATCATCATTCGGGAAGTGCAACTATCAGGAATTAAGACAGGCTTTTTCTACAACTTTGAGATACCACTCCTTGGAAGAATGGAAAGAAATGCTCGAAAATGCTAAATTCATCATCGACGAATTATCGGAAGATAAATTCAACATAACGTTCAATTCTGCAAAAGACCTTCTTAAATGCTTGAAACATACAGGCGTGAACGCAATAACCACACCTCAGAAAATTAATAAAGACAAATATACGAGGCTGCAAGAACTGCTGCCGCATAACAACGGTAAATACAGCCTTACATTCAATCCCATATACATAATAGCACATAAACGGAAATGAAAGAAACGATATTCATCAGCGGAATAGGTACAAATGTAGGCAAAAGCTACGCTACCGGCTGGCTGGCTAACCGTCTTAACGCCGAAGGTAAAAACGCCATTACCTTGAAGATGATACAGACAGGCAATGACGGCTATTCTGAAGACATCGAAATTCACCGCAAGCTTATGCGGCTGCCGCTTCTGCCGGAAGACAAGGATTTCACGACAGCACCGATAATAATGACTTACCCGGCATCACCGCATCTTGCGGCAATGATTGACAAATGCACTATCGACCTTGAGAAAATAAAACAGTCGGAAGAAAAACTGTTCCGAAAATACGACACAATCCTTATGGAAGGAGCCGGAGGCCTGATGGTGCCAATAACAGAATCATATCTTACGATAGACTACATAAAAGACCGTAATATGCCGCTTGCGTTAGTCACAAACGGACAATTAGGCTCAATCAACCACACGCTGCTTTCAATAGAAGCCGCCATAAATAGAAAGATTAATATAAAATACATCATTTATAACGACTATTTTGACGAAGACGAAATAATAGCCCACGAGACACGGCATTATATGGACAACTTCATCAAAAAGAATCTTTCAGGAACTGAATTCCTGATTATGAATGACGATAAAACTGCTTGTAAATGACAGACTGCTGCACATATTCATTAGCAATATCCAAAGAACAGTTGGCCGAATTGCCAAAAGTTACATATCCCGGAAATATAAAAGTGGTGAATACAGCGGCTGAGATGCGCCGCGCAATATCCATTTTAAAACGATATGAGATTCTTGGATTCGACACCGAATCACGCCCAACATTCCGCAAAGGAGCGACCATCCACGTATCGCTCATACAAATTGCCACCGAGGACGTGTGTTTCCTGTTCAGAATAAGAAAGATTACTGACATATCACCACTTAAAGAAATCATAGAATCGGAAAGCATATTAAAAATTGGATTGTCGCTGCACGATGATTTCAACATACTGTCGCACGACCACAATTTCAAGCCCAAAGGATTCGTTGATTTACAAAAAATTGTGCCGGAATATAATTTCGCAAACACAAGCCTGCAAAAAATATATGCAATCCTGTTCAATGAACGTATAACCAAAAGCCAGCAACTATCGAATTGGGACGCAGACGAGCTTAGCGACGCGCAATTGAGTTATGCCGCCATCGACGCATGGGCGTGCATACGTATATATAAGAAATTAAAATCAGACAATTTCAATCCTGAAGAATCCGTCTATAAAGTATATAAACAAGAAGATGAAAACTAAACTTAAGAAATCCACATATCTACCGGCAATTCTGCTGATATATTTATTATGTATGGCATATATCGGTAAAGGAATCCTTCTCAGAGGAGAATACCTGTATTATTTCTCTGTATTCGGATTGTCGCTTATAATAATCGTGTTACTGCATTTTTCTCTTAAAAAGAAAGAAAAACGCGACGAAGAAAAACAGTTAAAAGGCAAAAACGATAAAGAAAACTAAAATTAGCTTATTCTATTGTAACAAATACAATTAGTTATTATTTTTGTTTGCAGAATATTATTTTAAAATCTTAATATATGGATGACAAACTTCTAGCACAAGTAACAGAAAAAGCCAACAAATGGCTTGGTGCTGAATACGACGAAGAGACAAGAGCCGCTGTAAAAGCTATGCTTGAGAACGATGACAAAACCGAGCTTATCGAATCTTTCTATAAAGATTTGGAATTCGGCACAGGCGGATTGCGCGGCATAATGGGAGCCGGCAGCAACCGTATGAACATCTACACCGTAGGGGCTGCGACACAAGGGTTGTCAAACTATCTGAAAGTAGCATTTGCCGACCTTCCGGAAATCAAGGTTGTCGTAGGACACGATGTTCGCAACAACAGCCGTAAATTTGCTGAAATAGTAGCAGACATTTTCTCTGCCAACGGAATAAAGGTATATCTGTTCGATTCCTGCCGCCCTACTCCGGAAATATCATTTGCCATACGCCATCTTGGATGCCAAAGCGGTGTGATAATCACAGCCTCCCATAATCCGAAAGAATACAACGGCTACAAGGCTTACTGGAACGACGGCGCACAGATGATTGCCCCGCACGACGTTAATACAATCAAATATGTCAACGAAGTAACCGATGTTAAAGACATCAAATTCCAAGGTGACAAATCGAAAATCGAAATAATCGGCGAAAACATCGACAAAGTATATCTTGACAAGATAAAGACACTCTCATTGAGTCCGGAAGCAATACAGAAGCACCACGATATGAAGATTGTCTATACACCGATACATGGCACCGGTATGAAACTGATACCGCGCTCTTTGCGCAATTTCGGCTTCACAAACATTATTGGCGTGCCCGAACAGGAAGTGGAAAGCGGTGATTTCCCGACAGTAGCGTCACCTAACCCAGAAGAACCGTCTGCAATGGCTATGGGTATCGCCAAGGCCAAGGAAACTGGCGCAGAAATAGTCATGGCATCCGACCCTGACGCAGACCGAATCGGCGTTGTGATACGCGACAACAACGGCGAATATGTCCTTATCAACGGTAACCAGATAGCCCTGATATTCCTCAACTACCTGATGACCCGCAATGCCGAATTAGGCAAACTGACAGGTAAAGAATACATTGTAAAGACAATCGTTACTACTGAAACAATCAAGTCGATAGCCGATGCCCAGCACATCAAGATGTACGACTGCTATACCGGCTTCAAATGGATTGCCAACATAATGCGTGAAAACGAAGGAAAGGCAAGATACCTTGGCGGCGGCGAGGAAAGCTACGGATTCCTTGTAGAAGATTTTGTACGCGACAAGGATTCTGTTTCCGCAATATCAATCATGGCAGAAATTGCAGCATGGGCAAAGGAAAAAGGCTTGAATATGATTGAAATGCTTCAGGACATCTACCTGAAATACGGATTCTCACGCGAGAAAGGAATTTCGTTGGTACGTAAAGGCAAATCAGGCGCGGAAGAAATCGCCGCAATAATGAAGCAATTCCGCGAGAATCCGCCAAAAGAGCTTGCAGGTTCTAAAGTCTCGATTATCAAAGACTATCAGACATTGAAGCAGACCAACGCATTGACCGGTGAAACATCCGATTTGGAAATGCCAGTTACTTCCAACGTGCTGCAATATTTCACCGAGGACAGGACAAAGGTTTCCATCCGTCCTTCAGGTACAGAGCCGAAAATAAAGTTCTACATCGAAGTTCACGGAGAGATGAAGAGTACGGCCGACTATGATGATGCCAACCGCAAAGCTGATGAAAAAATCGAAACAATCAAGAAAGAACTCGGAATCTGACATATTTCTGACAACACAAAAAAGAGGGCTTCTTAACGAGGTCCTCTTTTTTATCATACAAAAGGTTTCTGCGGCATAACCCAAACGCATAAATCTGACCATATAGCTTCCTGCTGGCAAATCAAACTCAAAATGCCCTACACTGTCGGTCACTACACCTGTAAAAAACGTACTGTCTGCTAAATTCGACACGGCAATATTGGTAAATTCCAACCCTCTGCCATCCTCTGAAACAACAGTATCTCTGAAAGTATAGGAACACAATGTGCATGGCAATAGCCATACGACCAATGCAAATAAGTGTTTCATAAAAAGTTACATTATTTCTGTTACATACTATGCAAAATCATAACCCGCCATCGACTATCCAAAATCCACCGGCTATATCTTTTCGTATGGAAAGCACCAACTCCGTATTTCCGCCTTGCGGTGTCCTAACATCCGCCACGACAAAAGCTCTGTCAGGCAAACCGCCGGGATGTATGACTTTTTTGCATCTTACAAACTCATAATCCCGCAGATAATTCATCAAAGCGGGTTCGTATAGAAACATCGCCTCCCTGACACTTTCCACATCCCCACGAAAGACAGTCGACAATATGCGCTGTGCGGCATTTTCCGGAGTTTCATTCCGAAGCATCATCAATCTTCCGGTGTCAACATTCAAGTCACGCCGCATGTCTATCCATATATGTTCGCTTCTTGGAATTGCAACAATGTCCTGAACATGCAAATCCGGAGTGTAGGAAAAGCCACGGCTTTCAATAACCAAAAGAACCATTAACCACTATCCAATACTTCATAGAAAGGAGTCTGCCTGAATCGGTAGAAATAAATTTAGAAAGCCTCGCCTATGGCGAACACGAAACCGCCGGTTCCTTTGCCGAAACCATAATCGATACGAGCGTTAACGTTATGCTTTATCTCGATACGCAAGCCTATGCCATAATTCGGCAAAATGTTTTTCCACCGCAAATTACCGTATGATGAAAAGACACCGCCTCCGCCTGCCCATACTGCGCATCCTATACGGTCGAATATGTGCTGGCGCAATTCCATTTGGGCCGAAACCATATTATTGTCGATGTAACGCCCCCCATAATATCCTCGCATTCTGACACCTCCGCTTCCGAGCGATTCACGCAAAGGCCACGGCGATTCCTCGCTGTTATAGCTTGCGTATGCATCGAGTGCCACAAGTCCGCCTTTCCATACCGGAAAATATGCGTTATAAGTCATTGACGCATAAAACAATGTTCTGTCAAAACTTCCCATAAACTGCGGACGCACCGACCCTTTCAACACTAAATTCATTCCGCTATGCGGCTGCGGGATGAAATCGCGTGTATCATATTGAAATGTAAGTCCTAATCCAGTAAAATAATAATGGGTACGTTGCCCTTCAAGATACGACCAATCGCCCATTTCCAATACTTTGCTATAAAGTATGTCTAAATTAGTCCCAGCGTAAAAAGGCCCTTTGATACGGTAAACCAAATCGAAATTCGATTTAAGTTGAAGTCTGGTATATGTGATTGTCGCATTTTCCGCACAAGCGTTAGAGGATATTCCCCAAAAATTGAGAGGTGAATATGTGAGTTCCGTCTTGTAGGACAGACGCAATTTCCTGCCGGGAAACAAGTTATTACCATTGGCCGTCAGCGAGAACACGCCATTAATCGTAGCATTGCCTATCAATGTCACATCCGAAGGCGACATTATGGAGTCTGTCTTGTCCAAGCGGTATAGCCCCGTTGCACCTCCTCCTATTCCAAAACTCCCTTCACGAGTGTAGGAAGGCATTACAATATAGCTTACATCCAATTTCTTTTCAAATGTGCGGTCAACGTTTCCCATAACTAATCTGTCGAGATAGCTAAGAAACTTATTCTGCCTATTGAATACCAAAGAAAAAGGTCCAAGCTCCTGTTTTTTTTCAGGCTTGATTGCTGTTGTATCAACTATGACAGTACCAATACACTGCAATGAATCGGTTTCCAGATTCTCCGCATCGACAGAAACCGGAACAAAAACAAATAATGCAATTAATAATATGAGTGCCGCTTTTCTTAATTTCATTTACCGAATCTATAAGCCACACCTATACTCAGCGTCTGAGGACGCAAAGCGTATCTGTTATCATCCACATCCAACAAATTAGAGGCACTGATTTTATAAGAAGAATTTATCTGCAAGCCGCAAGGGAATTCATATCCCACCATAAATGCAAAACCGACATTGGAGTCGCGCATTGTCGAAAATCCGGTTTCCGGATTTATTTCGTAAACATCCAATTTCTTACCATTATATCTTATAGTTGATTTAAATCCGAATTCAGTAAACGGCCCTATGCCAAAATTAAATACACCCTTAGCCTTTTTTAATGGTTGATTGTATATGAAATATACAGCCAATTCGTCGCCAAAGTATTGATGATGTCCGGTTGTCCCTTCTTTCAGAATACAAGAATTTTTATAATGTAAAAAAGCATCAGCCTGAATTGAAAACAAACGGCTAAGCCTGAAGTTTATGAATGCGCCTAATGACGTTCCGGCACGCATTCTCGTCGTAACAGGCTCATCACCCCAATGTATCAAGCTCATTACATTAGCTTCCGCCTTAAACCCGCAGGAAAATCGTAAAATATATGGCTTCCTTACCGCCGTTGAATCATTTGCGGAAACTGCGCAAACAGATACCACCAACATTAAAAGCAATATTAAAGACTTCCTGACCATTACAAAAATTATCCAGCCCTACAAAATTACAAATATCGGCAGAGATAACAATATAAATCCCTGCCGACAGTTACGATTTATGCCTTTTAGAGCATTTTTAATTACCAATCAATGAAACGATATAAAATATCCCGGCAGCAAGCAAGGCACTCACCGGGATAGTAAGCACCCATGCCACCATCAAATTCTTTGTAACGCCCCAACGCACCGCTGAAAGACGCTTAGTGGCACCTACTCCGATAATTGCGCCTGTAATCGTATGGGTGGTGCTAACCGGTATTTTGAATATTTCTGTCAGATACAGCGTCAACGCACCAGCCGTCTCAGCGACCATACCTTCCAAAGGCGTCACTTTAGTGATCTTCGTACCCATCGTCTTCACTATTTTCCAACCGCCCGAGATTGTACCGAGAGAGATTACCGTAAAGCAAGAAAACGCCACCCAGTCAGGTATGTCCTTCACGCTTTCCATCCCCAGTCCGGCATTAATGCCCTGCGTATGTGCCGCAATAAAAGCAGCCGCAATTATTCCCAGCACTTTCTGAGAGTCGTTCAAACCATGTCCTATGCTGAATAATGCTGAAGACACCAATTGCAAATGCTTAAACCAATATTCCGCACGATGAGGATTCGCGCGACGGCACAAATAAAGAACACCTAATGTAAGGAAGAAAGCAAGTATCATACCTATAATCGGAGCCAAGAATATGAACGCGATAATTTTGAGTATCACAGCAGAGTGTATTGCACCGAATCCGCTCGCTGCAATCGCCGACCCGGCGAAACCTCCAATAAGAGTATGCGATGAGGAAGACGGTATGCCTTGCCACCACGTAAACAGATTCCAAATTATTGCGGCAATCACACCGGAAAGAATCACTTCAAGGGTAATGAAATCTTTAATGACAGTCTTTGATACCGTATCGGCAATACCAAAATCACCGATTATATATTTTGCAATAAAAAAAGCCACAAAATTGAAACACGCTGCCCAAAGTACCGCCTGCAACGGAGTAAGCACCTTAGTCGAGACAATAGTGGCAATGGAGTTGGCCGCATCATGGAAACCGTTGATATAATCGAATATCAACGACAGGATGATTATCGTCACAAGCAATTCCATAGACTATGCGTATTTTACGATAATAGTCCGTATCAACTTGCCGACATGCTCGGCGGCATCGGTTGTCTTTTCGAGCTCGTACATTATCTCTTTTGCCTTGATTAGCTCAATCGGGTCTTTCTCTTCGGCAAAAAGTTTAGTAATGTATGTCTCATACACGTCATCAGCCTTGTTCTCTATATCATGCAATTCAGAACAACGTTCCATAATTTGTTCCGGACGGCGGCGCAATACCTCGAGCTGGTCTATCACATTATGGATGCACTCAGCGGCTTGCTTGATAAGCAATGCCAAATCAAAAGCTATCTTTGAAATTTCTTTCGGATTATAGATTGCAATCCGCTTTGCGGAACTGTTTATACCATCTGTGACATCATCTATATAACCGGCAAGATGATGTATGTCCTCGCGGTCGAACGGTGTGATAAAAGTATTTCCCAACTCATTGAAAATCTGCTGGAACAATTTATCCCCCAAGCGTTCCTGCTCCTTGATTTGCTTGTACAAATCAACCCTTTCTTGCGGATTTGACCGCTGAACACAATCAATCAACATATCAGAAGCGATAAGCAATACTTCCGACATCTGCTTAAGTAACGGAAAAAATTTCGGTTCTTTCGGAGTAAACCGATTGAAAAATGAATTTTTTTTCATAAAAATTTCTATGAGAGTTTATACTAAAATACTATGAAAATATACCTACAAAGAAGCAAGAGCCTGATCAAGGTCGGCTATTATGTCGTCAACATCCTCAATACCGACCGAAAGACGTATAAGATCCGGAGCGACTCCGGCTTCTACCAATTGCTCGTCGGAAAGCTGGCGGTGGGTATGACTCGCCGGATGAAGCACACATGTACGAACATCAGCAACATGTGTCACAATAGCAATGAATTTGAAATTATCCATAAGGCGGGCCGCATCTTCACGTGTACCTTTCACTCCAAACGACAACACTCCACAAGAGCCATTGCCAAGATATTTCTTGCCAAGTTCATAATATTTGTCGCCTTTCAGACCACAATATCTCACCCACGCCACTTTCGGATGGGCCTGTAAATATTCCGCCACCTTCTGGGCATTTTCACAATGACGCTGCATGCGCAGATGCAATGTCTCCAGCCCTAAATTGACGAGAAAAGCATTGAACGGAGATTGTATAGAACCCAAATCACGCATCAACTGCGCAGTAGCCTTTGTAAGATATGCGGCATTGCCGAATCTATCAGTATATGTCAACCCATGATAAGAGGCATCCGGAGTAGTCAATCCGGGAAACTTATCAGCATGTGCATCCCAATCGAATTTCCCGCCGTCGACAAGGACTCCGCCCACACTCGTGGCATGTCCGTCCATATATTTTGTAGTCGAATGCGTCACAATGTCTGCGCCCCATTCCAAAGGACGGCAATTCACAGGCGTGGCAAACGTATTATCCACAACTAAAGGCACACCATGGACATGAGCCACACGTGCAAACTTCTCAATATCGAGAACATTCATCCCCGGATTGGCAATCGTTTCACCAAACAACAATTTAGTGTTAGGACGGAAAGCCTTGGACAATTCTTCTTCGGAAGCGTCAGGGTCAACAAACGTACATTCAATTCCAAGTTTTTTTAATGTCACACCAAACAAGTTGAATGTCCCGCCATAAATCGCAGACGATGATACAAAATGATCACCTGCCTCGCAAATATTAAAGACCGCATAAAAATTAGCAGCCTGCCCGGATGATGTGAGCATTGCTCCCACTCCCCCTTCAAGAGCCGCTATCTTCGATGCCACAGCATCATTTGTAGGATTTTGCAAACGTGTATAAAAATAGCCTGATTCCTCAAGGTCGAACAGACGCGCCATCTGTTCCGTCGTATCGTATTTAAATGTAGTAGACTGAAATATCGGCAAAATCCGAGGCTCGCCATTCTTTGGCTGCCATCCACCCTGCACGCATATTGTCGCCGGCGATAATTTTTTATCCATTCTTATTTATTAATTTTTCTTATACCATTCATAAAGGGCTTTTACCCCATCTTCAATTTCCATTCTATGATGCCATCCTAAAGCATGCAATTTACTGACATCCGTCAATTTACGCATCGTACCATCAGGCTTTGAAGAATCCCAAAGGATTTCGCCTTCATATCCGACTGTATGCTTAATCAAATCCGCAAGCCGGGCTATGGTCACCTCCTTGCCACTTCCTATATTGATATGGCAATTGCGTATTTCACGCTCGCCTTCTTCATAAGTGTCTTTAAAATCCACGTGTTCCATCACATAGACAGACGCGTCTGCCATATCCTCACTCCATAAAAATTCGCGAACCGGTTTTCCCGTACCCCATAGCTTCAAGCTATTAGAGCCAATTCCATATCCGGCAAGCATAGCAATGGTATCCGACTCTGAAGAACTACCATTAATTTCTCCGACAGGACGACGGTCAAAATCCTGACGCAATCCATCCCAATCATTCTCCATAAGCATCTTTGCAAGATGCATCTTACGTATCATCGCCGGAAGCACATGGCTCGTTACCAAATCAAAATTGTCATTAGGACCATAAAGATTGGTAGGCATAACTGCTATATAATTCGTGCCATACTGAAGATTGAAGCTTTCACACATTTTCAAACCCGCAATCTTTGCAATCGCATACGGCTCGTTGGTGTATTCAAGCGGAGAAGTAAGCAACGCCGATTCCGGAATCGGCTGTGGCGCCTCGCGCGGATAAATGCAAGTACTGCCAAGGAAGAGCAATTTCTTTACCCCATGGCGGAAACTTTCGCCTATCACGTTCTGCTGTATCTGCAAATTCCGATAAATGAAATCGGCGCGATAGATGCTATTTGCCATTATCCCTCCGACAAATGCAGCTGCAAGTATTACATATTCCGGCTGTTGCTCGTCAAAAAACTTTTTAACGGCAACACCGTCCATCAAATCAAGCTCATTATGAGTCCTGCCTACAAGATTCGTATATCCTTTCGATTCCAAATTCCTCCAAATTGCCGAACCGACAAGTCCACGATGTCCTGCCACATATATTTTTGCGTCTTTTTCCATAACTTTCACGGTTAAATAATACGGTCCGAGTCGTGACGGTGTTTCCGTATCATCTCAATATCATGGTCTGTCATGATATTGACAAGCTCCTCAAAGGAAGTCTTGCGCGGATTCCACCCCAATTTAGTACGGGCTTTCGTAGGGTCGCCAAGTAATTGCTCCACCTCACACGGACGGAAATACTTCGGGTCAACCTCGACCAGCACCTTTCCGGTTGCGACATCTATTCCTTTTTCGTCAACACCTTCGCCTTCCCATCTCAATTCAATGCCAGCGCGGCAGAATGCGCATTCCGTAAATTCCCTTACTGAATGATACTCACCCGTGGCAATCACAAAATCGTCGGGTTCGGGTTGCTGCATTATCAGCCACATACATTCCACATAATCGCGGGCATACCCCCAATCCCTGCGGGCATTGAGATTGCCAAGATATAATTTATCCTGCAAGCCGTTGACAATACGCGCGACAGCAAGCGTAATCTTACGTGTGACAAACGTCTCGCCA